>SDBT01006569.1_pt1 | contig 19260 bp, 15 predicted proteins | sample 2277101 | NCBI WGS metagenome assembly SDBT01 (sample SAMN10404973, study PRJNA504765) | marine sediment metagenome | isolation source: marine sediment core GS10_PC15, 103 cmbsf | place: Arctic Ocean: Southern Knipovich Ridge | collected 2010 | reverse complement strand
CTATACCTATCCCGATCCCGAGTATAGCAAACCGGATTTCTTGGAGGCTTGACATGGGTTCTCTAACGGCCTCAGACAAGGTTACACCCTGTAAAACGGATTCCCATCCCCCTGTCGTAAGCCTCAATTTTGAAAGACGCTAAACTCATGCAAGTCAGGAGGGTCAAGATGAAAACAGAAGAGATATGGAGCCTTTTTCAGAGCCACATGGAATACACGGATGAGGAGATGGATATCTTTCGTTCTGATCCTGAAAAGGTCGAGATGGTCACCCAGAGGCCCGCGTTTGTAAAGAACCGCATCGTGGCCGAGGTGATCGAGTCCCATGGTTGTCATGCACGGCACCGGGTGGGGGACCGTTTTGTGATGACCGGAGGCGGGCAACTCATCAACGAGGAGTGCCCAAAGAGAATGTGCATGTTTGCCCTGGGACCGGTCAGCAATGTCTTGCCTGTCATATACGAGAGATTCATGATCGACGCTGACCCCGATTTTGAGCGATCCCAGGTTGTTCAGTGTACGGACGTGGGTCTGGACAAAGGGGGTTGGGGAAAGGTCCTCATGAAGGTTTATGTGGAGAAGAACCCGGAATAGATCGGTATGGAAAATAAATGATGACTAACCTCTGAAGGCAGGCGCGTTGCGTGTCCTCTACTCGTATCCGCACCAATCAAGGATAAACCCGGCGAGGATACGTGTCAGGGTGACCAGGGAGTCTATCTCCACATACTCGTCGGGTCCATGAAGTCTCTCACCCGAGGGACCGAAGGCAAAGGAAGGTATACCAAAATAGGGGGAAAAACGGGTATCTAACCCCCCGGGGAACCCTACCAATTCGGGTCTGCGGCCCAGAATGACTTTAGAGGATTCCAGAAATGACTGAATAAACGTGTCATTTTCGTCTTGAATCCATGGTTCCGTATCCCATCCATACCACTCGATGGTGGGCGGATACTCTCGGAGCCAATCGTCTGATTGCGTGACTTTGGATAGGGTCTCCTCCACTTCCCGGACAATGTCTTCTCCCTTTTCGCCGGGGACAAATCCAATTCTGCATGCGATCTCGGCCATCCCTGCCACACTGGAGGCCCAATCTCCGGCAGAATAGGTGCCGATATTCAGGTTGCACGGCCGTCCGCTGAATTTCTCCACAAGGGGATAGGTGTGCTCTGCTGCCCGCTTCTCGTCCAGTTCGATCAGTGCGTTGTAGATTTTGTTCATTTTTCCAATGGCATTTACACCGGTATGGGAAAGTGCCGCATGAGCGGTCTTCCCCATCACTTTGACCCGAAAATATTTTACACCGCTGTGTGTTATGTAGGCATTCAGATTGGAGGGCTCGGTGATGAGCATACCGTCGGCCTTGTATCCTTTGAGAAAACAGGCCAGTGTGCCTCCGCTTCCTCCTGCCTCTTCTTCAATCACGCTTTGACAAATTATTTTTCCCGAGGGTTTGATTCCGCTGTCGAGGATTGCCCTGAGTGCAAACAGGTTGGCCATGAGGCCGGCTTTCATGTCCAAGACTCCACGACCGTATATTTTGCTATCACTGACCTCTCCTCCCCAGGGATCAACGGTCCACTTTTCAATGGGTTCGGGGGAGACCACATCTACGTGGCCATTCAGGATCAAGGAGGGAGATTGTTCAGAGCCTTCCAACACACCAACCACGTTGGGGCGGTTCTCATAACTGTGAGGGATTTTTATGTAGGCGGGGTGCTTTTTGATCTCTTCAAGATCCGCCTCAAAGGATTCCACCCTCAGGCCTGTTTCTTTGTATTTTGATGCGATATAGTTTTGGGCCTCGGTTTCGTTACCAACCAGGCTCGGGATCTTTACAAATTCCGAGGTTGTATGGATCAGTTCCTCTTTCTTTTGTTCAATCTCTTCAAAGACCCTGTTCAAGACCTTTTCTTGTTTCATTGAAACCCCTTTATCATCTCGGATCAGTCAGTTTTTACAATTTACGAAGCTGCTCTTTTTTCACCCGTGCTTCTGTTTCATCGAGTGCCCGTGAAAAGCGATCAAAGAGCTCGTCGATCTCCGTTTCCGTTATGATCAGCGGTGGGCAGAAGGCAAGGGTATCTCCCAGGCTGCGGAGGATCAGCCCGTGTTCCTGGGCGCGGGAAGCGCAATAGGCGCCAACGCCATTTTTTATGTCAAAGGAACGCTTTGTCCCCTTATCTGCCACGAACTCGCAGCCCCCAATAAGCCCAATCCCTCTTGTCTCCCCCACAAGAGGGTGATCCCCTAAAGCTTTCAACCGCTCCTGAAATCGGGGCATGACCTCGCGGACATGGTCGAATATGTGCCGTTCCTCCATAAGTTCCAGGTTTTTTAGTGCAACTGCGGCGCAGGTCGGGTGTCCCGAATAGGTAAATCCATGCCCGAAGGTGCCGAGTTTGTGACTCTCCTCAAGCATCGCCTCATAGATATAGTCGGGAATAAGCACGGCGCCGATGGGAAGATAGGAGGAAGAGAGGGACTTTGCAACCGACATGGTGTCGGGTGTAAAGCCAAAGGCTTCACAGCCAAAGGTGTGCCCTGTTCGGCCAAAACCGCAAATCACCTCATCATCGATAAACAGTATGTCGTATTTCTTGAGGACAATGTCTATCTTTTCAAAATAGGTCCTGGGTGGGACAATCACACCACCCGCTCCCATGACAGGTTCTGCGATAAAGGCCGCAACCGTATCAGGGTCTTCCCGGAGGATCAGTTTTTCCAGGTTTTCGGCGAGCCGGGTAGCAAATTCCTCTTCTGTCTCGCCGGGCTCTGAAAAACGGTAGTGATGAGGGCAGTCCGTATGCAGGATCCCCGGGAGCGGAAGGTCAAAGCTCTGGTGTGCGAAGGGGAGTCCTGTGAGACTTCCTGTTGCGATCGTAACGCCGTGATAGGCCTTTATTCGGCTGATTATCTTTTTCTTCTTGGGTCGGCCGATGGCGTTGTTGTAATACCAGATCAGTTTGATCTGTGTGTCATTGGCCTCTGAACCGGAGTTGACAAAAAAGACCTTTGAAACAGGCATGGGCGCCATGTCTTTGAGCCGTTCACCAAGTTTGATGGCCGGGATTTGGCTCTTACCCCCAAATAGGTGATAGAAAGGCAATTGATTGAGCTGCTTGGTAGCTGCTTCTACCAGTTCCTTTTCGCCAAAACCGAGGGCCGTACACCAAAGACCTGCGAGGCCTTCTATATATTGTTTTCCGTCTTCGTCCCACACATAGATCCCCTCTCCACGTTCCATAATAAGCGGACCTTTTTCCCGGTGAAGTGCCAGGTTTGTGTATGGATGGACCAGGGTTTCGATGTCGCGTTGGGCAAGAGAATTTGGATTTGTGGGCATGGCATGGACTCCTTTGGGCAAATGGTTGGCGTTGGGGGCTCGAACGTATTGGAGTATAAAAGGGCTCCTTATTTTATGTCAAGGTTTTGTGTCAAGGCTATGCTTGACATGAGTTGATCCTTCACCTTGCCCCGGAGAACCATGCTGCAAAAAGGCTTTTCCGGAAGCACGGGTTTGTTCCGGGAAAGGTGAAGAAAAAATTCTATTCTGAAGGCCAGGATGCCCTTATGATGTGGCGGAGCATTCCCTAATGTCTTGACTCATGCGTTACCCGTCTGTTAAAGAGCGGTTGTCTCCTGAGAAAAAGGCTTTCAATTAAAATTATTGATGACCAAATTTTCATTTTTATTGCCACAGTCCCTAAAATTGGGAACATATGGCATTGCAGGCAACAGGAACCCCGCATTGAGAGGTGAGCGGGGTTTTATTTTAAGTCAAACACCAAAAATGAAATCAAAAAACGAAAAGGCCCTGTATACACGGTCATTTATCCTGATGGCCATGGCCAATTTTTTTAATGTATCCAGCTTTGGCACCTTTTTTCTCTTTCCTCTTTTTATCACGATTCACGGTGGATCCAAGGCCGACATTGGTCTAATCATGGGAACGGCGGCGCTGTCTTCCGTATTGTGTCGACCTTGGATCTCGGAGATGATTGACAGGATCGGGAGGAAGCGCAGCTATGGCATGGGATGTATTATTATGAGTCTTGTGCCTCTTTGCTATCTCGGTTTCAAGGGGGAGCTGACCGGGTTCTATCTTCCGCTTTTGTTGGTCAGGCTTTTACATGGAGTCGGTTTGGCCATTTCTTTTACAGCGGCCTTTACCTACGTTGCAGATATTGTTCCCAGAGAACGCCTAAACGAAGGGATCGGTATGTTTGGTGTAACGGCCCTTATAGGGATGGGAGCAGGCCCGGTTATTGGTGAAATGGTAATTGAAGGCTTTGGTTCCAGGTGGTTTTTTCTGACAGCGGCCGTATTGGCCGCCGTTGGTTTTTTTCTCCACCTCTTTTTGAAGGAGTCCTATATCGGGCCACCTCGAGGATCGACGGAGACCTTTTTCTCTGTTCTTGGCAGAAGAAAGATGGTGGTGGTCGCTGTTCTAGCCATGATTTTTGGTTTTGGTCTCGCTGCGTCAGGCAGTTTTGTTTCCCCGTTTGCAAAGGAAAAACACCTCGCCTTTATCTCTCTTTACTATATCTCCTATTCCGTGGCTGCGGTGATAACACGTTTTTTTGGCGGTCGGTTGGCAGACAGGGTTGGCGAGCAACGCATCATTCCCTATGCCCTGATTATTACTGGAGCCGGGTTTATGCTCCTCATGTTTTTGGAAGGAACCATCATGCTGTTCATTTCGGGTCTGATGTCCGGTTGCGGGCACGGGCTTTTGTTCCCGAGTCTCAATGCCCTCGCCCTTCGGAAGGAGCCCATCGGTATCCGGGGGAAAATAAACGGTGTGTTTACAGGAGGGATAGACGCCGGAGCATTTGTGGGTTCGGTGCTGTTGGGTTATATCGGGGAATGGGCGGGTTTTCAGACGCTCTTTTTTTCCGCAGGTTTCGCCCTGTTTGCCGGGTTTATGATTTACCGAACGAAATCGGTTCAGGTTTCAATAGAGTAAGAGAGGGGGCAAAAGGCCAGGAAATTTGTGGATTTCGGCAGGATATGTCCCCACGGTCGGTGTGGTTGAAGAAGAAAAATTGTAAATAATAACGGGTTTTGAAAATGACAAAACTTTACTTGGTGCGTCACGGCAAGGCCGCAGCGGCCTGGGATACTGATTATGATCCGGGTCTTGACGATACGGGACACGCAGAAGCTGAGAAGACGGCGTATGCGCTTGCCCCCCTGGGGCCTCTCGAGATCGTATCGAGCCCGCTTGCCCGTAGCCGACAAACCGCCACGCCGTTGGCAGACCTGTGGGAAGTTTCAATCAAAATAGAAAAACGAGTCGGTGAGATCCCTTCACCCGTAAAAGGTCTGAGGGAACGGGGTAAATGGTTAATCGACCTGATGGGACAGGAATGGTCAACCCTGCCTCAGGATCTCCATAGGTGGCGGATGGGTGTTGTGGAGGCCCTTCTCGCCCTTGATAGAGAGACGGTCGTGTTCAGCCATTTTATTGCAATAAACGCGGCAGTTGGTGCAGCAACAGGAGATGACAGGGTGGTCAGTTTCCGGCCGGGTAATGGATCTGTCACCGTGCTGGAAGAGAAGGACGGCACGTTGGCGTTGATTCAACGCGGGAGCCAGGGAGAGACTGAACTCCTGTGATTGGAGACGTCATTGACACCAATTACCAGTCATCAATATCGGTAAGTGTTCACAGGTTCAGGGTTAGGAACAAAGACAAAATTGAAGACCCGGAGTCCTTGTAAAAAATGCTGGTTTTGCCACATAAGTGCCAATACGCCGCCAATCTTCAGATTGGGAATGACGAAGCCGGGGCTTCTCACATACATACGCATCCAAAATGCAGTCCGGGGACGAGAATGGAACCTTGAACCCATGAACCTTTGAACCCGTGAACGCCTACTCAATATCTAACATTCAATTTAATCCTGTTGATACGTAAAGGATAATACACAAAGGAGGTCGAAGATGGATAAATCATTGCTAAAAGAGTTGTGTGATAATCTGAACGTGAGAGGCGGGTCCCTGCCTGCCATGCAGGTTCCGGAGATGTTTGAATTGCTCGAAGAGCTCTTCACAGACGAAGAGGCCCTTGTGGCCTGCAAGATGCCCCCAGGGGCAACCTCTCTTCAAGACCTTGCCGAAATACTCTCAAGATCTGAAGATGAGATTTATTCCTATGTGGAATCCATGGCTGACAAAGGGGTAGTGGCCACTCGAAAAAAAGATGGGGTGATGCTTTACAAGCTCCTTCCAGTCGTCCCCGGAATATTTGAATTTCAGTTTATGCGAGGGGGAGACACCGACAAGGATCGCCGACTCGCCCGGCTGTTGAGGGCCTATGCCGATGCGGCCGAAACAGAGGTTAGAAAGGTGATCCCCATACCCGATAATGTGACCCCTTTTATGCGGGTGATCCCCATTGAGAGGACCATCCAGGCCGGGCAACGGGTGTTTACCTATGATCAGCTTTCGAGCTACATTGAATCGGCTGACGCAATTTCAGTTGGGCACTGCTATTGCCACCATGAGGATTATCTGTTGGGTAAGGAGACCTGCGATGCACCCGAATACCGCTGTATGAGCTTTGGGCCGGGGGCACTTTACACGTCGGAAAGGGGTATTGCCAGACTGATAACCAAGGAAGAGGCCTTTGACATTCTGAAGGATTGTGAAGAAAAGGGGCTTGTTCATATGAGTTCCAATACGTCCAAGTATCTGGAGTTTCTCTGCAACTGCTGCAGTTGCCACTGCGGGGTGTTAAACAAACTAAACAAACTCGGAAAACCCATCTGGGGAGCCAGCTCCGGGTATCTTGCAAAGGTAGACGATGCAGCGTGCGAGCAGTGTGAAACATGCGTAGAGATGTGCCCCATGGAAGCAATTTCAATGGCAGATGCGGCGGTCATAGATGAGAATCGCTGTATCGGATGCGGTGTCTGTGCAACCCACTGTCCACCCGAAGCCATCGCCATGAATCCCCGCGAGGATGCCGTTGCGCCCCCGGAGACCCCGAGACACCTGCGAAAGGCGGTCATGGCAGATTTTGAGCAGTCTATGGCAGAACAGAAATAATTGGGTTGCTGTAGGGTGTGATTAGGAGGATTAAGGTGGGGGAGGATTAAGGTATGGAGGTGAACAAAAGTGACCTGGGGGCATTTTTTAACCCGGGTAGCATAGCCATTGTCGGGGTTCCAACAGGGACCTATCGGTTTGGCGGGATGAGTTTTTTGGAGAAACTTTTGGAGAGCAATTTTTCCGGGAGTCTCTATCCCATAAATCCGAAAGGTGGAGAGATAAAAGGACTCCGGGCGTATCCGGACCTTTCATCACTCCCCGAGGTGCCTGATCTGGCCATTGTGGCCGTGGCAGCAAGACTGGTCCCGTCGATCCTCGAAGAATGCGGTCGTATCGGGTTGACACACATTCACATCCTCACCTCCGGTTTTAAAGAGACGGACACACCAGAGGGAAAAAGACTTGAAGAGGAGATAATCTCTATCTCTCGAAAAAAGGGGTTAAGGGTCATCGGGCCCAACTGTATGGGACTCTACTGCCCCTCTTCCAGGGTCACTGCTTGGGGGGCAATACCCGGGTTGGATGGGCCTCTTGGTGTTATCTCCCAAAGCGGTGGCATAACACAGCGTCTCACCGAATATACCTGTTCCCTGGGGATCGGCACTGCCAAGGCAGTGAGTTTTGGGAACGGGGCGGTTCTGAGCAGCAGTGATTATCTCGAGTATATGGCCCAAGACAAAGATATACGGGTGATTGCCATGTATCTGGAGAGTGTTCAAGATGGACGCAGGTTTTTTCGTCTTGCGAGAGAGGTGGCAAGAAAAAAGCCCATTGTCCTTTTGAAAGGCGGGGAGAGTGAAGCCGGGGCTGCTACTGCAACCTCACACACAGGGGCCATGTCGGGGGAGAACAGGGTGTGGGAAGGGCTTTTCCGTCAAACAGGGATAATCCGAGTACGTTCGTTGGATGAGTGGGTGGATACCATCGTGGCCGCGGCCCTTCTTACGCCGCCAAAAGGCAATGGTGTTTTTCTGGTGGGGGGCGGGGGCGGAAACAGTGTGGCATATGCTGATATATGTTCTCGGGAAGGGCTTGGGGTCCCGCAGCTGTCAGACAGCGTTATGAAAGAACTCCGTAAAACAGTCCCTGCTGCAGGCTCCATTGCGGGCAATCCCCTGGATATGTTCAGGGTGTTCCAGGATCCCAAGTATCTGGCCGAAATCCTGGAACTGGGGTACAAAGATCCCAGTATTTCGATGGTCATCGTCGATCGCCTTATTGCCAGAAAGGCCTTTCATCTTCCGGATTTGCCGGACTCTACCCCGGAGGTAATCAACTTCCTAAAGGAGAAGCAGAACAGAAAACCGACAGTGTTTACCGTGGATTCAGAAGGTGGTGATCCGGAACTGGCAGGGGAGGGGGCCCTCATGCGGCGGGAGTTCTGTGAGGCCGGGATCCCAGCGTTTCCATCCCTCAACCGGGCAGCAAGGGCCCTGGCAAACCTCCTCCGTTGGTCACAACAGGTGGGGGGTTTGCCAGGGCCGGGTTTTGACGCACACCGGTGATCAGACGGGGGACTGATCCCTGACTGACCATTTTGGGGCGCTACTATTTGGCAACCACGTCTTCAGGTAGCTTTCTGGTGAGAATATCCACGGCTTCTTCTACCATTTCTTCCAAAACCTGTCGGGCAGGTTTGATTTCATGGATAAGCCCTGAGACCTGTCCCGCAAGACCCCCCACATAGTCGAGTTTATCGGCTTTGATAAAACTCCACAGGAGCGCAGATGAAAGCAAAACCTGGTTTGGGAAAGGAATGGGGTCGAGCCCTGATTCTTCCCAGAGCCGGTGAAATTTGTTGAGGCTCGCCCGCAAGGTTTTACCCGTGTAGGCCGTACTGACACGCGTTCCTTCATCGTTGGAGTCAAGGATTCGGTCTTTATTTATATCCAAAGCCCCGCCTTCGTCTGTGGCCAGAAAACGTGTGCCAACCCATACACCCGGACATCCCATGGCCAACGATGCCGCAAGCCCTCGGCCGTCTCCAATGCCACCGGCGGCCAGAACCGGGACGGGTGAAGCCACATCAATGACCTGGGGCAGTAATGCCATGGTTCCGATCCTGCCCGTATGTCCACCTCCCTCGTGCCCCTGAGCCACCAGGAGATCGACCCCTGACTCTGCAATGCGCCGACCATTTTTTACATTTCCCGTAATCCCGAGGACTTTCGTCCCCACGGCATGGGCATCTTCAACCATAAAACCGGGGTTGCCGAGACCTGCGCAAAATAGGGGCACGCGTTCCTCGATACACACCTCAATAGACTCTTTTGGGAGCATGGTGGTGGTGTTCAATTTTAGCATGACATCCGTATCCGGAAGCTGGAATTCCTCTTTTACTTTTTTGAACCATTCAAGATGCGGCTTTGGCAGCATCTCCAGAACCTGACTGAGGGGCAGTTCCGTTTCCTCTCCCGGTTTCATGGCTCCGCGGGTTGCGAGGCGTTTTGGCAGAAGAAGGTCAACCCCATAAGGTTTGTCTGTCAGGGACTTGATTTCTCGGATGGCGTCCCGAAGTTCATCCACTGTGAAGCCACTTCCGCCGAGGACCCCGAGTCCCCCAGCCTCAGAAACAGCCACAACCAGCTCTACGGGTGCGCCGGTTGTCTCCCCTATCAGGGTTGGCCCCATACCGGCACTCAGGATCGGGTATTCAATTCCCAGCAGGTCACAAAGTTTTGTCTTCAGCGTTCTTTTTCCCATAAATGTCTCCTTTCACTCGAATGTAATGCCAATTTGGGGGAATTCTAAAACGGTTGTCTGGTGAAGTCAAATGGATGAGATCCCGGGTGGTGGTACAGAGACCCTCAGGCCTTGCCCGAAACGTATTCAGATGATACTGTAAATATGTTATGGACCCGCTGATGCTTTATAAGAAATGCAGTCTTTGTCCCCGTAGGTGTGGTGTCTCCAGGTCGATAAAAAACGGAAAAAATCAGACCGGGTTTTGCGGGGAACAGGATCAGGTTCGGGTCGCACATGTGGGACCCCATTTTGGGGAGGAGCCTCCGATCACCGGGAAACACGGTTCGGGCACTATCTTTTTTACCGGGTGCACGCTGCAGTGCTCCTTCTGCCAGAATTATCAGATTTCACAAGGAAGGCTTGGCAGGGAAATGGGACTCATTGAGCTGGTTGAAAGTGTGTCCCATATGGTTAACCAATATGATGTCCACAACGTAAATTTGGTAACCCCCGATCATTTCTTTCCGCATGTTTTTCAGCTCGTTTCAATGATGAGAAAAAGGGGTCTTGATCTCCCTGTAGTCTACAATGTTTCTGGATATCAATCCGTGGAGACGTTAAATCTGGCTGAAAATTTTGCTGATATATATCTTCCCGACTACAAGTATTCTGACTCATCCCTGGCGGAAAGACTTTCAAAATGTCCGGACTACCCAAAGATAGCCCTCGAGGCCATAGTTGAAATGATTCGGCAGAAAGGTTTCCTTGATTCATTTCTTTCCGGGAATGATTTGGCCAAAAAAGGTGTTCTTGTCAGACACCTGATCCTTCCCGGAAACGTGAAAAATTCAATTAATGCGCTGACAAGCCTTTTTGTAGAATTTGGAGGGGGACTTCCTGTCAGTCTTATGTCGCAGTACTATCCGGTTTTTGATCAGAATGACGAGACGTTAAATCGGTCAATTACAACGGAAGAATTTATAAAGGTCTACACTCACGCACGAGAACTAGGTTTTGAACGGATCTTTGCCCAATTCCCTGAAAAAATTCATAAACACCGCCGGGATATCTCTCCGTTTTTGCCCGACTTCCGGCAAACAGAGCCTTTTGGGAGATGAGGGTTCTAATTTGTTTGTTTTATGTCAGGGTGAGGCGTTATTCGCGTGTTGACATTAAAATAGCGCTTTGTTAAAAAAATCACATTCTTCTGACGCCGTGATTGAAAGATGTTTTTGAGTTTTTATTTTGAAAGGAGCAGCTGATAATATGGAAGCGTTAACCCCATTTTATGAAGTGAATGAGGCCCTGGTTGCAATGGGTGCTGAAAAGCTGAACCTCTGCATGCAATGCGGCATGTGTACGGGTTCCTGTCCATGGCGAATCGTGGAGGGCCCTTTTAATGTTCGACGTTTGATCAGAATGGCCCAGCTGGGTGTTGAAGGATATGAGTCTGACGATATCCTCTATGGATGTACCACTTGCAACAAATGTGTGCTGAAATGTCCCAGGGGGGTAACCATCATTGATGTCGTAATGGCCATGCGGGCTATGATAGCCGAAACCGGGGCTATACCCGGTGTTCTGAGGACCGCTACGGGAAGTGTCCACAGCAATGGAAACCCCTGGTCGGAAGCGAGAGAAAAAAGGACTGAATGGATGAAGGGGCTTGATGTCCCGGTCTATGGAGATGATAAAGAATATTTATTGTTTGTATGTTGTACTTCTGCATATGACGCACGGAGCCGGAATATCGCAAAGGCCATGACCAGGATCCTTTTAGCAGCCGGTGTGACCTTTGGCGTGATCGGTGAGGAAGAGAGCTGTTGTGCCGAATCGGTCAGAAAAATCGGGGATGAAGAGCTGTTTGGCAATATGTCTCAGAAGAACATCAGTCTTTACAAAGACAAAGGAGTCAAAAAGGTCATCACTACATCCCCCCATTGTTACTATACATTTACACAGGAGTATCCGGAGCTGGGCGGAGAATTTGAGGCAGTTCACTATACCCAGTTGCTGGCGGGCCTTCTTGAGGCAGGGGAGCTAAAACTGTCCGGGACATTGGATAAGAAAGTCACCTATCATGATCCTTGCTATCTCGGGAGACACAGTGAGATCTATGATGAACCCCGTTTACTGATTTCGGCTGTAACCAACGGCAATCTGGTGGAAATGAAAAGGATCAAAAAGGATAGCCTTTGCTGCGGGGCCGGGGGAGGTCGTCTGTGGATGGAGACCAAACCCGAATGGCGGTTTTCAGACCTGAGAATAAACGAAGCTTGCGAGACCGGGGCGTCCATTCTTGCCACGGCCTGCCCATACTGTGTCACTATGCTTGAGGACAGCCGAAAGACAGTCAACAAAGAGGATGAGATCGAAATAAAAGATATTTCAGAACTTATTGCTGAAGTCCTGTAGCGTTTTGTCTGACCCGTATTAAAAACGATAACCCAAAATATTTTTTTGAGACTATAAATGAAAATAGCCTATCTTGACTGTTTTTCAGGGATCAGTGGCGATATGTTTCTTGGCGCACTGCTCGATTCGGGATTTTCCTTTGATGAACTTGCTGAGCGTCTCGCAACCCTGCCGCTCAAGGGCTACCGGCTTGAGGCGGCTCACGAGGGCCGAAAGCATATTTTTGGTACACGGTTTGTGGTCATACTTGAAGATGAGAAACAGCCGGCGCGGGGTCTCAGGGAAATTCGAGAAATCATTAAAAAGAGTGAGTTTACGGACACGGTCAAGGCAAAAAGTATTCGGATATTTGAAAATCTGGCAAGGGTGGAAGGAGCGGTCCATAACCTTCCGGCTGATGAGGTCCATTTCCACGAAATAGGCGCCGTGGATTCGATCATAGACATTGTCGGGGCCGTATATGGTATTGAACGTCTGGGGATTCAGGCGCTCCTGGTCTCTCCGCTGCCCCTTGGGTCAGGTTTTGTGGGGTCATCCCATGGAAGGATACCGCTTCCAGCCCCCGCCACTGCTGCTCTTTTAAAAGATATCCCCGTGTTTGACTCAGGTCTTACCTATGAAATGGTCACACCTACCGGGGCAGCCCTGGTCAAGGAGTTAGCCGAATCTTTTGGGCAAATGCCCCCCATGGTTATTCACGACATTGGTTATGGGGTTGGAAAAAGGGATCTGCCGGACAGACCCAATTTGGCCCGAATACTCATCGGTGAACAAGAGGAAGAGACAACAGGTGATACGGTGGTTATCCTTGAGACGAACCTGGATGATAACAGCCCTGAGATTTTAGGGTATCTTATGGAACGGCTGTTTGATGCAGGCGGGCTGGATGTGGTGTTTTTTCCTGTTCAAATGAAAAAGGGCAGACCCGGGGTCCAGATCCAGGTCATTGGCCGGCCTGATCAAAAAGATGTTTTGATGGCGATCCTTTTCAAAGAGAGCACAACCCTTGGCATTCGGTTCAGATACAGCCAGAGAAAGGTGCTGACGCGTTCTCTGGAGGAGGTGGAGAGTCCCTGGGGGAGGATTAAAGTCAAGAAAAGTGTTGACAGTGACGGGTGCCCCTTTTTTCTCCCTGAATACGAGATCTGCCGGGAGATTGCTTTAAAAAACAACCTTCCCCTAAAGGAAATTTTTTTATGGGTCATGGGGTTGAATAGACAGGTTGACCCAGATCCCGCCTGATGTCACGATCTCATTCCAACGCCCTATCAATAACCAAGATCTTTGGTAAATCCGATTTTGCCGGGAAGACGGCTCTGGTCCTATCCACGTGGTTTGGAACGGGTCTTTTTCCTGTGATTCCAGGTACCTTTGGGTCTCTTGTGGCTGTGCCTCTGATCCTGGTGTCACAGAATTTGGGGGTTTGGTATAGCGCACCCATCCTCGTAATCCTCGTCGGTGCAGGCATATGGGCATCGGGTCGGAGCCAGGATCTGCTTGGAAGGGATGACCCCAAGGAGGTGGTGATCGATGAAGTCGCCGGGTTTTTTCTGACCATGTTGTTTTTACCATCCTCCTGGTTGGCCCTCGGACTGGGATTTTTCTTGTTCCGGTTTTTTGATATCCTAAAGCCTTTTCCCGTCAGACAGGCGGAGAGGCTTAAAGGCGGGTCGGGTATTATCATGGATGATCTGTTGGCGGGCTTGTATGCCTTTGGGAGCGCTAAGATAATTCTGTTGATTATTTAGCCTCCTGGACCAAAACTGCCACTTTTCCCGATTTCTGTATCAAACCCAGATTTCGATCCTCGAAATACTGCAACGTATCCCTGCGGTTGAACACCTCAAATATCAGCCACTGCGAAAGTGAGAAGAAAATCCCATTTGAGAGAGCGCCTTCAAGAAACACCCGAACCCCACTTCAGAAATCCTATTATTTCTCCCGAACTTATTGAGAAGTTACCCTCGCCTTCCTTTTAATTTGAAAAAAAACTATCTGGTTTTTGTTCGGACACTATGAACCTCAGAACTCCAACAACACCGGCACCGGTTAATGATTGACGTTTGGAGTCAAAACCCTTAAAAAGAGTGAAAACAATGGGAAAATATCCCAAAACCTAAAACCCCAATCCCAGTGAACCAAAAGGCCCTGTATCCAGATATGCATGGAGAAATAATTACAATAGGTAATGAACTTACCTCTGGGAGAACCGTTGATCTGAATTCATGTTATGCGGCTCGAAGGCTCACCGCCGCCGGGCTGGAAGTGACACGGATTAGTTCTGTGGGGGACGACTCCCCATTGGCCGCAAAGGTCTTAAAGAGGGCGGTTGCAAGATCCGATTTTGTAATTGTTACAGGGGGGCTGGGTTCAACTGATGACGATATAACAAGGGTCATCGTTGCTGAATCCCTCAAAAGAACCCTTCGTCCGGACGAACAATTGCTGGAGAAGATCAGGGCGTATGCCAACGCTCGAAAAATTGAAGTCACACCGTCACTTGAGAAAATGGCGTGGCTTCCTGAAGGGTCAAAACTGTTAAGTCCGGAGGGCAAAGTATGTGGATTTTCCTTGGTCGAAAGAGGTGTCTGTCTTTATTTCTTGCCCGGAGTCCCCGACCAGATGCAACTCCTGATGGACGAGGTGGTGATCCCAGAGGTGTTGAGGCATTGCGAAGACATCCCTTTTAGAGGGCAGCGCATGCTGAAGGTGTATGGTCTGAGTGAATCAGCGATTGTTGAAATTTTTAAACTCTACAAGGGAAAAAGGGAGGGGGTGGAATTTGGGTTTTACCCCCATTTCCCTGAAAATCACATCACCATAACGCTGAAAGGTACCCAAGAACTTGAAGTTACAATAGAGCTGGATAGGATTGAAAGCGAACTGACGCACCTCTTTGGGGTCCATATATTTGCAACCGGCAACCTGACAATTGAAGAGGTGACTGGCCTTCTTCTCGTGGAGAAAGGTCTGACCCTTTCAGTCGCCGAATCCTGTACAGGGGGCCTGGTAGGCCATAGGCTGACGAATGTGTCAGGCAGTTCAAAATATTTTCAGGGCGGTGTGGTTGTGTACAGCAACCGATCCAAGGTCGATCTCCTTAATGTCAGGCAGGAGACACTTGACAGATACGGGGCTGTGAGTGATAAAACGGCGCGAGAAATGGCCCTGGGTGTGAGAGAGCGTTTAAAGACAGACCTGGGTCTTGCAATCACTGGTATTGCCGGGCCTGATGGCGGGAGTAATGAAAAACCTGTGGGGACCGTTTACATTGGACTGGCTGACGGCAGGGACATTTTCTGTGGAAGATACCGGTTTTGGGGTGATGACCGGCACAAGGTGAAACTGAACGCTTCTGTGATGGCGCTTGACTGGGTTAGAAGGTACCTGAATGGAGATCCGTTCCTTCCTGGCGTTTGAATTGCCAAAAGAGATCAAAGTGGTTGTCTCTGAAGTCTCCGAGAATCTTGGGAACTCTCCGCTTGATATAAGGCGAGTGAAAGTGGAGAATATACATCTCACAATGGTTTTTTTGGGGAGTGTTCATGAAGAGGATATCCACCCGATAGGTCAGGCCACAGAAGAGGTCTGTATACAATTTTCACCTTTCAATGTATCTTTAAGGGGTGCCGGGTTTTTTGGCAGCAGGAAAAAGCCCAGTATTCTGTGGGTGGGGCTGGACGGGCACATAGAGAGGATGGCCCGTTTCAGGGATGCGCTGCAGAGGGAACTGGCGCCATTTGGAATAAAGGAGGAAAAGCGCGGGTTCAGACCTCATCTGACCATCGGGAGGTTCCGGAGGGGCTCACGATCTGATGGGCATTTGGATAAATTCGTTTCCAGATATAGAGACCTGACCAGCCCCGTGTGCTATTTAGGAAGTCTGGTTCTTTTCAGAAGTGATTTAAACCGGAGCGGGGCAGTTTATAGCAAACTCAATTCATGGCCCCTTACGGGAAAGCATTAAAGGGAAAGGAGAATCCTTATGGATAAAGAAAAAGCGGTCGAGCAGGCTATTTCCCAGATTGAGAGACAATTCGGCCGGGGGGCTATCATGAGACTTGGGGGGAAAGAAGTAGTTGATGTGCCGACCATTTCTACAGGATCACTTGCCTTGGATCTTGCCCTTGGTGTAGGTGGTGTCCCTCGTGGAAGGGTGGTGGAGATATACGGTCCGGAGTCCTCCGGGAAAACCACCTTGGCTCTTCATATCGGTGCTGAGGCACAGGCAAAGGGAGGCATGGTGGCCTTTGTGGATGCCGAGCATGCCCTGGATATTGCCTATGCCAGAAATCTGGGTGTAGATGTGGACAGCCTTCTGGTATCGCAGCCGGATACCGGAGAACAAGCTTTGGATATTGCTGAGATCTTGGTGAGGAGCGGGGCCATTGATGCCTTGATCATAGATTCTGTGGCCGCACTCGTGCCCAGGGCTGAAATTGAAGGGGAGATGGGTGATCATCATATGGGTCTGCAGGCCCGGCTCATGTCTCAGGCCCTTAGAAAACTTACCGCGGCTATAAGCAAGTCCAAGACGTGTGTTATTTTTATAAACCAGATCAGGATGAAGATTGGAGTTATGTTTGGGAGCCCCGAAACCACCACAGGAGGGAATGCCTTGAAGTTCTACGCCTCTCAGCGATTGGATATAAGACGGATAGGTGCTATCAAAGAGGGAGATCAGGTGGTGGGGAACCGAACTCGGGTAAAGGTGGTAAAAAACAAGATTGCTCCGCCTTTCCGGGATGCGGAATTTGATATCATCTACGGGGAAGGTATCTCCAAGGATGGTGATATCCTGGATCTGGGAGTGTCGTTGGAAATCGTTGAAAAAAGCGGTGCATGGTACTCTTTTGGTGGTGACAGGATCGGCCAGGGGAGACAGAATGTAAAACGTTTTCTGGCTGAAAACACTGACATAAGGACCAGGATTGCTGATCAAATCATGGAGAAGACAGGGCTTGGAAAGAACAGAAAGAATAACGGAGATGTTCTGGAAGAGAAACTCGAAAAATAAATCGTAACCTTGGACCTCTGAACCTTTGAACCCGTGAACGGCGACAATAAATGTAACTACTCAGGTTGTCGGGTTCACGGTTCATGGTTCACGGTTGGTCGTTTGCCGCTCCTCAGATTTCTTGAGATAGTTGATGAAACCACGAACCACGGCACGGGTTCAAGGATTCAGGAGTTCGAGTTTCCATTCTCATCCTCGAGCTGCATTTTGGATGTGTATTTACGAGAAAAATGTCAACTTTCGTAAGGCCTAACCTAAAATTTGAAGCCAGATTGGCAATTATTTGAGGAAATGAGTATTTTTAACGAGGACTTCGGGTCTCCAATGCCGTCCTTGTTCTTAACCCTGAACGTTTAACCCTGAACCTCTGAACCTGAGTAGTCACCAATAAATTTATGTTGGGTAATCAGACTATTATTTTATAAAATAGCAGGTAATAGACCGATGGTTGAAATGAATTCCAGAGAGATCAGACGGAAATTTCTTGATTATTTCAGAGAACGACGACACGAAGTCGTTGACAGTTCTTCGCTGCTTCCAAAAGATGACCCCAGCCTGCTTTTTACAAATGCAGGTATGGTTCAATTCAAGAGACTCTTTCTCGGGGAAGAAAAAAGGAGTTATACAAGGGCTGCAACATCTCAAAAGTGTGTGAGGGCCGGTGGAAAGCATAATGATCTCGATAATGTTGGCTATACACCACGGCATCATACCTTTTTTGAAATGCTTGGAAATTTTTCCTTTGGGGACTATTTCAAAGAGGAGGCAATAGAATGGGGGTGGGATCTCCTGACCAATGGCTATGGCTTGGAGAGCGATAAATTTCATGTTTCCATCTATAAGGATGATGACGAGGCCCATAAGATATGGACGAGTGAAATAGGAATCCCCGAAGAGAGAATCGTCCGGTTGGGTGAAAAGGATAACTTCTGGGCCATGGGAGATACGGGTCCCTGCGGTCCCTGCTCCGAAATTCACATTGACCAGGGGCTCTCTGTCGGGTGCGGACAACCCCAGTGCGCCCCGGGGTGTGACTGCGATCGATACCTTGAAATATGGAATCTGGTCTTTACCCAGTTTGACCGGGCCCCTGATGGTACCCTCACGCCTCTTCCAAAGCCCAATATCGATACGGGCATGGGGCTCGAAAGATTGGCCGCCGTGGTCCAGGGAGTAATGTCAAATTATGACACCGATATCTTCAGGGGCCTTATCTCCTGCGTAGAAGACCTTTCTGAAAAGACTTACGGCAATAACCAAAAACAGGACATTGCCTTCCGAGTGATCTCTGATCATGCTCGTGCAGCGGCCTTCCTGATTGGTGATGGAATTATGCCATCAAATGAGGGCAGGGGCTATGTTTTGAGGCGCATTATCCGCAGGGCCATTCGTTATGGCCAAGTACTCGATCTCAGGGATGTTTTCCTGACACACGTCTGCGGGAAGGTGATTGAGGTTATGGGCGAGGATTATAATGAACTCGTTCAAGCGAGGAGTTTTATCGAAGGGGTTATTTGTAATGAAGAGAGTCGCTTTTCAGATACCCTCCATCACGGGATGAAAGTGCTCAACGAAGAAATAGAGAAGATACGAGTCAAGAAAGGGGAATCCATCCCGGGCGATGTGGCTTTCAAACTTTACGATACCTTTGGTCTCCCCGTGGATATCGTAGAAGATGTGGCCCGGGATGAAGGCCTCAGCCTGGACATGGCGGGGTATAAAAAGGCCATGTCCAAACAGCGCCTCCAATCCCGGAAATCATGGAAAGGAAGTGGTGAAACAGAGATCCCGGAGGTCATTCGCGGCCTGATGAGTCGCGATATTACCACCCGGTTTTTGGGTCATGAAACCCTTGTTTCTTCAGGGAAAGTGGTTGCAATTTTCTCGGAAGGGAAAGAGATCGACCTCGACGAACCGGGTGCCCCAGCCGATGTCGTTTTGGATCGGACGCCCTTTTATGGGGAGGCCGGCGGCCAGGTTGGCGACAGGGGTTGGCTCATAAATGATGAAGGGTTGAGGTTTTGTGTTACAAATACGCTCAAATATGACCAAGATTTCATTATTCATAAGGGATACCTGGAATC
>SDBT01006568.1_pt1 | contig 19260 bp, 21 predicted proteins | sample 2277101 | NCBI WGS metagenome assembly SDBT01 (sample SAMN10404973, study PRJNA504765) | marine sediment metagenome | isolation source: marine sediment core GS10_PC15, 103 cmbsf | place: Arctic Ocean: Southern Knipovich Ridge | collected 2010 | reverse complement strand
GTGCGGACGCCTTCTACGCCGGGGTGGCCGTGGAGAGCGGTGTGATCGGTGACGTCATCAGCATGATCTTCCAGCCTGGGATCCTCGCGTAAGCCCGTAAGGCGAACGTGCGGCGCAACCGCAACTGAATCACTGAGCCACCTTTTCCGAGGAGAATGCAATGCCCATCGTGAATCCGTCGCGGAGTGACGTACACGTCAACGGCCCGCTGACAAATATGTCTCTGGCCTTCTGGCAGGCAGCCGATCACTAATCCGTAGTCCTCGAATACCTTGCTGGCGTAATCCATACCATCGCCAAGATAAAACCAGGAAAAATCTTCGTCACACGTAGTACCGGCCGGATAGCCCGAGGCACCCAGCAGTAGAGCCGCTTTTCCAACCAGAGCCATCTCGGCACCCAGGTCGGAATGGGCCATGTGAAGTACACCGTCTCTGACCGCTTCGGTCTGTTCGTAGACAGGGACTATCTCATTACCAGGATGTACGTTAAGAATTAACCTGCCTCCGGACATCTCCTCTACCAGGTCGGCAAGTTTGAGGTGGAAGCCGGCATAGGTTGCCGACCCAACCGGATGAAGAGTCTGATATTCCCATTTAAATACCTCAGCGGGTTGTGCTGGTGCCGGAGCGGGTGCTGGTGCTGGAGCGGGTGCTGGTGCGGGTGCTGGAGCTGGAGCGGGTGCTGGTGCCGGAGCTGGCGCTGGTGCCGGTGCCGGTGCCGGAGCTGGCGCTGGCGCTGGCGCTGGTGCTGGTGCCGCACAAGCCGCCGCCAAGCCACCCACTAGCACCACCACCATAACAAAAGTTAATATCCTTCTTTTATTCATTTTTTCTCCTAAAATATTAGAGTTACATCGTGGAAGATTCTAATCTATCGAAAACTATCACCTCCCTTTTTCTATTATTTGGTGGCCAACCAAAATTCAGATCAGTCAGATTGATTCGTAGCTATCTTAATTGCAGGAAGCCACGTGCTAAATAGTTGTCTTACTACCCCCAATACAAATTATGCGCTTTTTCTAGCCACCGGATTTGTAGCTTTCATTGAATAATCGGTCACGATACTCGTACTCGATACTCGTACCCGATTTCCCAACGCTCATTGTACCATATATGTCAATACATATTTGAGTGCTCTTAATAAGACGAGCTAAAGCCATTCTTACTATATGAATGGTAATTAGACCATTCATTAAATTTAAAGTAAAATTGATACCAGGAGTCGTAATAGGTTTTTGGTAACCAAGCTTGATGGTAAAAGGGATACTCAATGCATTAGCAGTGACTGAAAATTCGAAATAAAGGGAGAACATGAAAGATTTTACTGAAGACAAAGACTATGAACTGTGGGTGCTACTGGCTCAGGCGCGGGAGGCAATGTATAAAGCGAGACAGCGCGAATTACGCCGTTTTAACCTATCTCCGAGACAGAGTGCTGTTTTATTTATTATTCGGGCAATTGGTGATAAAGTAACACCTGCCGAAATATCACGTTGGCTTCTAAGGGAGTCTCATTCTGTATCTGAAATAATCGGCAGGATGGAGAAACAAGGATTGTTGAAGAAGGTAAGAGATTTGGACAGAAAGAACTTAGTAAGAATCGAATTAACGGAAAAGGGTTCTGAAGCCTATAATCAGGCAATCAAAAGAGATTCCATTCATACTATAATGTCTGTTCTGTCTGATGAAGAACGTCGACAATTCAGCACAATGTTAAAAACAATAAGAGATGGGGCACTTAAAGAATCCGGGAAAGAAATTGAAGTTCCTTTCCCACCGTTATAGTAAATTAAGCCAATCAAGTATATTTATGATTAGAAGTATACTGCACCCCAATAAGACAGGGTAAGGAGTAAGAGAGTAGGATGGCTGGAAAAAGAGGAGTGACAGCCATGCCAAGACGTAGACGGGACCCACAGACCAAGGCCACGGCAGTATTACAGGGATTGAAGGGCAGGCCGGTGGCCGATGTTTGTATCGAGCACGCGATCAGCCAGGCGCAGTACTGTCAGTGGCGGGAGCAGTTCATGAAGAAGATGCCCCAGCTATTCTTAAACGGGGAGCGCAGGAAGAAAGCGTTGGTTCGAGAGAACAGCCGTCTCAAGAAGGTGATAGGTGAGCTCACTGTAGAAAAAAACTGAACGAGTGGTCCGAATGAAGCGGCAGGAGTCAGCAGCCGTGAGAGAGCGCAATTCCCCGGTGGCGGAGAGGATCAAGGATCTGAAATTAGAGGATGTCATAACTTAAGCAACTGTGACTGCGATTGAACAATTCAGACAATCGCATAATGCCAGGCAAAATCTACTATTTGCTGATTAGTTGCCTATAACTTTCATTACAGCTATAGCATGTTCTTCACAAAGTCTAAGTTCAACTGCTTTTATATACAGTTGTAGGTTGGTATTAGAGCACTGAATTGCAAAAAACATCGCAATTCATTAAATTGAATAAAGATTAACAAAAGGAGGACGTATATGATCTACCTTGAGGCATCTCTCAGAGTTGTTCCCGGCAAGATGAAGGAGTTAATGGAAGTGTTCGAACGGGAGTATCTGCCGATATCCAATAAGCTTGGCAGAAAGCTAGTAGCGCAATGGACCACATCAATCGGTACTCTGGATGAGCTTGTTGATCTCTGGGCCTACGAGGATCTCACCCACATGCAGCGCTTCAACGAGGCGAGAGCCAAAAGCTCCGAATTCGCCAAGGCTTCCGAACATCCGCGTGCGCTTATTGCGTATGAAGAGGTCAGGCTTATGGTTTCGACGCCGCTCTCTGAAATGAAGTAGAAACGCTGGGCCGTCTGGTCTGCAACTGGTGGCACACCCGGTCTTTCTACTGCTGGCACGGGAATCCCTGACTTTATAGTCGTATCTGGTGATATTAACTGGTTTAAGATCAGCTTTTTTTCTACCGAATCAACCATTGTCCATTTGCCAGAAAGCAGCTTCAATATAGAGATATCGGCGCCCGTGCCGGATAGAACCGACCGCTATCGATGAGAGTCGGCTCCGTCCACGAAGTTATAGCTACCAGAATTTCACCCATGCCCAATCCTCAGCGCCACATATCATTAATCCGGTCGAGAATGTTGCCGCGAACATTCTCCGGAGATGGCATGTCCAACGCATTTTCCGGTCCGGCGGCCATCACGCACTCCATTGTGAAAGTCACATCCTCATTCAGGAAACGGCAGCACTGAGCATAGTTGTGGTTATCCGTAAACCCGGAGGGCCTGTGGTAATAGCGTAACGGCCACAGAACGTAGAGAAAATCGCGGGCCCGGGTCATCGCCACATAGGTCAAACGCAGTTCCTCTTCTATCTCTCCCTCACTCCCTGTGGCCATATCTGATGGCAAACAGCCGTCAGCAGCATGTATCAGATACACGGCATCCCACTCCAGCCCTTTTGCCGAATGAATGGTCGACAGCACCAGCCAGTCCTCGTCCTTTATTGGCGGTCCGGCCAGGTCACCGGTGGATACCGGCGGGTCAAGCACCAGTTCGCTCAAGAACTGGCAGCGAGTCTGGTAACGCTGCGCCAGCTCCCCAAGATGCTCGATATCGCTGGCTCGCGGCTCGGGGTCATCATAGTTCCGCTCGAGCAATGGGAGGTAGAACCTGGCTATTCTTTCGACCTGGGCTGATGGATTATCCGGCCCCATTTCCTCAATGTCCTTCATCATGGTAGCCAGTTCTCCAATTTCTTCCTTTGCAGACGCTGGAGCTTTGAACTCAGCCAGAGAAGATGGCCTGTAACCGTGGCTAACAATGTGTTGAAAGACGGCTCCCGCCGTGACCGGCCCGACGCCGCTGAGTAACTGCAGGACCCTGAACCAGGCAATTTCGTCCCTGGGATTTTCGATGATACGGAGTATGCTAATCAGGTCTTTGATGTGGGCTGCTTCCAGAAAACGCAGACCGCCATATTTGTGAAAAGGAATGTTGTGCCGGACGAGGGCAAGCTCCAGCGACATAGAATGAGAGGCTGCTCTGAAGAGAACGGCCTGCCTGCGCAGGGGAATCCCCTGCTCGTAGTGCTCCAATAACTTTCGGATTACTGCCTCATCCTGGCCGCTCTCATCGACACAGGTAATCAGCTGTGGCTGCTGCCCACCGTTGCGCTCTGACCAAAGCTCTTTCGAGTGACGTTCATGGGCCTGTGCAATAACCCGGTTTGTGGTTTCCAGAATAGGCTGCCGCGAGCGATAGTTCTGCTCCAGGGTAACCACCCTGCCACCCGGGAACTGCTCCGGAAAGTCCAACATGTTGCGCACCGTAGCCGATCTGAAGCTATAAATACTCTGGGCATCATCTCCGACCACGGTAATATTCTGGCTGTCACGACGCATACCCTGCAAAATCCGGGACTGGACCGGGTTGGTGTCCTGATACTCGTCGACAAGTATGTGGTCAAAGCGCCCGCCGATTGACTTCGCCAGCGCCACTTCTTGGATGAGCTGAAACCAGTAGAGCAGGAGGTCGTCGTAATCAAGCAGGTTGTGCTTCTGTTTACGCTGAACGTATTCCCTGAACAGCAGGTTCAGGTCGTCTTTCCATGTCACGCACCACGGAAAGTGCCGGCGAAGCACCGTCTCAAGAGCTTCATCCCCATTGACGCGACGGGAGTATATCGCCATACAGGTGCTCTTACGGGGGAATCGCCTGTCTTTAGTGGAGAGCGACAGGTCATTACGCGTGACATTGATGAAGTCTTCGGAATCAGAGCGGTCGAGGATGGTGAAATCAGGAGAGAGACCGGCGGACTTTGCGTAAATTCTTAATAACCGGTTAGCTATGGCGTGAAAGGTGCCGCCCCAGACTTGCCTGACCAGTGTATCATCCATAGCAGCTACTGAAGTTGCACGTTTCAGCATCTCCTCGGCGGCACGCCGTGTGAAGGTCAGAAGCAGAATACGTTCAGGCGCGATACCCTGGGAAAGCAAGTAAGAGACGCGGTAGGCAAGGGTTCTTGTCTTACCCGTCCCAGCCCCGGCGACAATCAGTAAGGGACCGTCGCCATAGGTTACCGCCTCCCTCTGCTGCGGGTTAAGTTCGGCAAGCCGCTTTTGTATTTCGCTGTTCAAATCTAGGCCTTCCCCTGCCCTGATTTTAGCAGTTTGGTGGTAACTAGACCAATTGCTAGCAGAAGTTCCGGGCTTTTGGCGCCGCCGATCCGTACGCCGTTAGGATGGGCCGGAGTCTTTAACGGCGCCACACTTTCAGCCAGCAGGTTACTAATGCCCTCCCGCCTCTGCAGTACTCCCTCGACAATTATAAGAGACTCCGTCCTCACAATATACCGATACTCCTGATAGACCTGAGGCCTCAGGACGATGTTTAGCAGACCTTCCTCGTCCTCGATGGTAAGGAACACATGTCCCTTAGCCGTCCCGGGCGCCTGGCGACATATAACATAGCCGGCCACCTTGATCCGGCTGCCCGAAGGCACAGCTAATGCTTCGACGCTCTTCAGAACGTCTGCAGGAACTGTGTCTCTCATAAGCTGCATCGGATGGGTTCTGGCTGACAGCCCCTGTATGTTATATTCGGCAGCTAATTCCTCAAGACGGGTCATTTCCGGTAACGATACACGGCCTCCGGAGGAACCCAGAAGCAGCCGGTCACGTCCCACTTGCTCCAGGAGCCCCAAGTCCCAGAGCAGTTGGCGCTTTGGTTGCCCGAAACAGTCTAGAGCACCGGCCAGAATGAGATTCTGAATGGCTTCCCGGCTCAGCCTTGTCCTCTGGTATAGGTTCTCCAGTGATGAGAATGGCGTTTTAGCCCGTGCCTCTTCAAGATTGGTTATCGCCGCTTCGCCCATCTCCTTTATGTAGATAAAACCCAGGCGTAACCCGCCTTCCTCAACTGTACATTTGCCATGACTGGAGTTGATGTCAACAGGCAATACTTCTACTCCATGCCGCCTGGCATCTCCAATAATTACTTCCGGGGAGTAGAAACCCATCGGCTGGTTATTCAGGATGGCTGCATAAAACTCGCCAGGATAGTAGTACTTTAACCAGGCTGACTGGTAGGCTAGAAGGGCAAAGCCGGCGGCATGGCTCTTACAGAAGCCATACTCGGCAAAGCCTTTCAAAGTGTCGAAAACCCTCTCAGCGACTTCCTCACCAACATCGTTTCCTTTGGCTCCGTCAAGGAAGCGCTGCTTAATCTGCTCCATTGCCTGGAGCGACCGCTTTCGGCTCATCGCCCGCCTCAGTGAGTCGGCTTCCCCAGGGCTAAAACCTGCGATAGCGATTGCACATCGGAGCACCTGCTCCTGGAAAAGAATCACACCGAGTGTCTCTTTGAGGATCGACTCGAGCTTCTCATGAGGATAGGTAACCACCTCCTTACCCTGCCGCCGACGTATATATGGATGGACCATGTGGCCCTGCAGGGGACCGGGACGGATAATAGCCACCTCAACGGTCAGGTCTTCGATTGACCGCGGCCGTGTCCGGGGTAGTGTCTGCATCTGCGCCCGGCTTTCCACCTGAAAGACGCCCAGTGTATCCGCCCGGCAAATCATATCGTAGACCTTCTCATCATCAATCGGCACTTTTTCTAAATCGAAACCAGGATTGTGGCTCTGCCTGACCATCTCAACGGTCTCGTCTATAAGGGAAAGCATACGTAGACCCAGGATATCGACCTTGACCAGTCCGGCATCTTCCACCCCATCCTTATCCCACTGGCAAACGATTCTTCCCGGCATGCTGGCCTTTTCAAGAGGCACCATGTCAACGAGAGGGCAGGACGAGATTATCATACCACCTACATGTATCGAAAGATGCCGGGGAAAATCGGCAATCTCCTTGCACAGGAATACGAAATGCTGCCAGGGTACAGAAGTAACATAAGCACGAAATTTATCAAGACCGACAAGGTCATCATCAATATGCCTGGCGCTGTAATGTCCCACCGTTTTGGCCATCTGGGTGATGATTCCAGCCGGCATACCCAACACCTTGCCCACCTCCCTGATGGCGTTGCGTGCCTGGAAAGTAACATAGGTACATACCATGGCAGTATGCTCCTCGCCGTACTTTTCATAAACGTATTGAATAAGTCGCTCACGGTGATTGGTCGACACATCGATGTCGATGTCAGGGATTGATGACATCTCCTCGTTGATGAACCGCCCCACGAAGAGGTTATGCCGGATCGGGTCCACCCTGGTTATCCCCAGAATGTACGCCACAATCGAGTTGGCCGCTGAGCCTCTGCCCTGAGCCGGAATACCGTTCCTCCTGGCATAGTCCATAATGTCCCAGACAATAAGAAAATACCCTGACAACCCGAGTTTTCTGATTAAATCCAATTCGTAAGCTACCTGATACCTCACCCTTTCCGTAAGCACACCGTAGCAGTTCCCTGCTTTCTCCCGGCACAGTCCGGCCAGGTAGCTATCGTCAGTCTCACCTTCAGGTAACTGAAATTCAGGGAAACGGTATGACGAGAAATTGAGGTCTACCCGGCACTGATCAGCAATGTAAAGGGTATTTGCCAGTGCCTGAGGATGTTCTTTGAATAGCAATGACATCTCTTCAGCTGACTTGAGGTAGAACTCATCATTAGGCCGCCGCACGGCTCCTGATTTGTCCAGCGTGGCCCGGTTCTTGATGCAGACCAGCACATCCTGGAGGCGATGCCTATCCTGAGTAGCGTAATGGACATTGTTGGTTGCGACATATCTTATTCCCAGCCTGTTCGAAAGATCCACGAGTTGACGACATAGTCGTTCATCCCCGGGGCACAGGTTATTCCGAAGTTCAATAAAGAAGTCATTGCCGAATACACCAAGGTACTTCCTGGCTATAGTTTCTGCCTCCTGTACTTTTCCATCGACTAGTAGAGCAGGAATTTCTCCTTTCCTGCATCCTGAGAGGCAGATAATACCTTCCGAGAGATTGGATAACAGGGCAAAGTCCACGGAAGGATTGCCTCTGGAGTGGCCCAGATGTGCCTTTGTAATGAGGCGACAGAGGTTCGAGTAACCCCGATTATTCTTGGCAATTAGTGTGACATGGTGGGTCTTATTAGTTGTAATCTCAGCCCCGATCAGAGGCTTAATGCCCAGTGCCATGGCTGCCTTGTAAAAGCGCACTGCCCCATACAAGCCATCGTGGTCGGTAAGAGCTAGCGCAGACAGGCCAAGTTCTTTCGCCCTGGCCACCAGCTCCTCGGGATGCGAGGCTCCGTCCAGCAACGAAAAATTGGAATGGCAATGCAGTTCGGCGTAGTTGTTCATGGCTCTAGTCGTAGACTTTGTCTAAATACCAGCGATCATCAATGATGTCGTGGTAGATATCAAAGACGCCGCGTGACGTTCTAATTTTGAAGTAGTACCGTTTGACCTCTTTACTCCACCACTCATCCGCCAGATGCCAGCGCTCATAGATTGCAGCAATCATTTGCCGTTGGCCATTTCGGGTCAGGTTTAACGGCTCGCCTTTCATGTTAGCACTTATTCTTATTTCTTCAGGCTTTCCCACTCGTCTCTTCATGGCTCCAATTTCTGCTCAACAATCTCAATAAGTCTGGTCCGGCGCTCAGGAAGTATGGCGCCCTGGTCAACAACCTGGACTCTCTTCAAAGGCTGGTAACCAAATCTGGCTTTAAGCTCACGCGCTACTTTACCCGGCCCCCGTTCTTCCTTGAAATCGCGCCAGAGAGGAAGTCTTCTACCTTCTTCGCCGATGAATCGAAGGGAAATCTCAACCCCGTTTACCGGAGCAGGAACCTTAATCTCTTGTAACCAGGCTTCGATCCTTTTCATGATAGCAGGCTGAGAGATGGTAGCATTCTTAAATGGAAGCGCCTTTGCCTGAGGCGGGCTGGACTCAAATTTCAACCGCAAGCATACCTTACTGCAGAGTTTGCCTTGATTCTTAATCTCAGGCAATAGCCTGTACAGGACAACTTCGCAAGCTCTCGCTATGTCGATGCAGCTCTCCAGCGGCGGGCAGAGTTCAATCGTGTCAACCGCGGTCTCCGGTTTCTTTCTCGGGACCAGCAGTGAAGGGTCAAATCCCGTAGCCAGCTCATAAGCCTTTTTTCCTTCAAGTCCGAATTGGGCAATAAGTGCTTCACGGGGAAACCGGGTAAGCTGGCCTATAAATCTAATACCCAGGAGATGAAGACGTTCCCTTGTTTCAGGAAGGCATGGCAGAAATTCAACTGAGTAGGGAGCAATAAACTCCTTCTCAGCACCAACCCCCAGAATAAGCGGGATCTCCGACTTCGAAGTGAAAGCCGCCGTCCGGGCGAAGAACTTCCCGGTGCTTACCCCTACGTAAGATTCAAGCCTGGTGGAAGAGCGTATGTTCAGCGACATCTCACGGATCAGTTCCTGTTCCTCTGGGACTCCGGTGACATCAATGTAAGCACAACCAAGTTTCTCAACATCAACGATCGGGCTGGTATGGTCTAGAACACGGAGCACCTCTTCAAAAGCTTCTTCGCAGGCCGCCTTGTTTGAAGGTAAAAACCTGGCGTCAGGGCATAGTGAGTAGGCCTGGCGCAGTGCCATTCGCGGCTTCACTCCAGAAGCCATTGCTTCTGGAGAGGCATCAAGCACAGACCCTGCTTCAAAAGGTAGACCGCCTATTACAAGCGGTCCGGCAAGGCCGGGGTTGTTGACCACGGCTAGCTGCACCGCCATATTGTGAAGATAAACGCATGCTATCCGCATAACTCACCCCGAGAGTCTCCTTAAGACAGCGACGACTTTGCCCTGGATTTCCACATTCTCCGGCTGGGAATAGATTGGCTCCATGAACCTGTTTGCCGGTTGAAGCCGGATTCTACCCTGCTCACGGTAGATTTTCTTGAGAGTTACTTCCTGTCTGTCTTTCAGCCATATGGCAACTGTCTGGCCGTCTTCAGCAGCGTTTGTTGCCTGCATAACGACAACATCTCCGTCGTCGATCAGGGCATCTATCATCGATATACCTTTCACTCTTAGAGCGTATAGGTCGGCCAGGCCGCTGATCAGATAATCAGGTAACTCAATGGTCTCTTCTGGAGCTGTAACCCAAGTATCAGCCGACGGGACAGGAATCGGCTGCCCAGCAGCTATGGTTCCGAGAACAGGAACCGTGGCCACAGCATGTTTTTTGGTGAGGGAAATGCTCCTGGAGACCTCGTGGTCTCGGCGGATATAGTCCTCCCGTTCGAGTGCTTTCACATAGTACTGGGCTACAGAGGTAGAAGTGATGGCGCAGCCATTTGCTATGTCTCTTATTGATGGAGCATAACCTTTCTCTTCAATAAACTCAGTGATGAAGTCAAGTACCAGTTTTCGTTTGGGAGAAATTGTCATGGCTGTCTCCTTTAAATAGCACTGATGTTCTATAGAACAAATGTAATAATACTATGGGCAAAAAGGAATTGTCAAGAGGTAATTATCACAATCTGGGATGGGATGGGTCACTTACTACCATGTGTGGCCACGGCCTTATCGCTAACAGCTTTGCTCAGAAGATGATAGACAGAGTAAAAGAAGAACGGCTGACCCCGGAAAAAGCAGCCAGGTATATGGCCAAATTATGCGTGTGTGGTGCTTTCAACACGTCCCGGGCAGAGCGCATACTTCATGAAGCCCGGATGTCTGCTCCTGAGGCTAGAATACCGGTAACTCTAACTTAAAGAGTGGTATCCTTTATGGGGGCAGAATGGTATCCTTTATGGGAGCAGGTCAATAGTACCCGGTAAATAACAAAGTGAGGTTAGGCTATTTTTATGAGTTACTCAGAACCACCACCGATGACAATTGATACCAGTAAGCAGTACACCGCTACCATCGAAACGGGGAAGGAGAGCATGGTACTAGAGCTTTTCGCCAACGATGTTCCGGTAACGGTGAACAATTTCGTATTTCTCGCACGCGAAGGATTCTATGATGGTACGACATTCCACCGCGTTATCCCTGATTTTATGGCTCAGGGAGGAGACCCCACTGGAACCGGAACAGGTGGACCTGGTTACAAATTTGCTGATGAATTTACCGAGCACACCCATGTCGCCGGGACTTTATCAATGGCTAATTCTGGCCCTAATACGAATGGCTCCCAGTTTTTCATTACATATAGTCCGCAATCCCACCTTGACCGTAAGCATTCGGTATTTGGTCAGATGGTACTCGGAGCGAAGGTTCTGAAAGCAATTGATAATGGTGATACTATAGTAAGAATTACTATAGAGGAAAGCTAGACCACGTGTGATTAAAGCGTAGCCCATTCCGGGCTCACTTTGTTGGTCTCATATCCTCAGGCAGCAGGTAAAGGAAAAGGCCGAGTTCCTCACTCCAAAATGGGTACCCGGCCTCTGCTATTGCGGTTCCTGTTTGTACTAGCTATTGCATAGAATTTCTTTTCGGCATACCACGGTAAAACATCAACCACTGCATTGCGTATAGTTAGCTGTGTGTGAAACTGGACTCCTTTCTGGGGGACAGGTCAACATTCCACGCGCCCATGGATTAATCTTTGCTACTGTGTTGAACTATGAAATCACCCACTATCTGCGCTACCTCATAGAGCAAGACAGAACCTCACATCATAAGAAGAGCCCCTCCGCTTGTTAAAACACTACCGTGCCACATTAAGGAATCCCCCTCACAGTTACTCTACGAAACAAAAAGGCTTCTTGAAATAGTCGTTCCTGGGATTTTCTTAGTGATAGGGTGAATGTTAGCTAATCCAAGTCTTTTAAGTCCTTAAACAAGAGACACTGCCCTCTATTAGACACTTTAGACCTCAGCCCGCTTTATACGGTTATCAAAACCACAACTTGCAATTGGAGACATTCGTCATATACAAAGTATCTGTGCTCGCCTATGATTGAAGATAGGAATAAAAGTGTAGCAAGAGTGAGTGGGGGTGGTGCAAAATGAAACATCGTATATATTGCCCCAAATGCAACTGGATATTAAACGTAGTAAAAGATCAACATGGTTGGTTTGTTGAATGTATTAATTGCGGATTTACTCGCGATATTGATCTTTTACATATCAAAGGAGATAAGTTCAGCGTTATAGAAAACACGCTGAAGGTGAAATAATTGTGAGTGTCATTGGAATACAGCTAAACTAAGCATTTATAGAACAAGGAGGACCTCAGATGCCCGACAACATTAATCAGGATTATACCGAGTCCAGGAAGAATGCGCTCCGATCTCGCGACGATGTCCTGACAAAAGCCTGGGGCGAGTTTAAGCAATCCAAGAAGGAAGCAGAAATATTACAAAAGAAGGCGAAGAAAGAAGCAGTTGCTAAAGAGGCTAGGAAGTTAGCTGAAACAACCTGTAAAGAGACTATACAGCAACTCGCGAAGATTCGCGATTCGATAATATCTGAAGCTATGGCCTTATTCAATGCTACATGGGACCAGATTGAGAAAGAGTATAACGCATCCAGAGGCAAATAGATGCGTTGGGTAAGGTCATTTTATAAAGGGTTAGTACATCAGTCTTGTCCTCATTTAATAGCATCAAGTGAAGTACTTGAGGCTTAGCGATGAAACTCCGTACGAAAAAAGTCTTAAATGTATTAGCTTCAGTTCTTTTTATACTTGCAGTACTCGTCTTTTCAGTCAGTTTGGATAAACTGGTTGGCGCAACAATTTTATCTGCCCTGCTATTGATGTTCTGGGGAATGGTAGAACTTATCTACCGCTACAAGGATAAACAACATTAGGTAACCTGCAACAGTGGCAATAGAGTGAACGTAACGCTGCAGCAACGAACGAATCGTATAGGCCTCACCCTTACTCCCATTCTGATAAGAAAACATTCAGATTTAATGAGTGGTAAATTAAGTATTTCGGCACATCTTGTATTGTCTTACTCGTGCTTACCTACCACACGCCCTTCTCCTTTTTCCAGGGGTGAGCCTTTGCAACCTCTTCGACAATAACCGTTCCCCAGCCGGGTCCGATTGGCATCTTCACGTAGCCGTTCACAATTTCAGGCACATTTGTGACAATTTCGTCCTTGAGGGGAAGAGCATCTACGTCCGTCTCCATGATGCGTATGTTGGGCAGAACTCCACAAAGGCTCGCACTGATAAAGGTTGACAGGTGGCTGTAGTAGTTGTGCGGCGACATATCAAATTCAAAGACTTGAGCAAGGTCACCGACCTTCTTCGACTGACTGAACCCATTCCAAGGAACGTCAACCATGAACACATCAGCAGCGCGGCACTTGAAGTACGGCAGGAACTGGCGCATGTAAATCAGGTTCTCACCGGTACATATCTTTGTGGTCGTGGACTGCCTGACTTCCAGTATGGCCTCTGGGTCATACATGTCTATCTCAAGCCACAGGAGGTCATACTGCTCCAGCATCTGTGCAATCCTCTTACAACTCTCGGGTTTGAAATTAAAGTTGAGGTCGAGGCAGATATCCACGTCAGGCCCGACGGCATCCCTAAATGTGCCAACCAGTGTATCAATGTGGTTCAGCATCGCCTTTGAGGCCACCTGGTCCGTAGTACCTGGTCCACCACCGAAACCGTCAAAATGAACAGTAGCGGGGTCGCCCGGGAATATGATATTGGTCTTGAGCGCGGTATATCCCCGGCGTACAACCTCTTTTCCGAGGCTGGCTATATCGGCCATCGTCCTTATGGGTGGCTTTTCCAACTTAGGATAAAGAGCTCTTGTGGTTCCGCAGTGTGACCAGTAGACTCGAACGCTGTCACGGATTGGGCCTCCGAATAGCTCTATCACCGAGATCCCCAGAGCCTTGGCCTTGATATCCAGCAGCGCCAGCTCTATGCCTGCCAGGGCTTTGGCGCGGACGCCCGACCATCCCTGAATAGCTGCACGTTCCATATCCCAGAACCTCATCTCAAAAGCGCGTGGATCTTTGCCTATAATGACGGGGCTGAAATCCTTCACCGCAGCTGCCACTGCAAGTGGGGCTCTGGCTACACTGCACTCACCCCAACCCACGACATCCTCATCTGTATCTATCTTTACGAATATCCATGACTGCCACCCCGCATCGACGATGATCGGCTCGATTTCTGTAATTTTCATGCTTCTACTCCTTTCAAATCACATTTATTAAACTGAGAATGACGAATTTACCTGCTCCCCATAATTATACAACGATACCAGTACAAAATAACTGATGGCATTAGCTTGTTTCGCTCAGCTAATTAACTAAAGTCTGCTCTAGGCAATACCGACAAAAATCGTTCCTTTGTTGTCGCGCAGTATCGGCTTTGACTCTCAGGCGTGAAATTCAGCGCACCTTTTTAGATGGTGAACAATTCGATAAAATGTGGCATCGCTCACTTTTGCGCCTGCGGACCCTGGCCAGTACCGGGGATATGATTCTTCGCAAGGAGGTAGATTCCGGCAATTTCGTGAGGTTGACGGATGAGCAGATTATCGAAGAGGAGAAGCGGTTCATTCAAAGGCTCAATTGCCATTCGAACCTGGTTAGCGACCACGTTACTAACCTGCTCCAGGAAATTGAGGGCAGGTTGCCCGATGATAAAGAACGAATCCTGGCGGTAATCGACCGATTCCAGGCCCTCGCCCCCATCGAGCGGGCCGTTTTCAGGATGGGCAAGAGACCTGGTATGTATAACAATCTTGATGATTTGAATGATCCCGACCAGAGCGAGGCAGTCGAGCGAGTCATGGCCCGGCTCGGTCAGGATGGTGAGAAAGGGCTTGACGAGAACGTTATTTACGAGTTGATGGGGAGGTTTGTCAAATGGCAGTCCTGGAGCCGGAAATAGGCCGGTTAAAGCCTCTCCTCAAAATCCGTCAGACTAAAATAGTATTCCTGTGTGCCATAGCACTCGACGGCGAAAGATGCACACACGCTTCCCATTTTTGCACTTTGTTCTATGGTTCTGCATTGAATCAGACCCTTAATTAACCCCGCCCTATAGGCGTCACCGGCACCTGTTGGATCAACCACTTTCTTTGGTTTGATAGCAGGAACATTTATTTCACCATCTGCTGTACTGACACGGGAACCCAGTTCTCCCAATGTAGTAATGATAGCATTAGTCAGTTGAAGTAGTTCCTTTTTATCCAACCCGGTCTTGTTAATAATCAATTCCAGCTCATAGTCGTTGGAAACCATAATCTTCGAGCCTTCTATGCATTGGATAAGGCTTTGGCTATCCCACATTGGTAATGATTGGCCGGGGTCAAAAATATAGTCGATGCCCTTGGCTTTACACGTGACGGAGTAGTTCATCATATCTTCAAGGTTTCCCGGGGCAATGATAGCGATGCTTTCTTTGGGGTTGAGCTTATCAAAGCTGAAGGAGGAAGGGTATTTCATAGCCCCGGGGTTGAACCCTGTGATCTGGTTGTCAGCTCGATCGGTGGTGATGTAAGCGCCAGCAGTCAATTCTTCTTCGATAATTCTGATGTTGTCATAAGCTATGTTGTTTTTCATTAGCCATTCGAAATATGTATGATAATCTCGACCAATGGTAGCCAGGATTATCGGTTTTTCACCTAAAAGAGAGAGGGCATAGGCAATATTACCAGCGGTGCCGCCGAATTTCTCTGTCAGACTATTGACGGTGAAGCTGACATTTAAAACATGTATTTTCTCCGGGAGGATATGATCAGAGAAGTACCCCGGGAAATCCATAATCCTGTCATATGCCAGTGAGCCGGAAATTATAATGTTCATAGATAGATTAAATTAACTCGAGATTTTGATTAGCTATGATATTTGGCCAATCGTGCCTGTTCATCAAGATAGGACCTCCAGGTTAATACTTACCGTATCCAGTCGCCGAAACCAAGGGGATATGACATGCCAATTGATATTGTAACACAACATACTTCTATCCCTGTAAAGATAGGAGTTGAAAAAATGAAGAAAAGGAAGGCATGTTTTCTCACTCGGGAAGTTACGGATTATGCTCTCACCCTGGTGGAAATATATCTTTGGGCTACATTTTGTAAGCGCCAGCCCCAAAAAGCAGAATTCAGCAGAATAATTCCACCGATGACAAGGGCAAGCATATAACTTCCGTTGCTTTCAAATATCCATCCGCCAAAGTAAGGGCCTATCGTGGCACCAACTTGATGTACCAGGAAAGTGAGCCCCATCATTCTCCCGGCTATTCCAGCGCCAAAGATGTCGTAGATTAGCAGGTGCGTAACGGAGACGCTTAATAAGACAGGTGCGCCGGCAATAACGCTGAAGACATAGAAACTGGTCACATCTGAAACGAAAAAGGCCAGAAGGAAGAATCCTACCCCGCGTATCAAGTAACTAATCACCAGAGATTTGTACAGGCCGAATCTGTCCGCGACCCAGCCGCCAAGCGCCACGCCCACTGCCCCCCCCGGCCTCCAGCAAGCCCAGGGCGGTAGCCCCTTCCTGAGCCGAGAAACCGTGCTCGAGGGCGATAGCAGGAAGGTGTACGCTAAGAAGCACTGCGGAGAAGCCGCAACCAAAGTATTTTACTATCAGTATCCAGTAGGGTTTGGCCTTAATGGCCTGCCATACCTCACTATTGAAAAACAGGCCTCTGGTTGACATCTTGGCAGCAACATTCTCAATGTCGCTCGGTTCCCGAATAAAAAACCAAGACAGTGGGAAGACTACCAGCAGCATTACAGCCGCTAGAATAAAAAAAGTACCCTTCCAACTCCAGCCGGCAATTAATATGGCGATTAGTGGGGAAAAAACCAAAATGCCTAAAGGTATTCCCGCCATGGCAAGACCAAGGGCTCGCCCCCGCTGTTGCATAAACCAGCGGTTTATCAGGAGTGAAAAGGCGGTTACTGCCAACCCGCTGCTGGCGACTCCTGCCAGTAGCCCGTAACCGAGGGTAAGTTGCCACAGGTTTTGAGCCAGAGCGGCGGCTATAAAGCCAAGCGCCAATAATACTACCGATATCAAAATAGCTCGTCGTGGACCCCTGGCGTCCATTAAGATACCGGTGAATGGTTGTGCCACACCTCCCACGATCATGCTCAGAGAATAGGGTAAAACTGCTTGAGAACGGGTAAGGCTGAAGGCTTGCTCTAAAGGGACAGTAAAAACACCGTAGGACAAACGGATGCCATTGGCAATGAAGGCCACTGCAGTTGCCGTAGCCAGGATAAACCATGGATTGGAGCTCTTTCTGGTGAATGGGGACATGTCCTTCTCAACCGGAAACCTCAGCTTCCTTGAGGTCTCAGTCTTGTAGTTCGGTAAGGACTTGCTCACCGTATTTGAATGCTTTGTCCGTCTTGACAAAAAATCGGTCGAACCAAGATGTTGTTTCTACGGTTTTTCTTACCATAGAATGAAGCGGCCCCTTTGGTTTGTTGAAGGGACAGGTGCGAAGGCAAACGGCGCAATCTGCTCTATTTTTGATCCAGTAGGTCAGACAATTCATTGATTTCACGGGCCATTTGAGCAAGTTCATGCTGTTGGAATCGTCCCAGGCTTTGTCTGTTCTATCGCCGTACTTGATGGCCTGGCCTGGACATGACTTAGCACAGATCTCACATCTCTCGCAGAAATGCTGCACGCCTATATCTACCGGCGAATCAGGTTCCAGCGAGAGCTCGGTGAAAACTTTACAAATTCTCACCCGTGGCCCAAATTGCCTGGTTATAAGCATGCCGTTTCTGCCTAGCTCTCCGAGCCCGGCATCTACCGCTAGAGGAATACTGAGCGCCATATCATTACCACATGGGATAGCATGATAACCCAGACTGCGGATATATGTTGCCACGGACGCGGCCGTAAATGCCATCCTGGAATAGGCTAAGTCCGTACCGCCTTCTGCTGCCGGGCTCCTCCTTAACCGTTGGTAGTCCATGGCAATAACCATGACAATCGCGGATTTAACCCATGATGGCAACTCTATCGGGTCTCCCGATTTGGCTATACCACACCTGATGGCGTTATTGTCCCCCCAGTGTGAATAAACCCAGGCCGGATTAACCTCACAGATACCGGCTAAGTCTGCTCCAAACCATCCGGTCACTCTCTTAATTTTGCGAGTTATGGTCGCCTTTTCCGAATCATCAACCTTGTTTTCATCAACTTCAGAATCTCTGGAGAACAAGTTCTTCCTGACATAACCATCGATCGTTCTGCCCGCCTGTTTCAGTGCGTAGTCCTCTTGCTCATACCCTTTCTTGCCCTTCCCGGCGGGGTCTCTCGAGAGCGCCCGCTCGATTACTGTCGCGGCACCTTTTTGCATCGTCACAATCTTGTCCAGGTCAATTACTTCGCCTCTCTGGAGCTTGGAGAATCCGCCGTTTCTATCATCAAAGCGAGGGATCGGGCCGGTAATAAACCTTTCATAGCCCGCTTCATTTCGCTTACTCATACCTTTGATGCCTCCATCAGAGAATTTATGGAACCCTACTCATGACCTGTCCTCATAAAGGATACCACTTCTTAAATTAGAGTCAATGGAACTCCAGCCTTAGGAGCTAGTGGACGATATTGCCATCTCTTCGCCTGTCATTTTCTGCTCAATCTGGCAGCAGAGATGCCCCGCAATCTCTGTGAATAGGCCAGCAACTTCTTCCTCAGCCTGATATTCTTGGGTGTTACTTCCACCAGTTCATCTCTATTTACAAAATCAATTGCCTGCTCCAGACTCATTTTCAGGGGTGGCGTCAGTTTGACGGCAATATCCGACGTGGACGACCGGACATTGGTCCTCTTCTTTTCCTTGCAGACATTAACCGGAATGTCCTGCAGCCGTGAATTCAGTCCCACAATCATGCCTTCATAGACCTGGGTGCCGGGTTCAATGAAGGTCAGCCCGCGCCTCTGGGCATTGTTCAGGCCATAGGTAATGGCGAAGCCTTGTTCCGAGGCCACCAGTACCCCATTGCGGGTGGAGACAATTTCCCCCCGCCAGGGTTCGTAGCCCAGAAACATGGTATTCATGGTACTCTCTCCGCGGGTGGAGGTGAGAAAAGAGCTGCGAAAACCAAGGAGACCCTTCGTAGGTATCTGAAATACCAGACGCACATTATCCTGACCGTCATTGCTCATATCAATCATCTGGGCTTGCCGCTTGCTCAGCATCTCGGTTAGAACCCCGATATATTCATCTCTGGTATCAATGGTAAGCACTTCTACCGGCTCAATAAGCTTGCCATCAACTACTTTGGTAATCGCTTCCGGTTTCGAGATTTCGAATTCGTAGCCCTCGCGGCGCATGGTCTCAATCAGGATGGCCAGGTGCAGTTCCCCTCTCCCTTTGACCAGGAAGGTGTCCGGGCTATCCGTATCCTGCAC
>SDBT01006567.1_pt1 | contig 19260 bp, 17 predicted proteins | sample 2277101 | NCBI WGS metagenome assembly SDBT01 (sample SAMN10404973, study PRJNA504765) | marine sediment metagenome | isolation source: marine sediment core GS10_PC15, 103 cmbsf | place: Arctic Ocean: Southern Knipovich Ridge | collected 2010 | reverse complement strand
CCTTAGGCGCTTATCTGTGAGATTGTTGCCAAAACGGTCAAGATCTTCAAAAGCTGATAGCTGAAAGCTGATGGCTGATAGCTCGCGGCGAGTCGCAACCTATTTGGCTGCGGCTACGCCGCGTTAGGGAGTGGAGCTCATGAAGGATCCGAGGCAATACCGAAGCAAAGAGCGAGGGTTTACCCTCATCGAGGTGATGATTTCCATCGTCATTTTGACGGTCGGGCTTCTGACGCTGGCGCAGATGATGGTGATTGCCACCAATGCCAATGCGTTATCGGGGAGGATGACGGCCTCGGCGGCGCTGGCCAAGGAGCAGCTCGAGCTTCTGAAGGCGGCACCCTTTTACACCAACCCAGCGGATATCAGCACCGGATCGATAAACCAAATGCTGAGAGTGGGTGGGGATACCGACAGCAACCAAACGGTGGGTGCACAGGACTACTTTCAGTTCTACGACTCGGATGGGCAGCCGGTCGCGGCCAATGTGGGTGCGACGTACTTGGTACGCTGGCAGGTGGAACAAGTGGTGCCCCCGGGGGGAGGCAGCGGATTGCCCATGGCAATGCTGCGGATCACGGCGCGATGTCTCGGTACCGGAGGGGCTTACCAGGTTGTAGGAGATGCAACCTTTATGACGTTTCGAACCGCCAACGTTGGCTGAGCGGTTGCGCTGATTGATCAAGGCTTTTCTGATCGGCTGAGTGCCGGGCTGGAGTCACAAGAGAGGCTGCCGGAAGCTCGGGTCCCTCCGGCAGCCTTGCGGCATTTTGGGGCGAGGGAGAGCCAGGCATTCCGGTTGAGTTATCCCTAGCAAAAGAGGTACGATAAGAGCATAGGTACTCTAACGAACCAAGTGTAAAACTGACAACTCCGGACCCGGGAGGAGGCAGATGAAGCGCTGTCCCAGTTGCGGGGCCAGGAACAAGGGCCGCTTTAATTACTGTGTGCGCTGCTCCGAGCCGTTGAATGCGGTGGTCGAGGAGCGACAATCCGCCAGCTTTGGCCTCTCATCCGTTCTTTCGTTTCTGGCGCTGGCCGCATTGCTGGTGGCATTCGTTTGGGCGTGGAACGAGGTCAACCCGCCCGAGACGGAAGCTCCACCGCCCAACGTCTCGCGGCCAAGGACCGGGGCACCGTCGGCCCCCTCAACCACCGTGCCGGAAACGGCAAAGCGCGCCACTCATGTGGTGGCGGCGAGAAGGCTGGCGCGGGAGGGAATGATCGCTTTCCATGAGGAGCAGTATGAGGGGGCGGTCAGGTTCTTCGAGCAATTTGTTCAAGAAGCGCCGGCAAACCCTTTTGGACACATGTATCTTGGACTTTGCCATTATTTCCTCGGCAACGAGGAATTAGCTGTCGAGGCCATGGAGGTAGCTTTCGAGCATGCTCCCAGCAATCCCGAGTTCGGGAACTACCTCGTAAATATGTTGGAAACGACCGAAGACTACATCCGTGCCGAGGAGGTGGTGCGTAAGTACCTCGATACCGCGGCGGATGACGAGGGTGCAAGGCTAGCACTGGTACGGCTTATCCGACAACAAGGCGACGTGGAGGCAGCGGTGGAGGAAGGCGAGCGCTTGGTGGCCGATGCACCGGAAAGCTATCAGGCGGCGCTTGAGCTGGGCGAAACATTGAAACAATCGGGTGATCTCCCCAAGGCGGGAGAATGGTTCCGACGAGCCGCCGAGCTCGACCCCAAATCGGCTCCGGCGCATTACGCTGTAGGCGCCACCGAGCTATTGGTGGGAAACTATGAGAAAGCGGTCGGGCCTCTCGAGGAGGCGGTCGGCCTGGATCCTGAAAACAGCTTCTATCACCTGAGCCTTGCGCAGGCTTACGAGAACACCAACAGTATCGAGGATTCCTTGGCCGAATACGAGACTTTCTTGAAGCTTTCCCCGGGTGATCCCCGGGCACCAAAGATCACACGCCTGGTGCAGAGGGCGAGGAAAGCTCTTGAAGAGAGGAACAAGCGGAAAACCTGAAAAGGGCAATGGAAAACTTTGCGCCGAAGGAGGTGACAAAGGTGATGGGCATGAATAAGCGCTCGGTTGTGATCTGGCAATGGCTTGTTTTTGTCGCGTTATCTTTTCTGCTCACCTCGGGCGTCGGCTCGGCCCAGTCGCTTGCCGAGATGGCAAAAAAAGAAAAGCAGCGCCGTGCCAATACAAATCCCGAAGGGGAGAGCCGCGTCATCACCGAACGCGATCTTCAAACCGCATACAGAGGATTGCCTGCATCCACTCCGACTCCAGCCGATTCGGCTGGAGGTGAGGCGGGAAGCAGTGCCGGCGTGCAAGCTGAAGGTGAAGAGGGCGAAGAGGAAGAAGATGAGACCAAGACCCGCGAGTACTGGCAAGAACGGGTCGCAGCGGCAAAGAAAAAGATACAGGATCTCGAGCAGCGGCTCCAGAGCGATGAGGTGAACTGGGGCGGAGGTCTGCGCACCGACGTCAATCCTATCGGACAGAAAAATCTGTCGCAGCGGCAGGAAATCGAGAGCCAGCTTGCACAAGCAAAGGCCGAGCTCCAAGCGATTCAAGTGGAAGGTCGCCGAGCCGGGATTCCTCCGGGCTGGGTGCGTTAACGCCTGGCCGCATCGGCTTTCGCCTTCGAGGTATTTGGCCGTTCAGGATCGGGGACCCCAACCCCAGCCTCGTTCCCGGCCCGTCTGAGTAGGACTCGGGCAGGCCGCCGATGCCTATGGCGGCGGTAGAGGACAGGGAGGAAGGTTTGGGAAAGGCAGGGTCCGAAAGTGCGAATAAAAGGTCGTTAGGCAGGGACGACTTGAGCAGCGCCATTCCTCGAAAAGTCGATTCTGGGGATTCCCGCGGAGCTGTCGTCTCGGACCGGACACCGTCGCCGGCGGACGTGTTGGTGGTCGAGGATAGAGCCTCGCTGCGGACCATGTTGCGGCGAACGCTCGAATCGAAGGGCTACAAAGTCGTGGAGGCGGTTGATGCTCGAGAAGCGTCAACCTTTCTCAACTCCTTACGCCTGTCGGTGGTCCTTACCGATCTTCGCTTGCCCCGCGGAAGCGGAATGGACGTGTTACGGGCAGCGCGCGAAGCGGACGCCAGTCTGCCGGTGATTGTCATGACCGCCTTTGGAACCATTCAGGACGCGGTTCAGGCCATGAAGGACGGAGCCTTCGACTTTCTCGCCAAGCCCGTCGATACGGACCACTTGCTGGTATTGACCGAGAGAGCCGTCGAACAACGCCGCCTGCTGATGGAGAACATCATCCTCAAGGAGGAATACGCAGCTCGCTACGGATTCCCCCAGATCATCGGTGAAGCCCCGGCGTTGGAAAAGGTGAGCATGGCGATTCAACGCTCTGCCGCGGCAGAGAGCACGGTACTGCTGATGGGTGAAAGCGGTACCGGCAAGGAGCTTTTTGCCCGTGCGCTTCATCACTTGAGTCCCCGGCGCAAAGGTCCGTTTCTTGCCATTAACTGTGCCGCCATACCGGAAGCTCTTTTGGAGAACGAGCTTTTTGGGCACGAGAAAGGAGCCTTCACCGGCGCCGTCGGACGGAAGGTGGGCAAGCTGGAGCTAGCCAACCACGGCACAGTGCTCTTGGACGAGGTGGGAGAGTTACCCTTTGCGCTTCAGGCCAAGTTGCTTCGTGTCCTTCAGGAACACTCCTTCGAGCGGGTGGGGGGCATCGCCACCATCACAATCGATGTTCGAGTGGTGGCGGCCACCAACCGAGATCTCAAGCAAGCGGTCGCGGATAAATTGTTTCGCGACGATCTCTACTTCAGACTCGCGGTGTTTCCGATCACCATACCGCCGCTGCGGGCTCGCCGCAGCGACATTCCGCTTCTGGCGCGACACTATGTGGAGCACTTTTGCCGTGAGCTGGGCAAACCGCTGATGTCGATCTCCGAAGAGACCATGGAGAGACTCCTTTCTTATGATTGGCCGGGTAACGTCCGCGAGCTGGCCAATTGCCTGGAGCGTGCCGTGATCCTCTGCGACGACGCCGAGATGGGCCCCGAGCTGCTCGGCTTCGGGCCGAGTACGGAGGTCATCCCGCCGCCCTCGGAGCTCGACCTTTCCGGGACGCTGGCGCAGGTGAGCCGGCGCGCGGCGGCGTCAGCCGAGAAGGAAAAGGTCCGACAGGTGTTACAGGAAGTAGGCAGTGATCGCGCCCGAGCGGCGGAGAAGCTACGGGTGAGCGCCAAGACCCTTTTAGCCAAAATACGCGAGTATGGGCTGATTGAGGGCGTTGATGGCGGTAGTGGGAATTAACCTACGATGCCGGAAGGCTTTGAACCTATGAGGCGGGGCCGACAACTCGCGGTCCCAATGGAGCAGTAGCGATGCGAAAGAAAACGGAAAATGTAAAACAAGGCGACTCCAGAGGCTTCACGCTCATCGAGGTCCTGATTTCGATGATGATCACCATCATTGTGATGGGCGCGGTGTTCGCCTTGCTGACGCGTGGTCAGAGGAGTTTCCAACGAGAGCCTCAAGTGGCGGATCTGCAGCAAAGTGCGCGGACGGCTCTGGACATGATTTCCAGAGATATCCTTCAGGCAGGGGCCGGCCTTCCTCCGGAGTTCCCCTCCATTACGCCCCCGGAGGTGAGCTCGGGTGTCGGAGACCAGGGAGTGGGCAACCCTGACGTGCTGGAGATCATAGGCGGATCAGGCGCCCGGGGCCAGATAAGCCCGGATCCAGAGCCGGTACTCACTTTCGACGGCACGCTGGCCACCATTGAACAGACTCCAACCTTACTGCAGGTAGGAGATCTGGTGGTCGTTTACAACAATGATCCCGAAAACAGCGACTGGGCGATGCGTTGGGTTTCTGCAGTCGCCCAGGACACACCTCTCGCCGGCCAAAGTCAGGTGAACTTGGTTGTCACTCATGACGGAAAGACCGTCGATTCGGCCTATAGTCAAACCGACACGTCGTACCCCTGGAACCAGTCCTTCGTTGCCCTTGTCAACGTGGTTCGCTACGACACTCAAGTTCAAGACGGCGACCTCATCCTCATGCGCCGGGTCAATTTCGAGCCCCCCATGCCGGTGGGAATGCTCGACGATTTCCAGGTCGTCTATCTGGTCGGTAACCAGCCGCAAGTGGAACAACCCAATCCTCCTCATCCGCACCCCACGTTGAAGGATGGTACCGGCATTACTCCCGCCGACATCGTCACCGGGGTCCGCGTTACCGTAGCGGCGCGTTCGCAGGATGAGAACTTGGAGGGATCCACCGTCGGCGCGTCGGGGAACTACATCAGGAAGACGTTCTCCTCCAACATCAACCCGCGCAACATCAGCGCCGGACTTTCCGAGCGCACCTTCTTGTACCAATGACTAAGTGTCCGTCCTGTGGCGCCAAGAACCGGGACCATTTCGAGTTCTGTATTCGCTGTTCGGAACCTCTGGTCGCGACCAAATCGTCTTCCATCGCCATCCCGGCAGTTAGTAAGCTGGCTCTTGTCTTCGGCGGCGTGACGGTACTGGTGGTCTCGCTTTTTGCCTTCCGCGGGCTGGCGACGAGAGACCGAAGTGAGCCTTCGACTTCGCCTTCCGCCGAAGCGATCAGCGCGCCCTCTGCGGACCTCGAAACGTCGCCTCCGACCGGGCCCTCCGAGCTGGCAGTGGACCCGTCCGATTTCGAAAAGGCGGCGGAAATAAATCGCCGCGCAATGGCCGCCTTCCGCGAGGGAGCGTACGAAGCGGCTCTCGGACTCTTCAATGAGTTGTCCGAGCTTTCCCCTTCCAACGCAACCGCCCACCTTTACGCCGGTCTTTGCTTGGAGCGGCTGGGCAATTTGCTGGAAGCGATCACCCGCCTGCATCGGGTGGTGGAGCTCCAGCCGACCAATGAAGAGGCCATGGGGAGAGTGATCCCCTTACTGGTTCAATCGGGAAACCTGGAGGTGGCGGAGTCTCTTCAAGCCCGTTTGGTCGAGCAGAATCCTTTCGACCCCAAACCTCTCGTGGGATTGGGAAGAATTCATCGTCAAAAGGGCAAAGTGGAGCTTGCGCTCGAGGAGCACCAGAAGGCTGTCGAAATGGACTCCTCCAACCAAGCAGCGCTTCTCGAGCTTGGCATCACTTACAACGAGGCAGGCCGTCACCGTGAAGCTCTGGAAGCTTGTCAAAAGGTGATTGAATTAGATGCCGCCAACCCGGCGGCTCATGCCGGAGTCGGTACGAGCCTGCTTCTCGCCAAACGTTACTCGGAAGCGGTGGCTCCTTTGGAAGAGGGGATCCGTCTGGCTCCCGAAAACGCCGATCTTCGACTCAAAATGGCGATGGCTTATGAAAACACCCACCGTGTCGAGGACTCGCTTCGCGAGTACGAATCCTTCGTGAAGCTGACCAAGGATGAACAGATGGCGATCAAGGTGACGCGACTGGTGAAACGGGCTCGTGCAGCGCTTGCCGAGAGGGAGGTACGCCCGTAGAAACTCGTCCTCTGGTGCAAGGTTTTCTCCGTCCAACGAAAAAGCTCCGGTATTGAACTGAATGGGGCCGACAAGTGGTCTCGTCCAGCGCCAATCCTGTACGCCTGTTCGGCTGGCTTGACAAGGTTGCTGTCAGGCGCCTAATATCTCGCCCTGGAACAGCGAAAAGTGCCTCGTGACCGCGGGTCGATGGTGCCTGCGGGTTTTTTATGTCCCTTACGGAGGCGATTATGGGAAAGACTCGGGTACTCATCATGGGGGCTGCTGGGCGTGACTTCCACAATTTCAACATGGTATACCGGCAAGATTCCCGCTACCAAGTCGTAGCGTTTACCGCCACCCAGATTCCGAATATCGAAGGAAGGCGGTATCCCCCCGGCGCTCGCCGGGCCGCACTATCCGGAAGGGATACCGATCTTTGCCGAAGAGGAACTCGAGCGTCTCATCAAAGAGGATCAGATCGACGAGGTTATTTTTGCCTGCAGCGATGTGCGCCATGTTTACGTGATGAATCAAGCTTCTCGGGTGCTGGCAGCCGGAGCGGATTTCAAGCTTCTCGGGCCTGACCGGACGATGCTGGAATCGAAAGTGCCGGTCGTTTCCGTCTGCGCGGTCCGCACCGGCTCCGGCAAGAGCCAAACCACTCGTAAGATCCGTCGCATTTTGGCGGCCAAGGGCAAGCGAGCGGTTGTCATACGCCATCCGATGCCCTATGGTGATCTGGCCAGCCAGCGCGTCCAGCGGTTCTCTTCATTCGATGACCTGGACCGTCACCAGTGCACCATCGAGGAACGGGAAGAGTATGAGCCCCATCTGGCCGAGGGTGCAGTCGTTTACGCCGGTGTCGATTACGAGGAGATATTGAAGGAGGCCGAGAAGGAAGCGGATGTGATTCTGTGGGATGGTGGCAACAACGATTTGCCCTTTTATCGGCCCACGATCGAGATCGTGGTTGCCGATCCACATCGAGCCGGACATGAGCTCGAGTACTATCCGGGGGAAACCAACCTCATCCGGGCCGATGTCGTTGTCTTGAACAAAATCGACTCTGCGGGGCTGGATGACATTCAAACGTTGTGCGAAAACATCTTCCGTTCCAACCCAGACGCGATTTTGATCGAGGCCGCCTCGCCGATATTCGTGGAGAATCCCGACCTGGTCAGGGGCAAGAAGGTTCTGGCCATCGAAGACGGCCCCACGATCACTCACGGTGAGATACCTTTCGGTGCTGCGGTGCTGGCCTCCCGTCGCTTCGGCATGTCCGAGTTGGTTGACGCGCGCCCGCATGCAGTGGGGTCGATTCGAGACACCTATGTCAAATACCCTCATCTTGGGCCTGCTCTGCCCGCCATGGGTTACGGGGAAGGGCAAATCCGGGACTTGGAGACAACCATCAACGCAACCGATGCCGATTTGGTCGTCTTTTCTACTCCGGTAGACTTGCGCCGTTTGGTCAAGCTGACCCAACCGGCCGTCCGTGTGCGTTACGAGCTTCAGGAGATTGGCAAGCCTGATCTGGAAGAGGTGCTTAGCGCCCTTTAATATGAACGCGAAACACGTCATATCCATTCGTGACCTGAGCCCTGCCGATTGCGGGGAAATTTTCCAGGTAGCCGCGGAAATGAAGCGTTCCCCCGAGACGTTCCGGGGTGCCCTGGGAGGAAAGACCCTCGGCATGCTCTTCAGGAAACCGTCACCCGGCATTGGTGTTGCGTTCGAGGTCGGGATGTACCAGTTGGGAGGACTCGGGCTTGTCTTGGGCGCCACCGATGTAGGCCCGGTGAAAGATGAGAGCCCCATGGACACCGCCCGAGTTCTGTCCCGCTTTGTCGAGGCCATCGTGGCTCGGGTCGATGCTCACGCGGACGTCGTAGAACTGTCGCGCCACGCAAGCGTGCCCGTCATCAACGCCGCGTCCGATCTTCTCAACCCTTGCCAGGCCCTGGCCGATTACTTCAGCCTTGCTGAAAGAGGCGATCTGAGGGGCCGTAAGCTTGCCTATGTCGGCGACGGCAATAACATGTGTCATTCGCTGCTTTACGGCGCTAACAAAGTGGGCATGGACATTGCCATTGCCACGCCGGAAGGTCATGAGCCCACAGCGATCATCGTGAAAAGTGCGGTTCGCGAGGCTAAGGCGCCCGGGGTTAAGGTGACGATCACCCGCGATCCCGAGGCCGCGGTGGAAGGCGCTGATGCGGTCTACACTGACAGGTGGGCTCCGGCGGGGCAAGAAGCGGAGGTGGAGAAACGAAAGGCTGTCTTTCAGCCATACCAGGTCAACGCGGCGTTGCTGGCAAGAGCCAAGCCGGATGCCGTTTTCATGCACTGCCTTCCTGTCTGCCGCGAGCAGGAGGTGACCTCGGAAGTACTCGACGGTCCCCAGAGTATCGTTCTTGATCAAACGGAGAACCGCCTGCATGTCCAAAAAGCAATCCTTTATTTGTTGTTGCAGACGTGATCTTTCCTTGCTGTAAGACTCAAGGCAAAGACGCGGAGACGAGCCTTTGGGTCAGGTTTTCAAGCCTCCCTTAACAGGTTTTGAACCGCCCACCGAATATCTTTTCGCGGCATGCCTTCGACCACTTCCACCCTTCCGATCGCTTTCGGAAGGACGAAGCGATAACCTCGCCGTCCGATTTTCTTGTCCCGATCGATGGCCTGCATGATGCGCTTCACACTCAGGCCTCGGAGCGAAGGCAGAGGGCCCAGGCGCTTGACCGTCGCTTCCATTCTTCTCATCAGTGCGAGCTCGATGAACGCCAGCCGGCGAGCCAGTCGAGACGCGGCAATCATGCCCCATCCTACCGCCTCTCCGTGGGTCAACCGACGATAGTCTCCCGCTGCTTCCAGCCCATGTCCTATCGTATGACCGAAATTGAGAATTCGCCGGCGCCCCGATTCGCGCTCGTCTTCACGGACCACGGCCAGCTTGGCGCGAACCGACAGGGCGATGGCGCGATCGAGAGCCGAATCGGCTGGCAGGAACCCTCCCTTCTCCATTTGTCGGAACAGCTTGGGAGAGCCGACGAATCCATATTTCAGCATCTCGTACAGCCCGGATCGAAACTCGCGGGTCGGTAAGCTGGCCAGCAGGTCGGGATCGATCCAAACCGCCGCCGGTCGGTAAATGGCGCCGATGAGGTTTTTCCCCTTGGCATGATTGACTCCGACCTTTGCCCCTATAGAGCTGTCGATTTGCGCCAACAGGGTCGTGGGTATCTGGACGTAGTCGACTCCGCGGAGGTAGGTGGCGGCGACGAATCCCGCCGTGTCTCCTACGACGCCTCCGCCAAGGGCAACCAGCCCGTCTTCACGACCCTGCCGGTCTTGTATCAGCCGGTCGTAAAGGCGCCGAACCGTATCCAGGTTCTTGGTTCTCTCTCCTTCCGGAAAAATGGAAAAATGAGGCTCCAAGCCGGCTTCAGCAAACGAGCGGCGTATTTCCTCCCCGAACAACCGCTCTAGTCTCTTGTGGGTGATGACCACCACTCTCTTCACGCGCCAGAGACGTTTGAGGCGCGGGCCCGTCCCCTGCAAAAGTCCCCGCCCAAGGAGAACCGGATAGGGATCTCCCTTTTGATGGAGCGATAGCGATGACGCTTTACGCCTGGCCTTTGTCACCATGCGGGCTCATACTAGTTAAGTCAAAGTGCTAACGCAAAGGTGCGGAGACGGAGAACGAAGGCGGGCGTTTCCCTGTTCCGAAATGTCAGCGCAGCCAGCCTGGAAACGCACCCGCTTTCCGGCCTCGTTCGAGAAACTGCTCGATGACGCGGTTCCTCTCGGCCTTCATCGATTTCAAGGACTCTTCCAAAGCTTTTTCGGCCGGATCCTCACGAAGTCTCTCGCCCGGCCGCTTCCGGGCCCGGCGATCGGCGAGGCGCCACTCCAAACGTCGAATCCTGGCGTCGAGGCGCGCGATATCGCGTTGGTGTTTTTCCTTCTCTTTCTGCCAATACTTGCGCTCCTTGTTCAAGTCCCGCGCGGGGGGCGCTTGGCGGCGTTTGCCGGGGAGCGGCCGGCTTGGGGGTGAGTCGGCACTCTGATAGCGCTCCAAATCGGAGTTGGTGTAGACCCGAACCGGTTTTCCCCCACGAACGGCCATCGACGCTAGGCGGCGTGACCGCTCTTTCTTGGCTACTTCCGTCAAATCCCGCGCCAGCAGCAGGGCGGAAAAAAGACACATTAAAACGATGAATATAAAGACCTTCACTCTGACAGCCTCCTTCCTTTACGTTGCGGATGGGTTCACAGCGCTAGAAGCTAGAGACGACAAAGCGATCTTTTTTCCTCCTTTTTTCCGCGCCCGCCGCAATCCCCCGGCTCGAGCCGGGGGATTATCAAACCGGCGCTTCTCCAGAGAGGGGCCTAGCCTGCACCAAGGTGTGTTAGACTTTTTTCAACAAAGGAGGAAAACCTGGTCTGGTTCAAGGGCAACGGCCGGCCGCGACGTCGGAGTGGCGAGCCACTGTGCGATGCCCGGAAGCGAATGGTCGACGAGCAGATCGAACGGCGCGGCATTCAAGATGATCGGGTGCTTGCGGCCATGCGGAAGGTCGAAAGGCACTGCTTCCTGCCGGATAACCTGTGGGAGTCGGCTTACCGTGATCATCCGCTGCCCATAGGGGAAGAACAAACGATCTCGCAACCGTATATCGTGGCTCTCATGAGCGAATCTCTGAGGCTCGTCGGCGATGAAAGGGTGCTCGAGGTTGGGACCGGCTCCGGCTACCAGACGGCGGTTTTAGCCGAGTTGGCGAAAGAAGTCTTTACTGTCGAGATTTTACCGGGGCTGGCTGAGAGAGCTCGGTCGGTTCTTGAAACTCTGGGCTATAGGAACATCCATATCCTGATAGGAGACGGACGGAAAGGCTGGCCGGAAAACGCTCTCTACGACGCGATCCTGGTTGCTGCGGCGCCTCGGGAAGTACCCGAGGCGCTGTTAGAACAGCTCAAAGAGGAAGGTCGTTTGGTTATCCCGGTTGGGGAGGTGAATCAGGAACTGGAGCTTTATACCCGAAAGGCGGGCGCGACTTCTTCAGAGCGGATAGCTTCGGTGAGATTCGTGCCCCTCCGGTAAGAATTAGAGCCAGGTTCCAGCGCTTTGCCGAAACCTGGCCCTTCCCGAAAGCTTATCGGGTGATCAAAACTCTCAGATGACCGCGGCGGTTGAGCCGACGCGTCACTTCGCGCGAGTTGTCATAGGCCGGCCGCGATTCCCCGTAACTGATGGTGCTCAGCTTGGACTCCGAGATTCCTGACCGGATCAGGTAATTCTTGACTTCATCGGCCCGTCGTACGCCGAGCGAAAGGTTGTACTCTTCGGTACCGATGCTGCAGCAGTGTCCTTCGATCTCGATCCGGAGATCCGAATTTTCTCTGAGGGTTGTCACGACCCGGTCGAGGATGCCGCGCGCCTCGTCGGTCAGATCATAACGATCGAACAAGAAGTGGACGTCCTCGAACTCGATAGCTTGGACTACTTTACGGTGCACGCGAATGCTGGTGGTGTCGGAAGCCGTACCTCCTTGCCCGTCATCCACGGTGACGGTCACCGGATAACTGCCTTCTACGCCTGCGGGGGCGGTCCAGGTGACTCTGGCTCCACTTCCGGTAACCCGTCCATCCGGGGCGCGCCAGGCATAAGTCAAGGGGTCGCCGTCCGGATCGCTGGCATCGGCGGTCACCGTGGAATCGGCACTTTCCTCGACCTCGGGTGGATTGGCGCTTACCCTTACCGTAGGCGGCTGGTTGGCGGCCGGCGGCGGCGGTGGCGGTGGCGGCGTGTACGTAGCCCGGGTTCCGGGATGATAACCCACACTGACATTGAAACCGGTGGCGGTTATCCCTTCTAGCTGGAAGTTCACGTTGGTGCGTAGTCCGGCGGTAACGAAGACCCCGCTCTCCATTTGATAGATGACGCCTGCCAGCAGGTCGACCGGGTCGGTTTGCTTGTAGTCGGCGCCGGTAAAAGCCGAGCCGGTCAACTCGACAACGGCTCTTAGATTGCCGTCCCTGGGCACATTGATACCCGCGCCCCATTCGAAGGCATTGCCCACACTGAAGCCGAGATCGCTGTCGGTGCCATTGGCTCGAAAGCCCGCGTAATAGGACGAGCCGACGATTGTACCCAGGTTTTTAGATAAAACCAGATGGCCTCCCCCGGACGTACCCCCGGTGCCGAGCCCATTGTCGCTGGATGCGGTGGCAATCTTGACGAAGCCACGAACCGCCAGACCAACCGGGGCGTCATCGTACTCGGAGAGGATATTGTATTTGCCCCCAAACCACAGGTCGCCGAAGCCGCTAGACCAACGTTTGTCGACGCGTGGCTCGTCGTTGTAGTGAGGTGGCGGGAATACCGCAATGAGTGCATCTCCGAGCTCTTGGGTAAGGATGCGCTTCTGAAATTCGATTCGACCGAAAACCTCAAACTTGTCCGTGACCCCGTAGGCAACCGTTCCCGCCAAGTTGGAGATGTCCAGGTTGAAAGGGTCGCGATCGATGTTGTCGCGAAAACCGGCGACCGACACCTTGTTCTTCAACAGCGTATAGGCGGAAAAAACGTCAAAATAGCCTGTGTCACCCCACCGGGTCGCCGTCGCGTTTGCGGTCTCGTACGTCCCTTCTTCCTCCTGGCTGTACGCCAAGCTCGAGGCGCCGAGGAAGAATGTCAAAGCTACTGCCAGGGCGCGCTGCCTAGGATTCATCAAGCCAACCTCCTTATATTCAACCTGTATGACGGGAGGTCGCTGCTCGGCCACCCCGTACGCTTCGCCTGCGCGCTCTCGCGTCGCTCGCGATGATCATCCGCGCTCAGCACGGGCCTCGAAAAAGTCAAGGCACCGCTTGATACTATATCGACGGTCTCGTTCATAGTCAATGGAGTCCAGGGTTTTGGGCTGCTGGACGAGCCCTCCTCGGCTCCTCGGGGACCGGCGCGGAGGCGGAGGATTGTCAATCGATTCGGGTCAAACTCTGGTCGTCGCTTTCGATCTCCGTTTCCCTCTTTTTGCCGAAAACCGCGGCAATGCCGATCGAGAGAATGTACAGCCCGATCATGGGGAAGGCGAGCAGGCTCTGAGTCACCACATCCGGAGTGGGGGTGATGACCGCGGCAGTGATGAAAATCAACAGCACAGCATATTTGAACTTGCTCCAGAGAAAATGAGGGGTTACCAATCCCAGTCGAGAGAGCAGAAAGACCACGGTTGGGATCTCGAAGACCACACCCATCCCCAGGATGAATTTGCTGTAAAACGAAAAAACGGCCGAAACGGTGAGAAGAATGGCGATTTCGCTGCCCCCGAACGTGGTGAGGAAGTGGGCCGCGTAAGGGAAAACCACGTAGTGACCAAAAGAGGCTCCCCCCAGGAAGAATATGGTGCCGAGGGCGATAAACGGGATGGCGAATCGTTTTTCTTTTTGGTAGAGTCCGGGGGCCACAAAAAGCCACAACTGCGTCATCAGCACCGGGAAAGAGAGGAAGATGGCGGCAAAGAACGACATCTTCAGATAGAGCATGAAGATTTCCGGAACCGCGGTGGCAATGAGATCACCGCCCGGCGGCAAAGCCTCACGCAATGGGCCCATCAGGAAATCGAAGATGTTCTGCGCAAAGGTAAAACACAGCGCGAAGGCTACCGCGAGAGCCAAAACGGAGATAATGATCCGGGTGCGCAGCTCATCCAGGTGCTCCAAGAAGCTCATCTTGTTGGAGGTAGATCGGCTGGAGGCCATCAGTGCCGAACGAGCGCCTTTTGCGGCAAATCAGGGCAAGGTTGTCGCCACGCCGTGCCGCTCGCTCGGGTGACCGAAGCACTTCTCGGTGCAAGAATAGGTGACAACACTAGTCGGTACTGCTTTCCTTGGCGTCTTTTGGAGAGGCTGCATCGGTGGAAGAGGCTGCATCGGCGGAAGAGTCCTTCTCGGCGGAAGAGTCCTTCTCGGCGGAAGAGTCCTTCTCGGCGGAAGAGTCCTTCTCGGCGGAAGAGTCCTTCTCGGCGGAAGAGTCCTTCTCGGCGGAAGAGTCCTTCTCGACGGAAGAGTCCTTCTCGACGGAAGAGTCCTTCTCGACGGAAGAGTCCTTCTCGGCGGAAGAATCCTTATTTGGCTTGCTGGGGAGGACATCCGTCTCGATGCTTTTTGGGCGCGTTTCTTCGACTCGTATTTCCTCCTCCAGAGTGCTCCGAAGGTCATTGCTGGCCCGCTTGAACTCCGCTAGGCTCCGGCCCAGGGATTTCCCCAATTCGGGAAGCTTCCGGGGGCCGAAAACGATCAGCGCAATGACAAAAATAATGATGAGCTCTGGCATTCCAATGGGACCAAACATACTCGCCTCCTATTAAACCCAAGGAGGGGCACATTATAGGACGGGGGGCGAATAAAACCAAGCCTGGCAGCCTCTCGAACCGTGCATTGTTCCTTTACTTGCAGGAACCCTTTTGTTACGATAGAGTTGAGGCGGTTGGACCTTCTGCAGTCTAACCACAGAAACGAGGCCGGATTCAATGAAAAGACCTGCTCTAGCCGTTATCTTGTCCTTCATATGCGTTGGAGCGCTTCTGGGAGGGCTCTTCGGACAGCGCGCCCAAGCAACCGCCGATCAGTACTCGGAGTTCCTCCGTCGCTACACGAACGTGCTTCGTATTGTGGAGAAAGAATATGTAACCGAGGTCGAACCTAAGAACCTGGTGCACGCTTCGATCCGTGGCATGTTGCGGACCCTCGACCCTCACTCGAATTTCCTGGCACGCCGGGAATATACCCAACTGCAGGAACGGCAGAAGGGAAGCTATTACGGGCTGGGAATATCGGTCCAAATGATCGATGGTAACTTGACGGTGGTCTCGCCTTTCGAGGGCACGCCCGCCTATCGGCTCGGCATCCGATCGGGAGATATCATTTCGAAGATCGAGGGTGACGAAACGCGAGGCATGGGTCTCGACGATGCGGTCAAGCGTCTGCGCGGGGCAAAAGGCAGCAGTGTGACCATCTCCATCACCCGGGTAGGCTACGAGCAGCCCCTTGACTTCACCATCGTTCGGGATGAGATCAAGCTGAGAAGCGTGCCCTACGCTTTCACCTTGCAGGGGGGCTTCGGCTATTTGCGCATTTCCGACTTTACCGAGACCACCGAATCAGAGCTCGAAGAAAACCTCCAAAAACTCAAAGAGGAGGGTGCCAACAGACTGATCTTGGACCTTCGTGACAATCCCGGGGGACTTCTCGACCAAGCGGTTAGTGTTTCAAACAAGTTTCTGAAGAAGGGCTCGCTCATCGTTTCAACGCGAGGGCGAACTCCGGGCTCCGATCAGGACTATTTGGGCTCACGACCTCCGGCCTACGCCGACCTGCCGATGGTGGTCGTGGTCAATCATGGTTCTGCTTCGGCATCCGAGATCGTTGCCGGAGCCATTCAGGACCATGATCGCGGTCTCATCTTAGGGGAAACCACGTTCGGCAAGGGTCTGGTGCAGTCGATCTACCGAATCAGTGAGGGCAACGGGTTGGCGCTGACCACCGCTAAATACTTCACGCCTAGCGGCCGCAGCATTCAGCGCGATTACTCGGGCTCCATCGATGACTATTACTTCGCCGCCCGTCGTGATAATCTGCCGCTTCCCAAGGGCGAGTTGAAACATACTTCGGCAGGCCGCGAGGTCTACGGCGGTGGTGGAATCACTCCCGATATCGCGATTTCCTATCCCCGCCTTCCCAACGCCATCCTTAAACTGAGCAGCCGCAACGTCTTTTTCGACTACTCGGCTCTTTACGCCTCCAAGAATGGTCGTACCCAGAATCTAGCCGGTGCCGGTACCCGGCCCGACGAGATTCGGACGGCGCGTCCCAAGGACGCTCGCGTGATCGACAAGAGTTTCAACGTGACTGACGAGGTGCTCGACCACTTCTTCGATTTCCTCACCGCAGAAGAGATCACCTTCTCCCGGGAGGAGCTACTCGAGCATCGTGACCGCCTCTCCCTGATCATCAAAGCGGAGATCTTCTCCTCTTTGTGGGGCGCCGAATTTCGCCAGCGAGTCTTCATACAGGAGGATCCACAGATACGTGCTGCCTTGGAAGCGCTTCCGGATGCGGCAGAGCTCATGAAGGATCCGAATGCCTACATGGCCAGGGTAGCTGAACAAGGAAAGGACGACTAAAAGCGTCCCCGCTCCTTCTCCTCGGGTTCTCATTCTTCTTGTCCCCTCCGGGGATGGTTAGAAACCCTCTCGTCTCTAAGCGCAGAGATCTCCTGCTGTAAATACTAGATCCTGGGGATGCTTTTTGATAACATACAACCTGTAGTGTTGCCAACTTTAAAAACGATGAACTTCCTTTATTTGAGGTAGTGATGAGACGTTCGCAACCTGTAGTACTCGTTGTCGCAATTGCCCTGGTGGTGGGATGGGTGCCTTCCGCCGGTGCTCAGAGCGCCGAGAACGCCTATCAGGATCAGCTCGCCAACCTTCAAAGCCCCAATGTCAAAACCAGAATCAAGGCAGCCAAGGAGCTCGGCCGTTCGCAGCGACGGGAGGCCATCGAGCCCTTGACGATGGCAATGCGCGACCCGGAATTCAAGGTCCGCAGGGCGGTCGTGGAATCTCTACGGGGATTCCAGGATGTCGAAGCCGTGGATGGCCTGCTCATTGGCTTTGCCGACGAGGAAAAGGACGTTCGAATGATTGCGGTGACGGCAATCTTGGAGCTCTACGTTTCGCCGCGCAAGAGAAGCCGCCCGGTTTTGAACCTCTTCAAATCGGATGACCCATCCAAACAGGCGGTCATGGTCACGCCACCGGACGTGAAAGTCATCAAAGGGCTGGAGACTTTGCTTCGAGACCCCGAACCTCCAATTCGACGTCAGGCCGCTTTTGGGCTGGGAATGCTGCAGTCTGAAGAATCGGTCAACGCCTTGGTCTTGGCCCTTCCGGACATGGACTCCGACGTGCGGTTGGCGGTAGTCGATGCTTTGGGCCGCATCGGGGGTGACGCGGGAGGGCAGGCACTCACCCGCGGATTGGCCGACTCGTCAGCCCGAACCCGCGGAAAGGTGATCGACGCTCTCGGGCAGATGAAATACAAGCCGGCGGCCCGCGAGCTTCTCGCCATCTATGAAGCCGAGCAAGGTAAGTCGATGGGAGACCGGGCGCTTTCGGCGCTGGCGAAGATGGGAGCGCCTGAAGCCAGAGGTGTCTTCTATCAGAATATGACCAACTCGAAGCCGGAGCGGAGAGCCTGGGCCGTCGAGGGACTGGCTAGATACGACGATCCGGGCTTGATACCCAGTTTGACCAAGGACTTTCTGCGCGAGCCCGATCCTGCGGTTCAGCTCGCCTATTGCTTTGCGCTCACCCGGCTGGGCCGCCCAGAGTTCATCGATCGCCTGGCGCTGTCTCTTGCCAAGACAGATTTATGGGCAAAATCCCAGGCCTATCTGATCGAACTGGGTAGCCCGTTGCTGACCGAGCTCATGCCGTACCTGAAAGATCCGGTTTCATCGGTGCGGAGGAACATGGTCGTGGTTCTGATGGAGATCGGAGATCCTGCTGCCATTCCCTATCTCGAGCCCTTGCTATCCGACACCGACCCCGAAGTGGCGGACCGGGCCAACCGAGCGATCGCCAGGCTCCAAAGGGTGCAGATGACGGCCTCGAAGTGAAGCGGGAACCCCGACCCTGACCGGCTAGGTGCAGGTATTATAGAGCGGAGGCAAGTTCATGCGGCGATTGCGGGTCTTGGTGCTGGCTCTTGCACTCGGGTCCGGTTCAGCCTGTGATCGAATCGGTGAGCTTCGGGAAAAGCTGCTGGGTTCGAGTGGATCGGCCGACCAGGAACCGGCGGAGCTGGCCGAGGCCCGAGAACACTACCAGGCGGGTCAATTTCAGCAGGCGATCCAACGGCTGGAGGCCTTCACCCAAAAAGAGCGCACCTCGGCAGAAGGATTCTACTACCTGGGCCTTTCCTATATGGGCATCGGCGGTGACCCTGTCGACCCCGCCTCGCCGATGACGCCGGAGGAAGAGAAAAGCCTTGAAGCTTTCAACCGAGCTTTATCACTCAATCCTCGCCATGCCCCGGCTGCAGTGGGTTTGGGTGATCTCTACTTCCGTCGCTTGCCGGCCAGCCGGCCTAGAAGAAGGAGTTCGGATCCTTCGCAAGATCCCTTCCAGCTCGCAGGGGACGCTTACGAAAAGGCAGTAACCATTGATCCGAAGCTGCCCGAGGCACAAGCGCACTACGCGGTTTTCTTGGAACGGGTAGGTCAGATGGAAGAGGCCGAGCAAGCTTTCAAGGCGGCGGCGGCTGCTGCGGCTCCAGTGCCGGAGAAAGCTCCGGACATCTACATCGCCTACGGACGATTCCTTGCCGGGCGGCCGGGCCGTGCGCAGGAAGCGGTCGACCAGTACGAGTTGGCGCAGATGTTTCGCCAGGATGACCTCGAGCTTCAAGGGGAGATTGCCGCGCTCCACACACGTGTGGGACAGGAATATTTCGACAACGAGCAGTACGCTCTGGCCGAGCAGACTCTGAACTTAGCTTACCAGATGTTTCCCGACAAGAACCATCCTGAAGCCCAAAAAGCCGCAGCGACTCTGAACGAGCTTCGAGCCATTCGTGCGCGATAGCCCGGTCCTACCTATCTAGATAGTCGGAAATTTGCCAGGAGGTGTTGGCTGGCTCACTGGTTGCCGAAAAAAACTAGAGTCCCCGCCGCCAACTACTTGCGCCGATGGTGAGTTTGGTGGTACGAATGACAAGGGAGCTTCCGCATCATTTCACGAAAATGAGATTCGGGTGGAGAACGTCAATGCGAGGTTTGT
>SDBT01006566.1_pt1 | contig 19264 bp, 24 predicted proteins | sample 2277101 | NCBI WGS metagenome assembly SDBT01 (sample SAMN10404973, study PRJNA504765) | marine sediment metagenome | isolation source: marine sediment core GS10_PC15, 103 cmbsf | place: Arctic Ocean: Southern Knipovich Ridge | collected 2010 | reverse complement strand
GCTAAACCTCTTACCGGTAATCCTCATGAAGTAGGAAACGAAGAACATGATTCCTGGGATATTGGCTGGGCTGTAGCGGATGATGCATCCCCTAGTGCTATAGCGCAATCTGCTGCCCCTGGCGTAGCGATTCCTACTAATGCCGTCGCAGCGTAAACTAGCCAATAGGCAACCTCTGCTTATGATGAGAGGTCGTGGCCTAATTGGACCAGGCATTCAGCAAGGCAAGAAACTCGCTTCTCAGAAGAGCAGGCGTGGAATCAAGCCGGTTGGAAACTTTATTCTCTACAAAGTAAATAATCCATGAATTATACTGAAATCGTAGATATGGCGTTGTCTTATTCTGATCGTGAAGATGATGAGGTAACGACTCGTATGGATAATTTTATTGAGATTGCTGAATCTCGTATCAATAAGAAATTGAAAGTTGCTAGTATGTCAGCTAGAGCTACGATTGATTTAGCTCTTGCTGATGTTGATCAAGAAATTTTTGCTTTACCTGTGGATTTTGGAGGTCTTAGAAGTATAAAACTCACTGGTGAACCAGAACGTACTTTCACATATGTTAATCCTGAGCAGCTTTCTAATAGAAAGAGTAGTGATAGTTCATTTGGTGCTAATCAACGAATTTATTATAATCTTGTGGCAAAAGAATTACATATATTTCCTCCTGCGAATGAAGGTGATATGACAATTACATATTACCAAAAAGTTCCTCCATTAACATCAGGAGAACCAAATAACTGGATTAGTGATGATTCTCCAGAATGTTATATCTTTGCTATATTAGTTGAAATCACTTCTTTTGCTAAAGATGCTGATGCTATGGCGATATGGGCTGGACGATTTAGTGAAAGTATTGACGATCTTGAAATAGATGATTCTAGAACTAGATGGTCTGGCACACCATTACAAATTCATCTTGGATAATTTCTGATGAGGTTTAAATACGCAGGAGCGAGTGCACCTAGTTTATCTCCAAGAAAAGTTGTAACTGTTTCTTCAATGGAAATTATTGAAATATTTCACGATCCAGTTGAGAATCAGGACTGGGAAAATCGGGGATGGTACGATGGCGCAGATGCTGGCGGGACTCTACCGCTTGTAAATGATGGTGCTATTGGGGGCAGTACTAAGTCTATTGAATGCGCTTTTGCACAAGGGGCAGACACTGGGACGAATTGTAGCACTTTTCGACTGCTATTTGCTCCTACTGATAATATTTATATCCGTTATTATGTTAAATTTTCAACCAATTGGGTTGGTTCAGGTGTATCCTTTCATCCACATGAATTTTATTTCTTATCAGATATAGCCCCCGATTTCGGTTCATTAGGAAATAGTGATCTAACAACTTATGTTGAACAAAATGGGCTAATCCCGAGGCTTGCACTACAAGATTCATTAAATATTGATGAAGCTCAAATTGGTGTAGATTTAAGACTAACAAGTGAAAATAGAGCGGTAGCAGGTTGTAATAGTGGCCCTATTTTTGATGATGAAATAGGCGGTAATTGTTTTCTTAATGGGTTGACTCATAGGAATACTTTCCATATAGATAGTGATTTCCCATCACCAATGCTAGTTGATCAATGGTATAAAGTTGAAGCCTTCTTCAAAATGAATTCGATTTCAGGTAGTATTGGACAAGCTGATGGAATAATGCGTTTCTGGTTAAATGGAGTATTACATATTGATAAAACTGATGCAATAATACGAACTAATGAAAACGCTACTATGAAATTTAAACAATTAATTTGGGCTCCATTTATTGGTGATGGTTCTCCTAGTGTTGCTGATCAATCAGTATTTTATGATGATATAACTCTCGGAATAGAAACTGGGCTTGACATTATTGCTCCTATTTTAACTTTACCAACTGGTATCAAGACTAGCTCAACTACTGGATCAGGTGATGTCACCTCTATTAATGATCCTAATGGTGTTCTGTGGTTCGTAGTATCTGAAAATGGAGCTAATCCAAGCGCACAACAAATACTAGATGGTGATGATCAAGGTGATGTAGCAGGGGTAGATTCTGGTAATCAGCCTGTCACAGCTGCTGGTCTACAACCAACGATAGGTTTCACAGGGTTATCAGCTTCCACTGCTTACTTCGCGCATTATTTACATGTAGATGCTGCTAATAATCAGTCCAATGTTGAAAGTAGTTCACCAGCGTTTACTACGGATGCAAGTGATGTTACTGCACCTATTTTAACTTTTCCAACCGGCATTAAAATCAATTCAATATCGGGGTCAGGATCAGTGACTACTGATGAAGCAAATGGAATGCTTTATGCGTGGGCGACTATCAATGCTTCAGAATCGGCAGCAGATATTAAGACAAACTCTGATGCTAATGGTAATACTCAAGCAGTAGTAGCTATTGGTGTTCAACCAACTATTACCTTTACTAGTCTTTCTGTTAGCACCACCTATTTCGCACATTATGTACAAGAAGATATAGTTCCTAACCAGTCTTTAGCCGTACATAGTTCTCCTGCATTCACCACAGACGCTGCAGGAGCTTTTGACGGTTTCTTTACAGATGGACTCTGGACTACTAGTTTTGATTATGGTCAAGAATGCAGCGCAAATGGAGCTGATCCAAGTCAAACTACAAATTGTGCTGATATTGAAGATGACGACATAAGCTGGAACACAGGTACTCTAGCCAATGGTGGTAATTATACTGGATGTGTTGTTGCTGCAAACAATCCTAGCGGTGACGGTGGTATGGGTGCTCGTTTTTGGGTAGGAGATGGACCAAATTCAGGCAGTCAGCAAATTAGAATAACCATGGAAGATCTACAAAATAATGATGTGCAAGAAACTGAATTGTGGATACGTTGGTATATACGCTATGAATTAGGTTTTGCTTGGGTGGGTAATGATCCACACTATGACAAAATAGTTCGTCTTTGGACCAAGGGACCGGGACAACCGGGGGGTAGCCTTTTTCCTGGATATGGGGATGGTGGTTATCAAGTAGCTATAGAACCAGGAGCAGATGCACAAAGCGGCGCTCCCTTATCTTGGTCAGATGTATTTGGTACAACATCAGATGGACTATTTCACAGGTTTGAAGTACATTTTAAGATGGATACTGATCAAACTGATGGAGTTATACAATTGTGGATTGACGGTACATTAACAATTGATTTAAATAATGTTGATATTAGTCAAGGCAACTTAGATACTAGAGCAGGATTTCATAGAATGGATTGGCACGCTAATCAAAACAATCCTAATAACGGTGGCCCTATGTATGTTGATTATGATGATATGGCAATTTCTAAAGTAGTACCATTAGCTACAGACGCTGGTGGAAATCCCTGGATCGGGCCAGTTTAATGGCTTATACTTTTATCCAAATAAATACAGCAGGTGCAGTTGGCACAGGGAAAGTTAGAGCGTTTACTAGTGATGTAACCGCAGGTTCTCTGCTAACATGTCATGTTAGAAACAGTGATGGCTCGAATGCAGTAACAGGTGTTTCTGATGATGTAAATGGTGCGTGGACGCAAGCAGAGACCAAAGGGCCAGATGCTGATAACAATACAGGTGAACTGTGGTATTTCTTCCCAGCTGCCGCAGGTACTACAACTGTCACGGTAGCGGGTAGTATGACAGATGCCTCTATCCGAAATTGTCCTACTGAATTTGGAGCTACTGCATCTACAGTTCTCGTTGATTCCAATTCCCAAGACAATGGTGCTGCTGGTACAACTTTGGACTCAGGGTTAGCATCAAATACAGGCACAATTGGTGATGCTCTAGTTGTTGGTGGTGGTGTAACAGGAGCTCAAGTAACCTACACCGAAGGTGGCACAGGTTCAACATTTGTCGAAGCACAAGATACTCCGGGCCGCGTTTATGTACAATATGATTTAACAGCAGCAGCTGGTAACTCTGAATCAATTGCAACTTGGTCAGGAGCGACAGAGAGTATTGGCATTATTGCAATATTCGGCGTTTTAGCAGGTGGCCCCGTAGCCATTCCTTCGTATCATCACAATACCCAGATAAACCGTAGAGCTAGATAATGACTTTAGTTCTTAATAAAACTAGAGCATGTGATGGTTCATGCTGTAAAGATCATCCTAGGTTTCCTAATGAGGATGGTACAGATTGTATATACCATAAGCCTCCTGTTAAAGGCAAAGAATCTTCTGGCTGTATGTTAATGACCAACTCTAACTTAGTCCCACCGGATAATGAACTATTTCAACGGACATGTGTGGAATGGCCTCAGAATATGTATGGCCGCGGAACTGGTAATTGTTGTTGGCAATGGATAGACGATGGCAACTGAGACTCTCTTTTTAGATGGTACGTTTTCAGGAATTGGTTGGACTGGTACTGGTACGGATATTGATGAAGGTATTACTGGTGCTGACGGTAACGAAATAAGTTCAGACTCAGATGGTGAAGATGATGCTGTAACTCTTGATTTTGCTGATATAGTAGACATAGTTGACGCTGATACTGTTACTAGGATTGATCTTGAAATAAGAGCTAGAGTAACAACACAAGGTGACGATGAGAATTTTAATGGTGTCGATTTATTAATAAGTTCGTCAGGTCTTGGTGAATCATTAACTACATCAGGAACCCTAACAAGTTCACATGCTAATTATTCTTTAAACGGTGCGCTATGGAACACTGACTTTACCGTTACTCAGTTAAATACTTTACAAGTAGTTTTATCCCCAAATCAATCTGGTATGCCGACTGCTAATGTTTGGCATATAGACACAGCAGAAGTTGTTATAACTTATGATCTAGCCCCTACTGGAGAACCTTTATCTTCATTTTATAAAGATACTCAAACTTCAGTTAAGTCCAGGATTAGATAATGTATAAGGAAATAGGCAAAGTAACAAAGGAATCTATAGCGAGCTATAAAGCAGCACTGAAGAATGCTACCTGGAAAGATAATATCTTTGCTGGAGCTGATTTTAAGACTTGGTTCTATACAGATGAAATTAAAGAGTTCCTAGTATATTATCGAGCTTTCTTTTTACTCATCCCCGCTGGAGGGGCAGTACATCGCCATACGGATGGTAAAAAGAAATATAAGACGTACTGTATACCCATTACGAGTAATAAAGATTGTATTAATTTTACGTATCCTGGGGAACCCACCAACCTTAAAGTTGGTACGATGTACGAAGTAGATAGAAACATAGAACACGAATCTGTTAATAACGGTAGAACAAGCAGAACCCACCTACTGATAGAGGTACTATAGTGTACACAGAAATCGGTAAAGTAACGAAAGCTTCCATAGAGAACTACAAGGTAGTGTTGAAAGATGCTATTTGGAAGCATATAACTGCAAAAGGGCATGATTACAAAATCTGGTTCTATACGGGGGACATTAAAGAGTTTCCTGAGTACACCGCAGCTTTCTTTTTACAAGTTCCTTCTGGTGGTGCAGTTACTAAACATGTGGATAATTCTACACGAAACAAATCGTATTGTATACCTATAGAAACTAACCCATCTGCTTATACAGTTTCTGGTAGTAACACTTATAATTACTTAGAAGTTGGTAAACTATACGAAGTAGATAAAACGATAGAACATCGTTCAGCAAATGATGGTGATACAGATAGAACCCACCTACTGATAGAGATAAAAAATGAGTAATATAGCTGATATACCTAAGAACACACTTAAGGTCGAGATAGGGAAAACCCCAATTGTCTTTATACCCAGTGTGCAACAAGCGGTTGCACGGCATAGAATGGGATTAGTTTATTTAAAATTAGACAATTTGGTGGTTGAAATGAATACTTTAACTGCCCACAGAATTGGCATGGCGCTTGCGCTTGCTGATACAGCCCCAGACGAAATGGTCATTCTGATCATTAATGGGGAACGGGTTGAACTTTTAAAACCCTTTGCCGTCAAGGTAGCTACTGCTCTTCTACGGAAAGCTGATGATGCTGATGATTGGCAACTTACCAACAAGAGGAAATTAACATGATTGGTAGATTATATAGTTTTGCAACTTCAACAGCAGCAATATCTGCGGCTCAAGATCTAATGGAACTTGGGGCACCCGCAGATGCAGTATGTCTTATCGAACGCATGTATATCGGTAACAGTGACTTTAATACGTCTGAGAATGTTGCTGCAACATGTGGCTTGTCTGCATCAGGTACAGGTACAGATGAAATAGCAGCAGGTAATATTGTTCCACTCCAGGTAGGTGATGCAGCCTTTGCTGGGACTTTCGAAAGTAACCATTCTGCTGACGGAATACCCACGGCTAATTCTATTTTCATTAACCAGGGTTTCAATGTTCTTTCTGGATGGTTATGGACACCAGCTAGTGATGATGAGGTTATTACATTATCACCTTCGCTGATTGCTATTGTTAGGATTTCTGTGGCACCAACTTCAATGACCTTGAACTACGGTATGACATTCCGGGAAATTGGCGGCTAGTATTAAGACGTGGTTGCTGAATTCACAATAAGGTGGAAACGGCCTAGAAGAGCACAGGCACTACCGGAGTTAGATAATTTCCCTGCTACTCCGGCAGTTCCAATAGGTGATGTAGGAAGGATAGAACCATCCTTTGTTACTAGATGGTCTCGTGCTCGGAGGATAGTTGCGTTACCAGTAGCGCATGAATATCCGGAAACACCTATAGGCTTAACTGCTGAAGGATATCCTTCGTGGAAAAAAGTTGAAGCTCACCGAGTTAGTTCTCGTATTAAGTTACAGGTATTATCTGAGCTTAACGAGTTCCCTCCCCTTGTTAATGTTGGCCCAGAAACAATACTTCGTTTTATACCGAGAATAGTTCATAAGAAAAGTCTTATTAGAGAAGCTCAGCTTGTCGAGTTTCCAGCAACACCTGATCCACCAACTGCGCAAGAGTTTCCTTCTTGGCAACTAGTAGAATCCAATAAGTTCAGTTTAGACTTTAAGCTACAAACATTAAAGCTTAGTCAGTATATAGCTGAGCCAGTATCCACTGCATGGAAGGCAGTCAAAACAAATAAGTTTAATTTTTCAATTGATTTACAGACTCTAGAATTAAACGAATATCCAGCCACTCCTCCAGCATTAACAGCGGAGGGTTTCCCAGCTTGGCAAGCAATACAATCTAACAAGTTTAAACTTGAATTTAAGTTACAAAAAGTTGAACTAAATGAATATCCTGCAATTGCTTTCACTTCACCGTATCCAAGTTGGAGAGAGATAGCAACAAATAAGTCTAGTTTCAATATTAAGCTGAAACAGGTAGAAGAACTCAATGTATATCCCCTTCCTTCAGGAGCAATAGGAGCAACAGGTAGTTTAGTACCTCATTTTAGCACAAGATCAGTTAGTAGGAAGAAATTATTAAGACTACCGGAATTACCATCTTCTCCAGCTATTTCTCTTACAGCAGAGGATTATCCATCGTGGAAAAAGATTGAAATTAATAGAATTAACTTCGACTTTACAGTACATACAACAGGATTAGATGAATATCCTGTTCTCTCTGTACTGACGGCACAAGAATATCCATCTTGGTTAGAACCTAAGAAGTTTAGTGTATGGTTTGAGATAGGTCGTGTTCCGCATTATGGGCAGAATTCTTTACTAACTGCGGCACTATATCCATCTCATCCATTTCCTAGAGCATTCAAGATAAGCTTTAAGCGGAAACTATTAACATTACCTGAACTTAATGAGTATACACCTACTCCTTTAACATCTGAAGAATTTCCTGCCTGGAAAGCAGTAGAGTCGAATACTTTTGGTTTAACCTTTAAGTTACAAACAACAGAAGAGATTAATAGGTATCCTGTTCTAACAGCAGAGGGTTTCCCTGCATGGAAAGCAGTTGAATCAAATAAAGTAGAATTCAATTTCTTATTACAGAAAGTTGAACTTAATGAGTACTCTACTCTTACAGCAGAAGAATTTCCGGCATGGAAGTTAGTTGAATCTAATAAATTTGGATTAAATTATAAATTACAGAAAATTGAACTGAATGAATATCCAGTTTTAACCGCTGAGGAATATCCAGCATGGAAGCAAGTAGACTCTAATAAATTTGGTATAAACTTTCAATTACAAGAATCTTTAGAATTAAATGAATATCCTATTGCGCCTTATTCGAGTTGGTTAAGACCAGAAGCATATAGGACTAAGTTTCAATTTAATCATCAAACTATACAAAAATTAAATGAATATCCTGCTATACCGCCTGTAAATGATTGGCCGGCTTTTCAAGCTCCGAAAATTTTAAAAATTAATTTTGAGCATAAATTATTACAACTTCCGGAGCTTAATGAATATACTCCTACGCCTTTAACTGCTCAAGATTTTCCGGCGTTTAAAGTTCCGCCAGTATTTTATAGACCAGGTAAAAGAAAGTTTCTTGAAGTAGAAGAACTTAATGAGTATCCACCACTATTTACTGGATGGAAAGAACAATGCCCTGATGATTCTGTTTGGGTAGAACAATTAGATGCTTCTGATTCTTGGACTGAAGCTACTAAAGATGATACTGTTTGGACAGAAGAATCTTCTGATCCAATTCCAATTGAACGTTGTGATTAGGAGAATATAATGGGTTTAGAAGCCGCGACTTTTATTAGTCAATTAGACAATACATTTCCCTTGGGAGGTGATCCGATAAATAAAGGCGATGATCATGTTCGTCTACTTAAATCCGTTCTACAGAGCCAATTTCCAAATTTTACCGCTTTGGCAGTAAATCCTACCTCTGTAGAATTAAATTTATTAGTAGGATTACTGGCAGCAGCAGCAGAGCTTAATATTCTTGATGGAGCATTGTTAGACACAGCGGAACTTAATACGCTAAATGGAATTACAGCTACTACAGCTGAATTAAATGTATTAGCTGGAAGGACTTTGTTAAGTAGTGATGATGTTATTGATAATCTGCCAGCTGGCACTCTTATGTGTTTTCAGCAAACTGCAGCACCAACTGGATGGACAAAACAAGTCACTCATAATGATAAAGCTTTAAGAGTTGTGAGTGGGGCAGCTGGTAGTGCAGGAACAGATCCGTTTACAACCATATTCGGATCGTACGCTACTGATGATCATACGTTAACAGAGGCACAAATGCCTTCACATGTTCACCAACAACGATCATTTAGTGCTAATGCTTCTGGTGGCTACGGTATTTCTTCGGCTAGAAATGCCACGGTACAAACAGCTGATGAACCAACGACAGTATCTGCCGGTAGTGATGGTGCCCACCAACATAATATTGATTTAAGAGTTCAATATGTTGATTTAATTATAGCGAGTAAAGACTAATGAGTATTATAAATATTGTAGCTGATGATAATCGTGTTACTATTGATAGCGAATCTGAAACTGTAACATTTACAGGCAATCCCAATATCCATGCAATCCATTGGGATACTGTTTCTTTAACTGGTGAGGTTGAGTTTAAAAATAAAGCAAATGAAGTGATTGATGATTTTGCCCCTTACCAACATTTTATTGGTGATCACGGAGTTTCTAAAGTAGCAAGATTACAAAAAGATATAGATGATGCTGCTGTTGGGTTTGCGGCATTAACTCCACAACAAAAAAGGGATGGGGAATATCCTTCAATAGAAGCTCAATTTTCTGCGATGCATCATGCAAGAGGTGGTGATTCCTCTCCATTAGTAGCTATCGATGCTGCAATGGATATTATAGATGCGAAATATCCATTATGAATATGAAGCCTAATTCAGGAACGACTTGTCCCTACACAGGACATAAAGATAAATGTTCTGCTCACTTTTTAGATTGTCCGAAGTGGATTCATATACAGGGTAATAATCCAAATGGTGGGCAACCTGTAGATAAATGGGATTGCGCAGATTCTTGGATTCCTTTCTTAATGATTGAAAATTCACAAATGCAACGGCAAACTGGTGCTGCTGTTGAATCTTTTAGAAATGAAGTTACTAAAATATTTCAGCAAGCTTTACAAGCAATTCCAGGAGAAACTAAACCTGAACCTAAATTAGTTAAATAGGATAAATCATGACTGAAACATTACATTTAAATAATATAGGACTAAAGGGTTTATCAATTGATCCTTTACCTTGGTCTTTACCACCTGAATTTATAACTTTTGGTCAGAACTTCAGAATATTTGCTGGATCGATTCAAAATTCAGGAGGTGAAGTTTTATGGAGCACTGCTCCAACAGCTTTTAATCCTGGACATCTTTTTCATGTAGGATCAACTAATAGTGATTTTTGGTTAGTAATGGGCCGTGATAAAATCTATGCATTTGATGGAGTTACATGGTCTGATTTAACTTCAGCAGCAGGATACGCTGGACTCTCTGATGATGATGAATTACTATGGTCTGCTTGTATGTTAGGAGGCATTCCTATTGTGAATAATCCTCTGCATGTACCTGAATATTGGTCTCCTGTTTCAACAGGACAAATATTACAACCTTTGGATTTTGATCCATCAAATACTTGGATAGCAAAAAGTTTTCATGCAAAAGTTTTTAGATCACATCGTAATTTCTTATTTGCTTTAAATTTAGAAGAATCTGGTGTTGAATTTCCTGATTCATATAGATGGTCTCATCCTGCAGATATTAATGGATTACCAGTCACATGGGATGAGACTGATGATGCATTCTTAGCGGGTAAAGCATCTTTAGGTGGAGACGGCGGAGTTATTATAGATGGATTATCACTAAGAGATGCTTTCGCTATTTATTCAGAATCTGCTATTGATGTTTTAGATTTTACAGCAGATGAATTTGTTTGGAGAAGACGAGAGTTATCGTCTACTTCTGGTTTATTATCTAGAAATTCTATTGTTGAAGTTAAAGGAATTCACTTCTTGTTATCCGAAGGTGATATTATTCGTAATGATGGAAATAAAATTGAATCAATAATTCATAATCGTATCGCTGCTGATTTTTCCTCACGGATAGATCAGGATAATTATGATCGTTCTTATGTTATTCGTAATAATGAAAAGAAAGAAATTTGGTTTTGTATTCCTGAAGCTGGAGTTGAATTTCCAAATGTAGCATTTATATATAACTGGAGAGATGATTCATGGGCAATAAGAGATATAACACCAACGGGTATTGCATATTCCGCAACAGGATCACAATCAGAACCAGCAGAAGACTGGGATACTTTTATCGGTAATTGGGATGACAGCAAGGCTAAATGGGGTTCTGCAGCTCTTAGCCCATTAAACGAAACTCTTGTTTCTGTTGATAGAGATAATGAAACACTTTACTTAGTAGATACTACCACCACTCCAGATAACGATTACCAATTTACTATAGAAAGAACTGATTTTCCTTTACTTGGTGATAAACAATTAACTACAATAACTAGAATATATCCTCATATACAAAGTCAAGGTTCAGTTACAATAGAAATTGGATCACAAGATTTTCCAGATGCATCTATTAGATACAAACCCGCTGTTATATTTAATCCTGCGACTGATCGTAAAATAGATGTACGTACTACTGGTGAATTACATTGTTGGCGTATTTCCTCTCTCGGGAAACATACCATAAGTATGTCCGGAATGACAATCGAATTTGTTAAGGCTGGTTTCAGATGAGTTTAAGTCAAGAACAAGTACCTTTAACTACAAAGGAAGATTTAAGTGAATTTCTCACAAGGCGTTTTATAGACGTTGCTAATGAGCTTGTTAAGCCTAGTAAATTTCCAGAAAGGAAAGAAATGCCGCCTAAACCTCAAGTTGGTGATATGCATTATTTCGGCGATCCAGCAGATCATAGTTATGATGCTATAATTACAGTTGAAGGATTTTGGGGATTTACTTCTGCTGGATGGGTAGGTCTTGGTTTAACAGGAGGAGGTACTGGCCTCAGTGCATGGGAAAAAATCTCTGAAGCAACGCCAGCAGCAGCAACAACTTTTGATATAATATGGGATGAAACATTATATAGCGCAGTTAAAATAATTCTTGAAAATATCCAACCTGCTACAGATAATGCTCATATGGATATGCAGTTCGGACATACCAATGGTGGAACTATTATAACCAGTGGTTATGACGGTACTGTTAATATATATAGTAATACAACTCTTTCAGGTATCAGTACCACATTGCCAAGACTTGCTACATCAATAGGAAATGACGCCTCTGATAAAGGCGTATATGGGGAAATAGATGTACTTAGTTTCGGGAGCAATTCGCAAGGAGCTATGGCAAACTGTTACTTAATCCATGAGGATGGAAGTACAACTCCCCATGCACAGCGAACCTATATCTTTTTAGGTGGTGAAGATTCTGTAATTGATACGTTCCAGTTAATTCTAACAACTGGCAATTTTGCAGTTGTTGGTTCTGTTAAGTTATACGGATTAAAAATTTAATGGATAATGATTTAATAATTGCTGCAGTTCCTTGTACTATGATTGATATCATATGGGATAAGGTGCGACCTCTTCTTCAATTGGTTGTAGATAAATCACCAGAAGATATAGTTGAATCAGTAACTAAGGAGCACCTAATTAATGGAGATTTATTACTTGTTACTATATCAAGAAGATCGGATATTATAGCGATCAATGTACTAGATGTGCGAGAATTAGACAGCGGGATAAAAGCTTTATATGTATGTATTACTGCTGGTAGTGAAATGGACTCATGGATAGAGAGATTTTTAGAAATTGTAACTGCTATAGCAAAGGATCATAATTGTGTAGAAATAAGAGGATTCGCCGTTAGGAATGGCTGGATTCGTAAAATGAAACCGTATGGATGGGAAGAATTATTTACAACCCTTCGTTACAAAATTGGAGAATGATATGTCTGGTAGTCTAGGTAAAAGTGAAAGTGATTCAAGAAATCAAGGACAATTTAGTCAAAATGTTTGGGGTCCACAAGGCGGCGCTTTACAAGATGTATATAGCGGCATTGGGAATTTATTTAATCAAACAAATCGAGGAATGCAGAATCAAATTCCAGGAGCGATGGCTCAACAACAAGGAGTATTTGGTGATGCAAACCAAGCTTGGAATCAACAAATGCAAGGAGGGGCTACTGCTGGTATGGACCTTCAAGGAAATTATCAAAATGCTCTTCAAGGAGGAGGTAATGAGCAATTCATAGATCAATCAATTATGGGTGGCCAAGGTAATAATTACGTTGATGCCATGAAGGGTCAGATGCAAGATGATTCTAGCCAGAGACTCGGTAGACAATTCGCTCAATCTGATGCTAGAGCTTCCGGAGCAGGTATGGGAGGTAGCTCTAGACATGGATTATTACAAGCTCGATTAGCCGAGGACGAGAACGACAGACTAGGAGCTCAGCAAACTGCTTTAGGATTTAATACATTTGATCGAGACCTGGATCGTAAGCTAGGCATAGCTCAGAGAGCTGATAGATTCGATATGGGACGCTTGGAGAATACTAGCGGAATGCTTAACTCACAGGATCAAGCTATGCAAGGCGGTCTTAATTATGGACAGAATATGCAGAACTTAGGTATGGGACAGTTTGCTCCACAAATGGCTCCATGGCAAGCTGCCGGTCAATATGCTAATGCTATAGGCCGACCGACGGTTCTAGGTTCTGGATCAGGTAGCGGTGCTTCAAACGCTAAAGGCTTTGGAGCGGCAGGAGGTGCGAAATGAGTATTTTCGACGGTCTTGATCCTGGACAAATTGCCGATATGTTAAATGGTCAATTTGGACAAGATACCGCTACTAGTGTTATGGGTGCACAGCAATCTCAAGGTGCACAGGCTCCTATAATGCCTGAAATGTCAGGCGGTGGAGGTGGAGAAAGAGATATGTCAGCATTCGCTAATTATGGAATGACACCTCCTAGTCTTCCTGATCCAATATCTCAAATGGGAGGTCTTATGGGTATGATGGGTGACCCGCATCAAAATAGGAAAGAAGATCCATTTATGCAACAACAGCAAGGAGGCCTAATGGCGTACCTTCAACAATTAGGAGTCGTTTAATATGGCTAATATATTCTCAGGATTATTTAATAGAGGCGGTGACGGAGGTGCTGCCGGTAAGCTTGCTAAATATAAAAAAGAGCTTGAAAATTATCAATATGATAAGGATTCTTATGATCAGGATCAAGCTGTCGCAGCGATAATGCCGGAACTTGAAGAAGCTATCGGATATATGACGCCGGAACGACAAAGTCATATTAGAATGCAGCTAAAAATGATGGGTGAAAATCCGTTATTCGCCAAAGGGTCTGAGGGATTTAATGCTTCTTTTAAGCAAAGAGGCACGACTATCGCTGATATGTTGAAACAGGAGAAGATGACCGAAGAAGCCAATAAGCGTCAGAAATTTAAAGTTGATAATCCTACTCAAGAAAGTATTAATAAAAAGATTCAGACCGCTGAATGGTATCGTTCTCAAACTACTAAAAATCGAGGACTCGCAAGAGATGCCTGGAGAGATAGGCAGGTAGTTGATACTAAGACGGGATTCACGGACGTATTCACCGGAGATGTTATTCTTAAAGAATTAATCAAATCCGGTGTTGATACGGCTCGTGCTCCCATTATAGCAGAGCGACTGACTAATTTTTATAATGATGTCGACGCTAGTGAAGATTTCTTAATACAATTTGAAAATCAACGAAAAGACGTTCAAAAATTGTATGGTATGACTCCTGATAATACCGGCTGGAATGCTATCTTTAATATAATTCCGGAAGGTGATGCACATGCCTGGATGAACTTACGAGATACAGTCGTATCGAATATAGGTTTATCCAAAATTATGGATTTAAAGGCTAGCTCAGCTCAAGGAGCCACGGGTCTTGGTGCTTTGAATGAAGCGGAATTGAAAATGTTACAAGATCACTTAGGTAATCTTGCTCAAACAAATAGTCCGCAAGAAATTCAAAGAATCCTGAAAAGAATGGATGGGGATATGCAGCGAATTGTCAATCGTAAGATCAGGAAGCTGCGTCAAAATCGAGAGTGGTATAACCGTAATAAAACTTATATGAATATCAAAGCCGGTTCTCCTGATTTAATTCTTGAAGAACAGGAATATCTGTTTAGTGAAGACGGGTATAACAAGCCTATCAACGAATCTACGCTAGGTGCTGAACAAACCGTAGATGATAGATTATTGAGGTATCAAGAATGACTAGATTAGAACAGCTAGAAGCTGCGTTCATTAAAGCGGATGACGCGGCTCAATTAGGTGATCAAGATGCGGCTACTGACGCTAAGGCATTCGCTCAAGAAATCAAGGCTGAACGAGCTAAAGCGCAAGCACCTGAAGTTCAGCCGGCTCCTGGAGATTACGTTCCTGATAGCAAAGGTATAGGCACGCCTTTTATGAAGGGCGCTACATTCAATCTATCCGACGAAGCACAAGGTGGCGTAGCCGCACTTTACGCTAAGATGCACGAGATGGTTACCGGAGGCATAGGAACGTCTGAAATTACCGGTGAAAAAGCTCCTAGCTTTCAACAGAATTATGAAACGGTAAGAGATCAGGTTAGGGCTGATCAGGACGCGTTTGAAGAAGCTAATCCTAAAGCTGACTTAGCTCTCCAATTAGGAGGAGGAATACTTACAGGAGGGTACGGTGGTGCTAAAGCTCTCGGCACAAATTTAGCTAAAGCATCTCCTAAACTTGCATTACCGGCGGTCGGAGCTATGGAAGGGGCGGCATTCGGATTCGGAGAAGGAGAAGGAGAAGAAGACAGTCTTCAAAAGGCCGGTGTATCAGCAGCCACATCCGCTATAGCTACACCACTTATAAGCAAAGTTCTCGATGTCGCAGGTAAAGCCACGCAGAAAGGATTGGCTAAAATTAGACAGAGAGGAGCGAACAATACCATAGAAGATTTAAAAGCTGAAGCTCAAACGTTTTATGATGCAGCTGAAGCATCTGGTATTAAAATTAGACCTGGTGCTTGGGCTAAATTCAAGAAAAATTTATTCGGTAGACTTAAAGCCAAAGGTATAGACGTTACGGCTCAACCTAAAACTAAATCTGAAGCCGGTCTTAATAAATCAATAAGAAGAATGATGGCTTCTGATGAACCGACTTATAAAGACCTTGCCGCTATGAGAGAGTTACTCGATGACGCCAAAGCTAACAAGAACGAAGCAGTTAGCAAATGGGCATATGGTGTAAGCGACGATATAGATAATTTTATTGAGAATTTAACGCCAGGCAATCTTAGTGCAGGCAACGCCGCGAATTTAGCGGAAGATTTGACTAGTGCTAAAGATTATTGGAGTCGAATGAAACAAGCTAATACTTTGGCTAAAGCAAGAGAAAAAGCTGAATTATCCGAAGCTGCCGTTAGGGATGGCGACTTCGATACGGCTACAAGATCAACTAATAGAGCTATTGTTAATCCCGAAAATCCACGTAAAAGCAGAGGAATGGAAGTAGGAACTATTACTGCTCTCAAAGAAATGATTCTAGGTAGCGGCTCCAAGAATTTCGCTAGGATGGGTGCTGAAATGGATCCAGGTTCAGCCACTCGTCGTGGTATATCTCCCGCTTTAGGTGGAGGTGCGTTAGCGATAGCTGGACTTAGTGTCGTCGGTCCTGCTGGTTTAGCTGCCGGACTCATTCCTTTGTTACCTCCCTTGTTAGGTAGAGCATTTAAAGGCATAGCTAATAACATAACTAGAAAGGAATACGACAAAATTGAACACGCCGTATTGAATAAAAATCAGCCTGATCTTGAGGAGCTTATAAAACAACTATATTCAAAATACAAACCTGGAGTCGGAGGTGTATCCGCCGCTATAGCGGGAAGTATATCTGCCGATAACGCTGACTTAACACGATCAACTCTTGAGGATATGATATCTCCATGACTATACCAAGATTAAGTGATTTACCACGCGTAGTACAACTCATTGTAGCTGCTGGTTCATTAGCTCTTGCCTTAACCGCAATCGTAATACCTACTGTGTGGGCGTTAGATACTCGATACGTTACGGCAGCTTCTGTTGAGCAGTCATTTCTAACTAGAGACATTCGTGATGTTAGACGAATGATCAGAAAGTTGGAATATTTAAAATTAAACAATCAAATAACCGCCGCGCAAATATGGGAATTAGAAGGTTTGAAAACAGAACTAGAGGAATTAAAAGATGAACTTCAATAAACTTTTTATCATACTGATTTTTATATCGAGTTCAGCATTTGCTGATAGACTGTATCCACCGCCGCCGGATATCATTAATATAACCGAAGTAACCAATATAATACAATCCGATACTGAGGGTATAGCAAGCGCCATAGCTGCCGGCCAATGCCAATTTGATTGGACACATAGTTTGCAAGCTTGTGCCGCTTTCGGCACGTACGATAGTAATCAGGCCGTAGTCTTTGGTATGGCTCAAAGGGCTGATAATGTTTTATTTAATGCTACGGTGGGTGTTGAAAGCGGTGAAGTATCCCTCGGTATAGCGGCTAACTGGAAATTCTAATGTTTAAATGGATACAGTTAGCACTTGAACAATGGAAGACGGTTATGTCTATTTTAGTATTGCTCGGCGTATCAGGTGTTTCTATCTATGGAAACGTCAATGAGATTAATCCGTGGAGGGCAGCTGAGCAAGCTGTGATAGAGGAAATAATGCCTCCTGAGGTTAAGATCATCGAAAAAACTATTGAAACTAGGATAGTCTCCGGTATTACCAAACTTCAAGTAGACGCTGCTATTGACGCTTATCTGGCTTCTCATATAGATGAGTATCATTGAATCTCATCCCTGAACCCTTTAGCTACCGGATGGAAAGGAACTCCATCTTTAGTTAAATTAGCATATTCTACAGTAACATCTCTTCCAATATATAACTCCTTATTTATCATGATCTTATATTTCTCATCCATAGTTCCTGGAGCGCTAACTGTAAAAGACTCTCCGTGCTTATCGTCACAGACTAATCTCGCCCATCCGTCTTTTGATGGTATTATGTCTATAACGAAAAATTCGTCATCTTCCCAAGCTTTGACCTTTACCAAATACTTACTACGTTTACCATCTTCATAGCCTGCGTTGCCCCACCTCAATATTGCGTCTTCGTATCCCTGCTCCCTATACTCTTTAAAGAAAGCTATTAGATCGCCTATGCAGGCGGTTGCATAGCCCTGCACGGGGACTATAGACTCCCCGAAGGGGATAGCCCCTATATATTCCGATCGTCGCTTATACGGCTCTGCAGATATCGTATCGTAGACGTGGTATTTGAGTAACTTGGTATTTTCTTGCTTTCTCTTAACCCAGGAGATGATAGTCTGTAGCGGGTAGCCATGGCAATAGAGTTCGCCATCTAATATATCACCCTCGCTTAATACAATATCATTAAGTATGTGGTCTATAGCTTCCATCGGTTTCCCGTTTCTGCTATACGCCTTATTCACTCCATCCTTACAATATATAAGGCATCGATTGCCGTCGAACTTAGGCTGGGCTACGGCATCTGTAAAATCTATATCCTTAACGTCTCGCAGCTTCTTAGCTAACATAGGTTTAGGCAGCCCTAGGGTGTTACTCACTCTAGTTGTTTGTGCTAGTTCTAAATCCATAGTATATCCTTTGTCCCGCTGTTTGGATATCCTACTAGCCATTCTAGACATTATTTGTTCGTCTAGCGTTCTGGTACTTTTAGCTGTTTGCACTACTTCCATTTTATATTGCATCGAGCCACCCAATTGACCGTGTCGTATCGTTATAGTGCTACCTACCGACGATATAGCCCATTCACGCATTTGGCCAGTATTGTCTCTTACATAAAATACTGTTTCTTCTGTAATCATGTTAAATATCCCAATGTTTCATTTAAATTCGTTATAGAGTTGATAGTTATCTTTCTCCAGGCTCCTTGAACTTTGCCTTTAATTAGATACCAGTCCTCTCCTACTTTTCCAGTTTCTGCTATTACCTTTCCTCCAAGATCCTCGAACCTCCATCTATTGATAGTACAGATAATAGAGTCCGTATCATCCTCTACCGTCATATTGAGATACAGATTGTCATCTTCAATAAGTTCCCCATCTCGATCTTTGAGAAAGGTATATTCGTTAAGGTCACGAAGGTTCCTATCAACCAAACAACCAATAAACAGGTACTCACCAGGTTCGTCAATGGTTTCGATATAAACAGGAGGCTTATGTAAACCGTAAGTACGAGGATCGTTGAATAATGGACCCCAGTAGTGAGTAGTAGGGAATAACACGTCAAAGTTCGTATCCGGTTGTTCCATCTTCTTCCAAAAGGATGGGGTTGG
>SDBT01006565.1_pt1 | contig 19265 bp, 19 predicted proteins | sample 2277101 | NCBI WGS metagenome assembly SDBT01 (sample SAMN10404973, study PRJNA504765) | marine sediment metagenome | isolation source: marine sediment core GS10_PC15, 103 cmbsf | place: Arctic Ocean: Southern Knipovich Ridge | collected 2010 | reverse complement strand
TGTTCTTTAATCTGCTCAAGTGAACCTAGCCATTGAATATTTAAAGCTTGATTTGCGTGGCCTAGTCGATTGAGACGATACAGCGGAATTTCATCACTATTTTGTTGCCACCAATCTTGTTTGCTTATGGATTCAGTGGGCCATATAGGGGTGTAGTCATAACGTAATTGTTGAAAATGCGGAACACCATAGCCCGCCCAGACGGCAAGAAAAACGAATATCACAACAACGCTAAGTGACGTAGGCTGGATGCTTTTTGTTGGGCAGCGTCGGTAAGAGATTGTTACGAGCATAAGGCAGGTTAGCCCCATAAAAACACTGCCAAGAATATCAGTCGGCCAATGTGCGCCTAAATAAAGTCTTGAGAAGGCAATACAACTGACTAGGATGATGGTGATGCAATACGGGATCCATTTTCTATCTGGGTTTACTTCACGGGCAATGAGTACGGCTAGAAAGCCAAACAAGGCGATGCTTAGCGTTGTGTGTCCGCTCGGAAAAGAGCTATCGATCTGCTCATGCAATAAACCACCAGGACGTGCGTGAAAGAAGAGCTCTTTGCAGAGCCAGATGATGCCAGAGGTGCCAACAACAAGGAGTATCCAATGAAACGTTGCGCGCCAGTAACGTTTGTATAGCAGCCACATTGTAATTAATCCAGCAGCCATCAATTGCACTTTAAAGTAACCCAGTAGAGTAAAGCTGAGCATGACGGTATCGAGAGGTTTATTACGCAAGCTGGTTAACAATACATGGAGTGGTTCATTAAGTTTAGTTAAAAAGCCATTAGTTAGGCTCATATAAAGTACAAATAAGCCTAATAAGCCACAGATGATGGCAAAAATCAGCAAGGTCAATTGTTGATGATTTTCTGGATAACGCGGATCATTTAAGCGATGAGTAATCCATTTTAAACTGCGGTGTGTGGTTAAGAAGCGCCACAGTTTTTCAATTTGGCGATCAATGAAATGCGAGATCTTCTTGAAGAAAAATTGAATTCCCCAAAAGATTGCCCAGCAGATTATGATCGCAATGAGCGCATAAATGATGAATTTGGTGGCAAGTCCTGCGGGCAATTCCATCGACAGCGCACCGATTAGAATGCCGGGAGTCATATACATAATTGCCCAGCCAACAGCTGATGGCATAGCGGCGAGTACAAAACGAGGCAGGCTAAATTTTAATAGACCTGCGACCATGGGTACGGCTGAACGCATCGGCCCTATAAAGCGACCGAGAATAATGCTTTTGCCACCGTGTTTTTCAAAAAATGCTTCACCGGATGCTAGCCACTTAGGATGTTTGCTAAATGGCCACATTTTACGCAAGCGTTCATTAAAATGATAACCAAACCAATAACTCAGGAAGTCACCACAAAATGCACCGAGTATGGCCCAGGCTATTGTGCTACCCGCTGGCAGCACCGAGCTGCCAATTAGCGCGCCCATGGCGGTCATGGTCACTGAGCCTGGGATGATGCTGCCGATAATGGCCAGCGATTCGCCAAATGAAATCAGGAACGCGATTAGCCCACCAACGTGCGGGTGCGTATGTAGAAAATTAACTAGGTCATGGAATACGGTATAGATCATGTTGTGGGTCATATTATCAAATGATACTATCAATCGCCATGACTAAGCGCAATTCTCTTAATAAAGCTATCTGGCCTCTGCTGTTAATCATCTTTATTGATTCGCTTGGTTATATGCTAATTATTCCAGTTTTTCTGCGCATTATTGTCCAGACTGGGGATGAATTTCTGCTAGGCCCCACCAGTGAAGCGATGCGCAATGTTTTATTTGGCGTTGGGCTTGCGATTGGGCCATTTGCGTATACAATCGGTGCACCTTTTTTGGGCACATGGTCGGACAAATGGGGTCGTAAAAAAACGTTATTACTTTCATTGATGGTATCAGTCATCGGATTTATCTTGCCGGTGATTGGTTTATGCACAGGTAGTTTGGCATTGGTTTTTGCTGGCCGAGCCCTGGCAGGTTTGGCGTCCAGCAGTCAACCGCTTGCACAGGCGGCAGTAGCCGATATTAGTGAAGGCGAGCGCAAAGCGTTTTATTTTGGGATGACCGCTTTGGCGATGACTTTATCACTATTGGTTGGCCCAGCGATGGGTGGGTATTTATCTGATCCGAGTTTGGTCAGTTGGTTTTCTGATGCAACACCATTTTATGCCACACTGGTATTATTGCTCATTGCGATCATTCTATTAGCGGTCTTTTATAAAGAAACCCATGTGAGCGATGCCAACAAAACCTACTTAACATCGAAGGATGTTTGGTGGGCTATCAAAGAAGCATTTACAAATAAACAGGTTCGGGTGTTATTTTTAGTGCTGTTTTTATTTGAATTGGGTTGGAGTTTTTATTATCAAGATGTGTCGTTATTTTTAACCCATCAGTTTAATTATAGCGTGAATAAAGTGTCGACTTTCATGATGTTCGGCGGTATTTGGATGGCGCTGGGTTTGACGTTGCTTTATCGGATGGTGATTTATTATCTATCATTAACCGTAACGTTAATCAGTTGTTTGGCAATCGCCACTTTAGCTATCCTCATTTGCGCTTTTTCTTCAGCTGCTTGGGTACAGTGGGTGTTTATGGTGCCGGCAGCAATTGCGACGGGTATGGCTTACCCTACGGTATTGGCGATGCTCTCGAATCGTGTGAGTGATCAACATCAAGGTTGGGTGCTGGGTGTTGCTGCAGCAGTTTTTGCCGCACCTTGGGGGATCAGTGGTTTTGCCAGTGGGCCTTTAACCAATATCAATTTATATTTACCACTGCAAATTGCAGGGTTTAGTTTTCTTTTAAGTTTTATTGTTTTATTTGTTTGGGAATACTTTATCACACGGCATCGGTATCCATGAGTCTTGCAAATTTATTACGCCAACATCAATTTAAATCTGTATTGCCAGATGAATTGCAGCATGGTCCAGCCATCGAGCTTGATATGAGCGGCGGTGATCCGCATTGGTTAACCTTGGACATCCATTCAGCTGAAGAACTAGATGCTTATGCTCAACAATTAAAAAAACAACATGGTGCGGTGATTGCGATTGGCCGTTATTTAGAAGATCGTGCTTTTCTATATAGTCGTAGTGATTTGTTTCTTAATAAGGATGAATTGCGCTCTGTCCACTTAGGCATAGATTTAATGGTTCCTGCGGGCACACCTGTTATGGCACCATTAGCTGGAATCATTCATAGTTTTGCGGATAACCAGGGCGAGGGTGATTATGGCCCAACCATTATTTTGCAGCATGAATTGGCTGGCGTGAGATTTTTTACGTTATATGGACATTTATGTGCTGCTGATGCTTGTGCGTGTCCGTGTCCGCAGCCTGAAAAAGGCCGGCGTGTTGAAGCCGGTGAGCAGATAGCATGTGTCGGGGACAGCGCAATTAACGGCGGCTGGCCCACACACTTACATTTTCAGATTATCACCGACATGTTGGGTTATGAGGGCGATTTTCCAGGTGTCGCGGCACCTGTTGATGTTGAAAAATATAAGATTTTGTGCCCGGACCCAAACTTGGTGCTCCAAAGGGGTCAGACCTCAACTTTTAACTCACGCCGCAATATGCTTTAGCATATCGTGCGTGAGTTAAAAGTTGAGGTCTGACCCCTTTCGGCGTATACTGCCCAGCTTATTGTTCATATATTGATCAAATTTGGGGTATGGCTATGAATAAATTGCGTGTATTAATCTCTGACACCCATGACCCTTGGTTTAATCTTGCAACTGAAGAATGGATCTTCCGTGATATGGATTTATCCACACATACGCTGTTTCTATGGCGTAATAAACCCACAGTGGTGATAGGGCGATCACAAAACCCTTGGGCAGAGTGCCATTTGAAAAACATGGAGCGTGATAGAGTGTTGTTGGCCAGGCGCCAGTCTGGTGGTGGTGCTGTTTTTCAAGACTTAGGTAATACCAATTTTACATTTTTATCTAGCCTCAAAGACTATAATAAAACCGCCAATGCTGAAATTATTAAATCCGCATTAACATCTTTTGACATTAACACAAGCTCACAGGGGCGAAATGATATTGTTGTCGGTAGTAAAGATCCTCGAAAAATTTCTGGTAGCGCTTTTCGACAAACATCAGATCGTGCTTTTCATCATGGTACCTTATTAATTAATGTCGATTTAACTCGCATGCAACTTTATTTAAATCCGAATAAGAAAAAACTACAAGCCAAAGGAATACGGTCGGTTCGCTCAAGAGTTGCAAATTTAATAGAATATAATCCGGAGCTAAAACACGAAGTTTTATGCCCTGAGTTAATCAATGCGTTCTTTAATTATCATGATAACGATTGTGAGATTGAGGTATTGAATCATGATCAATTGCAAAATATGCCACAATTAAATGATTATTATCAGCAGTTGAAAGATTGGAATTGGCGCTTTGGTCGTACTTTGGAATTTACCCATCAATTTGAAGAGCGATTTAATGGCGGCATCGTTGATGTGAGGCTCAATGTTAAAAATGGTATTATTGATCAGGCTGAAATATATTCTGATAGTTTGTTCCCAGATTTTATAGATCAAATTACGCAATCGCTAAACGGTTGTCGTTATATGGCAGAGGATGTAGACAAGTCATTGCAAAATATTGATGAACAATCCGATGAGATTAAACCGTTCCAAGCAGAAATTCACCAGTGGTTGGTGGATTGTATTTGATACATTACAGCGCAATCAACACGCGTTCTTCATCTGTTAAGTCTTGGTAAATTGAGTCTAGCTGCTCTTTGCTGGTCGCAGTAATAGTAACCGTCATGGAAATATAATTTTTATCTTTGCTGTAGCGTGAAGTAACCGCCGCTTCACCGAGTTGTGGATAATGTTTCCGAATGATGCCAACAACCAGGGCTTCAAATTCAATATTTGCGGGTCCCATTGCTTTAATTGGAAATTCGCACGGGAATTCCAGCAAGGTATCTATAGGTTTTTCATCGTTAATTTTAGGCATTGATGTTATCTCATTGCTTAGTTTTGTGCTAATGCAAACGTTTGCTTATAACTGCGGTACCAATTGATCATTTGTTCCCATACAGGACCTGCTTTGCCATTGCCAATTGCTTGGCCATCACAATTTAAGACGGGCACCACTTCGCGAGTGGAGCTTGAAATCCAAACTTCGTCTGCTTGTTGTAAGTCGGTTTTTGTTAACTCTGTTTCTTCACAGGCAAGCTTATGGGTTTTGGCAAGTTCCAATATTAAATCACGGGTAATGCCGCCTAAAATTTGTTGCGATAATGGCGGGGTATAGAGCATGCTGTTTTTGACCAAGAAAACATTGCTGCTTGCACCTTCGGTCAATCTGTCACCACGGAATAAAATGGCTTCTTGAGCGCCAGCTTTTTTTGCATCTTCGCTTAATAATACATTAGGTAATAAGGCGACGGATTTAATATAACAATATTCCCAGCGAATATCTTGGTGGGTAATTACGTTCAAGCCTTCGCGCAACGTTTCAATTGTTTTTGGTGTGAATTTATTGCAACGGCAAAAAATCGTCGGTGTTGTTGAGCTGTCAGGAAATACGTGTGCTCGTGGATCTGCCACGCCACGTGAAATCTGTAAGTATATCGATTGGTCGGCGCCGAGATCGGAATTATAAACAACCAATTGCTTGAGTGTTTTTGCCCAGAATTCACGGTCAATTTTATAAGTAATATGCAGGCCATCCAAGCTGCGTTGTAGGCGATCAAGATGTTTTTCTAGGCGAAATAATTTGCCGGCATACACAGGAATGACTTCATAAACACCATCTGCAAATAAAAACCCACGATCCATAACAGATACGTGGGCTTTGTCTAGTGGCATAAAGTGGTCATTAAGATAAACTGTTGCCATTAGGATGCCTTTGAGGGTTTGTTACTAAACCAACCATGGAAAAACATAGCAGTGTGATCGCCTATGCGAGTGAATAAACCACCACGCACATCGTTTTTCAAGGCAATTAATGGACGTGAGGCGATTTCTTTTCCGTCCAAACTAATAACCACTTTGCCGTAGGTTTCGTCTTTAACAATCGGTGCTTTTAATTTACTGTTTAATTCCATGCTGGCTTTAAGATTTTTATATTGACCCGTTGGCACGGTGACATAAAAATCTGTTTTTACACCCATCGGTACCGTTTTATTTTCACCTAAATAAACGCGCTGTTGGCTGATGGTCTGGTAAGCGCCATATAATTTATGTGTGTCATAAAAACGATAACCGTAATTTAACATCGCTTCAGAATCGTTAACACGTGCGTTTTCAGATGGGGTGCCCATCACAACTGAAATTAAACGCATGCCATGGCGAATGGCAGATGAAATCAAGCAATAGCCAGCAGCCTTTGTATGACCTGTTTTCAAACCGTCAACAGAAGGGTCGCGCCATAACAGCGTGTTTCTGTTGGGTTGTTTGATGCCATTGTAGGTAATCCATTTTTGGTTATACCATTTATATTCGGTAGGGAAATCTTTAATGATGGCACGAGTTAAAATTGCCAAATCATACGCAGTGGAATAATGATCAGGATTCGGCAGGCCGGTTGGGTCGGTGAAATGTGTGCCTTTCATGCCGAGTGATTTCGCAGCCGCATTCATCATGTGAACAAAGGTTTTTTGATTACCGCCGACATATTGGGCTAAAGCAGTCGCCGCATCATTACCCGAAGCGACAATAACGCCATCGATCAGCTCTTGCACTGGGACTAAGCTATTCACTTTAACGAACATACGTGAGCCGCCTGTTTGCCAAGCTTTCTTGCTGATACGTACTTTATCTTGCGGGGTGATTTGTCCGCTTTTAATCGCAAGCTGAGTCAAATATAAGGTCATTAGTTTGGTCAAGCTTGCAGGTGCGCGTCGTTGGTGCTCATTTTTTTGCGCGATAATATAGCCGCTGTTAGCATCTATAAGAATATAAGCTTTCGCATTAGTATTGGGTGGTGAAGGCACGATGGTTGGTGGTTGCTGAGTTGTTGTGGTCGGGGTAGGCATGCTAGTGCTCGGCATAGCCGTTGAGCTTGATATGGCGGGCATGCTATCAGCAAAGCTTACACCGCTGGCTGAAAGCATAAGGCCGATAAAGACTGAAGTCAGTTGTTTGATACGATTGTTGATCATGAGCTTACCCTATTAATGTGTGCGAAATTATAGAAGAGTAGATAATAGCAAAAATTACCCGGTAACGGTAACAGGATTTTGAAAACCTTCATTGGTGAGTTCGCTACGGATCCGGTCATAGGCGGCAACGCCAATCAGCGGACCCAGTTGGACGCGGTAAATCGGTGCGTTATTGTGGAAGCCTTCTTTGATTTGAACGGCGCTACCTGTGCGTGCTGCTAGCTGATCACGCAAGCGTTCGGCATTGACCCGGTCAGCAAATGCACCAACTTGCAAGAATACACCTGGCTCATGTACTGCAACCTGTGATCTTGCTTGTGGTGCGGGCAGTGTTTCGCGGCGTTGATTAGCGGCCCAAGTGCGCGCATTAATCGCAGTGACGCGCACCAATGCGGTACCTTTGTTTAGATACCCCAGCTTTTTAGCTGCAGCATACGAAAGGTCAATAATTCGGTTTGATGCAAAGGGCCCGCGATCGTTGACCTTGACGATGACGCTGCGGTTATTGCTTAAATTTGTCACGCGAACGAAGGTTGGCAGTGGTAAATTAGTGCTGGCGGCAGTCATCGCAAACATATCATAAGGTTCGCGGCTGGAGGTCAGCTGGCCATGGAATTTGGTACCATACCAGGAAGCATAACCGACTTGATTATATCCAGCTGCACTTTTTAGCACATGATAGCGTTTGCCAAAGACAACATAAGAAGATGGGTTGCCATACTTAGCGCGCGGCTCAATTTTGGGTACGGCATTTTGTACATGGCTGACATCAACAGGTTTCGCAGGTGCGCTGTCTTGGCGCGCTGAACTCATACTGCAGCTGCTTAAAAATAGCATGCTCACAGCCAAAGTGCTAATGGCCAGTAATCCAATTTTGTTATTATGTTTCTCCATGATGGTGGAGAGTTTACCAACTGCTAACCAGTTTGCAAGTGATACCTAATTAGCTCACCGAATTGAGTGCTCGTTTATTCAATTTTGCGCAAGTGTGGCCTTGGTGATGATGAAAAAATCTCGTGTTTTTGAAAAAAATGACGCCGCTTGTTCAATGCGGTACACTCTCGGCCATGATAAATACATTCAAAATTTTTGGTATACATGCAGTTCAGGCACAGCTTGATGAACATTCAGATCAAGTGGAGCAATTGTATCTACGGCGAGGCAAGCTGTCTCCCAGGCTTATCCAATTACAACAACTGGCAGTCAAAGCGGGCGTGATGACCAAAAATGTTGGGAGCGATGAGCTTGATCAACTAGCTGGCGGTGGTAATCACCAAGGCGTTGTTGCTGAAGTTGCTCAGCAACATACAGAGCTTCATCAAGATCTTGATGGCCTGTTAGACAGCTTGTCTGAACCGGCATTTCTATTAGTGCTAGATGGCGTGCAAGATCCGCATAATTTGGGTGCGTGTTTGCGCACGGCGAATGCTGCTGGTGTGCATGCGGTGATTGCGCCGAAAGATCGCGCAGTGGGATTAACGCCGGTGGTCAGAAAAGTGGCCAGTGGTGCAGCAGACATCACGCCGTTTTATCAAGTAACGAATTTAGCCAGAACGCTGCGTGATATACAAAAACGCGGTATTTGGATTCATGGCACCAGTGACGCAACAGAGCAAACGATTTTTGAGGCAGATTTAACTGGGCCAATTGCAGTTGTGCTTGGCAGCGAAGGCAAAGGCATGCGCCGCTTGACGACTGATTGCTGTGATGTGACGTGGTCGATTCCCATGAGCGGCAGTGTCTCAAGTTTAAATGTGTCGGTTGCAGCAGGCGTGTGTTTATTTGAAGCGCTACGGCAACGCATTTAATAATTTAAGGATTAAACCATGAATGAATCTGAGTTCGAGACCTCAACATCGCGAGGCCTACCTATTCCCGTAAGACTGCAAATGGGCTCCAGAGACTATGCGGCAGCGGATGAGGAAGAAAGTCTAACCCCGTCTGCATTTGAATCAGCGCCTATCACCATGGCATGTGAGTCAGCCTATGAACCGGCAGTGACAGCGTTAAAAGAAATTGCTAAAGCTGATTGCCTAGGTAGTAAAAAAGCGAATGAAATACTAATAGAATTAGGCTTAGATGAATCTGGTCAGAGCTTCTCATTATTTCATAAATAAAATAAAAAGGAGAAAATAATGAGCGAAGAAAACACTTGTGTTTGGTGGCGCGGGTAAGTGAGAAAGCTATGCCAAAAACAAGTTTAACGATCCACAAATTTGGTGGCACCAGTTTACAAACCGCGGATCATTATCGGCATATTTCTGATCTGCTAGAAGGTGGGCATGAGGCTGTGGTCGTTTCCGCATCGGCTAAGACGACTGATGCCTTACAACATGTTTTGGCAACAGCGAGTGCTAAGCAAGATTTTTCAACGGACTTGCAAACCTTGCAAACATTTCAGCAAGAATTAGTTGAGTCTTTATTAACGGACGGTAAGTCAACAGTCTTAGCATCACTGAAAAAAGACTTTCATGCGATACACGATATCTTACACGCGATTAAATTAGTGGGTGATTATTCTGCATCCATGCGAGACAGTGTGCTTGGATTTGGCGAACTGTGGTCGGCTAAACTCTTATGCGCACACTTAAATGGCGCATGTATGATCGATGCGCGACAGGTGCTGTTTGTTGAGAATAAAGATGGCATGATCAATGTGGATTGGGAAAAATCACACCAAGCTTTGCAGGCATTATTACAAGATAAAAAACACCAGACACTTATCATTACCGGTTATATTGCTTCAACCATTGATAATCATCCCACGACGTTAGGCAAAAATGGGAGTGATTTTTCTGCGGCTATTTTTGCAAATCTATTAGATGCCGACAAATTAATAAAATGGACGGATGTTGATGGCGTCTTTAGTGCTGATCCACGCAGGGTCCCTTCTGCATTTGCGATAGAAGCACTGTCTTATAAAGAAGCGCTAGAGCTTGCTTATTTTGGTGCCAATATTATCCATCCGCAGGCGGTTTATCCGGCGGTGGAAAAGAAAATTCCAATTTATATTAAAAACGCCGAAAAGCCTGAACTACCAGGCACTAAAATTTCAGCAGATAAGACCCAGTCTGAGTTTCTAATTCAAGGCGTCACCAGTATTGATCATATTGCGCTGATTAATATCGAAGGTACGGGGATGATCGGTGTATCGGGCTTTTCAGCCAGAGTATTCCAAGTGCTTTATCATGCAGGCATTTCTGTGATATTAATCTCACAAGCTAGCTCCGAGCATTCGATTTGTTTTGCAGTAAAAGCAGAGCAAGCTGATTTGGCTATTAAAGTATTAAAAGAGCAATTCGCTTATGAAATCTCCCAGCATAAAATAGAAGGTATATTCGCTGACAAAGATTGTGCGATTTTAGCCACTGTGGGTGATAACATGGTTGGTGCAATTGGTGTGTCCGGAAAACTATGCAGCACCTTGGCAAAGGCGTCTGTTAATATTCGGGCTATTTCACAAGGCTCTTCTGAGCGAAATATTTCTGTGGTCGTGAATAAAAATGATATTGATCGTGCGCTGCGAGCGGTGCACGGCGGGTTTTATTTGTCGAATAAAACCGTGTCGATTGGTTTGATTGGTCCGGGTGGTGTGGGTACTGATTTGTTAGATCAGTTGGCTGAAACAGTTGCAGATTTAGAGACAAAATATTCGGTAAATTTGCGTGTGCGTGCGATCGCTAATTCAACAAAAATGCTTCTACAAAACCGGGCAATTAGTTTGCCCACATGGCAACAAGCATTTGCTGATAATGCAGTAGCTTTAGACATGGACAAATTTATCAATCATGTTGCTGCGGATGATATTCCGCATGCGGCCATTATTGATTGCACAGCTAGCCAAGAGGTCACCAATTACTATCCTCAGTTTATTGATTGTGGCATGCATATTGTTACACCAAATAAACGAGCCAACTCAGGTGATATTAATTTTTATCATGACTTAAAACAGCGTGCTGTAAAAAAAGGCCGGCATTATTTGTATGAGACAACAGTCTGCGCAGGCTTGCCAATCATTAAAACCCTGCAGGATTTAATTCAAACAGGTGATGAAGTGATTTCTATTGAAGGGGTTGTGTCAGGCACCTTGGGTTATATTTTTGATGAGCTGTCCAAAGGCAAAACGTTTTCTGAGGCAGTGCAAAGTGGTTTTGATAAAGGTTACACTGAGCCCGATCCGCGTGATGATCTATCCGGCACCGATGTAGCACGGAAATTTACTTGTTTGGCACGTGAGCTCGGGTTTAATGCATTGTTAGATGATGTCAGTGTGGCGAATTTGGTGCCAGTGCCGTTGCAAGATGTGTCCAAAGAAGATTTTATGTCAAAGCTTTCAGGGTTTGATCAAGATATGCAGAATAAGATGCAAGCTTTAATTGAAGGTGATGAAAAGCTTTGCTACGTCGGCAAAGTTGATCAAGCGGGTAAAATTACCGTTGATATGCAGGCTTATCCACCAGGTCACCCATTTTATAATTTAAAAGGCACAGATAATATGCTGATTTTTAAAACTCGGCGTTATGATGAATTTCCATTGGTTATTCAAGGGCCGGGTGCAGGCACTGAAGTGACTGCAGCTGGTGTTTTTGCAGACCTATTGAGATTGGTTTCGTTTTTGTAGCCGGTAGAGCGTTGCTGGTTGCTCCTGTGCCTACTGATGCATTCTTTAACTTCGTGCAAAAATAAAGAATGCATCGATTGGCACAATAAGCTAATTTTATTAGAGAGAAATAATGCAATACATTAAACAAGAGATAGAAACCAAAACGGCTTTCGCGCCAGCGACTGTATCAAACCTAGCAGTTGGTTTTGATATTTTAGGCTTTCCTATCGATGGTATTGGTGACAAAGTGCATTTAACACGCCGTGATGATAAAAGAATTATTATTGATGAGATTATCAGCGACGCAGATATTCCAAAAATAGTTGAAAAGAATACGGCAACGGTCGCATTGCAATATGCTCAACACGAATTAAAACTAGATTGTGGTTTTAATGTTAAAATTGAAAAAGGCATACCGTTGGGGTCAGGCATGGGTGGTTCAGCAGCATCAGCAGTAGCAGCCATAGTTGCATTAAATGGATTTTTAGAGCAACCGCTATCAAATCATGAGGTCGCGGAATATGCGTTAAAAGGTGAGGCAATTTCCAGTGGTACGATGCATGGAGATAACGTATTGCCTTGTGTTTTTGGTGGCTTAGTATTGATTCGTGATATTAACCCAGTATCCATATGTCAATTGCCTAATCCTGATATTTATTGCGTATTAATTCATCCGCATATTACTGTTGAGACTCGCAAAGCAAGAGAGATGTTAAAACCTGAATTGCCACTGCACGATTTTGTAAAGCAATCAGCTAATTTAGCCACGTTTATGGTGGCTTTATATGAAAATAAGCCGGGGTTGATGCGTGAGTGTTTGCAAGATGTGCTGATTGAACCGTACAGGTCGAAACTAGTAAAAGGCTTTGATGTCGTAAAACGAGCGGCATTAGACGCGGGTGCTTTGGGGTGTTCGTTATCAGGCTCTGGGCCAAGTATGTTTGCCTTCGCGCATGATAAAGAGGCTGCTAATAAAATCAGTGATGTAATGCAGACTTGCTTTGCAGAACAAGGCGTTAAGGCTGATTCGCATATCTCTGAAATCAGCCAGCGTGGAGCAAGACTATTATGAAATTTATTAGCACTCGTGATCCTGACGTTACTGCTACAATTGATCAGGCTATTGTTCTTGGTTTGGCGCCTGGTGGTGGGTTGTTTGTTCCAGAGAGTTTTCCTAAGTTTGATTTACCCAGTGCAAATTTAAGTTACCCTGAATTTTCAGCTACGCTGCTAGAGCCGTTTTTTGCAGATAGTCATTTGCAAGATCATCTTGAAAAGTTTATAAAAAATGCGTTTAACTTTCCAGTTCCATGCAAGGAAATTAACACAAATACACAGTTGCTAGAATTATTCCACGGCCCAACATTATCATTCAAAGATTTTGGCGCAAGATTCCTCGCAGAATGTTTGAATTTTTTGGCAAAAGATGAAAAGAAAACTGTCATGGTGGCAACTTCAGGTGATACTGGATCTGCAGTTGCTAGTGCATTCTATGAAAAAGAAAACATTAATGTGGTGGTGCTTTTTCCTAAAGGTAAAATTTCAAAAAGACAAGAACAGCAAATTACTTGTTGGCATAAAAATGTTACCGCTGTTGCCGTTAATGGCGTATTTGATGATTGCCAAAGTTTAGTTAAAGCAGCGTTTAAAGATCCGGCTTGGCAGGCTTTGCATTTAACCACGGCTAATAGCATTAATGTTGCACGTTTGCTTCCGCAGATGACATATTATGCCTACACAAGCCAAAAGCTATTTGCGCAAACAAATCAACCTGCAAACTTTATTGTGCCTTCAGGTAATTTCGGTAATGTGACGGCGTGCTATTGGGCAAAGCAGCTAGGGTTTCCTATCGGAAAAATTGTAATGGCGTCTAATGAAAATCATGTTATGTCAGATTATTTGGCAACTGGTGAATATAAATCTCGCCCCAGCATTGCCACCTTAGCTAATGCGATGGATGTCGGTAATCCAAGTAATTTCGAACGCCTGCAATATTTATTTCCTGATATAGAATTGTTTAGAGAAAATGTTACCGCCATCAGTGTTGATGATGAGCAAATTAAAATGGCAATTAAACAAGCTTATCAAAACGATAATCTCATGATTTGTCCGCATACTGCCGTAGCCTATTGCGCTCGTCAGCAATTAAGCGATGAGGCTTGGATCATCGTTGCAACTGCCGATCCTTGTAAGTTTGAAACGATTATTGAGCCCTTATTAAATGTAAAAGTCCCTGTTGCAACGCAGTTAGACTGGATCTTGCAACAACAGCCTGAATGTTTAGAGATTGATGTTAATCTTGGTGCTTTGTTAACCAACATTGAAAACCATTTATACAAGCTGTGATAGAAAGGTTCGCATCGGGACTACTATGGGGAGATCTGAAGCAAAACGATTTACCTTCAGTCAAAAATCCGTTATAATCCGCCTGTTTCCTTGCCTCACCAAATTGTTTGGGAGGCTTTATTAACTCATAAGGAAGGAGAGTCCATGCGACACTACGAAATCCTATTCCTGGTGCACCCTGACCAAAGCAGTCAAGTGCCCGCTATGATTGAGCGTTATCAAGGTCTAATCAAAGACGGTAAGGGTAAAATCCACCGTTTGGAAGACTGGGGACGCCGCCAATTAGCTTACCCTATCAATGATATCCACAAAGCGCATTATGTGCTGATGAATATCGAATGTGATCAGAAAGTCTTAGATGAAATTACCACAGCATTCCGTTTCAACGATGCGGTACTGCGTAACTTGGTGTTATCGCGTGATGGCGCTGTTACTGAAGCATCACCAATGCTACAGGGTGCAGCACGTGAGTCTGAAAAACGTACACGTTCAGACCGACCTGATAGCACTGCAGGCGATAAGCCCAAAGCAAAAGAGACTGAAGAAAAGCCGGCTGCTGAAAATGCGGCTGAGCATGTTGAATAATGAATTTATAGGAAAAGTTAAATGGCAAATTATTATCGTCGCAAGAAATATTGTAGATTTACTGCAGAAGGCGCAACTCAGATCGATTACAAAGATATTGATACGTTAAAAGCATTTATCATTGAATCTGGCAAAATTGTACCCAGCCGGATTACGGGAACTAATGCGAAATACCAACGGATGTTGGCTCGTGCGATTAAATTATCGCGCTATGTGGCCTTGTTGCCTTATACCGACCAGCATAAATAGGACTGTTTTCTTAACGTGAAAAAGCTTGGTGCTATACTATTACAGCGGCCCCTGTATGCAGCTTGGGCCGCACTGTTGTTTGCTTTGCTGCCGTTTATTGGTATTCCAAGCGGCTGGGCAAGTGCAGTTATCGTTGCGTTTATTACTCTACGTTTAGGCGCTAAATCGGGTCTGTTGGTGCTATGTTGGTCAGCTCTGCCTGCTGCGGCGCTGTATTTTTGGAATCAGCCCGCCTTATTGATCAATATGGTGATTCTGCATAATGGCCTGGTGTTCGTGTTGGCCTTAGTGCTGCGTCACTATCGCTCATGGTCATTGGCGTTAGAGGTTGGTGCTTTGTTAGGCGTTGTTGCTGTTGTGATCGTGCATAGCATGAGCCCAGATATCAGTCATTGGTGGGTGAGCCAATTTCAGGGATATGTGAGCAAGATGTCTGAAGAGATTAAAATGGCGCCAGAGCGGATTGAAGAGACCATAAACTTAGTCGCGAAATTTGCCACAGGGGTTACAGCAATATTGCTATTATTGGCTAACTTATTTAGCTTATTTATCGCGCGCTGGTGGCAAGCGACGATGTTTAATCCTGGTGGGCTGGGCGAAGAGTGTAAAAATATTCGCATGGGCTATTTGGCTTCAATGATTTTGCTTGTTGCTGTTATTGGCAGCTTAATGGGATCTAAAATCGCATTAGATACATTGCCTGTAGTGATATTGCCTTTTAGTTTGGCCGCGTTGAGTTTGGTACATAAAATGCTGGCACATAATAAGGCGAAAATTGGCGTATTGGTTATGATGTATGGTTTATTGTTTTTCTTTACCCCATATATCGCAATTATGCTGTCTGTATTAGCGCTGGTTGATAGTTTGTTTGATTTAAGAAAGTATTTGGTACCCACTTCTGTTTAGTTGTTTTATGTTTTATTTTGAGAGAGGAATCAAAAATGCAAGTAATCTTAGTAGAAAAAGTCCGTAACCTAGGAAATATTGGCGATTTAGTTAATGTCAAATCAGGCTATGGCCGTAACTTCTTAGTGCCACAAAAAAAAGCAATGGTAGCAACGAAAGCAAATATTGCTGTGGTTGGGAAAAAACGAGCTGAATTAGAAAAGGTTGGGGCCGAGCATTTAGCCGTTGCTAAATCACGCGCAGAGTCTTTAGCAAACATAACAATAACTGTTTACGCTAAAGTCGGTGAAGAGAATCACTTATATGGTTCTGTTAATGTCGCCGAAGTTTCAGAAGCAATCACTCAAGCCGGCGTTGAAGTGAACAAAGGTGAAGTCGTGTTACCCGAAGGCCCAATTCGTGAGCTGGGTGAATTTGAAGTGGTCGTGCAATTGCACAGTGATGTTAACCAAAAAGTTAAACTCATCGTTGCTGCTGAGGAATAACTTGATGATTAAGCAATTGTCTATTGTTGCCATCATTGCTAGTGTGCTGTTGCTGGCCGGTTGTCAGCAAAATGCTTTTGGCGTATCGCAAAAACAATTTGCAGCTATGACGCCTGAGCAAAAATCGCATACGATTTCTAAATACAATGCTGAGCGAAAAAATGCAGCGCTGCAGCTACCATTGCATGTGGTAGCTGGCACTGATCGTCATTCTAAAAAGAGGTAGTTAACGCGTGGAAGCGGTTAAGACGGAGAAAAGAGTTTCGCAAGTAAAAGTCCCACCGCATTCAGATGAAGCTGAACAGGCCGTGCTTGGTGGTGTCATGCTTGATAATAAAGCATGGGATCGTATTGCCGATAAAATTAATGAACATGATTTTTATCGCGCGGATCACCGCTTGATTTTTAATGCCCTTAGTGCACTTGCCAGTAAAAGCAATCCACTTGATGTTGTTACCGTTTCTGAATTTCTCAAACAACGTGTTGAGCTAGAAAGCGCTGGTGGTGAAGTTTATTTATTTGAGCTATCAAAAAACACACCCAGCGCAGCTAATGTGACCGCTTATGCGGAAATAGTGCATGAGCGTTCAGTATTACGCCAGCTCATTGGCGCGTCCAATGAAATTGCTGATTTGGCTTTTCATCCTGATGGCCAGCAGGCAAGTGAGATACTCGACATTGCTGAGCAAAAGGTGTTTAAGATCGCAGAGCAAGGCTCCCGAGGATCAGAGCCCGTTAAATTGAGTAATTTATTGGCGCAAGCGACAGAACGCATTGACACTTTATTTCATTCAGATGATGCATTTAGTGGTTTGGCCACAGGATTTACTGATTTTGATAAGATGACCTCGGGTTTGCAGCAGGGTGATTTGGTGATTATTGCTGGTCGGCCTTCGATGGGGAAAACTGTACTAGGCATTAATATTGCCGAAAATGCAGCAATCACTACTGACAAGCCTGTGTTGGTTTTTAGTTTAGAAATGTCGGGTGAACAAATTGCCATGCGGATGATTTCGTCATTAGGACGAATTGATCAACATAAAGTGCGTACCGGAAAATTAAGCGACGATGATTGGCCGCGATTAACTTCAGTTGTCAGTATGTTGGCTGAAGCCAAAATGTTTGTCGACGATACACCGGCGCTAAGTCCGATTGAATTGCGTGCTCGCGCAAGACGCATAGCTCGCCAACATGGTCAACTCGGCTTAATTGTGATCGACTATTTGCAACTTATGCAAGTTCCGGGCAATAAAGAAAATCGCACCAATGAAATTTCAGAAATATCACGTTCCTTAAAAGCTTTAGCTAAAGAACTAAATGTGCCTGTCGTTGCATTATCGCAGCTAAATCGAAGTTTGGAACAACGCCATGATCGCCGGCCAATTATGTCAGATTTACGAGAGTCTGGTGCTATTGAGCAAGACGCAGATTTAATTGCGTTTATTTATCGTGATGAAGTTTATAATAGTGATAGCCCGGATAAAGGCACGGCGGAAATTATTATTGGTAAACAACGTAATGGCCCGATAGGGAAAATCCGATTAACATTTTTAGGTCGTTATACTCGGTTTGAAAACTTTTCATCAGGTTCTGCAACGGGAATCAGTTAATGACACATTGGCGTTCCCGAGCAATCATTAATTCGTCAGCCTTACAAAATAATCTACAATGCGTGCGTAATTATTCGCCAAATTCAAAAGTATTAGCAATGGTAAAAAGCAATGGCTATGGACATGGCGTGGTCAATGTTGTTAATGCTTTAGTGAGTAGTGATGGCTTTGGTGTTGCTTATCTAAGAGAAGCCTTACAGTTGCGTAAAGCGGGTGTCACGCAACCCATTTTTTTGATGGAAGGTTTTATGCATCAAGAAGAGTTGGCAGATATTGCGGCGCATGATCTAACGATTGTGATCCATGGTTTGAAACAGCTTGGCGAGTTGCTACAAACATCTTTGCCAAAGCCAGTATCGGTATGGTTAAAAGTCGATACGGGCATGCATCGTTTGGGGTTTGCGCCAACGGATGTTTTATTGCAAGCTTGCGAGCAACTGGCCCAGTGTCAGTGGGTCAATAAACCGATTGGATTAATGACGCATTTCTCTGATGCAGATGCGGTGGATAATCCTAAAACACCCAAGCAAATTGCATTATTTGAGCAAGTGTCTGCCCGCTTTGACGGACCAAAATCGTTGGCGAATTCGGCAGGAATTGTAGCATGGTCAGAGACACATAGTGATTGGGTGCGACCCGGCATTATGTTGTATGGTGTTTCGCCGCTGTTAGGAAAGTCCGCTAGTGATTTTGATCTAAAGCCGGTGATGACGTTGCAAGCTAAACTCATTGCAAAAAATTATTTTAGTAAAGGTGCTGAAATTGGTTATGGTAGCACTTGGCAATGTCCTGAAGATATGCCGGTTGGTGTCGTCTCAATTGGTTATGGTGATGGCTATCCTCGACATGCTAAAAATGGCACACCGGTATTCATTGATGGTGTGAAATGTCCCTTGGTTGGGCGGGTCTCAATGGATATGATCAGCGTGGATTTACGAGCTTGTCAGGACGCCGAAATTGGCGATGTGGTGACGCTTTGGGGTGATGGAGCACCGATTGAAGAACTTGCAGAGTCCTCGGGGACTATTGCCTATGAGCTATTGTGTGGCGTGACACAAAGAGTTGAGTTAGTGGTCGTTTAATTTTTTACTGCTATGTCTAATTTAAGACAATTCAAACAGAATGAGTTACATGAAAAAATGTAAAATCTATTGGTTAGGAATATTAGCTGCAACGCTGTTGTTGACAGGCTGCACGCCACCAAGACCGAATCATATCGAAAATGTGTGCAGCATTTTTTATCAATATCCAAATTGGTATTGGGACGCTAAAAAATCTGCGCACCGTTGGGGTGTTCCTGTGTCCGTGCAGATGGCGATTATCTATCAAGA
>SDBT01006564.1_pt1 | contig 19270 bp, 13 predicted proteins | sample 2277101 | NCBI WGS metagenome assembly SDBT01 (sample SAMN10404973, study PRJNA504765) | marine sediment metagenome | isolation source: marine sediment core GS10_PC15, 103 cmbsf | place: Arctic Ocean: Southern Knipovich Ridge | collected 2010 | reverse complement strand
AATATAAAATATTATAATAAATTCTATTCGATAATTTCTATCTTGCCATTTCATCGTTCTAAGAGAGTTTTACTTGGTGATGTACATGGAGATCTGCAAATAATAAATCTTGAGACAGGTTATGTGCAAAACTCATTCAGTACAAACAAAGGCAAAAAAATTAAGGACTTATGTTTATCCCCCAATGAAAGGTATATTGCTTACACAATAGGTAATAATGTAATCCATATTTGGGATCTATATACCAATGCTTCTACATCCTATAATGTTTATTTAGAATCTTCAGAAAATAAAACTTTTTTTTCATCAATCTCTAAGGGTAATAGAAATTATCAAGAATTTAGTTTACATTCAATCAGTTTTTGTTCTGATAATCAGATTTGTGCTGGTACTGGTGATGAGAAAATTGTATTCATCAATCTAGGATTAAATGATAATCAAATTTGTACCAATACTAATAATGATGTTTTCATTAATAATGGGAAAGGTAGTGAGGAAAAACCCTTGTTACTAAGAAGTGAGACTGAAGAAGATCCAATAGAGAAATCACAAAGATCAATGGCGCTATTTACAAAAGCATCACAATTTCAAAGTGAAAAAGAACTTGAAGCAGCATTCACTTCAGAAGAATTAAAGGAGATTTCACTCTTTTCGGATAAAATTATCTCAAATCTAAGTAATACTGATGAAAATGAATCATTCAAAGGACTACTGGGTTCTGTTGGACAAATTTTTGACGTTCCTGGATCAATAAATTTGGTGAAATCATCTAATCGACAGAATATTGTTGTAGGTCTTACTAGTAAGGGTGTGATTGGAGTTTGGGATAAATTAAGAAGAAAACTATTATATAAACTACAGGATAAAAATATCCAATTTACTTGTTTTAATATAAGTGCTGATGGGCGATATTTGATCACTGGTTCCAATGATGGAATGATTAGGATTTCAGATATATGTTCTCGGAAGTTACTGAAGGTACTAAAAGGTCACAAAGAACCAATACAGTCTTTTACACTTGTTCATAATGATAAAATACTGGTATCGTCCTCAATGGATAAGGAAATAAGAATTTGGGATCTAGAATCTGAAAAATCTAATTTTGTGATATCCGAAGAGGATATGGGATCATTCAGTCATCATTATAAAGGATATGAGGTCATCAGCTTGTTTCCAATTTATAATAGTCCAAATTTTCTATCTCTTCATCTTGTAAAGGATAAAAGGCATTTGGGACATTATATATGGGACTTTCAAAAAGGAAAAAACTTGGGGACTCTAAAGACAGGTAAGCTTCCATATATTTATTGTTCCAGCATATTTTCTAAAGATACTGCTAATCCCAATGTAATCACTGGGAATTCTGATGGATCAATATCTATTTGGGATATTTCATCTGAAAAGTTAAAATCCAAATTTAGTATTCACAATACACCAGTTTGGAATGTTATATATGCAGAAAAAGATGAATTGATAATTTCCAGCGATGAGAGAGGTAATATATCGGTAACTGATCGAAATAGTGGCGAAACTCAAAGAAAAAAGAAGGAACATACGGATATAGTCACTGGTCTCCTTATTAATAGAGAATTGACAAAAATTATCTCGTCTAGCAAAGATGGGACTATAGGAATTTGGGATTACAAAACTTTAGGATTAATTCGGAGATTAAAAAGTGATGATGGATCAATATGGAGTGTTACAATCGTAAGCAACGAAAATAATTTAATAGCTGGAAGTGGTGAATCTATTCAATGCTGGGATCTAACAACTGGAAATTTATTATATAGCTGGAATTTTAAACAAGGTTCAATCCTCAGCTTAATTACCTCGCCAAATGATAATTATGTTCTTGCTGGTTGTGAAAGCGGTATAATTTTTGTTATCAACGTGACAACAGGACTAAAAGTAGCCACTATTAAAGAACATACAAATGCAGTATCAAGCATGAGTATTGTAAAAGAAACGAACGAATTGATATCTGGAGGGTGGGATAATAAAATCCAGAAGGTAATTCTCCCCGATTACTTAACATCAAAGGATAACCTAAAGATTTTAACGGAATTATTGTTATCCTCAGACTGTAAATCTATTCAAATTAAACTTGAAGATGGTAAATCAACAAATATTTTGTTAAGTGATCTTTCAGTTTTGAAAATAGCTCCAGATGAAGAAGTATCTTATGAAAGCCGATCTCAAATAAATAATTTTTATGTAAAAGAATCTAATCTCATACTGGAATTAAACATTTGTAGTTCATTTTGTTTGCCGAAATTCTTAAATAAGTTCATTATAGAAGAAAATAAGGGTTTTATATGAAATCTGAGAAAGTACCTAAAAAAGACGTTTTATTTTTGCTCAAGGAGTTCTTTATTCTAGAAAATGTCAAATCTAAAGATACAAAACATAACACACTTTATATGTCAGGAGTTGTCATTTATTTGATCTTGTTTGTTTACATGGCAATTAATCAAATCTTGGAGACATCATTCCTTGTCTTTTCGGTTTATGAATTAGAATTCATTGCTTTATATGGCTTAATCCTACTAGGACTAGTTTCGAGTCTTTTCTATTACAATAAAAGCGAGATTATGATGAAGAAATACTCTCACATTGAAGTGCCAATTGCTATATTATTTTTATTAATTCTAATCGTATTTTTTCCCTTTGAAATGTCACATTCGGGAGATCTTATTCCTCTTTTCGGAGGAATTTTAAATTCGATACCAAATGCATTACTGTTTATCATTCTCATTATATATCTCATTTTTACAATATTTGGTTTTATCATATCTATATGGACATATAGCGCTGTAAAAGAAAGCATGAAGCATCCAGCAGCCACAGCTGCCAAAATGGCGATTTTTGATTCCGTTATAGATGAAGCTGAAAAGAAAGAAGACTCTTGGTATCAAGAATAAAGAGACCCATTATTGTCACCATTGGAATTTGATTTGACAACAATTCGTATTCGTAATGAAAGATATGGCGGAACTTCATTTAATCAATCTAATGGTGATTTTTTAAGATTTAATCATGATGTATTAGAGATTGTTATGAAACTTGCCAATAATCATGATCTGACAACAGAAGAAAGTATTTTTCTGAAAGGAAATTTTCCTTCATTATTAGAACCTAACATAAATTTTTCTTTCTTAATCAAAAAATACCTTAAATCACCATATGAAGAGCCATTAGTCTCGGAAGGGCCAGAATTTGTAGACCTTTCACTTGGAAATAGGTGTAATCTGAATTGTAAATTCTGTTATACATCATCAATTGAAAATGGTCAGTTTATTGATATGAAAGATTACTATTATGTTTTAGATCAACTTGATGAAAATCGAATTTATCAAGTGGCAATAGGAGGAGGTGAACCAACCCTCCATCCGAATTTTAAAGAAATCATTGAAAGTATGCATGAGCAGTATTCGATAATTCCTAATTATACAACTAATGGTATTCTATTAGACCCAAATCTAATAAAGTTTAGTGTGGATCATTGTGGTGCTATTGCATTGAGTTATCATAAAAATCGTGAAGTAACTTTGTTAGATAAGATGAGAATGCTATCAGATGGTGGAGCTAATGCAGTACTTCATGTAGTCGCAAATAAATCAACACTCCTTTCATATGATTCGATAGCCCAGAAATTTGGAGAAGCTGGAGTAAAAGCAATTGCTTTTTTGTTATTCAAACCAGCGGGGAGAGGAAAAGTATTAGAAAATGAAATATTGAGTTTTAATGACAGAAAAATACTAGATGAACAATTTAAAAGAGTGATTGAGATAGCACATAAATATGAATTTACAGTTGGATTTGATACGTGTTTTGCTCCCTATTTGGCAACATTCAGCCACAGTCTTAAAGGTACATATGATTCCTGCACAGGTTCTCGTGTATCAGCTTATATCGATTGGGATTTAAGCGTTAGACCCTGTAGTTTCATGCAAGAGGAAAAAGGGGAATCTTTGAAGGAAAAAACTTTATATGAAATATGGTGGGGAAATTATTTCGACGATTTCAGGAAGTCCCTCTTGCGTGCAAATCGTCCTTCCTGTCAAAAATGTTCAGATTTCCTCTACTGTTTTGGAGGATGTCCATTTTTTCCTGAAATTGTGTTATGTAATAGAAATGACCCATTAATTTAAAGAAAGAATTATTTTGAATTATCCTAATATTCTTTTAATAAATTTCTTTTAAAGATCATCGACAATAAGAGTTTTTCTAGTATAAATACTGAATCTGGTATCAATGTTGACTTTCATTTATTATGATTTATTTGAGGTCGACATGAATGATACGATTCGGTTCTAGATTGAAAGGAATTTGGCTCTTAGTGAGTATGGTGTTGTTTGTTACATCCATCCCTAATTTGAGTTGGGTAATAGCAGCACCGATAGAGACAACTACATCTATTAATAGTAGTACAGGAGCAATACAATCTGGAGAAGCTTTAAATTTTTCAATCTATGTCTATTCTGGTTATGACCCTATTCCTACAGGTTCTATCAGAGTTATTGATACAAATACAAGTCAATATATTAATGCAATGATATTAGGTGGTGTTGTGATTATTGAGTGGACACCTGATTCGTTTATTGAGGGAGTTCATATCTTTAAAGCAGAATATCAAGGTTATCTTGATTATTCTTCTTCATTCGACGAATGTGTGGTCTATTTTGATGATTATGGTTCTGATCCTACACGTGAAACCGCGATATCGTTGGCAGCTAATTCTACTGCAGTTTTTAAGAACAAATCAATTGAGTTTACGGTTGAACTTCTCGTTTTATCGCAATGGTATTTAAATGGAGGTTTTATCTTTATTAAAAATACCAATCTGAATGGATCCCCTGTCATTCATACACACGGTCCTTTACCTAGTTATTTTCCTGGAACAAATCCCCTTCGATACTCCTTTTCTTTTGATTATAAAATCCCAGTTTTTTCAACAGTTGGAGTTAACTCCTTTTTTGTAGAGTATACTGGATCATCTCAAAGTCACACCCAACCTTGTGTTTCATCTTCAGTCGATATTTCTATTATTAGTACAGGTTTTTACTTAGAACAAAATTTAGATCAGGTCGTACTTCAACGAGAAAATTCAGTCTTAGAGATAACCACAACAATATTGGGGGATTATCCTGTAGGATTAAACTTAACTCATTCGTACAACATTAGTGATGAGAAAATCATTTTTGACAATCAAATCATTGTTAATAGAAATGTCACTACTACCTTTTCTCCTGGCAGTTCAATTCCTACTGGCCCCCTTTCTCTATTGACGGAGTTAATCGATCCTTCAACTAGTCAGGTATATACCAATTCTACTAATTTAGTTACAATTTTCGATAACGCTCGGATCGGTCATACTACTAATGCGACTGAATACAAACACAACGAAACAATTAGATTTGATGTATATATTACTGAAGAAGATGTTTGGACTCATCCGATCTCTTTTTGTGAGGTCGAACTTATTGATGCAACAGATGGAAACAAAACTATAGAAATAAAAACTGCAAATCAGGATGGGTTTGTATCATTTGAATACAAAATTCCTGATAATGCAACCGTGGGTAATCATGAGTTCTGTCTTTCAACTCTTAATGCTGGATTGTATATCAACGATATTTCTATTATCTTTTCAATTCCGATAAAAGGATTGATCGATATCGAAATAACTTATCAAAGCGGGGGTGTTGATAGAAACACTTACACTCCGATAGAAATTACTGTTCTTTCTGGTGGAATCGTTGTTAATGAAGGTTTAGTGGCATTAGAATTTTCTTCCAATGGTACAGCTATTGAAACAAAAAACTGTCAAGCAGGATTAGTTTTTGATTATTATATTTCACCATCACACCCATTAGGCATCATTTCGTATCAGATTCATTTCTATAATTCAGATAATTATGATGAACATACCGAAATTTTCGATCTGACAATTTTTTCTAATCCAGAGCTTATTTCGATTGGCCAAAATTCTACAGAAGTAATTAAAGGGCAGACTTTGCGTATATGGGGGCAATTGATCGATGAAAATAATGATCCAATTACCTTTGAAGAAGTGAATTTGAAAGATACCACAAATGGATTATTACTAGGAACTGCCACAACAGACGAGTCTGGAATCTTTTATTTTGACTATTTTATCACAGAATCGATACAAATAGGATTGCATTTCATAGAGATAGACTACAAAGGAAATATTTTTAGATTTTTTCATGAATCAGCAAACACACCGGTTATTAGTGTAACAGTTCGTCCTCCATTATCAGTTATAATCTCTACAGAGGTTATATCCAACAGCTGGACAACAATGTATTTGGAAGGAGGATTATTCGATGAAATATTTCTGTCTTGGCAAATCGAAGGTGAATCACAGTGGAATTCAATCAGCTCTGTCTTCATCAATTCAACTGGTCAGGGGGAATACAACTGGAGTACACCTTATTATAAAGGAGAGTTTTCCATTCGTGCAGTTGGACCTAATAGTACGAAATATGATTATTCAACTATGTATGCCATACCTTCTCTCTCACTCTCTGGAGATGAACTAGGAAATGTAAACGAAATTTATTCATTTACTATTAATTCAACAGAACGATATCAAATTTGGATAGAAGGGCAAATCTGGCAAAATTGGTACGGAGCAGGTATTCATTCTTATGAATACACGTTCACAAGTCGCGGGATGAAGGAAATAAAAGTCATCAACAATGACACATATGTCTATTTTAATGAGTATAATAACGAAGTTTCGGTTTATGAAGATATAATCATATCTTTTTACTCTCCACTAGAAGCGTATGTGAATATAACGGTGAATTTAGATGGAGTTGTAATTGGGGAAGTATCAGGCCCTTTAGATGGAGTAGATATCATATTAGAGGTTAATGAGACAGAAATTGCTGTTGACTCTACGAATGGGGCCGGATATTACGATTTTTCGATCATTTTTGATAAGCCTGGATATTTCAGTATACTGGTGAGAACTCCTCAATTCGAATTTTATTCTAGCTCCTTTAGCGATGAATCAATTATCTTTATCCATTCCATTCCTGCCGAAGTAGAAATTATATCCCCATTGAATAGTACATGCGGTTCTATCGTTGAAATAGAAATTTCAGGTGATGCAGAGGTCTATATGTATAGAATAGAACCAATAGACACCGTAAATATCTCTTGGACTAGTAAATCCTATAGAACTCTAGAGGAAGGTAACTACACCTGTTTTGTTTACGGATTGAATGCCTTTGGTATTATCACAGAAAAGTACTCAAATTTTATTGTAGATACAACTGCTCCATCTTTAGCTCTAGTTAGTCCTAGAAATAAGACTTACACAACAGATGAGGTAATTTTATCATACCTAACTGATGAGAATAATGTTGAAGCGTTTTTAGATGAAGTACAGTTATCTAGTAGTGAATCTGGTCAATTATTATCTGGATTAGAAGAGGGAGAACATAATTTAACAGTGACAGCAAAAGATGAGGTTGGCAATAATATTACTGCACGAGCTCTATTCTTTGTAGACACAATCTTACCAAATTTGGACATTTTATCCCCTTTTAACCAAAGCTACACTGGAGAAATTACTATCAAATTGAATTCAAATGGAACCACAATTTTATATAATATACAACCAGATGTTCATACATTCAATATGACGTATGCATCTCAAATTGCATTTAATCTCTCCATAGGGAATTATATTCTCAATACTTACGCATATGACGATGCGGGTAATTTTTTAAAGAAATCTATAGAATTTTCGATAGTCCAAACCATCGATTTATTACTAAATCCATCATTAGAATTAATTGATAATGCAGGAAATTATCGCGTCAAAACTCAGGTAATTAGTCATCCGAATTTTGATTCCGTTGGATTTCGTATAAACGGGACTTTATCAGGAATTCTAGATTGGAGCTCTCTCTATTCAGATTATCGCTCTGAATTTCAGCTTGATTCACCTGGAAATTGGCAGCTTACTCTTTATGCTAAAACTACCAATGAAGAATACGATTTTCATTATTATAATATTTCTTGGAACCCCCCAGCTCCAATATTTGATAAAATCGTCGTTAATAGGGTATCATCTTATTATAAAGTTCAAGTAACGCTACTTACAGAATCATTGAATCTTGAATTCGTTAAAATGGTTGTTAACGGAATATCTTATAATCTAACATATGAATACTTTGGTGATCGCTGGACTGTTAATTTACCAATCTCTCCTCAGAATACTACATTGTTTTTTTCAGCCTGGTATCCTTGGGACGAATCTCCATCATCGCAGAAAGAATATGATATTCACTGGATTGCACCAAGTATTATTACCAACTCTTACACAACTACTCGTGAAAATTTTACTATTGAGGTGACGATAGAAAAACAGAATGCGTCTATTAATTCCAACTCAATTAATCTCATTCTTGATAACGGCTCTTTGCAAATTAATGTGAGTGGGATTCTAGTGTATGAATCCCTTTCAGCTAGCTATCAAGAATGGACTTTTTCTTCACCAAACCTCCCAAGAAATGTCTGGAATTTTACTTTATCAGTAAGAGATATCTATGGAATAAATCGCTCAATTCATGGAATTTTCAATGCGACCGACTCTCCTCCATCTTTTACTGGTTCTTCGGTTAATGAAAAGGCCCAACATGATGATCGAGTCCTTTATCGTGTAGAAATTGCTGTTGATGATGATCACATGGTTGATCGAGTATTTCTATATATAGATGGAATTCCTGTACAATCGTACTCACAAAATAACACACATTTCATTTTTGAAGTATACATGATAGAAGGAGTTCATACACTTAGGGTAGTAGCATTTGATGATATCAATCAACAAAATACTTTGATATTAGAAAGCATTGAGGTAATCATTCAAGAAAATAATTCAACTACTTCTACAACAGAAGAAAATAATACGAATATATCGTCGTCAGAGACATTATCTGAAAATTCTGTACCAAGTACGGGAGGAAATGATATCATTGAATTAGGGTTAGCTGGTGGAATCCTTGGTATTTTGGTTGCATTAGGTAATGTGATAACTCGAATAAAGAAAACGTGATCACTGTGAAAAATCGTACACATTACTTATTTTCTTTAGGATTACAAAATTTATTTGGATTATATTATATTAAAGAAATGACTCAAGCATGGATATGTTTCAGTCTGTCATTTCTATTGGCAGGTATTAGTCTACTTCCGAATTTTCTAGATAGTTTTGCTGGTGCTAATTACACTTATGGTGGAGTTCAGTTTGTCTCACCTCGACATGTTAGAAGATATCGCCATTCATTGACACACAATCCATTGACTTTAGGATATTTTCTTCCTCTTAATTTCTTGATAGATAAATTATCGAATCCATTTTTCGACATTTTCGTCGTGTCGATGTTCATAGGATGGACATCACATATTTTTCTCGATTCTCTCAACCCTGAGGGAGTACCAATAGGCAGAAAACCCATCTTTTCTAATCACTTATCAAAACATTACAAATGGCCTCTATTAGAGGAGGATGTACGTTCCATTAAATTTGCTAAAATTCCTTTTAATAGTTTGAAAGCTAATAAAACCATCTCTCGTATGGGTTTGTTTTTCCTCACATTGAATTTATCTAATTTAATTATCAATTATTCTCAACAACTACTCGAGGTGATTCTATAATGCTTGAGAGTATAAGAAAAAAGCGGATAATGTTTTTATCCTCTGTTTTGTTTTATTTATTCTTTTTAATCATTCCTTGTGGATTGGTCTCCTCAAATCCAGCTATTGCTATCGAAAGTTCTTCGAACAATTCTTTTGAGTTTAAAAAAATAGATTTACAGCTTTCTGAAGAGATTTCTATATCAGAAGTGTATTTTCAGAGGACTTTCTTCCTTGAAAAGGAATGGGATATTATAGTTCTCAATCTTACTGTACAAAATTTAGGGGATCAGGTCGATGGTGTTGCTCTCCAGGTTCATATTGATAATAACATAATTTCACATACGTATAATGCTCTAGAACAAGGTCTTGTAAAGGCTTATTCTTATCAATTTGAGCTCCATCAAAATCTCATTTTACCATTGAATTATTCTGGATCAGGAATCAAACAAATCGAAATTCGATTAATACTAGATCATACACCAAGCGTAACTTTACCAATTGTTAATTTTTCAATAGCTCAGGGGGAGATTTTAGCCATTGATTACCTTCGACCTATCACTAGTGGTATGCAATTACCCATTTCTAGTAGCACTTATCAATATATAATCCAACCTGCGAATTTGGTATTTCTACAAAAGAAACTTTGCTTAACAACATATCTCTATTGTCAAATTCCTTCTGGAATGCATTTAGATAGTACTATCAGCGTAATAATAGATAGAGTTGGAATTAATCAAATACAAATTAATGGAGAATCTTTTCATGGGGCTTCTGGAAACTCTGTGACATTTAATCTTACAATACCCGAGAATAACAGATTTAGTAAGTTAGATTTTACCATTTACCCTAGTTATTCACAAGTATTCGAGAATACAAAGATTAAGCTGTTCTTGTCAATTTCGGGTAATTTGAGTCAGAACACTTATTCTGAATCGGAGGGAGAGCTAGGTCCTCATCCAATTCCATGGTGGTTAATGTATCCTATAATTCTAGTAGGGTTATTTGGTTTTCCATATTACAGTGTGTACAAGGAACATCTAACAAACAGAAATGAGGAAATCCTCGACCCAAAACGAAACATCAAATTAAAATGATTAAAGGTGGGTTAATTTAACTTGAGTTTAACGTCCCAGATGAAAAAACCGATTCTTTTCGAAGGGAATTATCATGAATCTGTATCACTCCTTCTTAAAAATGAATATCTCTCTCTTTTTCGTCCTAGAGTTCTCTGGGTTGACTGTTTTGTCATTCCAATAATTGAATTAACCAAGAGACTAAAGAGATATCCAAGAATTAATGGTCAATTGTATTTTTTACAACCTAAGTCACTCGAATCATTTGAATCAATATTAAATTCTGGTGAATTATATGATATAAAAAATCATGACTTTTCTTCCCTCATTTTAAGTATCCCCGATTATTGTACGATTCAAACTGAAACTGAATTCCTGATAAAGAAGCTTTCTGAGAATATAACAATTTTTCTGTTGATGAACAAAATCCAAGCATCTAAATTCAAGCTTTCTGATTTCACTGTTGTTCATATTGATCAGGAGGGAAACTTAGATTGAGTCTAATTAAGGTACTTTCTTTTAATCACCTCTTAACCAAGTGGAATATTCATCAATCAATTCCAATGTCCATTCCGATAATTGATGACGCTATTGGAGGTTTATTACCTGGACAGCTACACTCAATAAATGGAGAGTCAGGGGTTGGAAAAACAATATTTTGTATTCGCGCAATTAACAGTTTATTTCAATTAAAAGCTGACGCTAAGGTGCTATTTTGTGAGTCTAGTGGAAATTTAAGACTTTCTGTTCTTAAAAAGATTATTACTGAAGAAAAATTACTTGGTCAAGTAAATATTTTAAAACCAAAGTCTTTAGTTGAACAAATCATTTTTTTCAAAAATTTAGTTGAAAATACATCCGAACATTATGATCTAATCATATTTGACACTTTATTAGGATCACCAATTGAAGCAATCAACTTCGTGAGAACGGGAAATAAATTATGGAAGAAACGGATATTTGATCATTTATTGGATATACGAAATATAGCGGATACATGGGAGATACCAATACTTATCACTGAACATACAATCCCTTCCAAGGAAGAAGTAAATCCTGAATGTTCCCATCGAAAGTATGGGGATGATCTAATAAGTCCATTTGTACCTATTGACTTCTTTTTATTAAAGAATAATGGAAAAAATTTCCTTGAATTCCGCTTATTCCGAAATCTTTTGGCTACGTCTGAATTTGACCTACTAGGTTGAAGTACAGAAATTTTCATTCAATATAAATGACTGAATTATAAGCAATTTTTTTTTGATTCAGGTATTAAAAATATGCTATTTTTCCCAGTAAGTTAGATAGCTTTTAAAATTAAATCCTCGACTTGTTTAATTGTATTTCAACGACGAAAAACAGGAAATTAGGGTGAATTACATTGTTAGATAGATTAGAGGGAAAGTATCTTGATAAAATTGGTCATATTGTTGAAATCATTTTCTTTATTGGCTTTATTCTCCTTGGTTTTATGTTTATGTTTGTAGGGAATCAATTCCGGAAATTTAACCTTGACCTGACGGTGTTTACCTTTTCTGTGTATGATATGAGTGCTGGTTTAATCGTATATGGGTTAATTTTATCGGGGATCGGAGTAATGAAACTCTTGATAGATATTGTCCTCTTTCCCGAGGAAAGACAATTTTCACCTGTAGAAGCTCGTGTTTTGATTAAACGAGTATATGTTTCCTCTAAACTGTCTGATAGATTTATTTATTTCATGAAAGACCAGAGAGGTATTTTTATAGGGGGTCTTATGCTGCTAATTGGGCTTGGATTCTGGGAAACGTCGAATGTTGATTTTAATTTGATCGCTAAGATTTCATTTGCTTTAGGCTTAGTAACAACTATTTTCTATGGGATTCAATACTTGGTATATATTATTGATTTAAATCTAACAATACAAGATCGTGAGAGAGCGAATAACAAAGTATCTTACGGACTAATTGCATATTCTTATTCTGAAGTGCAGGAAATGACTTTGACGTCTCCCAAACGTTTAGCAGGGTCTAAAACTATTAGATCTCTCATTGAATATTCTGTTTCTTTTCTTGAGAAAAACTCTTCTAAGAATGCAACTATTACAAATAGAAGTATTCCCAAAATATTTTCTTATAAAATTGCGCAGAAATCATGTAGTGTGGTTTATCTAAGATTTAAGCATCAAGAATCAATTATCCTATTTTTATTTGTTATCTATCCTCCTTGGGATAATCAAGCAGATCTAACTACTTTCTTCTGGAATGAGCAAATTAAATCAACAAGTTTCTTTAACTTCCTTGATAATCTTAAAAATCAAATTGAAGATTTAATTACTAAAATGAAGGAAACTATGGAAATCAACGAGGTACAGGCAGCTAATGAGAATTGCGAACAACAACATAACTTTATTAGAAACCTCATGGAAGATTTCAGAACATTTTTCACAAAGGAAATAATCACTATTAAGCAGGAGAACGAAACTGCGTTTAATTGAAGTTTTATTCCTTAAAATAATAACGGGGAGCGAAGCTGTAGTTCTACCAGGTTTACTGATCTTAATATTGCGAAAAAACAATCTTTACTTCAACTGGATACGCCACAAGAAAAATACATTTCTTTCCTTCGTAGTGTAGTTTCTCTTCTTCCCCAAAGAAAGAAGTAGAGATAGGTTAAAAGATAAGGTCTATCTAATTATTTTGGAGTCTAATTCGTCGTTTGAACCCTATTTTTATAAAATATATTTGTAGAGTGAGTAAAATGGTAAAATGTAAGATTACAGTACTGAAGCGAACATTTCACGAAGATCTCGCAGATGAATACGTGCAAATGAAGATGAATAAATGTGAAGCATTTGAAGAAGGTCAAGAATTTATAACAGAAAGCCCAACAACCAAACCTGAATCTTTTCCGTGTCCTTGGGCTTGGATTGATATTCACAAAGTAGTTTTAACCCTCATGCATGGAGGGAATTTCCAACAATACGTTGGCAAAACTGGCAAAATCTGGAATTTGATGAAAACCGATAATTCCTTCATAACCTGCTGTACTGATGGAATCAGACCTGTTATCTTTAAACTTGAGGTACTCGATAGGGTTGAACCAGGATAAGAGTTTGAATAGAATCATTTCTACTAACTGGGAACAATTGAATTCAGTTATTTGGAATCTAATTCGTCCATGAGCGTTTTTTAATCAAGTACAGATAAGCTTCTGATTCTCCATAATGGAGTGATTTCCAAGTGGTCATTGATTTTTTCAATCATTCAGCCCTCTCTGAATGGTTACTGGCTAGAGATTCGGAATTATTAACGAATATAGAAATAAAAACAACAAAGATTAAATGCTTAAGGTTGGCAAATTACTCTGTGAAGAATCATGAATAAAATCAACCAAATAATGATTGGGAGCATTCTAGCAGCTCTACTTCTGAATTCAGTTTTGATAAGTGGTGTAGTTTCTCAAACGGGTAACCAAAATATGGTTCTTTCTGAATTAGGACAAATTGATACCGGTGGATGGGCTTTGGATGTTCAGGTCGTTGGAACTATTGCTTACGTTGCTGATCTAAATGAGGGTTTGAAAATCATTGATGTTAGCGAGCCCAGCAATCCAGTGAAAATAGGGTTCTTTGATACTTCGCGTGGGGGCGCTCATCAGCTATTCGTTGTAAATGATATTGTATTTTTAGCTGGTCACGAGGATGGTCTTATATTCATTAATGTTAGTGATCCTACTGATCCTACTGAACTAGGACGGTATGCAAACGGATTAATAAGTGATGTACAGGTTATTAATGACTTAGCATATGTAGTGGAACACGGTATAACAATTTTAGACATCACAAACTTTAATAATCCTGTAACATTGGGAAATTTTACGGGAGATGATTATATTAGTGATGTAAAAGTTGAAGGAGATCTTTGTTTTGTAGCTGATCAGAATGATGGACTCTGGATTCTCGATATTAGCGATCCAAGTGTTCCTGAAGTATTGAGCCTCTATTTCGACGGGGGAACCGCCAGTAACGTACAGGTTATAGGAAATATTGCTTATCTTGCTGATTGGGAAGATGGTCTTGAAATAGTTGACGTTAGTGATCCATCAACTCCTCTGGAATTAGGTCAATTTGATGGTGATGGAGATGCAGCTGATTTACACGTTGTTGATAATCTTGCATTCGTAGGATATTGGGAAAGTGGACTAGCAATAATTAATATTAGTGATTCCAGTAACCCAACGATTATTGGTGAGTATTACGATGGTGGAAAAGCTACTGGTGTTCAAGTAGTAGATAACATTATTTACGTGGCTGATACTTCTGATGGTCTCGAAATTATTGAAATTGAATATAGTAAAGAATCTAATGGTGCTCCAGGTTTCCAATTCTATCTGGCTATTTTAGGGATAATTCCTCTACTTCTAATTGCTAAAGGAAAAAAGAAGGATTAATTGCTCTACTTTGAAAAGGGAGATTTCAACGATTGTTCCAAGAAATGTCCTAAAGGAAAATTGGAAGCTGAATGCTAATATCATTATTGTGAAAGCTCAAAAACTCTTAAGAAAGAGTAAGAAATGTGATCAGGTATTCTTCCAGTTCTACTCTTCAAAACTGTAAGAATCGAAACTTCCGATTTTTACGTATCGAGATGTCGTGAGGTGAGCTCCCCGAGATGAGAATAAACCAATTGTATCAACAAGTTCATTTCAATGAGATTCCAGAGTAGATCCCAAGATGATGTTTCCTAAACGATGTGGATAAAGCAATTATGACTTAGAGAGGATGAATAATGAGAGAAAATTACACAGATCTACAATCTGAACATTTTATGATCACAACATTATATTCCAAAATAAAACGAAGAAAAAAAATTGAATTACTGGTGCTTTTAAGCTGTATTTCAGTTGTCGGATACATATGGGTTTGGATACTAGCTATTTGGTGGTTGTGGTCTTTTAGAAGAACAGATGAAGATTTTATTATCAAGTGGAAATTGTTTCCCCAATTTGAAGCCGATTTTCCGTTTAAAAAGGAGAATTTCAAGCTCATTACAACAGATTGGAAATATCATCAACTGTTAAAGCGAAAAAACTCTATTAAGATTGGTTTGATGCTAATCCTTATGATTCCCCTATATGGATATGTAATTGTGGTGGTAGCTGCACTCTTCACAATTGGAATCATTTTTATTTTTCTCTACATTCAAATGAAGAAACCAGAGAAATACTTGTTTAATATGATTAGGAGGAAATTCCGACCTTCAAACTATCCGAAGGTCGAAGCAGGTCTTTTTTGCGGAAGATGTGGAAAACAACTCCCTCCAAAAGCCCGGTATTGTGATACCTGTGCATATCCTGTCCACATTCCACAAAAAATTGAAGAGATGTCTCAAAAAGTAAGCTTTAGACGGGCAGTTGACTTGCTGGACTCAGAAACATATCCTAGGAGTGCTCGGATGAATATTGAGTTTGAATGTGTTGTTCTTAACCCAGCATCTCCAGAACAAACGATGGGTCCCGCTCCTAATCGAAAACTGGAGGTGACTGATCCTGGGCAATTAATCACCCGAAAGTTATACATTTGGGGGGATCATGAGAAACAACACAATATTGACCTTGCAGCTTCTCTTGAAAAAGGGGATAGATTGTTGATAATCGGTCCTAGCAGACCCAAAGATGACCCACGGTATTATAAGGACGAGATGGGACAAGATGTATTTTGGATTTCCAGCTGGGACGGAACTGCCGTGGGAAGTGGAACAAGACTCCTCAAGCTTCAAAAAATCACTCCTAAAAAAGTAGAAGAAGCAACAGTCAATGTAAAGAAAAAAGATGTAATAGAATTCAAGCCAGATACTCCATCAATTCAACAAGACATGCGTACTCCACCGTTTTTTTGTCAACTATGTAGCATTAAACATCTTGCAGGTACACCACGTATGCAATGTGATGCCTGTGGACGGTTTGTCTGTGTCAAAGCGTTCGCAGAGATGGCTCAAGTCGGACGGACTAATTGTCCTATGTGTGATGGAAAATTAATATCTGTTTAGGAGTTTAAAATACCAAAAAGGTGAAATAGGCCGTTTAACACAGAAACACTTGATCCACAGACAAGATTATTGTAACCAGAAGTCAAAGAGCTATTACAAATACAAGTAGCTTTAAAGAAGGAGATAGCACTGATAGAAAGAAGGTTGGAGGGACATGTGACGGAAATGAAGAAGTTCATGGCAAATAATGGCTATAAGAAAATAGAAATGCAGGGTTTTAGGATGACTTACAGTTATCCACGAAAATACTCAATTAATTTGGCTGGAAGAATAGTTATTTATATTTGAGAACAGATTAATTTTAGTAGTTTTATTCAAGTCTATCTTTAAAAAATGTAATTAAAACTAAAGAGATGATTCACCAAGCAGTAGTTGAATACGATGATGCTGGAAAACAAAGCGTTATGGTTTGATTTCAACCACTCTTTCGTTAACCCAAAGGTTGAGGTTTTCCTAAAATAATTGAATATTTATGAATGTTCTCGGTATAATTTTAAAACAAGAGAAAAAGAAATAAAATAAGGTAGAAAGTATAAAAGATTATGATTAATTATCTATACTCATTTAGCTTATACCTTTCCACTCTTTATAATCGATCAATAATTGTTTAACATGTTCTACCCCCATAACATCTAAACCAAATTTTTTCTCTTCCCATCCTAGAGGATTCATCCCAAGATAAAGCAGTTTTAGTTTGTCAAGTTTCTCTAAACCCGAGGTTTCTATCTCAGTGATTTTATTAGTATCCAAATATAAACCCTCTAGGTTAAGTAACGTGTCCAAACCTTTAATCTCAGTTATTTCATTTGCATCAAGGTACAAATTTTCTAGATTAATTAATGTGTCCAAACCTTTAATCTCTGTTATTTCATTATGATCAAGACGCAAAAAACGTAGATTAGTCAATTTATCTAAACCTTTAATTTCTGATATACGATTCCTGCTTAAGAATAATTGTTGGAGATTAGTTAAATTTCCTAATCCTTCTATTTCGGTTATTTGGTTCTTTTCCAAGTTCATCTGTATCATACTAGTCAGATTTTCTAATCCTTTCATAGATGTAAGTTTATTTTCTTTTAGCTCTAACCATTGCAATTTTTGTGAGTTTTCTAATCCATTAATCTCAACTATTTGATTTTGGTTTAAAAATAATCCTTCAAGGTTAGTTAAATTTTCTAAACCTGTCATATCAGTTATCTGATTCGTGTTCAGAAATAATTGTTTAAGATCAGATATCCATGGGAATTTATCAGGAGTAAGACCTGTAAGATTCGAAATTTGATTATTGGAAAGGTCTAACGCATCAAGCTTTTTTAGTTTATTTAAATCCTTAATTTCTGAAAAATCACTAATATCTAAATTATTGATTTCTAATCGTAGTTTTCCCATGTAGTCTTCTACTTCAAATTTTTTTCCTGCTGCTTTTACTTTACCATGACCCATCTTATTCACCTGATTTACACTTTTTAATAAGTAGAGAATCTTTTCTTTAAATAGTTTTTTGAAAATTTATCAAGAATTTCTGAAAATTCGGTAATCGTAACAACGTATACTATAATATGGATCTAGACTATAGAATTTTAGTGAAGATATCACTAATTTAAATTAAAGAAAAATTAAACAAAAACCCGAAAAAGAAAAGGAGTTCCTAATTACTCAAGGCGATTTTTAAAAAAGCAATAAAAAATTATAAGGAAGAACTTTTACTTTAAAAAAGAATGAATAATCATGAAAGTAGAACCATTTGGGGAACGAGATAAATCAATATATTTTGACCTAAAAGAGAAGTTTCGTGCTCATTTTGATCCAGAAAGTTCCCCTTATACTCAGAAGAGCCGAGATTATCATCTTTCCTACCATGATTTAACCGAATATTCAGAAGATTTTCTTGTCTTAACAGGGGAAAATGTAGTTCATGGAGTTGCTGGTCTTTTACGATCTTCTTCTACAGAGAACTGGGAAGTTGATTTCGTAGTAACTCCAAACTCTGTTAATCGTCAAGATGTTTTGATGTTATTTGAAGCTCTACTCCAACTAGTCCAGAAAAAGGCTCAGGAAATATACTTTGTGACCTTCTCAGATTATAGAACCTTAATCGAAGTTGTACAGTCAAAAGGATTTTCACCTATCGAATATAAAGTCGATATGTTGTTAAATTTTAAAAAATCTCAATATTCACCCATTTTACCAGGCCATATTGTAATAAAACCACAACAGGACGTCCAAGAAATTGAAGAATTTATTCGTATTCATAATGCCTCATTTAAAAACCATTTTGGCTTCGAGCCAATTACCCTAGACCATCCATACATAGATGCTATTAATAAACTCCTAGAAAAGGGAGAAGCACAAAACCTTTATGCTTATCTAGCATGGTTTTAACATAAAGCTCGGAGAAATGTCTTTCTGGAGTGAAAACGCTTCTTTGGACTATTAAAGCACCGTTGGGCACGGACTTCATCATATTGATACCGATAAAGAGCAATA
>SDBT01006563.1_pt1 | contig 19270 bp, 23 predicted proteins | sample 2277101 | NCBI WGS metagenome assembly SDBT01 (sample SAMN10404973, study PRJNA504765) | marine sediment metagenome | isolation source: marine sediment core GS10_PC15, 103 cmbsf | place: Arctic Ocean: Southern Knipovich Ridge | collected 2010 | reverse complement strand
CCACGTTGTGCCATACCAGCAGATGTAAGAGCACCAATGTCTTGTAATGACGCACCTTGACGAGCTTGAGCTAAATTAGCCATATCCATACCCGCAAGACCAGCCATTTGAGTGCCTTGCATAGCACCAGATAAACCACGGTCATACGCATTACTAAGGCCCATTGTCTCAGATTCAGCTAATTGTCGTTGGAAGTCAGAAGACATCCTTTGTTCAGCTAGACCAAAGCGAGAGCCACCAAAGGCACCAGCTTCACCAGCACGAGAACGCATATCACTAGCAGTCCTGCCATATGTATCAAAAGCTCGTCCACGTTGTATGTCCAACACATTCTCAGTATATGGGTTCATCCAAGGGTCAAGTTCAGATTGAGAGAAACCTTCTAGGCCTCTACGTGCAACTTCACTAGAAATGTCTCTTGATTGTCCTAACTCCTCACCAGTTCGACCTACCATACCACTAGCAAGCTGGAACGCTTGTAATTCTTGTGGACTAAGGTTAGCTAGACGGTCACCAGCGTATTCAGGGTAATCTTGTTGTGAAAGGGCAGTAGCATCCCCAATTAAACCTTTTAAAGGGCCTTGTATATAACTGGGAAGATCAACTACATTCGTTGCTGTTGTGGTTTCTTTTTTATCGCCGCCTAAACTCATGTCTTAATTTCCCCTTTAGGAATCGTGCCCTGTGAATATGTATGTGGAACCAAGTTCCTCGAAATTCAAATATCGTAGCAATTTCTGCTTACGTGCTATGTCCTTTAGTCCAAATAGGTCTACAACTAAAGACATTTCATTCATTATAGCATATTCTTGTGCTGCTTTCAAAAGATTAGAGGCTAGTTTAAAGCTTCTTTTCTCTGGTTTTACATAGGTTAAGACCGCATACAGGATAGGTTTGTCTGTCCACCAAAGCGTTGTTGTTTGTATAACAATGGCTCCATCTAAGTATTGCGGGTCCTCCTCATTTCTTTTTACTAAGACTGCGTGGTTTAATACGAAGTCTGTCATACCTAAAAGAGCAGAATTAAAGACAGGTTGTATACTTAAGTCTTTTAGCCCGTTCTCTTCAAACCCTTTATAACCAAAGGCTACAAGTTGGGCGATATCCTCAGGTAAAGCGAATTTGATAGCTGTGATATCTTGTGTCGTCGTCGTTGTGTTCTTCATTTCTACTCCTTGATTTAGTCACCATGCCTACAGTTTCTAACCAAGTTGTTGTTGTTGTGCAGCGCCAGCTAAGCCTTGCTGTGGTTGTTGTTTCATCTCCTGCATCATTTGCTCTCCCACTCCTTGTAACTCGGTGTGTAGCTGTTCTAAAAGAGCTATGCCCTCTTCGTAGTTACCTTTACCAAGTGCTGTAATCGCAGGTATCGACCAAACAAATTCACCTTCTGTAAGAGCTGCGGGAGCTGCCCCTCCGTCTGCTGTTTGTATCTGTGCTGGTACTTGATCCCCCATAGCATGAGAGGCTAGTGCCTGTGCTGTAGGAAGACCTTGAGAACGTTTTACTGCTTGTTTTTTATTTATCTTTGCCATAACATACCATTATACCATACTTTTCTTTATTTGTCTATACTTACGTAGCATTGTCTACCTCACTTCAACAAACTTAAGAGATGCCCTGACCGCAGACGTCCCTCCTATTCCTGTGGCTAGTAGAGATAAGGTTCCTAATGTGCGATGAGCGCCTGCTGCGTCAAGAGTAACGGGATATCTTAGGGTTAAAACCATTCTATCTACCCCGTTGGCATTAGAACCAGACCCTACAGAAAGCACATAACCAGAATCTATAACAATTGTAGGAGACCCTGATATAGTGCCTAGCGTATTAAATTCAGTGGAGGAGTACGTGGCGTTTACATCATTAAAGGTAGTAGTTCCTGATATGGCTTGCCCGATACAAAGCTCCCAATATACAGGATTAGTCCCTGTATTTAATAGATCAACCTCGATAAAAACTACTGTTGCCCTATTCACTATGGAATTGAAGGTAGTTTTGGGGCGTATGGACAAGATATGAGCCCGCGCACCGTTACCTGCTGTACCTGTTCCCTCTTGAGCAAACTCAAACCCTATTGTTCTGTCCGTACCACCTTCTGAAATCAGGGTGGAGCATGTGTATGTAACTGTAGTGGTGGCTGTTCCCGTATTAGTCATGCCTATTCTTATAGGAAGGTTGGCAGTCTGGATATAAGGAGCTACTACTTCATTGGCGTGCTTAAACGCATGCACATATACGAGTACCCCGCCTATATTAAAGCCTACCCTTACTCTGCCCGTGTAAAGTGCCTGAAAATCAATAAAGAATATTTGTTTTTTGGTTATATCTAAAGTAAGCCCACTGGGGTTATTGCCGTCACTAGAGCCATCAAGCGTATCAAGATTCCAATCTGCTTGTGCCTTGGTTTGGTCCCCGTTATCCGTATCCGAAAGTAAAACCATTTGGTTAATTGCTCCAGTGTTTCTGAATTCGATACCATTAAACCCATCAGAGTATCCGCAAAACTTTAAAACGTCTGTCGCGGCCTCCACAAAGTTAAAGCTAATATTTATACATTGGGATTTTCCCGGCTGATACCTAAAATGCTCAAATGTTTGTAGGACAGATTCTCCGCCGGTAGTGGTAGAAGAAAAAGCTAAGATAGCCCCTCTATTAGTAGCATCGTGTGTAATAGTGGCTCCTGAACCAGATGTGATTTGCTCAAAAAGTAGGGGTTGTAGGTCGTATGTTAGTTGAGCGTCAAAAACATTGGTTGGATTAGCCACACGTAATCTACCAAAAGCATCTATTGCGCTGTTATCTCCAAAAGCTATAACACTTTCTCTTAATTCTGTCATATTATTCGTACACCAAATATTCTACACCATCACTTAGAATAGTGACCGATTCTTCTGACACCAGAAAAAAACTAGCATCTCCATTTATATTTCTACTAAACGTTACCTTGGAGGTTGACGTATACTTATTCACAATACTGTACCCATGCCCTTGATTTGTAGTCGGGTCAGGTAGAGTAGCAATAGCCGGACTAGCTATGTTAAAAATAATAACCTCATCCCCAATGACTATCCCCGTATCCCCTGTAGTCTCTTTAAAAAGAACAGTTCTACCGTTTCTAGTAGGGTCAAAAGACAGCCTGTATAGGGCCCTGTTAAGAGCGTTTAAATGTGTCTTTAAGCTACTATCATCTATTTGGACATCTTTTGACTTAGACACCACTAAAGGCTTATTAGGCTCTGGAAGACGTGTTTCAACTACTGGAGTACTGACCATTGTTAGCGCTCCCCGTCTATCTGAATGCCAAATCTAGGGGCACCTACTTCAAAATCAGCACCAAGAGTAGTTACTTCGTATTTAATTGATACTTGTCTTCCTCTAGCTCTGAATTTAATTTGATCTGTATCGTTATTGAAGGTATAAGGGCCTTTTACGATGCCTGTCTGGTTAGGATACTTTTTCACTGTAAGAGTGAGGAATGCGTTACGATTAGGCACCAACTTAAAATCGGGGATAAACCTGTCGATAAAGATCATGTCCTCACCATTTTCTAAGTCAAGATCACCAGATTCGATGAAAGCAGTCATTGCTACACCATCGTCATCCTTACCTTCTTCATGGATAAGGAGTTTACCAGTAGAGTCTAAAGCGTACGGTTTTGAAAAGACATTACGGTCTAACCATACAGTCCTTTCTAATGTGCCGTCGTACCAAGCCCCTTCTTGATAATTGTAAATAACGTATCTATTAATTTCTAAGGAATCCTCAGTAGGGTAAAACCAGATAATCTCGTTAAACTCATTATTAGTCGCGCAGTAAACCTTTTCCTTTTGCCCAAAGTTCAGCCTACCCCCACCGTCTTGATCGAATATAAATTCTTCTAGTGTTGAAGGCATTGCTCTAACGTCGCCGTCGTACATGTAAAAGTTGTCTGTGCCCATCCAGTAAACTATGCCATTGACATCTGTAGCACAATGTTGGGCGACTGCGTTTACGTTATCTGCTAACAGTTCAAAGCGGAAGACCTCATTTCCTCCCACATGGCGCATGGCGTACACAGTCTTGTCAGTGAAGATTATAATCTCTCCTCTTGTTTGGGCTACTCCTATAATTGAGTTACCTAAAGGAATGCGGTACTCTCCTGCTGTGTTAGAAACAGTACTTGCCCACTCTGTCAAAGTTTCTTGAGAAGCCCAACGAATAATCATAGGATCAAATACACCTGTAGCTTCTAATTCAGAACCAAGAGCAACAAGGTGTCTAGTAGGTTGGGCAACTAGAATTAAACTATTTTCTGTAGGTGCGTTAGTTATTTGTTGAAGTCTTACACCTAAGCCATTAGTTGCGTCCCATTGGTATATCTTACCACCACGAACACAAGCGAGAAGGTCTTCTCCCCAATTGTCTAAACTCCATTGACGTAAAAAAGCACCACCTACACCTGCACGAGGGTCACCGTAACCACCTCCTGAGGCACCTGCGGTATCATATGTACCACCACCGTAACCTGTCACATCACCATTATTAATATCGCCTACTTCTAAAAGGTAATTTATCTCTAATGCACCACCTGCTAAGGAGGTCGAACCTGTGGCTGCTGTACCACTATCTACTGTGTAGTTATTTGCGTCGACAACTTCAACCACTGTATACTCACCACTTAAGGTTATAGTATCAACTGGAGAAGCTTGACTGTCTACAAAAACAAAGTCTCCTACAGATAAAGCGTGAGTAGCATCCCTGATTGTGACTTCACTTTCAGTAACCACTGTAGTAATAGCGTTGGTTAAAGAAAGCTCTTCACGATAAGGAGATACATCATATATCTGATTACCATTGAAAATTTCAACTTTGGCATTTGTTCCTGTAGCAAAGTATTGATTAAGAGTTAAATCTGTCCAACCGTGGATATCTCTTCCTACACCTGTAAAGAAAAGATTAGTTGGGTCTGTACTTTGACTGACTGTCTCATGCACCCATCCACCAATTTTCTCAAAACGTCCATTACGATAGCGAACTCTATCTCCGTTCACCCACCAATTCTCGGCAGCATAGGGGGTGTCGTTTTTATTGAAACCACCTTTAAATTGTACCTTTTGTAGAATTGTGTTAGACATTAAAAGCTCCCCTTAAGCAGTTCTTTTCCAAATGTGTATAGCAAAGGAAGGTTGGGTATTGTTGTGAGCTTCATCCCCACCCGGTGTAATCAATCTAGCTGTATCGGAAGAATTTGTAGACTTCATGCCATTCTGGGGTGTACCCGCACCTGTATTGAAGCCTGACTGTTCATAATTAACAGAGGGGGCGCTTTGTTTCACTACATCCATTTCAGGTATTTCGGCTACAGTCAAAATATGCTCGTATTCTCCGCTTTCTAGTCCTAATGTGTATACCCCATCAACTGCGTTGTCATCCGTGCCTGTACCAACACCAAGAATAACCCTACCCTCAGCCTCAGCTACCCAAGTACCAAATCCTAAAAGAGTTGCTGGGTTTGTTGCCACAGAAGCGTTGAAGTATAAGGAACCAACAGGATAAACTAAAGCTAAAATATCAGCCACATCCTGTGTTGCCGAATCACCTAAACCTAAATTCGTTCGTGAAGTAGTAGTACTAGACACATCAGACAAGTTATTGGTATTTAAAAGTCTCCCTGTAAGGTCTGTACTTTCGGCAGTAGTTTGATAAATGTCTGTACCATTAGTATAACAACTTAGAATATCTCCTGTAGACATTACAATTTCAGTACCAGAACCGCTAATTTTTACTGTTACGGTAAAACCACCTGTCCAAGCACCTCGGATAGAGTACTTCCAGTCAACTGAGGGAATGTGAAGTTCTATGTTAGCCCCTAGAACACCAGTTAGTTCTAAGATAGCATTTCTAGCTTGGTCAGCAGCGCCATTATTAGTTGTAAGAGTTACAGTAGAAGAGCCTGTAATGTCTATGTCAACAACACCTACAGTCATATCTTCTATTAGTTCAATAACTTGATCGTTGTTGACAGTTCCCCATGTATTAGGGTTGTCCCCCGTTCCCTGTTTTGTTATTCTACCATTATCGGTGTACGTGGCTACTATGACGCACCTCCCAAAAGCTTATTACTTTTTCGCATATTATCTCTCCTTTTAAGCGTTAGTGTTTACTGTATGTTTAAGGCTGTTAGGCCCTGTGTTGTTGATGCTTTGTGTTTTCATACCACCATCTCGTCTGTATCTCATCATTTGTATGTTCCAAGTATCTCTTACTTGATTAAAAGATTGTTCCCAAACAGGTATTTGATCCCAAGCTTTCATGAACTTAGCCATTTCTAACATAGAACCATGGAACAAAGCATCTTGACAATTGTCTGTATAGTAGTTAGTCTCATTACCTGTACTTAATTTTGTAGGCTCTTTAGTATACTTTATTTCATAAGCAAAGTTACTAGAGGGTGTTGGAGCAAGCCTAAAAGTAGTACTAGTCTCGTCTGAGTAATATTTTGGAATATCTGTACCACTTGACCAATAGTCTCTTAAAAAGCTTTCTAATTTCTTTTTTAATACAATATTGTTTCCGCTACCATCCGTTATCATAAAGTAGTCAGCAAATTTATAATTGGTTGGTTTAGATAATGTTGCAATAGCACCAGTCAGAGTTCCTGTTTCTTTTTCTTCAAGTTCAGGCAACTCAAGTTCCTTAAACAATTTCTCTTCGGTCAGATCAATAGCTGTAGGAATGAAGGCTGCAAATTCTGTGCCATCGTCCTCTGCTTCATCTATAAGCGCTTGAACTAACGTGCTATATGTTGTAATACTTGCCATTATTTAGTCCTTTTTTATATTCTTTCTTGTGTCTAACCACGCTAAGGTCTTTTCAGACAAGGCCCCACCATTTAGGATGTCTTCTAGTATGTCACTAAGAATCTCAAAAGACTCAGTTTCTTCTAATAAACCTCTTTTACTCGGCGCTCTTACTATTGCTTCTTCTGCTACCCGCTTTGTTACCTCATCAGGAGTTAAGTCTACGTGTAAGCTTTCTTCATTTGGCTTTGTTGCTATTGTTTTTTTCATTATATTAAGAACTCCTTATTCCGAATAGTTGGAACTCACCACTTGTTATATTCCCTGTAGAGAATAAGAATTGAAGTGCGTTTACGGCTCCTGCCGAACTCCTTTTACCCCCACCTATTAAAGTGTCTCTTGAAGAAGCAGAAGTAACTCCTGAAACAACAAAATCTATATTTGTGTCAGTGGATACGCTTGGAGCGTATAAGTACAGACGACCACTCACAGACTCAGATGCAGCATTACCCCAACCAACTACTCCGGGCTCTGGGGATATATTTATTGAGGTAGCACCAGTCGAGTTCCTCATTATGGCAGAGGAAGATGTACTCGCTGCGCGTAAAAAACAGTATGCGTAGTCAGAAGCACCAGCGTCAAAAGAAGCACCACCAGAAGCGTCTGTACGCACCAAAAGTTCAGCACTGTCCGTTGCAGGAACGACATTAGTGAATACAAATTCGTAAACATCGTAAGTACTGTCAATATCACTTGTAAAATTAATTGAAGCTGATGCGGAGGCTGTGGCTGTGGCAAGAAGGACACGACCTGTTGCTGTTTGATCCCCAGTGTTTGTCCCAGAGATAGCTGCGGAACCTGTAACAGATATTGTAGCACCAGCATCGTTTACTACGAAGGATAACACTCTATCAGCCGTTAGAGTCTCACCAGAACCTACTACTAAGAAGTTACCTCCCCCTTGATCCTCTAAAGATAAACTTGAATTGTCAGTTGAGACAGAGCTAGTAATGAGATTTACCAATGTAGGGCTATCCCCAGTATTAGTTGAAGTTAAAGCTACTGTTCCTGTTACGTCTAATCTGGCTGCTGCGTCATTTACTACGAATTCTAACGTTCTAGCAGCAGTTAAATCCTCAGCAACTCTAAATGTTAAGGAGTGATCTGCAAAAGTATCCTGAATTGAGATACCAGCATTAGCAACAGCAATGGAACTTGCTGTAATTGCGTCAAATTCTACGTTATCGCTAGTGTCTAGTCCTATTGTTCCTCTAGCTGCTGCTGCATTTGCATCGTCTACAAGAGTAGCACCAAAGGCTGAGATTGTCACTGAGGCTGGTAAAACTAATGTCTTGATGTCTGCATCAACCTCAGAGTCCATAAGAGCCCCCGCAGACGTAACGTTAGCCGTATCTGTCACATCAGCACTAGTCTCTATGCCTGAAAGCTTAGTACGTTCAGTAGTAGTAAGGAGTAAATTTACTGATCCCTCAGTGATATCATCAGAATCATCTGTACTCAAGACAAAAGAGCTGTCAGCAACGTTATCCAATTCATCCCTAACATCCTCAGCAGAGTTATTACCAGCATCAGCAATAGCAATAACCCAACCTGCTTTTAAATTTGTTCTAGTTTTCTGTGTCATTTAAACTCTCATTTTCTTATTCTTATGGTAAAAAGGAATTATCCCAATCTGCGTCTAACCAGTCTTCTTCACGAAAGTCAGAAGGGTTGACAAAACTTTGTTCGGGTCTAGCATCCTTAACAGGAAATGGGTCACCGGACTTATCTTTAAGGTAACGTCCTAGGTTGTTTAAAGGGTGCTCATTTAAACTCCACTGCCCATCAGATTCGCTTTTGTGCACAAGCCAATTAGTTCCGGGCTCTCTAACCATCTCAGACATAGGATAACGTACACCATTTCTATCTGAAATAACAGAAGCTCCTTTATTCCTACCTATGCGTACTTTGCTCATGTTGTTCTTAGTAACCTATCTTCTTAGTAGGGCTCTTTGGGTAACCAGAGTAAGATTTACTTTTACCATAAGAGTTGCCCTTCATAGGTTTCATTTTTTTCATATATTTATCTGAACCAACTGCCCCCATGACCATTCCGCCCATATTGTACCCATCCATTTTTTTATCTTTATTCTTTGGCATATTTCTTATCCTTTTCCACTAATTCCACCAAGTATAACTCTAAAGTCTACTCGTTCTCTATCTTCATCAAATGTATCAACCATAACTGCGTCTAACTCAGATTTCAACAGAATAATCTTATTAGGGTCTATACCTTCTCTAGTTAAACTTAAATCATAGGACAACCACTTCACTAGGAGGGGGAGATACCTATACGAGAGGTCTATTCTTTGATACGATGCTGTGACATCTTCTACTCGCTTTGTAACGAGTAGTTTAGCAGTGTAAGACTTATCTGGCGTAGGCCAAAGCTTCAACACTACTGCGTCCCTTGCCCTGTCTGTTGCCCACAAAGTAGGGCGATCCACAATGTCTTTGTTTGGTATCTCATGATACTGACGTATGCCCCAACGCTCAAAAGGAATTTCTAATCCATCACCTAAAGATGGGTCTAGGATATTTAACTCTAAGACATCCACAACACTAGCGTCTAATGTGTACTCCCTACCCCCTGCGACAGTAATAGCAACGTCAACGTTATCAATCTTACTCAACGGGATATTCTTATTTTGTAGTTGTATTAGAATAAGGTTAAGCGCTCGTCTAGCCTTTGCCATCTCAGGACCAGCAGTGTACTCTCCACCAACGGGCTCCAACGCCTGTTCGATTATGTCATCCACATCCAAGGTGAAGGTTGTTGTTCCTGAGGTAGTTGCTGCCATGTTTTAAACTCCTTTATAACAGTTATTAGATAAACCCTTGTATCTTTGCGTTACCAGTTGTACCTGTCTTTGTGGCTCGTATATACGTCCAAGGACCTTGTAATAGGTTTAGAACACCATCTGCTGTCAATTCTTCAATTAAGGTGATGTCAGTTGCTTTTATAGCGGCTGTGACTACAGCAGGGTTTCCTCCTCGAACGTCTACAGTTACACCTTCAATTGCAATTGTATCTCCTACTGTGAGGTCTATTTGTAAGATGCGGTCAGTATTATGGTCGTAACGTACGTCTAAACGAAACCAGTCCCCGTTACCTGCGGCTACCTGATCCAATAGGACCTTATGCCTTTTTATTGCTACCATTGTATTTTATCTCCTTCTTTAAATTATATTTTATGTAACTTCTTATTATACCATACTTTGAGTTTTCGTCCCTAGTCTAACTCGCCCTTATCACAACTAAATCAGCCACGGTAAACGATGTTATAACCACGTCTGTATCATTAAGTCTCGCGAAATCTCTAGGCCAGCTACCGAGATATGTTGACATACTGGTGTCAGCGCCCTCTGTAGTGAAATCAGTACCGTCAAAGTCAAGCGCCTGAACACCATCAGAGTTGTTCGTCATATACACAACGCGTGTGCTAGATAGGCTCTGAATGTCGTAAGAACCAGTAAACACGGTAACAGCAAATGAATTGCCTTTTGTTGTCCAATCAGTCCCATCACTATCGTAGGCTTGTATCGTGTCAGCCCCCGAACTGAGGATAGCCACTCTGGTTGCGCTTAGTGCTGTCACGGTTGGTTGACCAGCGCCAATCCCCGCAAGCACATTGCCGACCAGAGCAAAGTCAGTACCATCAAAATCTAATCTTCTCAATGAGCCACCACCGCCACTGTCTATAACAGCTATGCTGTTTTCCGCTAAAGTTGCCGCATCGGGATAGTTGCTCATAGTGAGAGAAAAAGCATTACCAACAGCCGCCCAATCAGAGCCATCAAAATCGTAAACTATAATATCGTTATCTGTAGGGTCGAGTACAGCTATTCGGTTTACAGCTAGTGCCACAATTTCGGAAGTAGTACTTCCAGCAATCGCAGCCGAAAGATTACCGACTGTAGCCAAATCTGTGCCGTCCCAACTATACGTCTGGAGCTTCTTGTCATTATCAAAGGTAACGATTGTGTTGGTGTCTATCGTGACTATTTTGGTTTGCTTATTGCTTCCTAAGTCAGTGATATTACCAAACTGCGCCCATGATGTAATAGTCGGGTCACCTGTGCTATTTGCCGCGCCATCTGCTTCGACCAGATAGCCGCCAGCACCGCCACTACCTCCGCCTATTAAAGACGAACCTAAAGAGAGTTTTGAACTTGCTACGAGTGATGGGTAAAGACCTACCATTACTATTTCCTTTTGTCTATTATATCATATTTAGGGGTAAGAAGAGAAAGCCCCAAAGCTGTTTACTAAGGGGCTTCCTGTGTATTAGTCTTTAATGATAGTTCCTGTGGAAGCCTTAGCTGCCAGCAGAACCGTACCAACTGCGAGGGTCAGTCCACCCGAAAGCATAACGCTCACGGAACTTGAACAGTAGGTTATCAGTTACGAAATCAACGTCTTCGCTACCTGATAGGCCTTCACGTACAAACATCTTAGTACCGTTAATAACACTGGTTTTAATAAACCAAGCATCAATATCAGTAAAGCGATGGTTAACGTGAATACCGCCAGTAAATTTACCGGAAGAGCGCAAGACGTTCTTGTCAACAGTTGTCTTGTTGGAATTACCCAAGATACCAAGACCTGTTGAAGTCTCTGAGCCCGTTACTTTTTCTGCGATGAAGTAAAGATCAGAAGGAATGTGGAGGCTCTCAACACGAGCTGAGATAAGAATACCACGGTCATTCGTAAATTTACTAATCGCAATACAAGCATCTTCTAGAGCTGATTCAGACAAGTCAGTCGCAACCGCGTTGTCAAAGTCAGTACCAGAGATTGTTGGGTGGTTGTTCGAGAACAGTGGCACACCATCTCCGCCTGTAAAGGAAGCATTAAAGCCGTTGTTGTAGATTGCAGCAGCTTTTACCTGTTTGGTATCAGCCATTGCACGACCTAGTTCTTGTGCTTTCATTTTAGCGATGTTATCATAAAGATCATCGTCAAACGCTTCTTTAGTTACAGAGAAACCGATTGCAACAGTCTCCATGTTGTAGCGAGAGGTAAACGTCTCTTGTATATCATCAAACTGTACAGCAGCGCCTTCGCTTTTAACGTTAGCTCCGCCCATTCCAGACATATAAACTTCTTCTTCGAAAGCTCGAATAGAGGTATTCATCTCGAATAGCACAGCGTGCTCCTCTGGGGTTGCCCCATAGCTCATTCCAACGAACTCATGAACGCCGGGAACTAGGGACTTGGGTATACTATTTCTATTAGTAGCCATTTTTTAAATCTCCTTTTAGATTAATTTATTAAAGTATTTGAACTTCAAGAACGTTGTTAGTAGTATCCGTAATACCGATTACTTTAACAGCAGATCGATCTTTACGCGTACGTCCTACAAAGAGACCCATGTCAGCCAAGGGTGTCCCAACGGATTCAGCAAGTTGTATCATATAACCAGCAGGGGATGTCAAAACTAAGAAACCAGTGCCTTCTTGTAATGTTGCTACACAAAACTGTAAAACATTGAGGTCTGCAAGAAAATCAGCAGTACCATCTCCGCCAGCAATAGTTACTGTAACAGTTTCAACAGCTTCAACGCCATTATTAAAGTCAAATACAGTTAGAACAAGCGCGTCAGCATCAGTCATATCCAAATCGTTACCGATATCAGCTATACCCCTAAAATCTTGCGAAGTAGCAATAGTTTGTGTCTCTGCAACTTGACTAGGAGCATCAATTCTAAGACCGACAGTAATGCCAGTTGAGATAATACCCATGTCAACCAAAGGAGTTCCAGTCGTGTCGTCAAGTCTTAGTTGAGAACCGTCTGTCGCTTTAATTGTTAAGAAACCGCTAGAAGAACCGTCTTCGGAAATCTCACCAGAGATGCCTGTAACTGCGTTAATGTCAGCAAGTAGTTCAATAATACCGTCGCCATCGGCAATAGTAATTGTAGTAGCTGAATTTACTGTAGCTGTATCAACTGTGAATGCGTCTCCATCAGAGATTGTAGTATTAGCACCAATGTCTAGTTCGCCTGTAAAGTCAATTGCAGTAGCAGTAGCTTGAGCCAGTGATCTAACTTCCATGTTAGAACGACCAGTTAAAGCGTTAACAGTAGAGTCAAAGCGTACTGGCATTAGATCGCCAACATCTATAACAGCAATTGAACCATCAGCTCTAGCATCGTAAGTAGCTAAAGGATCGTCATTTAAACTAGCTTTAATGTCTGTAGCAGTCGTAGAAGCTGCCCAACGTTGTTTGAAGACGGGATTACCGTCGGAATCAGTGTACGAAACACCCAAGTAACAACCTACGTTGTCAGGGGCACCGTTCTCACCTTGTTGTAAAGTTCCGTCAGTAGTACGTTTCACAAGATCACCAACACCGAGATCGGTAGCGTAACCTGTAAGAATCGTAGCTTCGGACAGTCCTTTGTTATCTGGGCCTGAACCAACCTTGCGAGATGGATTTAGTCCTTTTTTTGTTCCTGTAGCCATTGTATTAAATCTCCTTTTATTACAATTTCTGTTTCTTCAAATCAAGGACTAAATACCACCGTGGCAATTAATCCTGAAAAGAAGGTTCTCTTAACATAACTTGGGATTTAGAGCCAGTATTTAATAACTTACCTCTTTTTTCCAAGACGTGAATATCAACAGAGTCTTGTTCATTACGCGCTTGTTGGTCATAGTAATCAACTCGGCTCTGACGTAACTCAACGTCAATTTTCATTAAACACAAATCACCACCGTTTGTCACCAAACCTTTAGTAGTCTGTGTATCTCGTATACGCACTTGACCAGCGTAGTCCTTTGGTAACTCAGAGAGCTTCACAAATTCATACCCTTCTTGTTCACGTCGGTTGAGGTATCTATAATCAGGTTCCCCTTTAAGTGACCAACGTACAAGTCGTAGTGCATAACCGTCTTTAGCAAAAGCTTCCTCTACGGATTTCGGTATACTTGTTGCCGATGGGCGTTCGTATACTTTTCGACGTGCGGGACGGGTTTTAGTGTAATCTTCACTTTCGAATGTTTGTTCTCCAGCGTTTGTATCTTTTGTTTTATTTGTCATAGTTTATAACTCCTTATGATTTTTTCATATTAATCGCAACATATCCATCGTCGCGTGTGTTTGATTCATTGTGAGCTACCCTACGTGCTATTTGTTCCAAGCTCAAGCCCCAACGTTCGGCCTGTTTGACCATTTCAGGTGAAAGAACAACAGACTTACCGCCTCTGCCTTTACCTTTTTTATGTGGGGGTGTTCGACTAGAACCAGATACTACTTGTGTTGTATCGGTTTTATCGCGTGCTTGGGAAGCTTCTTCATTACCGTCCTCATCTTCATCGGACGCATTTGTATCATCTTGGTTATATTCTACACCATTTTCTCCGTCTGTACCAAACACTTCTGGAAAGCGAGGGGAAAGACGAGAGGTTAACTCGGCATAAAACTCATCAGATTGATCGTCAAAGCCTTCATCGACTAGCATATTACTGACAGTCATAGAAGAGACATGAAATAGGGGATCACTCTTAAATTGAGGATGATCGTCGATCCAGTCAAGTGCTTTCTCTGGAACATCATCAATAGTTTGTTGTTGTGGTTTAGGTTGAGGGGCAGCTTTAGCTTGCTCCTGTTGGCGTTCAATACCTTGTAGCTCAGAGGTTAGCCCTGCAAGCTTCATTTGGGTATTAGTAGTCTCTACACTAAGGCGAACAGCGTCTTCTGAGTTACCGTCCTCAATTGCCTCTTGCATAGCTTTGGTTGTACTAACCATATTAGCTTCAAGAGAGGCTTTAAGAGACTCTTTAGATTCTTGCGAACCTTGTTGGATTTGCGCTTCCAATTCTTTGATTTTAGCTTCTGCTTCAACAGCGCGTTGCTCTTGTTCAGTTACCTGAGTGTGTAGTTGCTTAATACGCTTCTTAGCGCGTGAAGGGCGTTTGTCCTGTTTAGGGGTACTGACTTTCTTAGGGGCTTCTTCACTACCGTCCCCCTCTTCTTCCTTCGGTGTCACGGCTTCTTTCTTTGCCTTAGCTTTTGCCTTGGTTTTCTTTTTAGGCTTAGCCTTCTCTTCAACGACTTCTCCACTGGCAAGGTCAATCTCAACAGCTTCTCCCTCAGTAACTTCTTCTATAGTTACTTCCTTAGGTGCACGTTTCTCGTCTTCTGTGCTTTCTGGTTCTTGTACTGGTGGTACAAATTCTTTGGATGGTGTTCCAGACGTGTTAATTGCCTTGTAGCCGTCCATTACTTTTCCTTCTTCGTTATCTGACATTGTGTTTTAACTCCTTTTGTGCATAAAAGACTAATGTAGCCTTTAGCTGTCTGTTTTCATATTGTAATTGTGCTAAGGTTTGTCTTTCCTCATACGAAAGAATTCGCATAGCTCCTATTTTTTCTAAGAATCTAATCCAAGAACAAGATATCTTGTACGGAGTATTCCCAACAATAATTTTAGCGTATCTTTGTGGGGGGTTACCCGCAGTAAAACTAAACTTAATCATTATTTTGTCTCCTTCTTGTTATAAATTGTATTATATTTTTCTAAATGTTCTTGAGGTATATCAAGCGTGTAAAGGTCGTCGTCGAATATCTGTGGGTCCCGTAGTATGTCGTTCAATTCGTCATCAACTAACACTACGTAAGAGACGCCTTTGTACTTTCGACGAGAGCCTGCGTTCTTAGGGTAGCCAATAAAGTCACCTATGGCTGCCCAGTCAAATTGTTTACCTTCTTTATTCCTGTGTTCTGGGCGTGTCCAACAGCAGGGGCCAATTGAGACAACGCGCCCCACATTACAGACATAACTCATAAAGTTTATGTCTTGCTCTGGCATTAAGATTGATGTGTTCTTTGTGTCTTGTATGACTGGGTAGGGTCTAACCCATAATGTCCAGCCTACAGGTTCAGGGAGGTTTTCGGGGTCAGGGACAGTAGGAGGTGTTATCCACCCGTTCTTGTCCAAGTTAGATGGAGCTGTATAGCCCCCTTGGTTCGTACTCATGCTGTGTCTTTCCTTTTTTACGTGGATGGAAAGAAGGCCTTATGGAGTTGTTCAAAATCTGCTTGAATCTCGTTAAGTTGCCTTATTGCTCCCACGCGCTGAGCGTACTCATCACGATCTAAAATACCGTTACAAATATACTCTTCTTGTTGTTTACGTCTCTCGTCAAGTCTCTTTTGAATCTCTTCGAGTAGGTTTTGTTCTAATGTTTTTTCCATAATACTGCTATATTAGCACATTTATTCTTTCTTGTCAACAGGTTTCTTTACATCCGGTTGCTTTTCTTTTTCTTTAGGTTCGGCTGCTGCCTTCTCTGAAAGACCAGCAATCATCGCGTCGAGTCCTTTTGTAGTGACCATTTGACGTTGCTCATGAATTAGCTTCTTATCAAACTGATCTGACTTATTCATCTCTTTAAGAACATCAAGGTCTACTTTCTCTTTCTTAAGTTCGAGATCAGCAGTCTTATAAAGCTCATCAAACGCTTCTTTCTTAGCTTGTGTCTGAGTGTCCATCATCTCTGCTTGTGCAATTGTTAATGCAGCTTGATCCTGCGCCTCGTTACCACCCATGGCTTCTTCTTGCTCACGCTGTAACTGTTGTTGGTTCATCTTGGCTACCTGTTGTGCAGCTTGTGATGGGTCGCCACCTTGTGCTTGTAGTTGCTCTTGGAAGTTCATAACCATGTGCTCTTGTATGTTAGCTTGGAGAGCAATAGCTGTCTTTTGCATTTGAGGGTTGCCGCCACTAAGAGGGTCTTGCATGAAGGCTTGCTTCAACGCAATGTGTGCTTTGTGGTCTTGACCAGCGAAAGCCTTAATAGGTTTACCTTGTTGTGCGAAGTTTATATCAGACATTGGATCATTTTCTTGTGCTTCTTCTTTAGGAGGCAAAATCTTGTCAATGTCTGCGAAGTCCATGTTAATATAGAAATGCTTCAACACTTCACGCATATCGTGCTCTTCTGGATTTGTTTGAGCAACTTGTAATAGGGTTTGGGCCTTTGCCATCCGATGTGAGTTTGAACTTATGTTCGGATCACTTACTGGTACAACATCCACTCTGCGATCATAATCTGCCCTAGAGACACTAATAGTCTCATTTTCAAGATTATATATAGAATCATCAGGTAGTGTCTCGGCATTAATAGAAGCTAGAACACGCAACTCCTGTTTAAGGGAATTGTGAAGTCGTTTGTGAACTGCTGAAAAGAACTTCGTAGAAGCGTCTAGTAGTGCCATGGTTGTGCCAACAGGCCCATAATTAGTTGAGTCAGCTATTACCTGCTCTGAGCTATCTGCAAACTTTTGACCTTTTGCATCTAGGAATTCTAGCATTTGGTACAGTGTTTGATCTGCTCCTTTAAACGGAAGAGGCATAATAGCTTTGTGAATATCTTGTGTCATTGCTTCGAGGTCTTTAAATTGGCCCGGCATGATCGGCGAGCCGTCGTCTATAATCCTTACCCCCTTAAGCTTGAAACCACCTTGGAGATTAGCGAACTGACCAGCGTCAACAAGACTACGAAGGGAAGAAGTAAGAGAAAGCTGCAAATTGCCAAGAAGATGGATATAACCAATGCCATAAAAACCAAATCCCGGAACAAACTCGTAGTGGGTAAACTGAACTTTCTTAACCCTCTTTTCATCACCTTTTTTCCAGTTTCTACGTACACCGAGTACTTTTCTAGAAGCTGAGTCGATAGTGATAATATAAGGTGAGGCAAGTTCATAGTCTTCATTTAGTTCGTCCAATCCTTCAATGTAGCATTCTACGTGTTGTTCGTAGAGCGTGTATACGTTACTGTTGTCCCCTAAACTAATCTCTATTCCCATTAATGAGTTAGTCTTTCTAGCTACATCGGTAAGCTTAGGTTCTTGAGGTTGACCGAGTTCTTCTGGCTTAGTATACAAATCTGCGGCGAAATCAGCGTCTAATTCGTAACTTGACTTGAATAGGATGTGGGTATAGCGTGGCGCTCTAAATAGGTCACTTGCATGATTAGGGACAAGGAACATGTCAGCAGAGACAAACTCTGAGACTGGGCGTTCAAGGTGAGCGTCGTAATAGGTTTTCTTAAAGCCTGAGCCAACTAAAGGAACATAGAGCAACAAACGCTCAGTATCAACGTAGAACTCACTCATTTCTTCTGTTAGTTGGTAGTTCATGTGTTTTGCCACACGATTAGCTTGGTCTTCTCTCTCAACAGTGATTTCACCCATAACTTTACATTGTACGGGACCGTCTGCTGGGAGTAATTCATTAGATGCTTTAGATTGGAACTTAACGGCTGATTCCATAAGGAGAGGATGTTGAGCGCTACACGCGCCTTGAAACGGTACTTGTTTCTCTTCAACCTTCATTCCTAAGAGGTCTAAACCAAATTCAATGGTTTTCATCCATTCACTGCGGTCTTGCTCGTCTTGTTCTACAGACTTGTAAACCTTCTCAGCTAGGTCGTCAAGTATTTCTTCATCAATATCACCCACTAGGTTGGCGTAGTGTCCACCTTCCGTGTATACGTAGGGGCTATCCATGTCATCGTCAATATCAAGGTCTACTTCTACAGAGCCGTCTTCATTGAGGGTTAGTTCTGTTGATTCGCCTAGTGTAGCGTTTTGCTCACCTACGTATTGATCGAGGGAACGAGGTCCTAATTCTTTTTTAGCCATGGTTGTTTTTCCTTTTCAGCTTTTATGTTGTTCACATCCACCATTATACACTATTCAATGGTTTATGTCAAGTCACCTATTATATTTTGTCTGGCTATTTCTAAAAGAAGTAAGATGTCAGATTTCTTTTGTTTAGTATGGCTGATATACGAGTCTTCGTCTTTATCCCAACCTAAAATTATAATTGAGTCTAACTTTCCCCGTGCACAGTCTAGTACCTCGTCTACTGGATCAGGTGTAGGAGTTGCTTGTCTAAACAATTTAATGTTGTTATTACCGTTGTTGTCGTTCATCGTGCTATTCTCCTACCATTGCAGACCAGTACGTCTTACGCTTACCAGCCCAATACTCTTCTTCTTCTTCATAGTTAGTGAAGCCGTCGTTGTCAATCATAAAGTTGTCTCTCATCCATAGAATAACTTGGCTCACTGTATCAGTGTAATCGTCATTTGGAGCCTTGGGAAAGGATATAACCTCACTAATGAGTTCCTCTGCCCATACCTTACCTGTTGGGACCCAAATGCGTCCCGCTTGGAAGTAGGGGGTGGTAGCCTGTAACCTGTAGTTCTTGTCCTTCTCTGGTGTATAATCCATGATTGGCAAGCCACGTTTTCGCATTTCAGGTATGAGTGACTGTCCTGAGGCCTTGTTCTCGATTATGATATACTCTGGTTGTCGTTCTTTGTTAATCTCTTGTACCTTGTTACACAGCTCTGCGAAGTCCCACCTACCTTTATCTGCCCCAAGGAGTATTAGTGACTCTACGAATATCTCG
>SDBT01006562.1_pt1 | contig 19273 bp, 39 predicted proteins | sample 2277101 | NCBI WGS metagenome assembly SDBT01 (sample SAMN10404973, study PRJNA504765) | marine sediment metagenome | isolation source: marine sediment core GS10_PC15, 103 cmbsf | place: Arctic Ocean: Southern Knipovich Ridge | collected 2010 | reverse complement strand
TTTCCGCGCCCGCGACGCTGCAACAGCAGGTGGGCATCACCAAAGAAGGCAAGCCCGTTTTCAAGCTCTTCCGCTTCGGCGTGAACCTGGAAATTGACCCCGACCGCGAAGGCTACATGCGGCCCCGCCAGATGAGCGAGGGGCGTAGCTCCTTCAAGCTCATCCCCAACTCGTACGTTGGCCTCGGGCTCCCTGGCGCGCTTAGTCCCGTGACGGTTGCGGCGGCGTCGCCGAGCCTCGAATTGCAGTTCAACGATGCGATCCAGCGTCCCGGCTTCCTGGGGCACTTCTACACCGCTGGTGTCCCGGCCGCGCCGACCCTTTTCCTCACTGAAATCAAGATCAATGGCAATTCCGTCCTCAGCGGACGTACGCCCGCTGGAATCTTCGACTTCAATACGGACTTCACGCCGCTCTTCGGCCACTTCATCGACAACAACAGCAACATCCTCGTGATTTACTTCAACGCTGGCGGCGCGCCGCAGGTGGTCGCGCCCGGATGGTCACTGCTGTAGGGGTGGGAGAGCTTCACCATGGCGAGGCCGGAATGGGGCAACAGCATTGCGCTCACAGACGTCGAGGCGCCCAACATCGGGCTCCTCGACCTGGGCGGCGTGCCGGGGTGGGCTCTGCTCACCTCGCCCCAGGCCAACGTCAGGTGGGAGATCAACGGCGCCGAAGGCAAGCTCGATATCTCCCAATTCCTGGAGACCGGCCCCGCCAGCGGGCAAGCCGTATGGATCGGCCGAAGTGGAACGACGGTGAAGGTGCGCACCTCGCAAAACCTCTTCACCACGGAGACGATCTCGCCCATCGACGGCTCGGTGGTCATCGCACCGCCCCCCGAATTCCGGGGGCCCCGGGCGAAAGCGCGTTTCTTCCCGGCGGCACACTGGCGCACGGAGAAGGACGACAAGGGCAACGTTCGCGACCGGGGCTTCCCCCAGCAGCATCCGATCTTGCAGTCGTCGTCAATGACGCGACGGAACGTGATCGCAACACAGGGCGTGGCAACCATCATTGGTTTTCCGCCCGGCAATCGAGACCAACTCCAGATCAGGGCGCAAGGGCCCGTCATCATGTCAATCCGGGCGGGGCCACCCGCTGCGGGTTTCGGCATCCTCTTCACGTCGGCGGCCAGCGACAGTCACAGCCTCGACGTCTCCCCTCAACATTGGGTCACGGTGCAAGCACCGGGGCCGACCTCCCGTTTGCTGCAAGCTGTGTGGCGTAACGTGGGCGGTATTCGACAGGTGTAGCTATGCCCATCGAAGACGAAAACCAAGGGTGGGTCGGCCAGATTGAAGACGTCGTCGAGCTCGGCGAGCGCGTCGGATTGTGGAACGGCGACGGCGACGGCGGTACCACGCCGAGCGGCCAGACCGCGACGCCGGAAGAGCAGAAAAAGTTTCTGGAGCGCATGGGCATGGGCGCGCTCTACGAACCCGGGGGCGCTCTCTATGACGAATGGATCGCGTACAAGCAGGGCAAGCGCGACGCGGTGAACGGCAAAGGCGTCAACGGCGACATCGCCGAGACGGGCGACGGCATGGAGCCGATGCTAATGGGCGCGGTTGTGGTCGGCGGCGTGGTGCTTTACGGGGCCGCTGCGGCGGCCGTGTTGTTCGCCCTGTGGCTCGCCTCGCGACAGGCGGGGTGACCGATGGGCCTCGGCGAAACGCATAAGCTCAACGCGAAAGACCGCGAGTTCTGGACCGTGTTGGTGCTCGTCGTGCGCGAGGCCCAGATCGAAAACGGCGCTACGTCCATGTGGACCGACCTCACCCCCTTCGGCTCCATCCTCCTGGGTGGCGAGCTCGACAAAAAGCCGAAGGATTCTGTGTGGTGGGTCACCGACACCGGCAAGCAACGCAGGCTGAATAAGGACTTCGGCAAATTCAAGAAGGCGATCAAGCAGGCGGCGAAATTCCTCGGCGTTGACGACGCTCTGAAGGCTCGCAACAAAGCGCGGTGGGCGAATGCGCTGGCCGTTACGGCAGTCGTGGGTGGCATCGTCGCGACGGTTGCGACCGGCGGAGCTGCGGCGGCCATCATTGGGCCCATGGCTGCGGGCATTCTCGCCACAACGGGGGCCGTCGTGGGGACCACTGCGGCGGCACTGCAAAGCATGGTGGCCAACTCCGGAGACGGCTTGACGCTCTCCGAAATGGCCGAGGGTCTGAAGGACGGCGAAGAGTACTGGACGACAATGACGAGACCGGAAGAGCTCGAAGAGGGCGAGGGCTGGACCATGCCCGAGCGCGAAGAGTGGTCACCCGGTGAACGCCCCGGCGTCCTCGTCCAGGTTGGGCTTCCGCGCGGCCAGCTCCCGGGACCGACGACGCAGCCACGCCTGGTGCCACGGGAGCCGGTCACCGACGACGCCGACGCCGACGACAAGCCGGCCGAAGAGGGCGTCGACATCGTTCCGCTAATAGTGGGCGGCGTCCTCCTGACAGGGGCCGCAGTCGCAGCCGCAGGCGCGCTCATCGGCGTCGCCTATTTCGCCACCCGGAGGGCCGCATGATCGACCTGCTTTTGGACCCCGACGCGGAGTACGTCGGCGGCACACTCATCGCTCACGACTTCACGGGCAACCCCACGGGCGGCCCTTTGCAGGTCGGATCGCCAAGCGGCGGTTTCATCGGTGAGGTCGGAGATCAGTTCGTCGCCGACGACGTCGCCGACGCCCAGGAAGTGTTGGAGCAAGTGGAAGAGGTGTCCGAGCTCATCGAGCGCCTAAAGGAAGACGAGACCGAAGAGGAGGTCGAGGCCGAAGAGGAGGCCAAAGCCGAAGCGGCGGCCGAGGAAATGGCGCTTTGGCCCCTCGCGGCGGCCGGGGTTCTGTTGGTCCTCGGGGCCGGCGTCGCAGTGGTCGCAGTCGGCGGCCTGGCCGTGGCATCCCAGAGTATGAAATGAGCAACGACGTCGAGATCGTGATGGCCGATCCGGGTTGGCCCGCGTCCGCGTACGTTCCCGGGACGGCGATGTATTGGCAGCGTCTTGGATGGCTCCAAGAAACGGCGCGGGTGTACTACCTGGACCCCATCAAAGGCTCCATCGCCGAGACGGCCGACGACATCAAGGATTGGTCAACCGAGCAACTTGAGGAGCTCGCCAAGCTCCAGACGGAGCTCGGTCAGATGGCCCGCGACATGCTCGCCGCGTCCGGGGCCGGCATCGAACGGTGGGCAACCAACACGGCCGTTGCTGGCATCGTTGTCGGTGGCGTTGTCATCGTCGGGCTCGGGGTCGCAGCCGGCGCTACGTTGCTCGCCTGGACCTTGCTCAAGTGAACCTGTGGCACGTCAACCGTCGTGGGGATGGGCGCTCGCCGGGCTCGGAGTCCTGTGTACGCTCACAGTGGGCGCCGGGATTGCCGGCGTGGCGGTATTTGCTCTCACTGATGCAGGTGCAAGCGAACCGACCAACGGGCACGTTGACCGCCTCGTTGAAGCCTACGGGATCCGGCGCACCCTGGCCGCTCGGATCGTCGGCGTCGCCCGGGAGGTGGGGACGCATCCTTACTACCTGGCCGACCTCATCTACTTCGAGACCGCACGGAAGTTCACCAGCGCGATCGTCAATGAGGAGAGCGGCGCCTCGGGCCTCATTCAATTTACCGAAACGACCGCTGAACGGCTCAATACGAGCCTGGAATACCTGCGCAGCCTCTCGGAAGAAAACCAGATGCCGTGGGTCCAGCTCTACCTGGAGCAAGTGGCCATTGGTGCATGGCCCGATGACCCGCGCCCGATGCCGCTCGACACGAAGCAACGGCTCTACATGAGCGTTTTCTACCCCGAAGCGCGTGACTGGCCGCTTAACAAGGCGTTCCCCGCCAACGTCCAGGCGCGAAACCCCGGTATCAAAACCGTCGCCGACTACATGGCAAAGGTTGCGCGGATCGGTAAGCTCTCTCACCTCGTTACGACCCCGGAGGCATGATGTCCGACGCCGACACCAACACCGAAGCCAAGCCCGACGCCGAGCTCGCAAAGAAGCTGATCAACCCGATGGCCTTGGAGCGCCGGGCGCCGTCCAAAAAGACGTTGGCCGCCGTCGCAGCCCGTCGCAAGCGGCTCGCGGCAATCCCGGGGTCGGCGCACCACCACGTGGCCATCCGCGCCAGTGGCGACGCCAAGGCCATCGCGGCGCTTGACGCCAAGGTCAAGGCCCGAGCTGGCGTCGAGCTCAACGCCCGCGCCGCCGTCCACGCAGGGGTCACTGCGGAGACGGCTACGAAGGTCGCCGAGGGGCAGGCCGAGATCGCCCAGCTCGCCGAGGCCGCCGAGCTGCGGGCGAACGCCGCACTAGAAGACGCCGAAGGCCGCGCCGAGCTCGCCGAAGCCGAAGCCGAGCTGGCGAATGCCCGCGCCAAAGCCGCCGACAATCGTGCCAGGGCCGCCGAGCTCCGAGCCGAAGCCGCCGAGCTCCGCACGAAGGACGGCCAGGAGGCCGCCGAGCTCCGTGCCAAGGCCGAGATAAAGAAGAAGGCCGCCGCGAAGAAGAAGGCCGACGCGAAAGCAACGGCGAAGGCGAAGGCCGACGCGAAGAAGAAGGCCGACGCGAAAGCAACGGCGAAGGCGAAGGCCGACGCGAAGAAGAAGAAGAAGGCCGACGCGGAAGCGAAGAAGAAGGCCGACGCGGAAGCGAAGGGGTGATGAGTGAAGGACGTTGGCCTCGGCGCTGCACTTGGGACGCTCAACGGCACGACCCCCGTCGTGTTCCGTGTGCGTGCCGATGCCATCGCCGATTCCTTCGCCCGGGATCTACCCATCGGCACCAAGCAAGGAGGCTTTCTCGACCGCGTTGAGGTCAATTATTCCGGCTTGCCGGGAGCTCCGGCCAACATCACGGCGCACTGCGCGATCACCTGGGATTTGGCCGGCGACGAGCCCGCCGGCAACGAGCGAACACAGGTCATCCTGCGCGGGTTCACCACCTCGACCGATGGGGGCGCCGTGTTTTCCATCGCGGGCGATTTCCCCTTGCGCGATGGGGCGACCGCAGGGGAGCTTTTTGTGTGGCTGTTCACGGAGACGGTCGGGGCAAACCCGGCCGTCATCGTCCGACTGTACTTCCGCGACGAGGTGCTTTGATGGGGCTGCTCAACTTCGCGCGAATTGGCGGCCTGTTGGGCTCCGACCTCCCGACAGGAGGGGGCGGCGTTCCCGCTGGTGTCGAGCTCGGCAGGGGGTCCGCGGTCGTAGGCGCAAACAGCAATACGACGCTCGACAGCGCAACCGTGGCCGATGGAAATGCCATCTACCCAGCTTTTCCGACCATCCGTGACGAGGGGGTCACGCGGGCAGTATGGTCTGGCAGCACTGCGTCCGCCCCAGCGGGGACTGCCGCGCATTTCAACGTCGAAAAAGTGCCTGTGGCCGACCTTCAGGCATTGAAGCTCCGCACGAGCTCCAACTACGGGACGCGCACGTTTGATTGGTACTGGTTCTCGGTGGCCACGTCATGATCGTGCTCCTCATTTGCCGCGCCAATACGGCCGATCACGTCGGCCCCATTGTCTACGGTGCCTTTTACAGGGCCGGCGGCTACCCACAGAGCAGACCGCCGAAAGACGAACACCAGCACACCGACGCGCCCACGTTCCCCTGCATACCCGTGTTCAACATCGACGAGGACATTCCCGCCGGATACCCGCACGTGATGCGTGACGGGACCTCGGTCGTTGACGCGGACGCCTATTTGCTCCATTTGAGAGCCCACATTCCCTGACCCCGCCTAAGGAGGCAACCATGGCCCTGTCATTCGCAATCGGTTTCGACGGTCTCCACTTTCAAGCGTTCGACGTCATCGCGACGGCCGACGCCGATACCGTCCTCGTCATTCCCCACGGGATGCAGCGGACCCCGTTCGTGTTCATCACCCCCGCTCAGCAGGCGGTAGGCGAGCTCTCCGCCTGGGCCGTGACCGGCATCACCGATACGGACGTGACCGTCGAGAAGTCCGTAGCCGTGGGCAGCGGCGACCCCGCCATTCAGCTCCGCGTCAACGTCATCGCCCAGCAAGCGCCCGTCATCGGGTAGAGCCGGGAAGGAGACCCCATGGCCATCGTTATCACCAATGTGTTCGACGGTCTGCACGTCAAGGTGTTCGAGGTCACCATGACCGCGGACGCCGACACGGTCGCATTCATCAATCACGGGTTGGCGTCGATCACGGGCGACAACGTCTTCGCATGGATCACCACCATGCAACAGGCCGTTGGCGAGCTCTCCGCCTGGGCGGTCATCAACGCCAACGACACCGACGTCCAGGTCGAAAAATCGATTGCTGTGGGCAGCGGAGACGCGGCGCCACAACTGCGCGTCACGGTGTTCGTCACCGAAGCACCGGTCTTCGGCTGATGCGCGGTCGATACGGCACCGACTACGAGTTCGACGAGCTCGCCGAGCTGTTCTCACAGGATGAGAGCATCGAGAATCCCGACGCAATGGCCAACACGGTGTTGCGGTACCGCTACGAGGGCAACCCGCCCCCGCGCGGCTGGCAGGCCATCGGTGGGGGGCGGCACCTCCGAGAAGAAGCCGGCTCGGTGTTCGAGCTCGGTCCCGGCCTGGCCGACGACGGCCACTACCAGGAACCGGGGTGGTTCCCCTGGACGCTCCGCAACGACGGCGACCCCGTCGCCTGTTGGCAGTTCCCGAAGGATGACCTGTCGGCCGCCTCGCGCATGGCCGATGTCTATATCGACGTATGGAGGGCGGTAGGGCGCCCCTAGTCGGTCTCTTCGGCCTCTGCGGCTACCTTCGCGAAGTCCACCCCGGACGCGGCGAGGACGTCGTAGGCTTGCTGGACGAGGGCCATGGCGACCGGGAAGAAGACGGCCGTTTGCTCGTCCTCGTCCATGTCGTCCGGCCACACCGTGGCGGTGTTCAGAAACTCGACGAGTTCCGTGGTCGCTGTGTGTCGTTTGACGCTACCGGCCATGGGCTGCTTTTTGGCGTCCTTGGTGACGACCTGACGCAGTACGGCTCGGCGTGCTTGGTGCATGATGGTACGGTGATCGGCTTGCAGCATGGCTCCTCCGGGGGCACATCGTAGCCCAGGAGGCAGAATGGCCGTCGAGCTCATCGGATCCAACAAACTGCACAAGGCGGTCATCTGCCTCGACTGCCTGGCCATCACATACGTCGAGCTCCCCACGGGCCTCGTAATGACCGAATGGGGGCACCACCCCCTGCCGCCGGATTGGGAGTGGGTCATCAGCAAATTCGCTCCCCCGATGGGCGACTGCGTCAGAGCACAGTGCGACACCTGCATCATGCTCATCAAAACGGACATGGAAGGCTTTCACAACCGCTACGCCAACGCCCGCAACGTCACGTTTTCAGACCCCGGGCCCGGCGGCCAGATAGGTGGTTGACGCGCAGCGCGGGGGAGGCCCCGCTGGGATGGTTGACGCGGTGACCCACATCCCCGCTCTCGACGTTCCCCCAACGGGGCGCCCAACCGTAGCATTTCGGGGCCATTACCGGCCCCCTCAAACATGCCGATTGCTGGGGCTCCTGTGGGGGCTGTGAATGGCCTGTCGGCGCCGACGTCGATATGCGTGATCCACGCCAGCGGGCATTAAGGGGGCCGGTAATTAAAATGGGACAATCGAAAGCTAGGAAGGTGTGCGAGCTCTGCGGGAATCCGCTCCCCACACGCCCCAAGGGCAAGGCGGGGCCGAACCATCTGTATTGCTACCTCGAAGAGACCGCGCGCCCATGCGCTCGGTTCGCCAAGCGATTCCAGGAATGCCGCCGATTCGCCGAGGCCATCCTGGACCGCTCCCCGAGCTCCACCCGGGACCGGGCCCGGTTTCGGATCCGAGCGAAGTATGCGGAGGTCGGCCGCGAGCTCAAGCAGCTCGGCGAGTAGCCGAGGCCGCATTCGTCGCAGGGTGCCCCGGAGCCCAGCCGGCCCTGACGAAACGGACGTGAGAGGTAGCGCAGCAATCACGGCGACCCCCATCGAGGCCCCCAGCGGGCGGATCCGCGTTTGCCCCTGCCGAGCTCGGCGACCTGGAGGCCGAGCTCGAGCTGGGCTCCGGCGAGCTCGGGACGGGTAGAATTGTGCCCGGAGGGGTCATGCTTCAAACAACCCGTATTTTCGCCCTGATGGCACTCACAGGCTGCGCAGCGGCCTCCGGCGTATCCTGGGGGCTGTGGAGCTCCCTCGGCGCCCCCGGGACGCTTTCGCGGCTTGCCGTACTCCTGGCCCTGTGGGTGTTCCTGCCGCTGGCGATCCAAGGCACCTATGCGGTGGCGCTACAACTCCGCCATCCTTCCACCGGCATCGACATGCTCGACCCCGAAGTGCGGTACGACATTTGGAAACGACAACGGGATTTCAGTCTCGAAATGGCAGAGGCCGATCCCATCATTCTACGTCTCTCGCGGGTGGCCTCGGCGCTCGCGGGCTTCATGGTGGCGCTGGCGGTGTGGCCCTTGCACCTGCGCTACACGCTCCGCGCTCAGCGTCTCGTGCATCAATGGCACGCCGGAGGCCGTGGCTTCCGCGTCATCCCGGGCACGCATACCTTTACCGGCGAGGATGTCCACATCCCGCTCTACATGGAAGGGGTCGTCAATCACGCCGACGTGAGCGTAATTGACCACCGACGGGCGGCCGAGGGATCGCCCCCACTGCCGCCCTACGATGGAGGGGTGCCCGACTTCCCGCTCAACGAAGACTGGGCCGATTGCGAGAGTTGCGGTCAGACCACCTTGAGCACTACCCCGGCCGAGTCTCATTGCGACCGCTGCGGCCAGTTCACGGCCGTCTATTGGACATGGATTGAAGCCCAGGTAGAGGGCATCAGCGGCGATTAGCGGCCCCCGCAATGGCCCTAGAAGGATCTCGGAACGTCGCAGCTATTACAGTAAAGGCCCCCTGAGCCGAAACGCCTTCTAGGGCCTGTCAGAGCGCCGTAATTGCCAGGTTTACTCGAACGGGTAATATAAGTGTGACGGGAGGTGGGCGGATGGCGAGGCCGGAGGCGCTGTATCGGTGGCGATGGAACGGGCGCAGGTGGCGCGCCAAGCCCTACTACATCATTGCCTGTCGGTGGTGCTACGGCACCTATGAAGCCGCCCGCAGCGATTCCGTGTCAGGGGGCGGTAAGTGTCGCCGGGCCCTCTCCCGGTACAACCGCGCCCTGGCGCGTGGTGAAGGTCGCAAGCCGGGCGGCCGGTATGCGGCGACCGTCAAGCGGTTCTCACATCAAGGCAGGCAGTGCGCGAGCACGCCCCCGGGGGACGAGTAGATGCCCCAGCGATACACCCACGACCGCGAATGGATTACCAGCCTGACCCTCGACGGCCGCGAGCTCCTGACCGCGCCCGTCCCGCTCCGGCTGGCCCCTCTCGTCATTACGGCGAACATGGAGCCCGAGTTCGTGATCGAGAGCATCGACTACACGGGTCGGGGCTCGCTCCTCAGGGGCCGCACGGTGCCAATGCACGTATTCACTACCCGCGGCGACGAGACCACCCCCCAAGGGGGCGAATAGATGGCCTACAACGTCCCGTGCGCATGGCAAGGCTGCCGCGATCTCATTGAGCGCGGCGACTTCGGCTGGATCGAGCGCAACGACGTCGAGCCGCACCCCGATCTCCATCTGCCCTTGGGGCTCGCCTTGTGTCCTTCGCATGCCGAAGTGGTGGCCCACTACGTGCGGGAACAGACGAGGTATGTCGATCTGCCCACCGACGACGAGGTCGACGGGTTCGTGGACGAATTGAAAGGACGGAGCACCCCCCCAAAAACGGAGAGACCGATGAACGCCGAACGCACCTTGCAATGGTGGACCGCCCTCGCATGTCTGCCCCCTGATGACGCCGCCGATCAGCTCGGCGAGCCCGTGTGCCGCTGTGCTCCGGGCGTCTGCCTCGACGTCGGCGAGGCCGTCGAGGTGCGCTGCGATGAGTGCGACGGCATCATGCTCGGCTCAACCGCGTCGCGAGCCGTCGAGGTGTACCGGCTCAGCGTGGCCGATGCCACTGCACCGGGAGACTGAATGGGCACCATAACCATCGATGACGACCGTACTCGCCATCTGCTGCACTTCAGTGACTCACGGCCCGAGCCCTCACCCGGTGTCACAGTCCTCGACGACCGGCGCATCGAGCTCACCCGGCTGATATGGGAGCGTAGCTCCTCTGGGATGGGGGAGCGGAGGGGCTGCGGCGAATACCGCATCGGCGAGCGGGTAATTCTCCACGCTTTCCAGATAGTCGCGGTCGAGCCCTACGCGCCGGGCTCGAAGGTCACTCTCCGCGGCGACAACGATATGCACGTCTGGGAGGAGCCCGACGAAGTGAGCAAGGCGTGGGCGGCCCAATTCGGAGAGGCGCCCGAGAGCGGACCCTGGAGCACCCCCCAAGGAGGCGAGTAGATGGACCCCATCGCCGGAATTCTGACTGGCATCGCGTTCCTGTGCGGCTACCTCGTCGGGCGACGGCGTGCGCTCGACAGCATGAGCCTCGACCCCGGGAATTACGTGGTCGGCGAGAAAGGCATGATGCCGACGAGGGTGCTCCGGTTCACGCAACCCGACCCCGACGACGACCCCGACGACTGGCACAAGCGCATGGGCGCGTGACGCCCGTCCACGTGGTGGTTCCTGGCGTCCACTAAGCGTGCCGTTTTCGGACACTGACGCTACGATGAGCACCCCACCAACGGGAGACTGACATGGGATACGAAGTCATTCAGCCGCAAATCAGTCGATGCACCTGCGAGATATGCGGCGCCCAGGCTGACACCCGCCGGCACTGGCCGGAAGGGTGGGGCGAGATGCTACGCGACGGGCAGAACCGCAAACGAATGGCGCGGGGCTACGTGTGCGACGGCTGCAATGCCGCAATTGATGAGGTCATCGTGGCCCGGGGTGGTCGTCTGCAACCTCAATGCTACGCGAGCGGCTACGGCACCCAATGCACCCTCGACGACCAGCACGACGGCGACCACGACTACCCGGTCCCCGGTCCAGGCGAGTAGATGAACGGGCACCGCGACATCGTGCACAGCATGGAGAAAGAACGCCGACGCCTTTACGAAGCGCTGCAAGCTCTGGAGCGGGCTCTTACGGCGCTCGATCAGGCCCCTGGTGACAACTTCATAAGCTACGACGTGCAGATCGCACGGGTCGACGTCCTGCTGAGCGAGCTCCACCACGGCGCCGACGTGATCGACCGCTGGTTGACGACCATTCGACCGGGTGAGAGCACCCCCCACGGTGGAGAGTAGATGGACCCCACTGACACCGATTGGCTGCCGCTGATGCCGGACCCGGGCCCGCTATCCGACTTCGCGGCTGCACTCGTCGCCCTGGGTGCCCACCTGAAGGAGTGCGACGGGTGCCGGCTGTGCTTCGAGGTGCTCGACGGTGACGGGATGCTCTGCGACGACGGGCGCCGGCTGGCAAACGCTGTGGACGCCACGGTGGGAATGCCGCCCCGGTTCTGACGCCCGTCGACGGTGTGATCCTGGCGTCCGCTAAGGCTTGGATTTTCGGACACTGACGGTAGGATCGACCATGTCTCTATGGACCCTCAGCCACAAATACGACGAGCTCGGCGCGAGTCTCGCCGACCGCCATTACAACCGGCGCACGGTGGGGTCGCCGCAATTCGTGCCCCCCGGCCGCTCTGTCGTCTTGATCGGCAAGCAACGTCGCGCGGTGTGGGTCTCGTGGCAATCGGACTACATCAAGCACGCATGGCCCGACTGCTGGGGCAACACGTTGTTTCGGAGCGAGGGGGAAGGGCTGGCAAGTGAGCTCATTACGTCCGCGGTGGCCGCCACACGGGCCGTATGGGGCGAGCCGCCTCCACATGGCGTGATCACGTTCGTCGACCCTGACAAAGTGCGGTCGTCGAACCCCGGTTATTGCTACCGTTGCGCCGGATTCGAGCTCGTCGGCCGCACACTCGGCGGGCACGGCCGCGCGTCGCTTCTCGTGTTCCAGCTCCCCCCCGAGCGCTTCCCCGCCCCGGCGCCCCCCGCCGGTTTTCAACCGTCCCTCTTCGAGAGCACCCCCCAAGAGAGAGAGTGAACGATGGGCGACCTCCTGACCTGGATTCTCGTGTTCGTGTTCCTGGTGCAGATCGGCATCAATGCCGCTACCGCTCACCGGTTCGACGTCCATGGGCGACGACTCAAGGTGCTCGAACGGAGCACGGTGTTGCTGGACTACTCCGTGCAATGCACTGCACGCGACAGCGATGGGGCTCAATGCATGCTGATCCCGCACCACGAAGGTTCCCACGAATTCCCGGCGTACAGCGACTGAGCGACCGGTCATTTTCTGGCGTCCGCTAACGCACATTTTCGGACACTGACCGAATATACTGAGGGGTGCCGTCGTCGGCACCTATGCCGCAAAAAACGGCCCGGGGAGCTTGCACGCCCCCCGGACACCGACACCGAACGCAAGGAAGAATCCGATGTCTCAAAACGAAGATACCCCGCACCGCGACATCGCGTTGCTACGTCTCGCCCACGCCATGCGCGTGGTCGCGATGCTCGACGACAGCGCCCATATCGTCAACGTCAACGTCGCCGGCTACCCGGGTGGGTCCAGCGCCATTCAGGTGCGCCCCGCGACCTTTCGGCGTGTCATCCATCCACCCTACCGGGTGCGCATCGATCCCGACTTCAAGGGCGACACGCATTTCAACGCGAAGATCGACGGCATCGAATGGTCCGCCGTGCAGCAGGGGGTGAGCTCATGAGCGCCCAGCACAGCCCGACCCCCTGGGGTCTTACCGAAATGCCGACCGGGCCCAATGGTCTCGTTCTGGCCCCGACCGGGATCACCGATGCCGATGGCGTGATCGTCGCTGTGGCCGAGACGGAGCGCGACGCGTCACGCATCCAACAGTGCGTCAACGCCTGCGAAGAGCTCCCCGACCCGTCGAGGCTCGCCGTCGCCATAAAGCAGATGCGCGAGAACAAAAACCCGGCGTTTGCAGGGCCCGCGGCGATGTTTCTCGATCTGTTGGGGGTGAGCTCATGAGCGCCCACACCCCGACCCCATGGCACACCGGCATACCGATGCTCACCGACGGCGTTGGTATCTACGGCACCGATCACTGCGTCGCGATCCTTGACAGCGAAAGCGGCGTCGACGACGTCGCCGAAATCGACGCCGATAACGCCGTTCGCATCGTCGAGTGCGTCAACGCCTGCGAAGGGCTCACCGAGCCGGGGAAGGTCGCCCAACTGATCGGCGAAATGCGGCGCCGGCTCTATGACGACAACACGCTCCCAATGCAGCGATTCGTTGCCCAACAGGTGTTCGACATCTTGGGGGTGAGCTCATGAGCGCCCAGCATGGCCCGACCCCGTGGCGCTTCGACGGTCCGTCCTTCGGATCGGTCGAAGTCATCGACGCCAACAACGAGCAAATTGGCATGTTCGAGCTCTCGCCCGATGGTCCTCCCGTTGGCGTCTCCGTCGCCAACGCCAAGCGCATCATCGCGTGCGTCAACGCTTGCGAACCCATCAGCCACCCGGCAGACCTGACCGCTGGTATTGCGGTGCTGCGGGCTATGGCGATGGGCACCGTCAACGGCGACCAACTGACCGCGATCCTCGTCCTTTCGACCATGGGGGTGGGGCCGCCGGCCCCGGGCGAGGCCGTCGAGCTCCCCGGCTGGATGCACGCCAACTTGCAAGAGCTCGCCTTGACGGTGGCGCCCATCGAGCTCTTGCAGACGTTCCTGGGGCATGCCAGACACGCCGGGCTCCTTGGCGACGACGACGGAGGTGCGGAATGACCTCCCCGACTCCCTGGACCTCGAATCAGCACCACGAGATCCGCGCGGCCGATGGCACGCTGATCGCCCTGGTCATCGTCGCGCCGAAGCTCGACGAGCGCGAGGTGTACACGCGCATCGTCGAGTGCATCAATGCGTGCCACGAGCTCGAATTCCCCGACGAGCTGCCCACGGCGCTCGCGTACATCCGAGCCGTTCGCGCCAACAACGACGCACACGAGGAGGTGCAGATGTTCGCGACCCTGATCCTCCGGGAGCTCCATGTGCCCTTCACCGCGGGGCTACAAGGCTGGAAATCGAGCGCCCCCGAGACCGCGACGTGCAGCAGTTGCAACACCGCTCAGCCCGAGGTGTGCCAAGACGGGTACTGCCGCCCGTGCCACGTCTCGCTCACATTCGAGGATTGCGTCTCCGGGGCATGGGCCGCTCGGCAACAGAGGGCCGAGAAACGGCCACCGACGCCCCACGGCGGTGCAGCGTGAGTGCCCAACACACCCCGGGCCGATGGCATGCAGCTCGGCACCTCATCAACGTCGGCGGCGAGACAATCGCGGTGACCACGGGGGGCCCCCAAGGGCTCGTCAACGCTGAGCGCATCGTGGCGTGCGTCACGGCCCTCGACGGGCTCAACCCTGACCACGTCGTGCAGCTCGTGCAGCTCGCCCGGCTCGTCGCAGGGGGCAAAATGCTCCCCGGCGCGGGGGTGGTGCTTGCGCGTCACGCCCTCATCGCAGTCGGTGTCGAGGTGCCCCCAGCTCCGGCGAATCACAGCGGTTCGTTCCTGGGGCTGGTGATGGCCGCCGACGACGCAGCGAAGGGAGGGGGCGACGTTGTCTATGTGGCCGACGAGGACGCGGCACGGGAGGCGATAGCCCACGGCGACGTGCCCATCCTCGTCCGTCGCATCGACCGCGCCGACGTCGAGGCTCCCAGCGACGTGGAGGTAGCGGCGACCCTCAGCGGGCCGGTCGTCGCGTCGGACGTCTGGCCTGTCGTCGGCGCCCTGGCCGAGCGGTACGGCTACGGCGGCACAGGCGCACACACGCTCGACGTCCACGACCTCGCCACCGAATCGGGCACCGAGTACGGGCGCACCAAAGCGATCATCCGCGAGCTTGTAGCCGCCGGCATGGCGGTGTTTGCCACCGAAAAGGCGCGGCCGGAGCATTGCTGGATCGTCCCTCGGGACGTGCCGATGCCGGATCACCTCATCGAGATCGACCCTTCGGACGTCTGGGAGCTGTGAGCGGGGTCAGCTCGCCCGGGAGACGCCCCAGGAGTCGCGCAAGCCACGGCGCCAGTCGGGGATCGGCGCCTTGCTGCGAAGGAGCACAAGGCCGGTCGCCACCTGTTCGACCTTGGCGTCGGGGTACACCATGAGAACCTGCTTCAACGCCGTGTTGAATTTGCGTTTGAAGGTGCCCATGTGCATCCGCTTGGGCGCGAATTGCTCCCGCAATGCAAACCATCGGATGTGCTGCGGGCGTCCTGGGATGCGGCACAGGCGGTGCGCAAGCCAACTGTAGATATCGAGACATCGACAACTGTGCTTGAGCGCACCGATGGCGCGGGGGTCCAGCGGCACCGCGTACCGGCACAAGCTCTCGTAAAACTCCGAGCTGAACCGCACGACCGAGGGCCACAACACCCGTTGACGAGCCTCACGGGGAAACCACACGTCGCACTCGCTGAACAATGCCGCGTGGGCGGTGTGGGCCTGATCGTCGCCCACGTATCCGACGCGGACGGCACAGGCGGCCAGGCGGCCGAGCTGTTCACGCAGCGTGCGCAGGTTGCGCCCGCTCGTCGCGAGGCCGACCGACCGCGCAAACGCGGTCATGGAGTCCTCGACTTCCACAATCGGGCTTTGCTGGCGCAGTGCGAGCGTCGAGAGCTGGATGAGGACGAGCCGCGCCCGGGGGCCGTAGGGCAACCCGACAGGGTGCCAGTCGGTGCAACCGGGTGTGTCGAGCGCGTGACCGGCTTCTAGCTGCAACGTGGCGCGGCCGTTCGTCCGAGTCCACAGGCGCACGTCGTCGCCGGGGTTGCGGTACGGCAACCCCGTTTGGCAGAGGATGGCGTGATTGAAGAGCCGGTCGCCGGGGTCGCAGTCTTTGATTTCGGCGTGGGCGTCGATCAGTCGCCCGATTACGGGGGTCGGTTGGTCGGGGATGGGGCACTCCGCCGTCACCCCCCAGCAACGACGGGGGCAGTGTACTGCGGTACGTCGAACGGATCAACGCGTCGCCGTCGATTTCGGCGCTGAAAGCGCCTCTAGCGGTCGCGTTTGGCCCTGTCGGCCGCGCCGTCACACCCCTACATCCCTTGCCAAGCTGGGTCAGAGCACGGCCAGACGCCGGGTTCTCCACAGCGGGTGGCCCGGCTACTACCGGAGATCCTACCGGAATTAGCTACCGGTATTAGGGGCGTGTCCAAGTGTTCGTGGAACCGGTGTCCAAGTGTTCGTGGAACCGGTGTCCAAGTGTTCGTGGACAACTTCACGTTGCCCCAGCTCTGTCCACAGCTCGGGACGAACGCGCCTCGCATTGTCCCCAATCGGCCCACAACCCGGGACGAACGCGGAAAGGGGCTCACGTTGCCCGTTTCGGCGTCTCGCTACTCGCTGCCCTGTCGATCTGATGCATTTCGTGAGCTCCGGGCGCCCCTCGGTACGGCTTACGGCGATTCCTGGTTTTATCGACCGTGCCGGCAACGGGCACACCTTGCACTGCATCAGGGCAAGTGGGCGCGGTGCCGGCACGGTCGATAAAACCAGGAATCGCCGTCTAAGGACTGCGGCGCATCCGCGAGACGGCCCACAGGACGACGACAACGGCCGCCGCTACGGTTGTCGTCGTCGCCATCGCGAGCACGATCGGCACCGCGGGTGTCTCGACGATCAGGTGTAGCGCTGCCTCTTCGGCGCTCGCGGCGGGGTCGTACCGGTCATGATGGATATGCTCACGGCCATCGGGCCACCGCTGGTAGTGCAGCCGTCCTTTGCCGGGCCCCAGCGACCTCACCTGATCCTCGACCTGCCCATTGGGCCATGCCATCACCGGGTGGCGCCATTCCATCGGTCCCCCAACGACCCCATCGTACCCGGGGTTCCCCGCGCGGACGCCAGGATCGACCGCTACGGAACCCGCGCAACGCTCCGACGCGCATCGTGGTACTCGCCGTCCGGGAATCCCACGCATCGCATGCCGACCGCTGCATAGCATTCGTCGCACATGAAGTCTGAAGGGTCGTCGGCAAGCGCGTCGATCCGTCGCCGGTTGTCGCGTGCTCGCCAGTGCAACAGCGCGACCGCGAAGATCAGCGAGAAATCGGTAACGACGGCGCACCAATGGCCGATGTCGTGGGGGTCCATTTCACTCTCCCTGAGGGGTGCTCTCAGCCGGCTCCGTTGCTGCCGTCGTCGCTGCCGTCGTCGCTCTTCTTCTTCTTCGCCTTCGGCTTGGCCTTGGCTTTCGCCTTCTTCTTCGCCTTCGGCTCCGATGCCGTCTTTTCGTCAGGCGCCTCGGGCTCCGTCGTCGGTGTGCCGTCTTCGGTGGCTGCGTCCTCGTCCTCGTCGTCAATCATGGCGACGAGTGTCTTTAAGAGCTTCAGGTGTTTCTTCGCTCGTTCGAGGCGCGCGGGGTCCACAAGCACCAATGGTGCCTCATCGGCGAGATAGTCGATGTAGTCGAAGACGCTGTCGGCGATCTCGTCGTCGGTCGGATCGTCGTCACCGTCCTGGCCGTCCTGGCCGTCCTGGCCGGCGTCACCGTCCTGGCCGTCCTGGCCGGCATCGTCGGATTCGATGTCCACCGCTTCGACGTCAACCACATTCTCGTCAGGGGGCGCAGCGGCGCCCCCTGCGTCACCACCCGAAGGTGATGGTTCCGGCTCGGGGTCGGGCTTGGGTTTGGGTTTGGGTGCAGGCGGTGGTTTGTCCGGCTTGCCGGTATCCGTTTTGCGGCCGGCGTTGATGTGTGCCGCGACGGCCGCAGCCAACTTGCCCACCTGGCCGACCGGCACCTTGAATAGAGTTGAGAACGTCGTGATCGCCTCTTTGACGTTGGGGCTGTTCAGCCACGTAGCATCGTCCTCGGCGTCCTCGTCGAATAGGCCGAGCTCGGCCAGGGCAAGGTCGAGCTTCATGTCCAAGACGCTCTCTTCCCCGGTGAGCCGCCTGTCCTCGGCGCTCAACCAGAAACTTTGCATGTCCTTCAACGCGGTCGCGTAGTCGCGGTTGGTGCGCTCAAGCACTTGCAGTGCACCGAGCGCGATGGGGTCGGCGTTCGTGCCGTTGGTCTTTTGATTGTCCTGGAATTGTTGTGCGATGGCTCCGGCGAGCCCCGGAATGGTCGTATGCCACAGCACCTTTTTGCCTTTCTCGGCCATGATTTCGATGTACAGCGGATCGGAGCTTCCGGCGTCCAGAATCCCTTCCACGAGTCTGTCGCGAAAGTCGTCCCGATTCGCATTCGCAAATCCACCGACGCGGAACGCATCGACCCCATACGGCGCGCGACGGATCCGCACATAGGCACCTTCAGGTAGGTCGAGCTCACGCGCTTTTTGTTCCGCACGCACCACCAGCGGATATTGGCCGACGTCATCTTCACGAATTGGCATCTTTCACCCCCGTTTCCTTACGCATAGCAGTTCGATGATAGCGATTTTGCTTTCAAACCGGGTGAAAGTCCGAAACCAGCTTTCATGTGGCGCCCCCTTGCGCGCAGGGAGCTCGGCGTTGGATCGATCAAAGGATCCCCTTCAAGGAGCTCCCGATGGCCAATGCCGCAAACGACGACACCAGCAAACGCCGAGCATCAGCCGCCGCGCGGAAGCTCCGCGACGAAATCAAGGCCACGCGAAAGCGCTACTCCGAGAAAATCAAAAAGGTCAAGGAGAGCAAGCCTTTGATGATGGCTCTCAACGTCGGCGCGTTGAGCACGACCGCCGTCATGAGCGGCGCCATCCAGGGTCTCATTCCCGACGAAATGGTCATCATGAAGACCAACATCCCGATCGGCATCATTCGCGACGTCGCCGGCATCGGCGCCGGCACAGTCCTCGGCGCCGGCTCGGCGTTCGCGGGTATCGATGTTGGCGTCTACGCCGGGGCCGGCATCGCCACGACATCGGCGGCCGGCATCGCCCGCACCATGGTTCGTTGGGGTCGCGAGTACGGCGTGAAGATGTGGAACGAGCGCAACAGCACGAAGAGGGACGACGAGACCGAAGAGCAGTACCAGGAGCGCTTGGCGGAGGCCGCGTAGCGCTCTCACGTTCGCGGCATGGGGCCCGAGCTCCGTGCCGCGCGGTGAGCGCGTGACGCGCCAGGAGGTCATCAATGCGACACTTTTCCGCGCCCGCGACGCTGCAACAGCAGGTGGGCATCACCAAAGAAGGCAAGCCCGTTTTCAAGCTCTTCCGCTTCGGCGTGAACCTGGAAATTGACCCCGACCGCGAAGGCTACATGCGGC
>SDBT01006561.1_pt1 | contig 19273 bp, 22 predicted proteins | sample 2277101 | NCBI WGS metagenome assembly SDBT01 (sample SAMN10404973, study PRJNA504765) | marine sediment metagenome | isolation source: marine sediment core GS10_PC15, 103 cmbsf | place: Arctic Ocean: Southern Knipovich Ridge | collected 2010 | reverse complement strand
GCGATTCGATGGGCGAGGTGCAGGTTCCCGCTCAGGCATACGCCGTTATCATCGAATTCATAGGTATGGAAGAGAATGCCGCGTGGAGCTTCTATGGCAGCGGTACCTTCGCCGGAGCGTACCCTGACGTTGAAGTAGAGGGAGAGGTCTCTTCGTTCGGCATTAATCAAGGAAAATTCGTTTTCTTCGACCTAAAAGACGAAAAAGCCAGTGTCGGCTGTTTTTTGATGGCCTTTAACCTGCGTGTACCACTTGAGGACGGCATGAAGGTGAAAGTAAAAGCCACACCGAAACTGACAAACAAAGGTCGCTTTAGTTTGACTGTTAAAAAAATAGAGCTTTCAGGTGAAGGTTCACTTAAACGCGCATACGAGCTTCTAAAGTCTAAACTTGACCAAGAAGGCTTGTTTGACGTCGCCAGGAAACGGCTGTTGCCACAGTTTCCAAAAAAAGTTGGCATTATTGCGTCTGAAACATCAGCTGGTTATACCGACTTTCAGAAAATATCCAATGAGCTATGGGGCGGGGTAAGCTTCCATCTTGCCCACGTGCAGGTTCAAGGCGAAGCAGCCGCTGGGCAAGTGATTGCCGCCATTAAGTACATGAATGAGATGACCGAACTGCCAGATGTTATTGTAATCATTAGGGGTGGCGGAAGCCTGGAAGATTTATCGGCTTTCAACGACGAATTTGTTGCCCGGACGGTTGCAACCAGCCGAGTACCAACTCTTGTGGGTATTGGTCACGAAGTAGATGTCACTCTTGCTGGTTTGGCTGCAGACGAAAGAGCATCTACACCAAGCAATGCAGCCCAGCTACTGCTACCAGACAGGGCGGAGTATACAAACATTTTGCGGCGGTGGACCGCACAGCTTACGTCGTCTATGAACCGGCTAATCGAAGGTAGGCGCCGGGAGTTTATACTTGCTATCAGCGAGAGTATGAGCTCGCTTCTGGAAGCTACTCTCACCAAACTAGATTCTTTGACAAGAACGCTACGCGGCTATGACCCTAGGCAAGCACTTCTTCGTGGTTACGCTGTGGCCAGGGCAGGCGGCAAGGTGCTAAGGAGCGGCAAGGGTATTAAAATCGGAACATTAGTCATGCTAGAATTAAGCGACACAATTCTAGGTACGGAGGTAAAAAATGTCAGCAAAAAATAGTAGCACTATTCAGGGCAAAATGAAGAAGCTTGAAGAAATTGTTCAATGGTTCGAATCCGACGACGTAGACATTGACGAAGCTCTTGCAAAATATGAAACAGGCTTAAAGTTAGCCAACCAGCTCCAAGAAGACATTAAATCCACAAAGAACAAGTTCACAAAAATAAAGAAATCGTTCGACAAAGCGGGCTAGATGCCGTTTTTGCTCATAATTATTACGGTAGTTGTGGTGATTTTTTTTGTCACAATTTTTTTTGGCTCTCCGTATGTTCGCTCTCATAAACAACCTGTAGAGAAAGCGCTCGATCTGCTTGAGATGAAAAAAGGTGACCACCTTTTGGACCTTGGCTCTGGCGACGGTTCGGTGCTTATCGCAGTAGCCAAACGTGGAAACTATGCAACAGGGTATGAACTAAACCCAATACTTTGGGCTATTTCACGACTTAGGACTCGTAAATACGCAGACCAAGTATGTGTTCACTGGGGTAATATGTGGAACGCGGAAATAAATGACGAGACGCATAATATCTATATATTCTTGGACACACGTTTCCTAGGCAGGCTAGACAAAAAAATCACAAATTCAAAAGCTAGGGTGAAAGTAGTGTCATATTCGTACAAGATTCCTAGTAAAAAAATTCAAAAAACAAGCCAAGGTATGCATCTTTACGAATACTTCAATTGAAATGTACTGCGGCGCTAGGTAAACTATGGTTATGCTTAAATTAAATGAACGAGGAGAAATAAATCCTCTAACGTTGCCGTTTGCCATAGTCATGATACTGGCGCTTGGTTTTGGTGTGTTCGGTGTTTGGGCTTACTCAAGCTATAACGACCAAAAGAGTAATGTCGATGTAATAGTCGCTGTAGAAGTAGTGGAGGCAGAGAAAAATAAAGAGGCCGAGCTTCAAGCTGAGTTTGCCGAGGAACAGAAAAAGCCTAACAAAACCTACACAGGTCCTGTAGCCCTGGGAAGCGTGAAGATCGTGTACCCGAAATCTTGGAGCGCATATATCCAGGCCCAGGAAACAGGAACGGTCAAACTAGAAGCATATTTTCACCCAGATTACGTTCCGTCGACAGACAGTGACGTTCTTTATGCAACTCGGGTTAGTTTATCCAGGTCTGACTACGCTAAGGTGTTAGCAAGCTACCAAGATTTGGTAGAAGATGGCGACCTAAGCGCTAAAGCTATAACTATTTCGGGAGCTAAAGGTACGAGACTGAACGGTTTGATCGAAAGAGACGTAAACGGAGCGCTCGTTCTACTGCCACTTCGTGACAAAACTTTGATGATTTGGACCGAGTCGACAAACTATATAGCAGACTTCAACAAAATTATTTCGAACCTAACTTATTCACCCTAGAGTTAGAATTTAGAAACAAAAGTTTGCGCTGCTAACGCCGGCGCACTGCAGCGTTCTTTGTAAAAGCCTGTCCGCCTACCGGCGGAAACAAACTAGCACTGTTTCGGCAGTGCACACCATCGTCTTTTTTGACAGCAAAAAAGACATAAAAACTGCCTCCACGGACGAAAACATGACTAAGAAATAATTAAAATCACACCGGAGCTCTCAATTTCGCCTTCGGCGAAGTCTGTTATTAATGTAGTAGAGTAACAGACAAAACTCGAGCTCATTACTCGGCGTGGCTCAATTATTTCTTAATCAGTTTTCTTTAGTGTCGGGAATTAACTCGGGAGTCAGTTGCTGTGGGGTGCCTGTTAGATTCTAATGTCCTCTAAGCCTTTTCTAAGGACCTCTGGATCAATGTAGATGGCATCATGACCGCCTTCTGTCTCTATGACAACTAATCCGTTTCTTCTAGATTCTTGGATAACTTCATCTGAACGCGGGAAAATCTCATCATTTTTTGAGAATACACGATGAATCGATATATCTGGTTTGCTCAGTTTAAACTTGAGCAAGCTTTGATTGCTATCAAACTCACTAATTTGACCAAGCAGTGTGTACATTTCTATAGGATGCAGAAATCCGTCGGTGCTAGTGCGTGGCCGTAGCGCTTCTAGAGTTGCACCTCGTTTGCCAGAATCAAATAAGTCTTTCATTTGATTCCTAACTTTTTTAACAGCACCAGTGAAGAGTTCACCTTTGCTTCTTAAGTCGGGTGTATTAAATGCTGCAAGTGCAGCAGGGGATATTGTCTCAGATAAAGCAAGTATCCCCGCAGAATGAACAACTATAAGTGCATCTTTTGCGGCTCGCGTAATTTTTTCGGGATCCTCAAGAGCTTCTCTCACAGTGAAAGGGTCAATAACCTCAATATTGGTCACACCTGTAATTCTCTCAAGAGCAGGCTCGTCAATTTCTTTGCCAAAGCCAGGTATAAAAAGCGCATGTTTTGGTGAATTCATAAACATATATTAACATAATATGAGTTATCTGGCAATCTGTTAATCTTTATGTCTTGTCTCCCGACACTAAAGAAAACTGATTAAGAAATAGGGTGTTTGGGTTGAGTAATGAACCTGAGTTTCGTTCGTCACATTCCCAAATATGGTGACGAACCAGTCCGGACATCTGACGGACTGACTGAAGGTTCCAACCTAAAGATCTTATTTCTTAGTCATGTTTGCGTCTGTGGAGGCAGTTTTTTAAGTCTTTTTTGCTGTCAAAAAAGACGATGGGGCGTGCTCCCGAAAGAGCGCTAGTTTTGGTTCTTTCCAAAGAACCACGCTTATGCTCGCGTTAGCCTAGACAGGTTTGCTAAAATATAACCTATCAAGAGGGTAGGTATGACACGTTCCAAAGACAAATACGCACAAAAGGAAGCACTCGACCTTATTAGTGCTGCAACACACGATTTGAAAGCGCCCCTGTCCTTAATAAAGGGCCTAAATGACCTTATGACCAAAGGAGAGCTAAGTAAGGAAAAACACGACAAGTACATTTCTCGAATCACAATGAGCCTAGTACAAATGGAGCGAACACTTGAGACTATTGAAACACTTAGCTCAGTTATTGCTGCCCAGGAACAGGTGGCACTAGAGCCAATAAGTATGAATGAGCTCATGAATAGCGTTGCCCAGCAGCTTGAACAAAAGGCAAAAGAATACGACCAAAAGCTGGTCTTAAAAAACGGACGTCGCTCATATGTGGTGCTTTCAAACAGGAAAATTCTTGAAAACGCTCTCTACAGTTTAGTAGATAACGCAATCAAGTATTCTGAACCTAACAGCGAAATTCTGATTCGTCCAAGCAGAGCCCAACGTAGTGGTTTTGCTCGCCTAACTATTCGTGACAAAACAATGGGCGTTCGCAAAAGTGATTGGGACAGAGTTATGGGTGCACTAGGTAAGATGGGCTCGCCCAACCCAGCACACGCAGGTGACAGCGGTTTGGGTTTGTTCGCAACGGTCAGGTTGGTGCAGAGTTTAAACGGCATAGTCGGGGTAAAGCCCGTAAGTGGCGGTAGCAGTTTTTTCATTGAAATTCCCATCGCACAGCAACTCCACTTAGAATTGCCGAGCGCATGAAGGTCTTAATAGTCGAAGACGATAAAATGCTAGCAGAAATGTACCGCGACGGTTTCCTGGCGGCTAATCACAAGGTAGTTAGCGCTCACGGCGCCCAGGATGCACTGAATAAGCTGGACAATACAGTGGTGGATTTAATACTTCTAGATCTTATTTTGCCTGGTCGTAGTGGGGTGGAAGTAGTTCATGAACTTAGTTCGTATGAAGATTGGCAGAAGATACCAATTATCCTAATGACCGACAATCATCCTTCAACGTTTAAAATCGCCGAAGAAGATCTCGCTAAGTACTCTGTGCGCAAGCTTGTATTTAAGCAGAAGACAACTCCCACAGAAATTGTAAAGTTAGCCGAGGGTATAGTTAGTGAACCGGTATAGCACCAAAGCCATAGTGCTTCGGCGTGTAGATTACGGCGAAGCCGACAGAGTAATAACATTCCTTACACCAGACCGCGGTAAAGTCGCAGTCATGGCAAAGGGAGTGCGCCGCGAAAAGAGTAAGCTAGCAGGTGGAATCGAATTATTCTCTGAAACCAACATTACTATAATAGAAGGCAGGGGAGATTTAGGTATTTTAGCCTCGTCTAGGCTTGTCGAATATTACAAGTATATTGTTACTAATTACGAACGAGTTACCAGCGCATACCAAGTGATTAAGTTTATCAACGATCTTACCGAAGACGGCGCAGGCAGTGAATTCTATGATTTACTAAACACAGCACTCTTTTCACTCAACAACTTAGAGTTACCCGTGGAGCTAAGCGAAGCGTGGTACAAGCTGAACACCCTTCAACTTATGGGTTTGGAGCCAGATTTAACACTAGATACAGCTGGCCGAAAACTTGACTCTTCAGACACATATACTTATGACCTCAAGGAAGGGTCACTTACAAAGGACCCTAAAGGGAAGCTAGGTGCTAACCAAATTAAGGCTTGGCGACTTCTACTTACCCAAAAGCCAGAAATAGTTGCGAAAGTGCACGGAGCTGCAGAGGTGATAAAAGAGAATGCCGAGCTCATTGATAAGATTTATAAAAATACCCCAGGAGCATGGTAGTTGACAATTCATCAACATTGTGCTAATGTTTATCCAATGTTTCAATTCCTAAAAACATAAACGATAAACAAAACAATGAATAAAGAAATAGTACAAAAATTTGAGACGAGCGCTGAACAAGGTCTTATTAGCACTGAAAATGTAGAAGATCGTATAAACAATTTTTTGGTTAGAAAAAACGTGGCAGAATTGTCTATTAAAGAAACGATGGAGAACTAGGGGTTATTCATGAGTGGCGAACGACCACCAGGAGCAGAAGGCGATCCAGAATCTTTTAGAGCTGGGGGTGAAGAAGAGAAGCCTGAAGACTTGTTCCAAAGAACGGTAAAGTTCTTAGAGCAGGAAGAAAACAACTCGATATGGACGAAATCTAAAGAAATACGTTTAAGTGACGATGATCAAGACTACTTCACATTTGAAATAGGGAAAGGAGACGAACAATTCACAATGTTCACCCTAATGAAGAGTGAATTTACGAAAAGCGGAGAAGATAAAGGTGACTACGACTCAGAAAGCACGCATAACACCGTAGTGGGAGTGCTCCATGAGGATAAATTTGAAGTTCTTGGACTTGAAGAACCGCACCTTAGGGAAATGGTTGAAGAATTCTCAGAAATAATTGAGTCTATAGTTGCTCAACGCGAAGAGAGTAACTAGCCGTGAACCGTGTAAATACTTAATAAAAAAGATGAACACTGGTACTTGATTGAAACCAGCTCGTACCCGATACTATTGGGTAATGAGCAGCAAAAATGCAGAAGTTAGTCTAGAAACATTAGTGAGTCTCGCGAAAAGGCGAGGCTTTGTATTTCCAGCTTCCGAAATTTACGGCGGGATTTCCGGTTTTTATGATTACGGCCCGTATGGTGTACAGATGGCACGAAACCTCAAAGACGCTTGGTGGGACGCGTTTGTGCGCAGCGTGCCCAATATTTATGGCCTAGACTCAGCAATTATCCAAAACCCGAAGCTCTGGGAAGCAAGTGGACACGTAAGCGGCTTTAACGACCCAATGGTTGAGTGCAGCGAATGCCATTCTCGGCACCGCGTAGATCACTTAGTTGGCAAGGAGATGGATAAGCTGGTAGATTACACACCACTACTATCAGATGTGAAATGTACGGTATGTGGTAAGACGGGGCACTACAGCGAGGTGAAAACATTTAACATGATGTTTAAAACAAATGTTGGCGCCTCGGAGGACAGTGATTCGAAAGCCTACCTTCGCCCCGAAACAGCAGGCGGAATTTTTGCTAATTTTGACCAGATATTAGAGACGACTAGAGCAAAGCTTCCTTTTGGAGTAGCGCAGATAGGCAAAGCGTTTCGGAACGAAATAAGTCCACGCGAATTTCTATTTCGTGTTCGCGAATTTGAACAGATGGAAATTGAGTACTTTGTGAACCCAGAGCACGCAGACTCCGAGCTTGAGAACTGGAAACAAATTGCTTGGGATTGGCTCAAAGAGATTGGCCTAGACGAGAGCAAGATGGAGTGGCACGAACACGACGACGCCGAAAAAGCGCATTATGCTGTAGCTAGCTGGGATATTAACTACGACTACCCATTTGGCTCTAAAGAACTTTGGGGTATAGCAAACAGGACAGACTACGATTTGAAAGCCCACTCTAAAGAAAGTGGCAAAGACCTGACATATTTCGACACTGTAAAAAACGAGCATATAACACCGTACGTTATCGAACCATCACTAGGCGTTGACCGGCTTTTCCTGGCCGCGCTTCATTCGGCCTATACCGAGGAAGAAGTTAACAGAGAGAGTAGGGTTGTGCTGAAGCTTGCTAAAGGCATTTCACCAGTAGACGTAGCGATTTTGCCACTAAGCAAGAAGCCAGAGCTGCAAAAAATAGCTCGTGAAATTTATTCGAAGCTCGTTGGCGGTACAGGCTTAACCGTGGAATACGACGAAACCCAGAGTATCGGCAAACGCTACCGCCGCCAAGACGAAATCGGTACACCAATGTGTATAACGGTAGATTTTGAAACTCTCGAAGACCAAGCAGTAACCATCCGCGACCGCGACACCATGGAACAAAAGCGCGTAAAGATCGAAGAACTCGTTAAACACATAGGCTGAATTTTCAAACGCGCACACAGTACGTAGCTATGCTATAATTTTGCCAAATAACTTGGAGGGAAGATGAATCTTACAATGCTAGATGGAGTAGAAGAACAGCTCGAAGAATGGTACAAAGGCGCCCCGAACTTGCCAAAAAAGGTGAACACTTGGCTTGCGAAATATTCCTGGATATTCGTTTTGGTGAGCGCTGTAATAATGTCCTTTGCTGTACTTGGTCTGCTTGCGGCTCTTGGAGTAGTAACAATAGGAATAAGTAGCACGGTTAGTTACGGGTTCTTTAGTTGGTGGGCTTTAGCAGCGTTGGTAACCTATGTGGTTTTCTCATTACTGGCAGTCTCACCCCTAAAGGCGATGAAGCGAGAAGGCTGGAAGTTACTGTTTTATTTAGAAGTTTTCTATTTTGTGTTTGGACTCATGCAGTGGTTAGCAAGGCCAGCTCTTGTTGGCAACCTGCTGAGTAGTGTAGTCGCGGCTGCTATTGGTTTGTATTTCCTCTACCAGATTAAGGAATACTTTAAGTAAAAGAAGCGGGAAATACGATTATTGATTTCCCCAAGTTGCTCCGAAAAACAAATAACAAAAGTTTAAATGCGTGTTCCTGGGTAAAACCAAGTAGCAAGGCGCAACAAAAGTTAAATCAGATTTAAATCATATTTAAATATGATTTAAATCTGATTCTTTGTGAATGACTAGTGTTAATTCGCACTTGTAGCTCGCATCAAGAGAGCGAGAGGCAAGTACCAACAAAAATAGTGCGACGTAGTGGAACGACACGTTGCATGAAGGTATAATTAAGGCTAATGAAACTAAACAACCTTAAGAAAATTAAATATTGGGGGGCGAGCACTTCGGCGCACCAAGTTGAGGGCGGAAACCACAACCAGTGGAGTGTTTGGGAGCTTGAAAACGCGACCGAGCTTGCGGCGAATTCTGAAAAAAAATATGCGCACTGGCTACCACGCTGGGACGATATAAAGGGGCAGGCGCAGGACCCAGAAAACTACGTTTCAGGCAAAGCCGCTGACCACTACAATTTGTACGAGAAAGATTTCGACCTTGTAGAAGAACTCAACATGAATGCGTTCAGGTTTTCGATAGAATGGTCACGAATAGAGCCTAGTGAAGGTGAGTGGGATGAAACTGAAATCGAACACTATCGAAAGTACCTGCAGTCGCTTAAGAAGCGGGGAATTGAGCCTTTTGTTACTCTTTGGCACTGGACGATGCCGGTGTGGTTTGTTGAAAAGGGAGATTTCGAGAAGCGAAAAAATGTAAAATATTTTGTGCGTTTTGTAGAAAAGATTATGGAAGAGCTAGGTGATTTGTTTACCTACGTAGTTGTCTTGAACGAACCCAACACGTATGTCGGTATGAGTTACGGAATTAACGCATGGCCGCCACAAGGCAGAGGTAGAATATGGTTAATTCCGACGTACTACAACTTGGCCTTGGCGCATAGGAGAAGTTACAAAGCTATTAAGAGCCTTAGGTCTAGCTTAAAGGTAGGTGTGTCAGTGCAAATCTCATATCATTACAGTGCCGACGGTGGCGTAGCAAGCAAGACTATTGCACGAGTTGGTATGTGGGGTGCTAACTGGATTTTCTACAACAGAACACGCAAGCAACACGACTTTTTTGGGATGAATTACTACCAGATTAATCGTATTGAAGGTATAAAGCTCAAAAATACCAATGATCGCCAGAGTGATATTGGCTGGAATATGCAACCCAAAGACATTGAACCTCTTCTCGTTAAGGCTTACGAGAAGTACAGGCTTCCGATTATTATTCTGGAGAATGGACTTGCTGATAAAGACGATAAAGACCGTAAATGGTGGTTAGAGCAAACGCTTGAAGCAATAGGTAACGCTGCTGAAAAAGGTGTTGCGATAGACGGTTATTTGCACTGGAGCCTTCTGGATAATTTCGAATGGGCTGATGGGTTTTGGCCAAGATTTGGGCTAGTGGAAGTTGATTACAAAACCATGGAGCGAACAGTTCGGCCAAGTGCCAAATGGTTCGGCGAACAAATCAAACAGATTCGAAATGACCCATAAATCTGTCGAGAATGAACTGAAGGAACTCATCGATGACAATCGTGCTGATGCCGCTCGTTGGTTCTTTAAAACTGGACCAGGTGAATACGGCGAGGGCGATGAATTTATTGGGATTACGGTACCGAATCAACGAAAAGTCGCGAAGAAGTACAAAGATTTGGGGCTAGGCGAGATACAAAAATTACTCGGCAGCTCTATTCATGAACATCGCCTGACAGGAATTTTTATTATGACATACCAATTTGAACGAGGCGATGAGCATAAAAAGAAGACTATATATAATATGTATCTCAAAAACGTCGCTAAGGGAAACATAAACAACTGGGACCTCGTGGATTCAGCTGCACACAAGATCGTCGGAAGCTACCTTATAGATAAGCCACGAGACATTCTCTATGAGCTCGCAGAGTCGGATAGCTTGTGGGAGCAGCGGGTGGCGATTATCGCTACAGCTTGGTTTATCAAAGAAGATCAGTTCGGCGACACCTTATTAATAAGTGAAAAGCTTCTGAATCATGAACATGACTTAATCCATAAGGCCGTCGGCTGGATGCTGCGCGAAGTAGGCAAGCGTGACGCACCAACAGAGCAAGAATTTCTAGACAAACATTACAAACAGATGCCCAGAACAATGCTACGGTATGCGATAGAAAAATTCCCCGAGAAAACCCGACAACAGTATTTGAAAGGGACTAAGTAATATCAGGTTCAGACTCGAAGAGGGTATGCTGCAGCTTAGCAATCTTGGTTGAATCTTCATGTGTGTAGTATTTAGGGAGTTCATTGTTACTCTTGATGTAGGAGATAAGCTCATACGGCTCCCAAACACTGTTTTCGGGGATGTAAGTAGGTAGGTCGTGCGGTTTCTCAAGGAAATAACAGCTCAGCCGCTTCATTTGAGCAATTGCCAACTCATAGCTAGCACTTGGCCCAATGTAGCCACTAGGGTTAACGAAATAACAGAAACCTTCGCCAGGTGTGAGTTGATTCATGGCGGAAATGAACCTTAATTCGACAAGCCGTTTGTCATCATGAATATCGTCATTTTCAAAATAGGCGAATCCAGACTGAAAGTCAGCTATTTCTGTACGTTTTGGAGCGAGGATGTTTATCCCTGCGTTGGCAAGTAAGTCGTAGGATAATTTATACGTGGCGAAACTTTTCGACAGACTACCATGGACGGTGCAAACGAAATCTTTAGAAAGATTCCTCATCATAGTGCTGCTCCTTTTCGATGAAGCTATGTTTACCAAGAGCGACATCTAATTCAAGGTCGAAACTGGCGTATTTTTTTTCGATTGATTTCATGTCTTCTACCTTGCACCAGTAATTCTTGCCACCCTCGAAATCGAGCATAAGGCTTCCGGTAACGCCGGTGCAGTTGACCACAAAAAACATTTTGTCTTCTAATAATTTAGATGTCTTTTTAGAGTAGGTGAGTTCGTGGTATACGCCAGCAAGTTTTGTCTTAGCCAATAGGCGCGTTTCTTCAACGAGTTCTCTTGCAGCTGCCGTGAAGACAGTTTCACCCCAGCGGATTTTGCCTCCAGGAAAACCAGAATATCCAAAATAAGGATTCTTTTTACGTTCCTGGAGTAGGAATTCTGTTTCGCCATGCTTATTTTTTCGTTCGATCGCTAATAAAACTGCAACTTTAGGTTGTTTTTCCAAGGTGTTATTGTCTGTATCTAATCGGTTTGCGTATTCTTTGCCTTTGGCCGTAAGACGGTACTTGCCTCTAGCTAATTTCTCGATGTATTCGAGTTTAAGTAAACGTGATACATGGAAATTAAAATGATCGCTAGTCAGACCTGAAATTTTCTTGAGGGCACTAAATGAACCCTCTTTAACAAAAAGCAGTTCTCTTAGAATTATTGTTTGGACTTCATGAATATTGGATTCATGGCTCATTCGCGTTCTCCCTAGTTACGTAAAGCATAGAAGATACTAATAGATATGGCTAGTAAAGTTGACTTCACTAAACATAGTCGTTATGTCCAATTTCTGGAAGTTGAACTATACTTTTATGGCTATGAAAGGACCAAAGGTAGTAATGATAGGTGGAGGTACGGGCAGTTTCACGCTGCTTAGCGTGCTGAAAGATTACGTGCAAGATATTACTGCTCTTGTAAACATGGCAGACGATGGCGGTTCTACTGGGATTTTGCGTGACGAGCTTGGAGTGTTGCCACCCGGCGATGTACGGCAATGTTTAGTTGCTTTGTCACGTTCGTCCGACCAAATGCGCGAGCTCTTTAACTATCGTTTTCCGGAAGGGACTTTTGAGGGTCATTCATTCGGAAACTTGTTTCTAACCGCGGTAGAGAAGATGACTGACAATTTCTCAGAGTCTGTTGAATTTGCCAGCGACGTTCTGGATATCCAAGGTCGTGTTTTACCGATGACACTTGATGACATAAGGCTTGAAATAGAATTTTATGATGGCAGCAGGGAAAAAGGTGAACTAAAAATTGGGCACATGGATTTTCAAGGTAAGCTCAGGCCTAAACTACACCTAAATCCCGCAGGCAAAATAAACCCCGAGGCGAATGAGGCAATTAAAGAGGCTGATCTGGTGGTGATAGCTCCTGGTAACCTTTACGGCTCTATCGGCCCGGCACTTATTATCGACGGTGTTGCTACGGCACTTAATAGTAGCAACGCTAAACTTGTGTATATATGTAATCTCATGACTAATTCTGGTCAAACAGACGGCTTCAAAGTTAGTGATTACGCAAACGAAATAGAGCGTTTTATTGGTAAAGGTAGGCTTGATTACGTTTTGTACAACAACAAACAACCCTCTAAAGAACTACTTGAGAAATATTCTAACAAGCGCGATTACCTTGTAGAGTGGAACGACAAAGCTCTGAACAGTAGTAGTTACCAAGCCATCGGAGGCGACTACCTTTCGGCGAACATATATACGAAAGACGCAAATGATAAGCTTCGCAAGGGGAGCACTCTTGTTAGGCATGACGCTCAGGCTGTATCTGAGCAACTGATGAAGATTTACGCATCTTAGCCTGGATAGCGTAGTAATCCACAGCCCCTACACCAAATAGGTGATTCTGTGGAAAACTTAAGCATAATCTGAGCTATTATCAATAAAATACTTGTATGTGGGGAGCAGTGGGTAGTAAACTGTTACGCAGTGGGTACGAGCGGGTAACAAGAAGTAACCCAATCTAAAAACAAAAAAACCACGAAAATTAAAACAACCCACACAGGGAAACGGAGATGATGGCTACGGTCGATTATTTCGAACGAAAACTTGACGACAAGCGAAGGCTAACCGTACCAGCCGAGCTTAGAAGCGAGTTCTCAAACGGAATTGTCGTTGTGACCAGAGGCTTTGGCAAATACCTTCACGTGTACACACAGGGTGTATGGGAAGGTATCGTAGAACCAAAGCTGGCCGGCGATATCCTCGACGAGAAAGTCGCCGATCTCAATGTTCAGTTCCGGATGGGCAAAAGCGAAAGCCAGATGGACACGAAGCAGGGTAGGATTACCCTCGAACAACACCTCCTTGATTATGCAGGCATAGACCACGACGTTGTCGCGGTACGTGTCGGGCGGTATTGGCGCATTATGGCCAAATCCTTAGCATAAAGAGAAACGCACTTTTACAATTTAATAGTCCGAGGTCAACTATCTGACAGCCAACGGTGGATTTAATAGGGCACCACCTTAAAAACCCTTGCACATTATTTGGTAACAAACACCTCCCAAAACTCCACCTCACACATAAGTCTCTCAAAGCTATGGATTTTAGGAGAATTTCTGAAATTCTCTCACCACAACAACTCCATTAGCGCACAAAAACAAAAATTTTATAAAAACAAAGAGTTGACTGTCAGTTAGGTGACCTCAAAAAAACAAAAATACCACCACAACAATCATTTACCAGTTTTAGTGGACGAAGTCTTAGAGTTGCTGAACCCAAAAGCTGGGGAAAGCTACCTGGATTTGACCGCCGGTTACGGCGGACACGCGTCTAAAGTACTGGAAGTGACAAAAAATGTATCGGGGATGATACTAGTTGATCGAGACAAAAATGCCATCGATTCCTTGTCGTTTTTAAAGGAAGCAGGAGCCAAGCTAATTCACAGTGACTTAGCGAGCGCAGTAGCTTCGTTGAACAAACATAATGAATCGTTCGACATGATACTTCTCGATTTAGGTGTATCGTCACCACAACTTGACAACGGGGCTCGAGGATTTAGCTTCCAAAAAGAAGCCAAGCTCGATATGCGAATGGACGAGAGTCAAAGCTTAACTGCGGAGACCGTCGTCAATGAGTATTCCTACGAAGATTTAGCTTTCATACTCCGTAATTTTGGGGAAGTGAAGCGTCCTGGCCAATTAGCCAGGCTCCTCATAGATGCTCGACCAATAACCTCGACGCTAGAATTAGCGTATGTCATAGAACAAAACTCAACGTCACGCGGGAAAATACACCCGGCGACGCGCACTTTTCAAGCAATACGAATCGCAGTCAACCAAGAGTTAGACCAAGTAGAATCGGTGCTTCCGATTTTACCAGATCTACTCAAGGATGACGGTAGACTAGTAATTATCAGTTTTCATTCTCTAGAAGACCGTTTGGTCAAAAACTTTTTCAAAGAGGAGAAGGAAAACGGATATGAAGCTAGGCTTCGAACCCTCACAAAAAGACCTATCAGCGGTTCCCATAAAGATGTTCACAACCCGCGAGCACGTAGTGCAAAACTACGAGCCGCAGTAAAAATAAACACAAAAAGAGAAAGGAGCATATGAATTCTATGCCAATCAAAGTAGAGCTTAAAAGCTCCAGAGCGTTCCGAGTACCTGTTCACAAAAGATAAGAACTTTTGATAACGAGCGCTCGAGGTGGGCGCCCATAAATCATGGGTGCCGCACACCTCAACAAAAACAAAAAGGAAATTAACATTTTATGTCATATCACATTGCTACGATTTCACAGAGACAGGCTCTGCGAAGAAACCGTAACTACATAAAAAGCGGCGGTGCTACAGCGGCTTTAGGTCCGATTGCAAACGTACTTTTCATTTCAGTGATGATTAGTATTCTCGGCTTGATATATCTGACACAGGTAACAAAAACAAGTAGCTACGGATACGAAGTAAATAGGCTAAAGACAGCAAGACAGGAACTCCAGAAAGAGAATCAGTCCCTACAAGTCGAGAGTGCGCGGTTGCAAGCCCTACAGACTATTAAGACGAGCAGTGTCGCCAAAGGCCTTGAAGGCATTGGTAGCGCCGAGTATGCGACTCAATAATTAACGAGCAAGCTTGATGACGGAAACTACTGTTAACACCAGGCGAAGGTTTATTTATCTACTTCTTATTTTTTTTGGTGTGGTGTTTGCCAGCCGACTTTTTTTTATTCAGGTAGTTAACGGAGAATACTATAAAACTCTCGCTCAAGCCGAGCAGTTGCGTAAATTTGAAATACCCGCTGATCGCGGGTCTATTTATATGCGCAGTGGCGACCAGAAAATACCTTTGGTGCTAAATGAGGATTATAAAATTATCTACACAGACCCCAGATATGTTGATAATGTAGAAAAGACCGCTTTGGAATTGTCCAAAGTTTTAGGTGGCAGGGCAGCTGATTACGAAGAGTTGCTAAAACTTGAGGATAGAGTATACGTTGTACTTAAAAAGAGTGTTGACCCTGCGACAGCAGACAGACTGGACGAAAAGGAGTTAGCGGGCATAGGAATGCAGAGTGCACCTAAACGTGTTTACCCAGAAGGCTCGTTGGCTAGCCAGATACTTGGTTTTGTAAATAACGACGGAGTTGGACAATACGGAGTAGAGGGTTATTTGAACGACGAACTAGCAGGGGAGCCAGGTCTCCTTAGGGCTGTGACAGACGCTAGAGGCATACCTCTTTCTACGTCAGATGACGACAGTGGCATAGACGTGCCTGTGAAGGATGGAACAGATGTGGTATTGACTATAGACAGAGGTGTCCAACGTGCTGCCGAGGAAGCAGTAAAGAGCGGCGTGAAGAGAACTAATGGTATTTCAGGAAGCGCGGTTGTTATCGATCCAAAATCCGGTGCGATTTTGGCAATGGCCAACTACCCAGCGTACAAACCGAGTGAATTTAATAAGGAAGAAAAATTAGAAGTATTTTCAAACGACGTTGTTAGCGACGCCTACGAACCGGGGTCTGTCATTAAGCCCTTCACAATGTCTGCAGGCCTCCAGAGTGGAGCAGTGAAAATTGACTCAAAATTCTACGATACGGGTTCAGTGGAAATAGATAATTGGGTAATAAAGAATGCAGAAGGAAGAACATGGGGTGAACAGGATATGCGCGGCATAATCGTGAAATCGGTAAACACAGGAATTATCCATGTTTTGAGGCAGATGGGCGACGGAGAAATAAACGTTAAAGCTCGTAAAACTTTGTACAACTATTTCACTAACAATTATCGTTTTGGTACAAGCCTTGGCGTAGCTCAAACTAATGAAAATCCGGGTGTCATCTTTGGCCCAGAAGAAGCAGAGGGCAACAATGTAAAATATTCGAATATGTCTTTCGGTCAAGGTTTTACGGCTACGATGCTACAGGTTTCTGCGTCATTCGTAGCACTAGTGAATGGTGGTGATTTCTACCAACCATACTTAATTCATTCGCGAATTAGTGGCCAAGACGGCGTTGAAGAAGTGAGCCAGCCACAAGTAATAAACAGTAATGCTATTTCCGACGAAGTCTCCAAAGAAATTCGCAAGATGCTCGTAGGAGTGGTCACAGAAGGCGGCGGTTATTATGCCGAACGACCTGGATTCACAATTGGCGGGAAGACTGGTACTTCACAGTTGATTGAGCCCGATGGTACGTATAGCCTAAGTAGGTATATCGGTTCGTTTATCGGGTTTATTTCCGGCAATAATGTTGAACAAACACCAGATTTTGTAGTGATGACTCGAATTGTAGAGCCTAAAGTCGGTGTTGGCGCAGGTGCGGAGGCAGCAGCACCAGTATTTGGGGAAATCGCAGACTTTTTGATCAATTATTATCAAATCACTCCGTCGAACTGATAATTAATGTAAAATAAGGCACGAGCATGGACATTATAACTTCACAGATAGTAAACGACGAGATTGTAGGTATTCTATTGCTTAGCTTTTTGAGCTTTACGCTAGCAATGCTTTTGACACCTGTTTACACCTACTTTGCCTATAAGCGTAAACTATGGAAAAAGATTCGGAAAGAAACGATCACAGGCGAGAAAAGCGAAGTCTTTACTAAGCTGCACGCCAGGAAACATTCACGTCACTTACCGACAATGGCAGGTGTGATTATTATTCTGAGCGTAACTGTAGTAACTATAGCTTTCAACTGGAGCAGGTCACAGACATGGCTACCTGTCGCAGCTATGCTAGGTGCAGGGGCTGTGGGATTCCTAGATGACATGATTAATTTCCGCGGAAATGGAAACGGAACAGGAGGGCTGAAGGCCAAACTTAAATTTGGTTTGATGAGTCTTGTAGCGCTACTCGGTGGATTATACTTTTATTCAAAGCTTGGCTATGACAGTTTTTATCTTACATTTGTAGGTGAGATACACGTTGGGGTGCTTATGGTACCTGTTTTCGCGTTCGTAGTAGTCGCAGCAACAAACGCCGTAAACATAACTGATGGACTCGACGGGCTTGCAGGTGGCCTGCTGACGAGCGCTTTTACTGCCTACGGTTTGATAGCTTTGCTCCAAGGTAGCATAGGAATCGCTGGTTTTGCTGTGACCATAGTCGGCTCATTGCTTGCGTATGTCTGGTTTAACATCTATCCGGCGAGGTTTATTATGGGCGACGTAGGTTCATTTGCTCTAGGTGCATCGCTCGGCGTAATCGCAATGCTTACAAACGCACTGGTACTGCTACCAGTCATAGGACTGGTGTTTGTCTTAGAAACTGGTTCAAGTATGTTACAGATAGCCTCGAAGAAGCTCCGAGGTAAGAAACTATTCCTTATCGCGCCCCTACATCATCATTATGAGGCTGTCGGTTGGCCAGAGGCCAAGGTAACGATGCGGTTTTGGGTCATCGGCCAAGTTGCTGCAGTGCTAGGAATTATTCTTGCGCTCATCGGCGGACACATCTAATGAAGGGCAGACTGCGCCTTTCCAGGCGAACGGCGGGCACTGACAGAAGAAGACATAAACCAGATTACGGCCTAGTGGTCGTAACAGGTTTGCTGTTGCTATTTGGGCTAATCATCATTTATGCAGTTAGCCCAGCGCTAGTTCAAAGAGAGGGCGCCCAGAACTTAATTGGTGGCGATTACCACTATGTGTATAGACAATTGACAGCTGTATCGCTCGGCGTATTTGCTTTTGCATTATTGTCTACAGTTCCGATAACGTTTTGGCAAAAGATCCAGCCCGTACTTGTCGTAGGCGCTCTGGCCCTGTCGACGGTCATTCTGATTCCCGGTGTTGGTCAGGAGATAAATGGGGCAAAACGCTGGATCAACATTGGTTCGGTGTCTCTGCAGCCTTCTGAGATAGTCAAATTCGCACTAGTGTTCTACTTAGCCTCGTTCCTAAGCGAGAGAATACGCAAGAAAACACTAAATGACGTGAACAAAACACTGAAACCTATGCTCTTAATTACACTAGTCTTAGCGCTACTAATTGCAGTCTTACAAAAAGATTTAGGAACCATGATATCTATAGTGGCGATAACAATCTTTATGTATTTCATGAGTGGTGCTGCTATGAAAAGCATCGTCATGTATTTCAGTGCAATAACGGCAGCAACTTTGGTTGCCATAGTACTTTTTCCCCACAGACTCGAACGTGTTCTGACGTTCATTAACCCTTCAAGCGACATAGAGGGTGCAGGGTACCAGATAAACCAGGCACTTATAGCGATAGGTAGTGGCGGACTTTTTGGTAAAGGGCTAGGGAGAAGCGTCCAAGTTTTTGGGTATTTGCCAGAAGCGGCGAATGATTCAATTTTTGCAATAATTGCAGAGGTTTTGGGTTTTGTCGGCACAATGATTGTACTCGTGCTGTTCGGCGTCCTGTTCGTACGAATATTGAGAATAATGGCCAAAACGCTCAACACGTACATGAAATTATTAGTTGCGGGTGTTTTTGGTTGGTTGCTTTCGCACACTGTGATCAATATCGGCGCTATGCTTGGCCTTATGCCATTAACGGGGATAACTTTACCTTTCCTTAGCTTAGGGGGCACAAGTCTTGTTTTGATAATGGCTGCACTTGGACTGGTCTTTAATATTTCGCGGTACACTAGCTTGAGGAATGCATCTACGGAGCCAAGAAATGCGCATAGGTGACACCGGTGGCGGTCGCGCAGGACACGGTAAACCGCTTCTGACGGGCACGTGCGAAAGTAAGGCTCCGACTGCAAGCGCA
>SDBT01006560.1_pt1 | contig 19274 bp, 43 predicted proteins | sample 2277101 | NCBI WGS metagenome assembly SDBT01 (sample SAMN10404973, study PRJNA504765) | marine sediment metagenome | isolation source: marine sediment core GS10_PC15, 103 cmbsf | place: Arctic Ocean: Southern Knipovich Ridge | collected 2010 | reverse complement strand
CCCGACCGGCCCCGACCGGCCCCGACCGGCCCCGACCGGCCCCGACCGGCCCCGACCGGCCCCGACCGGCCCCGACCGGCCCCGACCGGCCCCGACCGGCCCCGACCGGCCCCGACACCGGGAGCCCCGCTTCGGTCGCCCGGAGCCCGGAGCCCGGAGCCCGGAGCCCGGCTTCGGCCGACACCGCTCGGCCGACACCGCTCGGCCGACACCGCTCGGCCGACACCGCTCGGCTCCGATCGCGGAGCCTGGCTCGATCGGCTAAGCGCCAAGCGCCAAGCGCCAAGCGCCAAGCGCCAAGCGCCAAGCGCCAAGCGCCAAGCGCCAAGCGCCGATAACAGTCTAAGCGCAGCACAAAGCGCCGACAATTGCCTGCCATCGGCAAGCACCTGCCGGCGCTCTCGTGTGCGTGTAAACGCGATCAGTTTATCTGGTCAGCAAGCTTCTGGAATGTGTTGCTTGACTCTTCAACCTGAGTCTGAATGGCAGACACCGGGAAGTAAAGCGCGAATGACACCAGGACAACAAACCCGATCAACGTCCAGACACGGTAGAAACGCAACTGGGCCGCTCTCACCTCGGACTCATTCACAGGGGTGTCTACCTTCGGCTTGCGAAGGTACGCGGGGTCGTTTCTATTTTCGCCAAGAATGAAATTCCAGAGCGACATGCTAACCTCCCTTGGTTCGATAGCCCAGTAAAGCATAGCTTATGACTCGATTGCCTCCAGGACCGCTTTTGCGATTGCTTCATCATCCTCATAGGGATTGTCGGGCGCCGTCCTCACTGCCTCAAGCGCCACCTCGACCCAGGCGGTAGCTTCTCGGTTTCGCTTGCCGATGTTGCCCGGGGCCGCCAACTCGTGCATCGCGTCGGCGAACCCACCACTATCCGGCACCATTAGTTGGGCCATCCTGCGGACGATCAGTTTCTTCACGTAGGGGCCCTGCATGGTGTGGCTCCAAAGGTGATCAGTTTAACGTGGATACTGTGAACCTGTCCCTCCTCGTCTTCGATGACGCCAACAGGGAACTGCCCTGGCATGCAGGGTTCCCTCGAACCAGTTTTTGCCAACCTGAAACCAACAAGCGCGGGGTAGTGTCATCATGTTATCCCCAACTGATTTTGATGTTTCCCTGTAGGATTTTCAACGGGGCTCCTCGTTCGCGGTACTCCATCATTTCATCACACGAAGTCACCCGACACATTCGACAATGGTCGCGGGGTATCCCGCGTAGTTGAATCCATGCTTCCGTCTCTTCCAAGATGTACTGTAGGGATGTCGCAACTACGACGATGGCCTCCCACACGCCACCAATGAATTCCTCGACGGCGTACACATGTACTTTCATTCCCAACCCTCCAAGACTCGGGCCTTCGCCTCTTCCTCGGTCTCTTCGACACCCTGCCCGGTCGGCCACTCGTAGAAGTCGGATTCCCAACGCCACCAGTCCCACCGACCATCGCCCCGGAGCTTCACGGCACCGAGGTGCTCGACTATGCGGGAGTCTGGCGAAATGGTCATCGTGTATACCAGACGTTTGCCGCATTGTTTCCAGGTGGCCCGTTCCTGGCAAGCAGGGGTTTTCTCCATGGTATCGTACCGCAATGCCCCTTCGCCATGATGGTCTGTTGCCGTGATGGTGAGTATCCCATCACCAAAGACCAATCGCATCTCATCATTTTCTAAATCTACCGTTGGTTCCTGGACAGCCGTGAGTTTTTGTCCAATCAAGTCTTGGATGTTCATGTCAGCCTATCGATGATGTCTTGGATTGGTTGGGTGTGCCCCTCTTCGATCGCTGTGAGGGATGCGTTGACGATGTCCATGTCGGGTTCATTGTCCTTGTGTGCTTATAGAAGGCTTTGGCCCTCAATCCCAGCGGCACGGCCAGTTTGGGCGTACTCAAACATGCTCCAGACGGCCTCGTCCAATCTCTTGGCTTCATCATAGTCGACAATGTCATCGACTTGTTCTTCGGCCAGTTCTCGGACCAACTTGTTCAGCAGGGCGCAGCCAAGCGCCGCTGATGCAAGGCTCGCTTTAGTGGTAGGCTCAGACATGGTTCACCCTCAATCTTAGTTGACGACCCGCCAGCAGATTCGGCTGGCCCGCTCTCTCCATGATCTCGGCGGCAGACATTGGTTCTACTAGCTGCATCTTCCGGTACTTGAATGCAGGCAGCATGGCACCGTTGATGAACAACCACCTCTCACCGTTTGGTCGGCGTATGATTGCTTCAACCTCGCCATGCTGCCCGAGGTAGTCTGGCTTCGGTTCGACCAGGTCACTGACCTTGATGCTCATAGCTGTAGGCCTTTGATGATGATGGTTTGTAGCCTTTTAATCTTGCCTTCTGCCCCTTGTAACTTACGACGCAATTGAACAACCTCTCTTGCTAATGTTACGGGCAGGATGCTGCGTCGATTCGGATCATCTGTTTTGCATCCGAGGATGTCTCCAATTGTCTCTTGCTGGTGGTTGTATGAATCTACCATCCATTGGATTTGCCCTTTCGCCATTCGCAACTTGCGGGCCAGGTCACCGACTTTGATGCTCATAGTAGAATCCTTGTGCTGATTCCGATGTCAGCAAGCGCCGTTGCCTCTTTCTTCATTTGCTCGGGCGGCCTGCATCTGGCAAGCAAGGTCTCAATGGCATCAGACCAGCCTGAGTTGTTATCGAGCTTCAAGCCATCACGCACTCGGAACATTGCGTAGTGACCCTCGCCATTGGCTGGATTCCACCCAACTCTGAGAGACCCGCCGCACAAGGTCGACAAGGTGACTAGACACCTGTGCTTATTATGGTCGTTCGTATGGATTGCGGTCACAACGAAGTAAGGAATCCGGTAATCGGTGTAGTCGGAAGGGTTGATCGACTCGGGGTCCGACGGAATTGCGAATGCCAGCCATGGATCTTTCAGGGGATAGCTGTTATGGTACGCACCCGGCACCACCATGATGTCACCGATCTCCAGGCCACAAGTATCGAACGGATAGTCCCGACATGCCACCGCTTTCTCTAAGGTTGAGTACACTTCTCCGCACACCGGACAGGCATAGTCAATTGCCTTGCCGGGCTCAGGCAACTTTGCCACCTGGGCACCCACATCCAATTGTTGCTGATCGGCAAGAGCCTGATCGACAAGAGCCTGAACGTCTCTTACTTTACTCATGTTGTTTTTTCTCCGTATGAGTTCCTTCATCACGAAACCAACCCAGCGAGCCAGTGGGCCCCGTAGAGTCAACCCCGCAGTAAATTGGATGTATGCTGATCTTGACTCACCATGACCGCAGCATGCGTTTGTCACGCCGGGCAGTCGTCCGATACAACCATCGTGTCCTTCTGACGTGTCCGCAGTGTTACAGTGTCCACAAGGGCGAGATTGCCACGTAGTGGCTACAGGATTATTCGTGTCAGAGAAAAACCATTCCCCTCTGTCTTCCCTGTGTATTTTGTATCCTCGGAAGGTTTGCGGCGTGCGTATGTCGTCGAGGAACACTCTCATGGCTCACTCCGTAATGCGCAACTCGAATTCGTTCAGGAGGACTTTCTTTGGGCCATAGTCGGAATCGACCCGAACCCAATAGAACGGGCCATTTCGCCCATCAACATAGACCTTGATGATCTGCCCGCGCCGGCCGATGCGTAGATTGACGATCTGACCATGTTGAAAAATTGGCTGTGACTGTGGGGCTGCGGGGGGCTGCTCGCAACCGGCGAGGGCCAACAGCAGGACGGCCACCCAGCCGATTCTGGCCAAGGCCAGGCGACGGTTGGCACGGCGGCGGTCACGAAACCACTTAACGATGAAGTTCATTCGCTTCTCTCCGATACAGGGTTACATTACGATGAAGTTGTCCCACTCGCAGATGCGTGCAAAGTTGCCTCTAACGTGAGCCACTCGCAGGGTGCCAAAGATGGGGCGGTAGATGCCTCGGGCTTCCTCCTCGCTGGTCACTTTGACAACAGATTCTTTGTGAGCCACCCGGCCGCCGCCGCCTTTCAGATACCACTCGGTGACTGCCCATCCAGCTCTGGCTGGATACAAGATGACTCTCTCCAGGTTCCCATGCACGTATTGACAACGCATGATCCGAATTGCTTCCCGGCCGGCGACGATCGCTCTGGCTGCTTGGGTGAACACGTCTTCGTCTTGGGGGCCTTTGACACCAAGCGCCGCCCAGAGTTTGCACTTACCAGCAGAATCAAAATTGGGTCGACTAGGCATGTCATTTCTCCAAGGCAATGGTGATGTACATCTTGGAGGAGAAGCCACCTGATGTCATGTAGGCATCAGGGAACCATCGGCGGATCGCCGGCATGATGATGTTCATCCACTCATAGTGTCCGCCTGCGGACTCGATGTGGAGGTAGTCTTTCTTTCGGTGCGCGAGCGTCCGCCGCCGGACTTGCACCGTCGCGCCGAGGGTTTGCAGCTTGTGCTTGGCAGCGGCCACCTTCTGCTCACGGCTAAGGTCAGGGCCACCAGCGGCAATCTCGTAGCCGGTATCGTCAAGCAACGGGTTCAAAAGCTGTTCCTTGGTGATTGAAAATTTCATCGCTCTACATCCACCGCGAGTAAGAACCAAGTGATCACTATGAGGAGGAACATCAGGGTCAGGCCGCCGAATGCAATGCCCATCATTATCACAACGTCTGGTATGTGGATTACCATCGCAGCAAAGATCCCTGCTGTGGGGCTAATCAACAGCATCCAACCTAGTAGTTTCTTCATGCCGCCCTCTCAGTGAGCGATTCTGACGATGCCGTGTTTCTTACAGTGCGGGCAGCGGCAGGGCGGGTCTGTGTGGTCGCCTTGGTCGCCCGTCTTTGAACCGTGCCATCGATAGCGATCTTCGGCACCCATCAGACAGTAGGGCTCCCGCCAATAGCCGTCGACCACTTTCCCCTCGTCGAGGTTCAGTCGTTGGGTGCGATCGATGAACCGGGCGAAACTTTCCAAAATCTGTTCGTCTGTCAGACCAATATCCCAAGTCCAATGCTGGAACCATTCTAAGCACCAGACTTCCCATCGCAGAAACTTCACGGTGACTTCCAGGTCGGCGAAGTTCCGGTCGCGGTTCTTCTCGTTCGCTCGGTACACAGGCCACCATCCTTCGGTGACTTGGCGAGTCAGTTTGGTGATGTTGCCGGGCCCAGTCAAACGATCCTTCAGCATCTTGTCCCACCCCGTGCTGTTCCATAGTCGGCCTTCGGGGAGCCCTTCGGTTTGCCATGCGGGCCGGTCTCCCATGTCGCCGTCCTTCTCGGTAACGTCTTGGGACCACTTCGCGCTGACGTGGAAGATCGGGTAGGCTTGCTCACCGGGCAGCAGATCGTCAAGTAGCTTTTGGTCGGGCTCGGTCATTCGGGAGTCTCCGAGTTATGGGCGGTAGGATTGCGGTTTCCGTTGACTGGTCCTCTTCGGGAAGCATGAAGAGAATAATCTTTGGGCTAGATTACGAGGCTTCTCAGGCTCGGGCCCGATACTCAGGAGGGTCAGAGCTTCGCGCTTCGCCTCGATCAGGTCATCGAACTCTTGTAGCAATGACACCACGGTCTTGTCGGCGCGTAGCTCATCGTCCTTGGGCAGCGCCTCGATCTCTTCGGTGAACGGGCCCAACTCGGTTAGGCGCTGATCGACTCGACATTGCAGGTGATTGCGGAGGGAGGGCCGGGAGCCCCATCCCTCATGTATGCCTTTTCGGCAGCAGGTGATTCGGAAATGGGTCTCTTCCAGAATGGTCATTTTGTCCATGGTGTTTCCTCAGTCAAAGCGTAAACGGAAACCGGTCTCAAAGAACCCGCCATCCCACGGGTCAAAGCAGGGCCCCTTCTGCACCGATTTCGATCCGCCGGTTGCCACAGTAGAGTTCTAGGTCGTCCGCCCGCATCCGCCCCTTGCGTATCTCTCGGAGAAATGCCAGGATGATGATCGGGCTGAGAGTTACGATCGTCTTGCCGGCTAAGGCCATTTGACCTCGACTCTGCGGCGACAATCGGGCCAGGTCCCCCTCGCACAATGGTATGCCCTCGTCGGTGACTTCGGGGAACCAACGGTCTACGTCTGCGTGGGTGTTGGCTACAAGCCACTTGCCACTGCCACCCCTGCCAGCCGAGTAGATGATCGTCTTCATGTCTTCACCGTCTCGCTCCAGTCGAGCGGCAGGTCAAACAGGTTCCCACCCTGGAAGACGTTCATCGGGCACGGACAATCCACCCACTGATCTTCCACCAGCGTCTGTGTCTTCAGTTGTCCGAGTCCCACATTGTGGGTCTGCCATTGCTCCAGTTGGAACAGGTAGCCCACGCAGACAACACGCGCGGACAGTATCCGCTTGACTTTCCAACACCGCTCTTCCCGATCCCCGAAGGGCAAGCCCGCGAGGATACACCGTTGGATGATCCGGTAGCATCGGAGCCCAGCCTTGATCTTCTCACGCACTGCCAGTTCGGCATCGGCGAACCACCAGGTCTCGGCCACGGGCCCCTTCTCACCCTCGACGACTTCCAAAACTACGGCAGCGCCTTTCTCGGCGTCGTTCGGGTCGATCGGGAAGTCGGTGAAGCAGACGCTCGGTTGCTCGGGGTAGTCGTGCCGCCGTAGCTTCGGCTGCCGGTGGCCGGTGGCGTGGGCGAACACGTCGCCCTTCTCGGTCTTGATGAAGCCGTAGCCTTTTCCACTGAAAAACTTGATGGTGCCAGTCGTCATGTGATGTCTCCGTAGGTGATATTCAATTCAAAGCGCCAGAGGTAGACGGACAAACTCTTCATGGACCCGTACCAGTCGATGGCGAGAAGCCCCAGGTCATAGTAGTTCCACTCCGTGTCCAGGCGGAGCCCGTGCCACAATGTTCCGGCTCGATCGTACTCGAAAAAAAACTTCACTGTGTCACCTCGAAGTTCCAGGCGGGGCCTCTGACCGTTCTCGGGCCAAACAGATCCCTGCCCTCTGCAATGACCTGCCCGAGAATGTTCAGGTGGGAAACCTTACCGGTGAAGACGTTGAAGGGCATCACAAAACGCACTTGCACGCCTCGGACGGCTAGGCCCTCTTTGATGCTGTCGGCGATTGTTCTCATGCGATGTGGCTCCAAATCTCGCGTCTCTGTATCCGAGAAATCAGTTGTTGGCATACTCCATATCGTTCAGCGAGAACGTATTGGAATTCTTTTGACGCACGAATTCTCTTGATATCCTGCCGGGTTAGTTTCGCCCGTCCGTGTTCTTCACCTAATGCTCGGCTGGTTGAAGCACGCCCCTTGCCGTGGCAATCTCGGTTGTTGTCTCCTGGCGTCCCCAGCCAAAGGTGGGCAGGGTTGCAACAGGGTGGGTTGTCGCACGAATGGCAAACGCACTTGTCTCCAGGGTCTACGCCATACGTGATGTAGTAAGCCCACCGATGGGCAAAATACTTTAGAGGGCCTTTACCAATGGTTCCGTAACCTTTGAGGATGCAGTAAGCCTTCCATTCCCAGCAGTCGTCCGGCCCGCGCACCTCGACCTTATCCCAGAATCTTTCCAGGTCGGCTTCGGTCAAGGTGGGCATCGGGTGATTCACGCCACCACCACCACCACCACCTCTTCATGCTTCTTTGTCACAACGGCACGGCTGACCAGGGTTTGCTTAACAGCCTGATACAGGTCATGTTTTTTCGGAGTGGCCTTCAGGTCGACCACGTCGCCCACTTCCAGGTCGTCCATGTCTCGGGAGGCGAACCACTTGATCCGGTTGCCACTCTCGCTCTCGAAGCACACCAACGTCGTCACTCCCCATTGGCCCTCGATGTACTTCATTTTCGTGACGGTGAGCTTCTCGAAGATTTGACGCTGCTTTATGGTGCCGACCCACTCGCGGGACTTCGTCGCGTTCTCGAACTTGCGCTGGTTGATCTCTTCCTCGTGGCCCAGGTGTCGGAGGTAGGCCGAGATAGCCGAGGCCACCAGGCCGCGAGTCTTGTAGGTGACGTAGCCCAGGCGGCAACTAACCCCTAAATTGTAGAGGTAGTCATCGACGCCCTCGACCCCTTGACTCTTGGCCCACTCCAGGGCCTCCTCGGCTTGAACCTTATCGCGGTCCTGGTAGGTCAGTTTTTTGTCACGAACCCATCGCTCGTGGTCGGTACGCTCTTGCTCAGTCGCACAGTTAGGCTTGACCAGATACCAGGCGTCTGAGGCGGTGCTGCATTCGTCGAAGCGAGCCGCCCCCTTGCTCAGCCATCCCAGCCGGCGGATGCAGATCGCCACGCCGCAGAGATACTCAAGGATGTTGATTGACTCATGCACCCAAAGGCGACCTTCCTCCCGCTCGCATCCATCTATCTCTTCGCCGGCGCTGAAGATGTACTCGGCCTCGGCCAGCAACTGCTCGGGGCTCTTGCCACCAAGGAAATCCTTGATGCACTGCCGGCCGACCTGAACGTGGCGACCGTCTTCATGCCGCAGGATGAAGACACTCTTCCGCTTCCGCTTTGATTTGCAGTGGTCACAGTACAGGTCGCCCGTGCGATACTGCTTGGGGCAGGTCTCGCCAGGGACGCAGGACACCAGCTTCTCGTCTTCCAGGTACTCGACCTTGGCGACCAGGCTCCAGCCGGCCAGCTTCGGGGTCTCACCGTGGACTCGGATCAGGATGCGCGGCTCTTGGAACGTGACCCGCTTGCCGCCGGGCATGATCTTGCTGAGGGTGATCATTTCCTCGCCCAGACGCTCGATCTCGATCGGGTTCGTCTTGAGTTTGCGGGCCCGCCGCTGCATGGCAGTCAACCTTTCCACAAGGATTTCAAGGTTGGCGGGGTGGATTTTGTAGATGTCGCTCATAGTGTTCTCCTCTACCTAAAGTATACACCACAAACGGGACTTGTCAAATGGAAAGTGCAAAGAATTTGCTAACTGCCCGATTCAGTTCGGCCAGCATATCCGACACAACTGATTCGGGGATCTCGACGAACCGATAGCCGGTCACCCAGGCCGTCCCGACTCGAATCGCGCCGGGGCAAAACCCCGTTGTTACGAAACCTGCAAAGGCGTCTAGGGCCGCGAACCTCCGCCCGTGCTCGGTCACCGGGACGAAGTGCGGCCGGATCGACTCAGGACCTTTGGCGGTAGTGCCCTTGATCCGTCGCCAATTAACGGCCGGGACATAGTGAAACTCAAAGTGTTTCATTGCTGGCTCCCAAAGTCATCGATCTGGTTCATTCGATCCTGGGCGGCGGAGATTTTCTGCTCCAATCCTTCGACGATCGTTAGCTCCCGTTGATGCAGAGCATCCAAGGCGTCATCGACACTGTCATGGAAAATCTTGTCCGCCGTCTCATGGTCGAAACGGGTTCGGTAGCCAATGATTGCCAGGGCCCGTTGCCCCTCGTGGTCCTTTGGTCTTTCCAGGATGACTTGCTTTTTCGTTCTGCGGCATCCGCATTGGGCGACTATCACGTCACCAGAATAATCGAAGCCGGCCACCCATTTCGTTATGCTCACGTCTGTCTCCAATCTTCAAAGGCAAATCGCCACCAACCGAGGCCAAAGCCCGTCGCCCTGTCGCTGGCCTGGATGTTCCACCCACCTTGGCAGCGCACGATGAGCGCCGTCTTGTGCCGCAACTTTGCTCGGTCGCCAATGTACACACCCCGGAGGATCTCGCCCACAGGCTTCTCGGGTCCAACTTTCATCGGTTCGCTTCCTCTCGGGCAAGTTCCAGGAACGTCGCGCGATCCTCTTTCTCGATGTGAATGACCCAGGCCGAGGACAGACGACAATCCACCTCGATGCCAAGGGGTTCGGCCGCCGTGATTACACCCCGACGTGCGGCATCGACATCTCGATGCACATCAGTTGAGTAGATGATGATTTTGCCTGTCATGCCGTCCCGATCTACATTGGTTGGGTAGGTGATGATCTTGCCGTTCACGCTATCACCTCGGTGTAGGTCTTGGCCAACTCGACGTGCCCTTGCTCCACGTCACGGGAGCCATGAGCCATGCCACCGTCGAGGCAGAAAGCGATCATTCTCGCGTCGTTTTCGCTGTCCGCCACAATCGAGTAGCGCCGCCCCTTTTCGTCATTGTCCCTGAATACTCGGATGCGGAATCCTTTCGTCCGTTCCAGTTGGCATTCCAGGTCGGCCAGGGCGCCATCGACACTCTGACCGCTGAAGTAGTGGTGGTTCCACTTGCCGCTGCTCGGGTTGCAGTCGAGCAATTCCGCTGCACGCTTGGGATGCCTGAAGCGTGTAAACACGGTCCCTGGCCCGTCTCCTCGCCCGGTGTGGGCCCGCACGATGAGCCTCAGTGGGCCGACCACGGTCTCCAAGCACCAGGGGTAGTGACCGTCGTCTCGCTTGGCTCCCATCTTCTCGATGAGCGCCTCGGCTTGCTTCGCCCATTGGTCTCGATCTCGTTGGTTCATGCCGCCAGCCTTTCGTGTTCACGTTCGCAAAGGTCGTTGACGACATCGGCCAGGTTGTCGCAGTAACAGGTGGTCTCTTCAAGGACCCGCCCATTGAGGCTGTGTCGCCGGCCACCCCATAACGTGACCTTGTACTCGTCCAGGTGGGTCAACTCGATGAGGACCTTGTGGAAGCGCTGTCGCCGGATCGTCACGCGGAACATCAGGCCACCGCGCCGATCCTTATTGGCGTCTAGGGCGACCAGTTGGTGGGCACCGATGGTCATCAGGACCAGTCGATTGCCTGTGAGCATCTGGCGGCGGATGGTCTCGGCGATCTGCTGTTGCTCGTTCATGGTGGTCTCCTCAGTTGCGTTGTCTCGGTCTATCTAAAGTATACACCACAAACCCCACCCTGTCAAATCACCATCGGGCATATTCCGGCAAATCGTTGTAGATTCTCTCGCAGAGATTCTCGTACTGAAGCGCCGTCTTGATCGCGCCCCGCTCACGGTAGGCCATCGCCGTGGCCTTGTTCCAGGCGTAGGTCTTCAGGCTGCGGACTACACCCAGGACGCCCACCGGCATGTGGGGAACAACCGCTGGGCAGCCTCAGTTGGGCGGACACCACGGGTGGCAGCCACGAACACGGACAGTTCCGACTTGTCCATCCCGTCGAGGTTCACGGGGCCGAGCCCCAGGGTCCCGACGTGGTCAGTCGTACCTCCGGCGGCAATCTCATAGCCCCTGTCGTCAAGCAAGGGGTTCAAAAGCTGTTCCTTGGAAATTACAATAGCGTATTTGCCCATTGTGTCAGCAACCTTTCGTTTCTGCGTGCTATCAGCCATGCCCGCCGTGCCCGGACTTCCGGGCACCGGAACAGGGCTCGCTTCAGCCGGCGGACCTTCGCCTGGGCTTTGGGTAGCCGGGCCTCGGGCACCTCGAAGCATTGCTTGCGGGCTTGCCTCAGTCTCGATCGAATCTGTTCTTCGCTCATGGTGTTTCTCCTCTACCTAAAGCATACACCACAAACGGGACTTGTCAAATGGAAAACCAGGAAAGGGCTTGCGCGGGGGGTGGTGTTTCATTGGCGAAGCTCCCCAGGTGTCGCCAGTCATAGCGACCGCACTAAGGGTGACTTACTTCTCCCACCTACTCTACACAGCGCGCTCGGAGGCAACCGGTTGCCATCCTTCCACCCTAGAATTCCTCCGGGCTCTCGATGCGAATGGCCTGGGGCTCGAAGTAGTTCCGCGCGGCTTTCGACATCTTCTCGCCGAATTCCTGCACCATCCAATGCCCGGCCGCCTCAAAGGACGGGAACGGGCCACAAGCGCGAAACTCTTCGGGCCGCTCTTCGGAACCACCCCCACGGCTGATTACAATCCACTGTTCGTCCATTGCGTTTCTCCAGGTTAAGGGTCAAGTGGTCAAGTGGACCAGTCCGGATTTGAACCGGAGTCCTGAAACCGTGCTACATCCACCGTCTACATGCATGTCCGATTGATCGTATCTTACCGGGTCGGGCTCAATCAGCAAAGCGGTCGCCGGCCATTCTGTGCTTGTCTCGCCATCAGGGTTTCCAGACACTACCTGATGGCCAGCCGAGGTTTGTACCGGCTCGCGGTCCCCTTCGGCGAAGGGCCGCAGCCGGGGCTGCTACGCAGCCACAGCGAAATTAGGTGTGGCGATTGAAAATCGCAGTCGGCTTTTTACGTGGCCAACCGACTAACCACGGCATGCAAGTGAAATGCTTTCCGGCCCAGTCGAAGCCTGTCTGGCCCTTGGCAGCAGTACGCCGACTACTGCCGACTACGCTGTTACCATGTCTTCATCATTCAGTCCCCTCAGTTTTCGGGTATCGGAACCTTCCAAAACAACGGGACCCATCCCAGATCCGGGCGCAGCACAGGTCTTTCAACCTGGCGCTGACAGGAACACGGTTCGGTCGGCCGCATTTGAGGCAGACAACGTCTTTCGTTATGCGTTTGTACGGCATTAGGCCCTCGGGTGACATCTCTCGTGGACAGCCCGCTTTCGGGCAGGGCTGACATGGGTGTATTGTTGTGTCGAGGTGATCGACTTGTGCCCCAACAATTCCTGTACGCTGCGAATGTCCGCGCCATGGTCTAGCAAGTGCGTGGCATACGAGTGCCTCAGAACATGCGGACTCGCGTCCCCTAGCTTCGCCATGATCTTGCGGACCGATCGGTCGGACAGACGCCCGCCTCGGTAGTTCAGGAACAGGGCGCCAGGCTCCTCGCCACGTTCGGCCAGGTAGGCTCGCACCGCTGCAACAGCCGCTCGGCCGATCGGGCAGATTCGCTCCCGGCCGCCCTTGCCGAACACTCGAACGTGGGCGTCGTCCAATTTGGTGTGCCCCAGGTCGAGGCCGACCAACTCGGCCACCCGCAGGCCGCCGGCATACATGACTTCCAGCATGGCGCGGTCGCGGATCGAGGTAGCTCGGCTGAGCAGGTCGCTGACTTCGCCCTCGGTGAGGACCTGGGGCAGGATCTGATCCCGCCGGGGCAGGTCGAGTTCTTTCGCGGGGTTGTCCTTCGCCCAACCTTCCCGCTTCCCGAAGCGGAAGTAGGTGCGGACGCAGGCAAGCTTTCGCCCGATGGTCGACGGCGCGTACCCGGAATTATGCAGGCTTTCGAGCCAGGCTCGAAGGTCGCACATTGTCACGGTTGACACCGACTTGTTGCCGAGGAAACCTGCCAATTGTTCCAAATCCGTGCAGTAGGCTCGGATGGTCGTTGTGGGACAGTTTCGCTCAACGACAAGATAGGAGACAAAATCGTCGACACCTTCGACAAGCGTCAGGCTACCGGGTTGAGGTGCTTGATGGACTCGGAGTGCGTTCATGAGTTGATGGCCTCTCGCACGGCTCGCAGGTGCTCTTCCAGGCAAGGCATGTGGTACACCACAGCACCGGGGACTTCCAGGCCGACCGGCTTGTGACACAGTGGGCAGATGGCTTCTTTCATGGTGATTTCCTTTACCTGAAGTATACACCACAAACAGCAGCAGTCAAACGGAAAACGGAGATTTCCGTGCGCACTTGATACAGCTCGGAATGTACGTCGGGTGCTCGCAGACCCCATGTGTGGGGCACTTAGCATAGTACCAGCCGGTTATAGTGATCCTTTAGGGATGCGAGTAGGCTACCTTGCCAGAGCAGTTGGATCTTCTCGGGCGGAACATCGTGGACAAGTAATTCAACTGGTTGTGAACCCGTCTTCAGGCGGCCTGCCGAAAATTTACAGGTGAGTCTGTGTATATCCTCGGGATGCTCTTTGTAGATCAGTGAAGCTGCATCGCTGTTCCCATAGCCGATTTCCAGGAGGACCAGGTCGAAGGACTGGTGCGCCTCGGCCAGTAGGAAGCATGTGATGAAGGCGTGTTCGTCGGTCAACCTTTCTCGCCAAACCCAGATGACATTGCGCTGGAGTCTCGGCATCGTTTTCCGGAAATGATCAAACTCGTGTTGTGCCATTGTGTGGGTGAACAGCCCGTCATGCTGGATCTCTTCCCAATGCCGCCAGACTCGTGTAGTGGTAGCCGATCATCAGATGCATCCTCGGAAGAGAATCATAAAGATGATGAGAAACATGAAAGCCAGGGTTGTGAAAAGCGGGTCATCTTGTGGGCGCTGGGCCCCGCCGCGCCACCAGGGGGTGATCTCCAACTCGATCTCTTCGGGCTCGGGCTCGGGCTCGGGCTCGGGCTCGGGCGGAACCATCCCGGCTTCCAGCATCCCGGCTTCCAGCATCCCGACGACCTTCTTCAGGGACTCCAAGCGTTCCCCATCCTTGATCTCGAAGCTGGGTTCAGGCTCCCGGCTCTCGTACCCGATTGCATCGAACCACTCGTCGGGCACGTCGGCTGGGTCGACCTTCTCCCATCTTTGCAACTGGCTGACGGAGTAGGCTTGCTCATAGATGGACTCTGGCCCTTGATGATGCTTGGGGCCTTTGCCGGCGTAGACACAGTCGGTAAAACCTGGAGGACTCTCGTTGGTCACGCCGTGGTAATCTTCGCCGGAGCGGTAGTAGGTTATTGTGCGTTTCATCGGTATGTCACCGAGGTGATTAGGATGGTGAAACTCTCGCCCTCTTCCATAACTCGACACAGGGTTTCACCGAGGAGGGTTCCCCACTCGGTTTTATCAAGCCGGTGCCCGACCAACACCTTTGACGACAAACCGTTTGGTGTTGCCAGTGGTCGGACGAAGGTTTTCCGATCGTGGTGATACTTGAAGACAATCGCTCCGAGCGGCAAGTCTTTGTATCGCTGCAACAGTTCAAGGTATCTACAGGACGGAGCTTCCTTCAGGGATACGGCGTTCTTCGTCACTTTGGTGAGTTGTGCTCTCATCGTTTATCCCTTGCCGCTGTGTCTTGCTCGACAGTGATCAGTCCGGTAGCTCCGTCATCGTCTAGCTCCAACAAGGCATCAGAGATTGGAAGATGCCCACAATGTTGAAGACAAACATAGACGACAGTCTTACCACCCAGAGGACTCTCTTCTCGAATACTTTGAAGTTGTGCAATCAGGTTGTCAATTATCATCGATCCACTGTCCAGTAGGAGTGTAGGTGCCCGTACTTATCGAAACGCTCCTGGCCCCGTTGATTGTCCTCGGCTTCCGCTTTGGTGAGTTGTGCTCTCATTGTTTATCCCTACGGTGCAAGGCGTCGATCTCAATTCTTAGGTGTCGCAGAGTCTTTTCTACTTCGTCACTGGTTTTCTCTTCTTCACCTTGGCGTATTTTCAGACGACAAGCTGCATGGTGTATATCGGCCGCTCGCCATTTGTAAGCTGCCTCGATGACGATCTGAACTTGTTGACTTCTCTCTATCATCGATCCACTGTCCAGTAGGAGTGTAGGTGCCCGTACTTATCGAAACGCTCCAGGCCCCGTTGATTGTCCTCGGCTTCCGCTTTGGTGTCATACGGGCCGCAATCTTCGCAGTCTTCGATACCGGTGATCCACCAGCCGTCTTTCCGTTTGACGGTTTTCATTGTCGCGACCCACAGAAGATCCCCTCAGGTGTCCGCTTGGCGATGTAGAAATGGGCTCCCGCGCCCAGCGCAAAGCTGGTGTTGCTGTGCGACCACTCCCGGTACATGAGATACCAGGCTCTCTCTCTGTCGCCTTTAGCCGCCTGAAGGTAGCCCTCGGGGTAGACTTCCGTGGTAAAGCCGTGAAGGCTATCTGGGTGGCACTTGCAGGGAACCAGGGTGATCGCATCACCGCTGAACCATCTCTCTTTTGCCCGTTGCAGGGTCAGGCGGACCCAGCGAACCTTCAACTGTTCCATCTTGGTGATCATGGCGTCGTCTCCGGGAATGGGGCCCAGGCCAAGAGGCTTTTGTACACGTAGCTGGACCAGAGCGCGAGCTTCTGTTCCTCGGTGGGCTCGACTTCCATGGGTGCGCCGGGGCTGTCGCCCGCTTCGACTAGGTGGGCCACGGATAGATCCGTCTCCACCCGGTACAGGTGAGAGCGCGCCCGGACACTACTGAAGTATTCCCGCGCGAGGCTCTCGGTGGGATATGTGTAGATGTGGCCCTCGCTCTGAACGAAGACGAATCCTTCATCGGTTTGGTAGCCGAATGCAAACATGCTATCTCCGTCACAGGTACTAAGCCCCTGAGCAGGCATTGGGGTCAGATCGAACTTGGCCAAAGGACTTGGGCCAAACTATGGCCGGCTTCTGTGATTGTTTCACACCGGTCTATTTCCAGGCCGGTCATGTGATGAATGTCACTTGCATTTTTGCCCTTGGTCAATTCGGCCACCATTTTGGCCAGTTCACACTTGGTGTACTTGGCTAGTTCGCGGAAAAGCTGTTTTTCTTGGTCTCGGGTCATATTGCCACCTTTCCTGTGTCTTCGACCGCATCCATCTGCTGCATGCCCCTAGCGTTGCGCGGGTTGTCCGTTTGGTATTCATAGGGTCGGGTGTACTCGTAGCTTTGCTTGCGCCCCGCCGCTGCCGCTTGTTCCCGTGTCGGGAAGAGCTTCGCCCGTCGATCTTCCCAAGGGCCTCCCTCAAGGATGTATTCGCCACCCTGCCGGTCGGCGGAGGCCGCGATGTACCCTGCAAGATAACTGATCACAGTGCCACCTCTTGGATCTTGGTTCGGTCGGCATTTCCCAAGTGCGCGAAGAATCGGCTGGCCGCTTCGATCGAGGGGAACTTCCTCGCCTGGCTCTTGTCGTCAACCCAGCGCGGCTCCTCACTTAGGTAGTGCCCCTCCCAGACGATAACGTACCTGCCGCCGGCCGGGCGGCGGAGGCGCTGGGCGGACTTGATGCGGATGGCTCGGCCCGTCTTCATGCTGACGGCGTCCCAGCCACCGTGGCGCGATTCGCATTTGATTTGGACGATGACCAGGTCGCTGCTGACTTTGGCCGCGTACTTGCCACCAATGACTACGTCTGCTTTTTTCATGGTCGTGCTCCCGGTTGCGTTGCTCTCTATTTCAAGTATACACCACAAACGGGTCCTGTCAAATCTCAACCGTATAAATGGGGCAGAATATCGTCCCATCTTGTAGCTGCCCGCTGTAGCTGTTCCCGGTGTTCCTCTTGCTCCCGCCGTTGAAGCTCCCAGGCCGGATAATCGACAATCTCACGGATTGCATCATTTATCAGTTTGACGATCGTGTTGGGCTCCAAGGCGTCCAGTTCCCATGAGTCTTCCAATCCAAAGCGTTCAACGTACTTCTGATAACGGCTGTCGGTTTGCTTGGCAGGGTTGGGCGGTGGGTTGTGCTCTTTGATCTGGTCCATGTTGAGCGCGATTCTGCGAACCTCAACTTCAGGCTGTTCCTTCCCATCATAGCTGCGGGAGAATAGTTCAACCCTTCGCTGGATGTCTTCGGTCATTTGGATACCGGACGGATCATGGTCTCCCAGATGTAGGATAACCACATCCTTTTCGTCTTTGAGGAAGCGGTTGTGACCTGCGTCCCAGATGGCAGATGTGCTGAGATATCCTTTATTGGCGAAGTAAGGGACATCCCACGGGGCCGCAGCTTTGCCGACCACATCGATAAGGGCTTCCTTCTCAACCCACACTTCAACATTGACACGTTGGTCTCGCCACAAGTCGATGTGATAGGCATTGACGCAGGTTTCAATGATACCCTGTGGCCCATCCCAATGGGAGTTTTGTCGCACTTGACGGCCACGGTCTTGCAGGTGATCCCAGTCGATCATTCCCGCTTCACGGGCTCGACTGATTACATCTCCCAGGCGGGCGTAACTCGTGTCCGTATTAGGGAGGTAGTCACGGGCAACAAACTGATAGTACAACTGCCGCAGAGACAACTTGAATCCTTGCTCAGCGTACTCGTCGAGAATGCGACCTGCAATGACAATCATTCCCTGAGCTTCTTTCCCGGGGCGGTAGTCTCGATAGTGAATCTTTGGCATCAGTTTTACTCCAACAAGGGAAAGGCCGCACCGGTGACCGGCCGGCGCGGCCTCAATGCAACAGAGAGTCATATCGCCAGGTCGACAAAGCAGTCGATCAGGAAATTCTGGAAGTCACGAGACTGGTCAGTCGCGCCCGTGACGTAGTGGCACACCTCTTCAAAGGCGACCTTCAGGGTGTACTTGGAGACAACGTCGGAGATGTCCTCACGGAGGTAGACCACGCCTTCATCCATGTAGCCGTGGATCTCGGACTCGGCATTCATAATGTCGCGGTAGCAGCCCACCAGGGGCTTGTCCTTGCCCTGTGTCATTCCCAAGGCTTCCAGCCATCCCCAGACGGTGTCGACCGCTTTGATAGCCGCATGACTCGCTGGGACCATCTCCCGACCCTGTTGCTCGCTGGCGCTCAGGACGGCCCCTGCCGTCGTGACCCCGAACCGCTCCGCAGTCTCGACCCAGGAAACGGATCGGACAGTCTTCGCGGCGTAGCCCTTGCGTCGGATGATCTTAGCCGTTTGTGTATCCTCTGCATCGCAGAGCACACCGCTCCCGGCCGCCTTCTGCCAGCCCGCCTGCCAGTTCTTCTTTTCCGCATCCGTGGGATTGTCCCACGACGGACATAGGTAGAACTTGTCGAGGCCAGCCTCGAAGGTCTCCGTCCCATCGATCAGGCTCTTGTAGACGACAGCCAGAACGTCGGAGTCGGCGCGGCGAAGCAGCCGGGCGCATTCTCCGCGTGTGACATACTCGCTTGAGTTGCGGCATTCGTCGATCGACAACTCGCTGACCTTGAAGTTGTAATCGAACAGGCTTGGAAGGTTTGTCTCCCGCATCTCGCGTACCAGAACGCCGCAACGGTAAACCATGGGGCCTAGGCTGTCGCCCAGGTTTCGGTCTGCCTTGGGCAGCAGGCCGCGCTCCACCTGCGATGGATCGTCGGAGAAGTGCAGGAAACGCTTCGGCAACTCGCCGAAAAACTTCTGCACTTCGGCCGACAACTCGACGTAGATGCGAGTGTAGTCGTCCTTCGCCTGTCGCTGGTCGTCGGTCTGTGTAATGACGGCTAGGATGCCGGCCTTCATCGGCTCGACAAAACCACCCTCTTGACGGATCGTTCGGTCGATGGCGTTGCTGACGAATTCTCGCAGCGCCATTGCCGTCTCGGTCCAGTCTATGAGACCGAAGTCGACGCACCAGCCGCAGTCGATCAGCTTGCTCGACGTGCCGCCCAGTCGACACACAACTTTCTGGACGGTCTTTTGAACCAGACCATCGTCGATTACCTCTTCCTTCGTCTGGAATTCCAGGCGGGTCTTGCCACAGTAGATCCAGAACTTCAGTCCTGCCCGGAGCAGCACATTGATGGCATGCTTGGCACCAGACCCGAACTGCCCGATGGTCCCAGCCACGCCCGCATCGACCGTGGT
>SDBT01006559.1_pt1 | contig 19276 bp, 18 predicted proteins | sample 2277101 | NCBI WGS metagenome assembly SDBT01 (sample SAMN10404973, study PRJNA504765) | marine sediment metagenome | isolation source: marine sediment core GS10_PC15, 103 cmbsf | place: Arctic Ocean: Southern Knipovich Ridge | collected 2010 | reverse complement strand
GATCTTGGCCTGATAAGCCGCATGGTCTATGTGTGTCATTTCGCTGGTTTCCATTTTACTGCCTCCTGAATTCTTTACTTGTCTCTTCGATTAAAGTATAACACATTTGCCCAGGGATGCAAATGGAATCTGGAGAAAATTTCAAAACATACTTTGACATACTCTACCTTACTCTACCTTGACAAGGCACATAGAGTATATTTAAGTCCTGGTAGATACTTAGGTTGCATTAAAATACTTTACCTCCTTTACTTCGGAGGGGTATAGTTAAATCGTATGCTTTCGAGTTCTCTATAAGAAATTAAACTTTGGCGGAAATCTAAAGGAGGTAGAGTAAAGCGTTGTAAGTCCTGTGCCTCTGGGCATTTAGATATACTTGAGGTGCCTTGTCAAGGTAGAGTAAAGTAGAGTATGTTAAGTAGGTGTTATCGGACGGTTGCGATCGTAAACTTTATTGGACCTTGAAAATGGCCTTGACGCCAAGCCAGAAAATTCCCAGGGAACCGGCAAGGACGATCCCCACCGCCACTACTACAGCCTTGCCTCGGACTGACTCAGAGGTTTCCCGCCATGCTCGGACATACTGCATGTCCTTTTGTGTCTCCAGAGGATGTTCGGCGTCAATACCGACACCTGTCAGGCCCTCAGAGACGGCCTTCTTGACGGTGTCGTGGAATTCGTCCCTGCTTAAACGGATAACAATCTGTTTGTCATTGTCCATACTATACTATAGGGCCTACGGCAAAGCGAAAATACAATATCCGCCTTCAGTTGTGCTGATAGGTGGGGTGATTATCAACATCGTGTCAGGGGTTGTCAGAGACAGTGACGTATTTGATCTGACTTCGATAGTGTCACCCGCTGTCAGTCCTGTGATTGTGCCTGATGTTTGGTTGACCAGGATTTCATTAACCCAGGAACCGCCGTTGATACGGGCCTGGACAAAGCCGGTGGAATTGGCAACACCCATCTCCAGATCATAGGTGCCGTCATCAGGGGCCACGAAGACGTCTGAGATTTCTTGGTTTAGCTTGACACCCATGTTGGTGAAATCAGCCAACTCAGTAGAGAATGTCAAGAATTCATATTCAAGTTTTTGAAGGGCCTCGTATGTCACGGACTCAAAGACATGCCGTGTTTTGATTTTGATTATTATCGCTGCCGGTATCTCACCGTCAAGGTGGGCCAAGATAGCTGTGCGGTAGGCGTGTTCCGTTCCTGCCGCTGCCCACGGTGTTGTAAAGAGCAGCACAGGCGAAGGACCATCAGACCAAACCTCTTCGGCATATTCTGTTGTATTCGCTGCTGGAAATGTGGCGTCTATACTTTCGGCGTCTGTATGGTTCTGGGACACCTCGTCAAATATCCGATAGTCTCTTCGGTTCCAGGCGACGTCAAAACCCTTGGTGTCATGGTTGGCACCATGCTGGACGTCCATTGAAACCGGGTCCGCTTCATAGTCCACGCCGTTGATTTCCAAGAACGTTGGTGGGTAGGGCCTGCGCTCGCGCGAGTCCATCGCCACTTGCAGCACAGTCAGTCCGGCGTCAACCTCTGACACTACATTGCCGCTGGTATCAAACGGCAGAAGCTTCAGGTCCACATTGTAGGTTATCGTGAAGGCAGTGTCAGTCAGTTGGGAACCTGAATTGATAAAGTACACAGCCGCTGTGTCTAAATGCTCAATCATTGCTGAGTCTAGCAGGCCTCGATAGCAGCCGGTGAGCCTCAAGCCGCCTGTGATTGTACTGACACCGGCACAGGCCACAAACTCACCTTCTATCAGGAATAGGTTTGTCAGGTCATTGCCGATATTGAAATCAGTAGTCTCCAGGATTTCACCGATCCCCATGTTTGTCAGAATGTCGATGGTTGAATCATCTGGCAGAATGTCACCATCCACAGTCCCTATGAACATGAAGCCTTGAGATTCTCCGGCGTCGAAATAATCGCCTGCCGGTGAGCCTGATCCATTCCGCTGTCTGATCTTGAATCCTGTTTCTTCACGTCCCTGGCCCTGGCCTGCTGCCATTATCCGGCCTTCAGACGGGTATAAGTCACGCCGTGAAATTGCATAAGGTGCTTCAAAAGCTAACTGTTCGCCAGTCGGGAATGGTATCAAGTTCTGATCCGGCGCTGTCCAGGACGTAGGGTCAGGATCAGCAAAGGACGCAGCCCGCCAAGAGAAAACGTCTTGCACTGCGTCAACCAGAATGTCAGGCTCTTCTTTGTTGCCGACGTCTACGCGCGTCAACCTCATAGGTAGATCGGTGATTGTCAAGTCACCCATAGTGTAGTTGAATAGAACAACCTCACCATCATAGGCGTCCCAGAAGGTTCGGTTGCATTTGAACCGGCCCTTCGATAGTGGATACGAGGAGGACCGCAATTCACGCCATGCAATTTTATTTGCAAGAGCATCGTCCTTGACACCTTCAAAGGTAAAGATCACAGGGACAACCCTGCCGCCCTGGATACGCATGTTAGCGCCGTCCTGTGCAGGCGCGTAGCTTGTCCCATACTCATTGGCCCGGCGCTTGTATTGAATCCGCACACTGTTGACAGTTTCATCCCAGGCCATTCTTGAGAAATCTATGACTTCAAGGATGTTGCTGTTGTCGGCGTCCCTTAGCCCAGAGAGGCTGTAGCCGTCACGCGCTAGGACTATCCGCCATTGTCCGGTGGCTGGATCAATTCGGAACCTGCCGTCTATCTGCTTTTCGATTGTCTTTATCAATTGGGTGATTTTCTTTTGGCGATACAGGATCATAGACATCCCGTTGCCCTCAGTGTAGAGGGTAGCAGCAGCCGCGCGGAATTCAGTCAGGTTGATATCAGAATCCGGGTAGCCATACCCAACCTCGGCGCTGGTCAGTAATTCGTACATAAATTCCATCGGGTTGCAGTCATACGTGTTGACTATCGGGTTTGCAGAACCTAAGCCGGTCGGAATCCTTGTCACCTCGAAAGACCACGGCTTGATAGACTTACTGTCACCAACAAAACCACCCTTCCAAACACCGTAACACATGCCACGATAAGCCGGACACGGTGACTGGAATTGCGCAAGGTACGGATCAACCGCCTGGGTTTTTGATCCAGTGTAGAAAGTGAAAGTCCCTTTAAGGTCTTTTGTGTCAATAACAATGTCACCAGCCGTTGTCTGATTTCCTTCCCAAACCTGTTCACCTCCTACCTTGATTTTACGCAAGGCCATTTCACCCAGGCCGACCCCCATTTGAAAACCGACAAAATAGTTGTGCCCTATTGTCATCCGTTTGGTATTGAATAGGCTGGTTGTTATTCGGGTTGTTATAGGATGGGTGTTTAAGTCACCATACCATAGGACGTTCGGCCCTTTGGTCTCGTCGGTGCCTATAAGAAAAGGCTGCAACCTGCCTTCAGTGGTTGTGGGGAAGTTGAATTCCTCCAGGGTCGCTGCAATAGCGTCCTCGCGTTCCGGTTCCGGTCTTGTCAACTCGGAGACAGTGAACGTCACTGCCCACAAAATTACCATAAGCCAAAAGCCCATATTAGAGTCCCACCTTGAAAATTTCTTTAATCGGTATGTAAGGAGAACCGCCGAAATTATCCGAGTTTGCAAACTTACTATCGCAAATCCCTATACTGCGAGCGCAGCCTGCAAAGACGTCAACACTTTGTCCTAAAACGGAAGAATAGAATGGCAGTGTCAATATGCAATCGTTTCCGTCCTGCTCTAAGACAAGCCGGTAGTCCAAGACACCATGTTGAATAAACCCAGCCGTTGCCCAACCGTCACCTTTGGCACCAAGCAAGCCGGATATGGTGACAATGTTTCCATTCACTGCTGTCAAGGTGTTGGTATGGCTGAATGATCCAGAGGACACTTTGCAGTCAGCGTCAAACAGAACATTGTTGCAAGGGGCCTGCCATGTTCGTTGTGGAATCTCTTTATCAAAGGCTTCACTGACCGGCACAACAGAAAGCATAGACTTGGACATGTCGGCAGTAAATGCCACCGATCGGACGACACCTTTATAGACCACTCGGACGTCACCCGGCGTGGCAAAATGATAGCTGAAAATAGTGAGGGTGCCCAACTGCCCTGGCGCTATGGAGGTGAATTGTGACGCAAAGCCATTGTCACCCGGCAGGTTCACGGTTAGATGTTCTTGGCCGGTTGCAATTCGTCCACGGCTAACAGACGTCTTGAAATAGTCGTCACCTAAATGGGCAATGACAAGCGGGATAGAGTCGTGCATTCGATAAATGTCATTACCTATGGCCAGCAGGTAAAGCTCAACACGTCCCCCGCTTTCTAAAGATAATTCATTATCTTCAAACGTCGTCATCTGTCACCTCAACAGTGGGGACAATACAACTGGCCTCACCAAGTGCGTTCCTGTGAATAATCTGAATGTCATCAGTGTCAAATCTGACCTTCTCAAGAAACTCAATTCGGTCAATGTCGGCCACTGTTATATTGTAGGGCCAAACCGAGTCCACGGTTAGCTGCTCTTCTGAAGTGCTTATTTGCGAAGAGTCCACGATTGTTCTAATCAGCACCGTGCCGTCTGTCAGGTGCATTCTAAAGACTTTCTTTGACCACCTGTCGTCTGCGTTGGTGACATAACCAATATCAGCCATATTGAAAGTGCTGTTTCCTGAAACCAGTGTCTGGTTAGGGATTAAGTCCTGGCTGAAGGTCGGTATGTAGAAAGAAACCTGCTTGCCTCTGAGGAAATGCAGCAGTTGCCGCAACTCCCAAAGCTCTTGCCTGTTCTGTGTCAGAAAACCTTTTTTGCTCTGTCTGAGACTTCGCTGCTGTGACGCAAAGTGTGAATAGTCACCACTTACATTGTCAAGGACATAGACTTTCGTTTCAATGATTTCTCGCAACTGTGCCTCAGTGACAAGGTTGTTGTCATCCAATAGAACCTTGCTGTTGTAGGTACTGAAAGCAGCAGCCGAAGCGATATCATTGTCAGTGGCATGGACTTGCAATGTCACGTTAAAGTCCTGGTCATTGACCATCGCCTTTGCTATCGGTGTGGTTGGCTGAATGTAAGCAGTCATTAGAGGCATGACCTGAGTATTTGCAGGATAGTTGTTGGCCAACTCAGAATTAAAGGTCAGACTGGTGCCGTCCATAGACTCAATCTGCACAGCATCAAAGGTGTATTGATCCTGGAACACAACAGCATAGCCGCCAACATAGAAATTCGCATAAGCCGTGGTAGTGACATTGACTGTGAAGTCACCTATAGTCCCGGCTGAAGACATAAAGGATGGTTCGTGCCATGCAGGCACCGCCACCAGTTTTGATTGACGATCGAACAAGAGCATCTCCATTCGCTTTCGTTGATCCTTATACCTGAAATCAAACACACCTCGGGGGACTTCCCGATTGCCAATACGCTGCTCATCCTTGTCAACAGTTTGTAAAATCTTGGTGTCCCATTGTAGGTGTTCCCGGATAGGTGCTTCAGGACGTACCGGCACCATGATGATTCTTGAGCCGATGATTGTTATGGTATAATCTTCACCTGTTGACAGTGTCAAGGTATAGTCACCATCAATGTTCAAGTCACCCTGCTGCAAAACCTTGATCGTGAACAACAAACTACTCTGGGAAGAGATATCAAACGGAGGCACCGGAACACCTGTCACCGTGAAACCGATCCCTAGATTATCCGTTATGGATGCAACTGTTATTTTGTCATACCTATCAGCATTATATAGGTCACAGGATATGGTTTGTGTCGATGCAATATTGCCGACGTCCTGGAGGACGCGCGGTATTAAATGCGCCACACCAAACCAAAGACCACCCACCCCTTCGATAATTCCGTCACCGCTCAAAGGCTGCTCCTGGGCATCTACCGGATTTTGCTGATCCCAAACTGAAGGCATCAACACCGGCAACACCCTGGGAACCACTGTGTCCCAGTTGTCCGCTGTCCCTCCATTGGCGTTTTCGTTCCAACCCGGCTGGATTAGCATTGTCGGTATGGTGAAAATCTGCGCCTGTAGGTTGGCGTTCGTAAATGTAGGCGCTACTACAAACCGTCCAGCCCCAGAGACCCACGCCAAGACCGGCGTCAAGGCGGCACCCGCTGGGTCCGTCTGGTCTGCGCCCATGTTAGAGGTATACTCATCAGAAGCTGTTTCATTCTGATAAGCACCTATATTTTTTTTGTAGTCAGCCATTATGGTAGCCCCACGATCGTGCCGAGTTTTGCCCCAGTGTTAAAGCAAGGAGAACCGGATGAAAGTGAAAAATCTTGGTTGGCAGGATCGCCCAGGAGAGGGTTGTCGGTAATGCTGTTGTCACCTTGTATGATCGTGTCCCAGGGTGTGCCGCAATTATAGACGCAGTTGTGGTCCTCGATATCAGACGTGGAAGTGCTTTTTATTCCGGTTGTGCAGGTGTGGACTATGTTATTAAAAGCAAGAAGACCGCCAGAAGTTATAACTTCTATTCCCGTCACACAGTTATAAACAGTGGTGTCCAACACCCGCAGTCCTCCATAACCTCTTATGCCGTGGGCAGAGCAGGTGTCAACAATGCAGTCAGATATAACAGAATACTCAGGTGTAGACGTATAGTTGAAACCATATCCTGAGTCATGGACATAGCAAAATGTGAAAATATTGCTTTCTCCGGCAACCATTATAGCATTGCCATTGGTGTGTGAGGCCTCAACATGAATACATCGCGCCCCTGCGCCAGTGACATCAAGTGCATCGCCGCCACTGCCTGCTGTCTGGGTGAATTTAGCATTGCGGAGCAAGCCGAGGACTGCTCCAAGATTAGCCATTGAGTTTGAGCCGGTATAGGCGCTGGTGACGCGCAGGTTTTTGTACCAACTACTGACCCCAGAAAGAACGACTCTGCCTGATCCTGTGTCGAAATCGAGTAGTGGCCGATTGTCGCCCTCTGGGTCATCAAGCCGTGTCGTGTTGTAGCCGTAAAATCTGAGGGAACCACGGAAGATGTTAAGCAGTGAATGGCTGGACAGATCGTATGTCCCTGCCTTTATATGTGTAGTGTTGAATGCTTGTAAACTACTGGTCCCCCAGAATGAGCCATCAGTGCTGGTGTCAAATGTATAAGCCCCGCCGACGTTGGCCACGCCACCTGTGTCATTGGTTCCAGCGCTACGGTCGATGGTGACAGTGTTTGTGCTGGTGTAGCCGGTTATTTGGTGCCAACCTAATATGCCAAATGATCCCGAGACAGTAATGCAGATACAATTCCCAACCATAGCAGGCGTGAAGCCGCCAGTAGCTGAAGATATTATAACTCCGGTTGCGTCTGAGGTCAAATCTGTTATAGCCAACTGCGCTGCTGCCTGTTGGCTATAATCCACTGAGGTGCCTGGATCAAGATCGTCAAACCCGCCGCCGTTGTATTTGTCGCCGTCAGTCCGCACTTCCCATTCTGTAGTCGCTGTTACTGCCATAGTTTTAGTCCAAATACATTCGGCAATCGCCTGCCGGAAAGTTAATTGTGGTCCCAGCTTCCACATCAATGTCACTTTGTGCTAACTCAGCTAGTGTCACACTGCCAAGGAAATTACCACCACTTATCGCATCAAAAAATCCGACGTGTGACATAGTGCCTTGAGTCCCAGTTGCAATGTCAAACGTTATTGCACTATTGTTTTTTACAAACTGGATATCGTCGCCCACATCGGTCAGAGTATACGCACCAAAAAGCTCTCTTGCATAACCACTTCCTGAAAACTCATTGAAACTAGCCTCATCGGAACCGTCACCATATCCGACATGTACTGTCTTCAAGGTGAATGTCCGATCCAACAGCCAATTTTCATGATAGTTTGATAGACTCATTATACCACCTTGTTATAGATAAGACCCATATTTTCACTTTCCTGATTGGCACCGCCTGCATTAGCCTTCCTCACAGCCGGAAACGCAATCCAGGTCTCAGCCCCAACCGTCAACTCCTGGGCAGGTGTGATACCTTCCAGGTGTATGTGGCCGACATTTCCCATCTTACCTAGATAGTACCAATCATTGCCTGTACTTATGTCTGCATTATCCTTGTGGTAGTAGGTCTCTATTGGTATGATAGGGATAAAACCACTCCCCAGATCAGGCAATAGAAAACCAAATTGACTAATTGCAATGCCTTGCCGAACACCGCCTGCTATTCTTGTTCGGTCTGTGCCTCCTCTATCGTTCCCCACACCTGTCACACTCGCGCCTGGGTCCACACAATGGCCCCATTTAGCTCCAACAGCTTGTCCATCAAAACCCTCAAGATGCAGTGTACCACCTGCATTAGTATCGTAATTGCCAAACAATGCAGTCCCAGGGCTAAGTCTACCGTCAAGCAGTATAGAATGCTTTGTGGAATTAGGGATAGAGTATTGATTAAAGACTGGATTGCCTGCTGGGTTCCAGAGGTGTCCCCCTACCCATGCGCCGCCGATCCAGGCTCCACTTTTGCTGAGTTGTCCGAAACCGAAATGGCGGTATAGCCCAGGGGAAAACTCAAGGACAATGTGGATCGAATAGGATGGTGAGTCATAGGCGAAGAAATGATAAGCCGTGAATGGCCCCGCGCCTATGCCGTTAACCACTCGGCCTGGGTGAAGGTCATTTATGTCCACAGACCCATTACCTGAGTCGTCTACTTGGCCCCACGGTGTTTCTTGCTGTCCCGCGCTGAAACCTAAAGCCTGATATATTGCCGCAGTGTCAGTGTTGTTCCAATAGAAGGTGACATATAGAGCATCAGCCGCTCGACTAAGGGACAGAAACCGAGACGTCCCGTTGTAGTATTCTTCAACGTAACCATTCGCCTGAGCAAATGTGGATAGTTTGCTGAATAGATCGGTCCCATTAGTTGCAGAACCTGTTTGATAAGCCACGTCTAGTCCTCCCGGATACAGTAGAAAAAGTTCTGGTTTGATTTTGTGGCATTCTGAAAACACCGATAGATCACTGAGCCTCTATAGATACGATCTTCAGCGTTTGCAGCCCCATCAGGATCAAGAGCAAAGATACCACGCAAATGTCCGAAAAGGCGGTTGTCCACAGAACTGACTAAGGGACACGGCACCAACATGAAAGAATCATTTATTCGTTTCAAGGAGTCTTGATCTGTAGCGATAGCTAGTGACTCTGTGAATATTTCCCGCCAATTTTGACTGGTGGTTGAGTACCAACCATTCGGAGCATCTGGCACGTCATAGTCACTACCACCTGCCGGACCTATATTGACATAGCTTTCTGTCTTAGCGATAAAGGTTGTGCCGGTCCAGTTAAGGACTCTGGTCAGGAGGCCGCTCGGTTTTCGCAACCAACCAGGGCCTCGATAAAGTAAGTTATGGATAGCCTGGGTGCCTGGATTTGTCATCCCAGCGAAGTCCGCTGCACCATAGGTATATGGCACCTTCTTAGAAACACATCCAAGGATCAATTGAGGGTAGTTGTATTCTCCCGCCGTCAAAAACGAATCAGGCGCGCCAACATACATATTCGGATAGACAGAGGCCACTTTGAAAGAGCCTGCAATTCTGAGGTCATGAATACTGAGCCAATAGTTGACAGTCGCTGGCGCACCGCCGCCCGATAGAGGGACATACATTTCTTCATTTATAGCGCCTGGGTGTTCGTCCCAGGGTGTTGACACTGAGTCAAAGCCGGTGAAGCCGTTGCATTCCAGCAAGTAGGCGTCTTCCGGTTCGGTCCACTTAAAAGCTTTCCAGCCAATATATTGGTCAGTGACAGTGTTGTGAATCATCAAATATTTGCGTTCGTCACTTGTAGCCGCCCAGGTCATCGTCAACTCCAGGCCTGTGCCGGTCCCACCAGATACGTCCGCATCATTTGCCGGTGTGGTGATATACTCACCGGCCTCAGTATAGATTGACACGGTCAAAGCCTCACCAGAACCGCCGACAGTGTTAATCTGGACGGTGGTTGCTGCTGTGAACGATCCGCCAACCACGGTGACAACATCATCTTCGGTATAGCCGGTACCTGCTGTGCCGATCGCCACCGCCGTTGCCTCATCGGCCTCAAAGTCAACCAGAGTTTCCCAGGCTGTATCAGCATAGGTCAGGTTAAACTCGGCACCTGTCCCACCGCCAGACGTTGTGTTTTGAGATACTGGATTGCTGGCTTGTGCTGTATAGACACCAGCATCGGATATATGGACAGAGTCAATGACACCACCAGTGACACCAGTGACTTCAAGCTCTGGCTCATGGTACTTAGTGCCGCCTGCCAATGTGATTGTGTCACCAACTACATAGCCAGTGCCACCGGCATTTATTGCAGCCACGGAGATATGGTCATCCTTTGCTAGATTCTTGATAATATCAAGTATGTCCCAGTAGTCAGTCCCTTGTCCCTTAAACCATGCCATTATCTGCCACCTCTTTGGATTTTGCCGTTGGTCTCAACCATGATCCGTTCGCCTTCGGTGCTACGCATCGCAGCCAAAGCCTCTTCTCTACTTGAGTACATGAAAACGTTGACAGGTGTTGGGACTTGTTGTTCACTGTCACCACCACCTCCACCGGCCATTTTTCTGACTCTGTTGTTCGGGATAATTTTACCAGGAACATCAGGCTCAAAAAGTTCTAGTCCGTTTTCACCAACCGGGAACAATGTTCCAGGGAATACATTACCACCGCCAGCCTTACCAGCACCAACATCAGGGCCTTCAGTGATACCGGGTGTGGTTGCACCTGTGCCGCCTGTCCCGGTCTCACCGATACTGCCGCCGCCGCCAATTGCTGCTTTCAAGCTTGCAACAATTATCATGCGGGCAATCAGCCGGGTCAGGTCAGCAAGTATAGAGTTGACCATGTCATGGAATTCAATTTTCCCTGTCTGTGCAAATTGAACCAAGGCGTCTTCAGCCGTACCAAAAGCATTGACAACAGTGGTCTCAGTGACATCAGCTAAGTCAGTGACGTCACGCTTGACACTATTAAGACCACGCTTGAAACCAGCCTCTATTGTTTTAGAGGTCGCAAGCGCTTGATCCTGGAGCAGCCTGTAAGCCTCAGCCGATTGCTGCAATGTTATATTGCCCGCTGCAACCTGCTTGTTCAATTCTTCTTGAGCAGCCGCCAAATCAATTTCAGCGCCAACCACTTCATCAATAGCAGCAGAGGTCCGCTGGACTATCTGAAGGTGCCTGAGTTCAACCCTGATTGCATCCTTCTGAGCCTCACTGAGGTCAATACTTTTCTCAGCTAAATTGTTCTCGATCTTTTTCAATTGGTTTGCAATGTCACGCTCCCGGTTGGACATTCTAAGCAACTCAATCTCTCTGTCAATGTTTTCCAACTGTACCACAAAAGCTAGGGACTGGCCAGCCGACGTGGGAGCATCGCCAGCGGCACCACGGGCCGCACCCTGGCCAGTCCCTGGAAGTGCCTCTTCGGAGGCGTCTCTAATCATGTCAAGACCTAATTTTTCCAAACGTTGTTTGGCTATTTCATCAGCGCGGTCAAAAAGCCCATTAACTGAATCTTCAAAAATAGTCGTGGCCTTGCCTTTTGCAAATCCCTCGGCAATTGCTTTGTCCATTCCTATGAGCGCACCTTTTGCGGTGTTGGTCAGCCTCGGTATCAATTCCAACTCAGAGACGTCACCAAAGATCGCATCGACACCGGGAATCTTGGTAAAGACGGCCTCCATCGCAGCAATGATTTTCTTTAGGCCTGCCTCCATGACCCCAATAATACCATTCAACAGGGAAAATGTTATGTCCTTTAATGCCGGTCCCAGGTTTCGCCATATCGCTTGAATAGCAAAACCAAGGCCAGCCCATAGGCCAAGGTATGTGTCCAGAATACGGGCACTGCCTTTAATGAAACCTTCAAGGCTAAGATCAAGACCAGAGAAAAATTCTCTCAGTGTGTCACCAAGGTTGGGGAAAGCAGACTTGAAAAAGTCAAGCATGATCTGTGCGCCTTGCTTGATCCGTTCCCAGGTAGCAGTTGCAAAGTCACCAAGTGTTGCAACACTGCCTTCGGTTAGTTCTATTTCGTGTCGGTATGCAATCAAGGCACCTATTGCAGCACCAGCAGCAATCAGACTCAAAGCAGGTGCCAACAGGACCAAAGCCGCAAGCAACTTCGGAATCCCCATGACGGCTAAGGCTATAACAGCCGTTTGGACTATTTCGATATTGTCAGCAAGGAACCGCAAAGCATTGGCAAGCTTGTTAAGTGTGGCAATAAGAATGTCACTCCCACCGCTTTCACCAAACGATAGCTGGACCGCTTCCCATGCAGACTTGACTCTGAGCAGGGCACCATTCAGGTTGTCGTCCATTATATCCGAAATCCGTTTCGTTGTCCCTTCGGCATTCTTTAGAGCCTCAGTGGACGCTTTGATTTTCGGAATACTTTTAGACATAACCTCGAAAGCACCGCCGCCACGTCTACCGAAGATCGTAAAGGCCAAGCCGGTATCAACACCGGCGTCCCTCAGTACCTCAAGAGCGCGAGTCAGGCCAACCGAAGTCACTCGGAATTCTTTGGCCTCAACTCCCAGGTCTTTCATTATTCGGCGCGTCTTCTTGGATGGTGCCTCAAGCTCAACCAGTACCTGCCTCAAGCCGGTACCGCCAAGTGTGCCCTTCAATTGTGCATCAGCCAGCGCCTGCAAGACGGCCACGGTCTCTTCAAGCTCGACATTCATACCAGCCGCAGCCGGTGCAGCAAACTTGATCGCGTCACCCAACTGGTTGACGTCGGTGGCTGCATCGTTCGCAGCAAAGGCCAGAACATCAGTGACACGGCCTGCCTGATCGGCCTGAAGCCTAAAGCCTCTGATCGTACCGGAGGTGATTTCAGCCGCCCTGGCAAGGTCTAAGGCCCCAGCTTGTGCCAGCCCCAGGGTCTGCCCTATGGCTGCTAATTGTTCATCAACCTCGAAACCGGCCCTGGCCAATTGAACCAAGCCTTCTGCTGCCTGGGTAGCTGTGAACCGGGTAGTTGCGCCTAAGTTCCTGGCAGTAGCTGTCAGGCTCTTCCACTGGCGCTCTGTAGCCTCTGAGACGGCCAGCACAGTGGACATGGCCTCCTCGAAACTGGCAATTTGTCTGACAGTGCTGGTGAGGACTAAGGCCCCGCCGATCCCTATCAGAGCAGTGCGCAGCATATTAACACCCGCTGCCGATTTTGAGGCAGTTGCACCGATAGCGCCAAGACGTCTCTGGACTACTCGCGTCCCGTGTTCCTTGACGATAATGTTAATGCGTTCGGTTGCCATGTCTACCTAGTTCTGATTTTCGCGTCTCGGACTGCTTGCACACCGGCGTCAACTGCTTCCTCTACAAACATAGCCGGTGCCTGCGCTGAATGTCCCTCATTCAAGGGGACAATATGTTCGACGTTGTTGGTTATGTGGATATCTTGACCGGACTTGACGTCCTTAATCACACCCTGCCCCTGGGCAATAGCCGCCTGGGCATTTTCGGTTTCGCTAATACTACCAGACCCTTCAGGTATTGGAGAATAGGCCTCTTTAACTTCATCGGATGCAGTGCCCAGGGAAACAATCCAGTTGCTGCGCGCGGTGCCGGTGTCAACAGGTGTCCCGACAACAACAGTCTGATCTATTGCCAGAGCCGTCTTGCGTTTCACCTTGTTAACCTCGCGCGGGACATTCTTAGCCCGCCGCCGCATGTTCTTACTGAATCGCTCTAAACTCATTTCTTCTTTTGCCTCTTTTCCTTCTTGTTCTTTCCGTCCAAGTGCTTGATATAGGCCTTGTCCATTGCTCGGATAAGATAAAACAAATCGTCCCGTTGTTCGCCTACAATATCATAGGCCTCAGCATATTGGTGGATCACAGCCCAGGGAATCGGTCTAGTACTCCAGCCGGAAAGCCTGTCACCGTCTAAGTCACCGTAGGCACACCAGAAAAGTTCAAGGCCCATCCATAGTGACGGTGCATTTTTGATTGCCTTCGGGAACGGCAAACCATCCCGAAGGCAAGTCTTGATAATTCTTTGTTCGTTTGGTCCTTGCTCAATAGTATAGAGCAGGACTTCTATGAGTTTCCCGCTGCTTGCTCGGCAAGCTCGGCGCGGTACAGTGCGCCAGTCGTCGCCTGCTCTTGCATGTCAAGGAACAGGTCCGGCAGGTTTCGGAACACCTTCAGAATGTTCTCGGGATTGACGGCCAAGAGTTCTTCACCATCTTCACCGGCGTCCTTCGGGTCAATACCTTCAACCCATTTAGGTTCTGTCAGTGTCCCTTTGTTTACCTGCCACCCCAGGATCACGGTGTGGGCGTAGACGTCCTGCAAAATGGCTGTCGATCGGTCGTTGTCCAATGCCCGTGCCTGGATCGCTCGGCGGAACGGCTTGGTCTTCAGATCAAGCATACGAATATAACGCTTGTTCGCGCCGCCTGCTCTTGCAATCTTGATCCGGTCATTACCATAATCGGTAATGACACCTTCTACTTCCATCGTTGCGTCTGTTTCAAACTGTTCATTCAGTGCCATAAAATTTGCTCCCAAAAAATAGTGATTAAGCGTCGGCCAGTGTCGGCAGATAATCAAAGAAGACAATCAACATGGTGTGGTTCATGTCACTGTCTATCTTTGCCCCGGTGGCCGCTTCCTGTGTCAAAGGTATTGAAATAGGTTGGTCTTGTTCGATTTCCAGCCGTCCGTCACCAAGGGTGATAAGCGGCAGGTCTATCGAAATTCCGGCGTTGGCTTTGACCATGTGTGCGTCCAGGGTGATATCAGCGTTCGCCTGGACGGCTGCAATGGAGGCCACGTCGGCAAAGTAGGCGTCAATAGCTCCACCTACCAGAAAGTTTCCGGCTGAGGCGTCGAAGGCACCCAGGACGGAGACTGCTTTGTTCGGGGTGATACCGTTGTTGATCGTCAATGTCACTTCATTGGCAAAGGCATACAGCGCGGTCGGGTTGGCGTCCGTCTCGTCAATGACTGCCAGCTTGATCCGGCTGAAATCGGACGACGTGTTGAAGGCGTCGGACTCAACCAGAGCCGGTCGGGTGCCAGCCTTCGGACCTGTCGCTCCGTCCACGGTTGCATGGCTCATGCCGACATAGGACAGGTCGAATGTCACTTTGTCTGCCTTTGCAATGTTGACGGCTAGTTCATTAGGAACCGCGCCAACAACATACTCGGCCTGCTCATACGTGTCACCAGTGTCAGCCTTGCCAAGGGTCCGCTCCATCTGATATGTCCGGCGCACAATGTTGGCCCCGGTTTCATCCTTCAGCAATCGGCCAAAGAACATTTGAACAAACAAGCCGGTCTGCGCCTCTGTCACCCATGTAGCCTGAGTCTTGTCAAACTCAAGCCGGTTGGTGGCAATGCTTCTGACTCTGGCGAAACCGTTGTCGGCAGTAGTGGCAAACTTAGTCAAAGTTTCGTCACCACCTACGAAGATGAATTCGCCGACAACAAGGCCAAGGTCAGCGAAATCCAGACTGGTTGAGGTCAAGGCAGGACGATCGCCGCTGCTATCAACGTCAAGATCATCCTCCTCCGTTTCAAAGCCGACAACAACCAGGGAACCGTCTGAGTTGGCCGCTTCATCCACCAGACCTGTAGTGACACTATCGGTCCCGTTTGCCAATGTCACGGTGATTATATCGGGTCCGGTTCCAACAGTAGCAACCTTGAAAATGCCGTTGTTGCTGGAGTTGGCCATACCGGCTGAAAGAACAATGTCACCAACTTGGAATTGGGCTGTGTAGTCAACGGAACCGTCACCAGTAAACTTGTCGGTTATTGCGTCTACCGCTACGGTCTTGGTACTGATACCAATAGCGTTCTTTGCCTCACCCTTCCGCCTCAGACTGGCGAAGAAAAAGCCCTGCAAATCCTCTTGCATATTGGTTTGGGTCAGGTCAGTGCCGAAACCACCGCTGGCATCCAGGTCAGTGACAACACCCTTTTTGCGCTTGCGGTCAGCATTGATCGGATTGCGGGCCACGGTTATCACCTGCCCACCGAAATCAACATAGCCGTTCGGTTCTTTGGGCACCCATACAGGCGTTGCAGGTAGGACCGAAATAGAGGCCTCTTCAGCAATTCGGAGTCCTGTGCTGTTACTGTCGATCTTGTTATTGACTGTCATTTGCGTGTCTCCTTGTAGCCGCAATCGACATGTTCAATCGCGCCTGTTTTGAGAATGGTCTTTTCTTTTTGCCTAAGTGAGCCTCAGCAATTTTATTGTTATGTTCGGCAGAGTTTGTCATTCCTTTTCTTGTCCCTGGCCTTCCTGCCATAGTTGTAGATATTTTCGCATTTCTCTCAGCAGTGTGGACTTGGTTTTTAGCTGCCTTTGATAATTTTTGCCGTGTTTCTAAAGACGGACAGCAGACTCCATCACCACCCTGCGTCAAATTGTAACCAAAAGGTGCCTGGGTATTTAGGTTCTTGATTAGCATAATCTCGCGCATTTTGCTTTCGGCTTCTGTGCCTGAAAAAGCTATCTGGATATCAGGCTTTCCATGTTTGCGCCAAGCGTGACCTACAGCTTGCTTAGAAAAAGCGTGGTTAGGTATTCGCTTCTCTGGATTAGAGGAAATACCTACATACCGCTTATCGTTTGCAAAGGTCAAAATGTACGCTACATTTATCATCTAATTTCGCTGTATTCAAATTTGACCACAATATTAGTCTGGAAAAAGTCGCCGTCCTGGCCTACTTCGTTAATCGTTACGTCTCTAAACCAGACGCCGCCTGGGGTAGTCGCCCCTTCGTATGAGTCACATACTACTTTAGGCAGATCAACAGCCCCAGACAAGCCTTTTCCTGGCGTCTCAAAGACCTGGACAATCAAGGTGCCGCGCCTCTCAAATCGCCGTGTGCCGGTTGCACCGGCTAAAGTGGCCTGTCTGCTTGTATTATGCCGCAAAACAACCCGTGCCCATGCTTCCTGCCCATCTGGTGGCACTGATTTTGAGCCAACATTATCCCACTTTACCCTAGAAATATCTTCAGTTAATTTCCAGGCGGTCTGGAAAAGTGTGTTGATTTCGGTTATCGCTTCACGTCGGTTTAAGCTCATCGCGCCACCCCTATGAAATACAGCAGCGTTATTGAGGCGGGTTTCAAAGTCCGCACAAAGGTGACGCGCTTGTGAACATCGCCGTCCACCAATTCATTAGCAGTCGCCAAGTCAAAAGGAGGACTCACTGTCCCTGGGCCTACCAAACACACCTCTGAGGTTCTTTTCATCAGGTCCATGTCCAAGGTCTCTAAGCCCAGGGACTTCCCGGTGGTCAGTGGCACAAACGCGCCGATCACAGTAGCCGTGGCGTCCGGCGTAGCTGATGGATCGGCTGGCCCTTCCCAGGGAATGTCACTGTCAGGCGGTGCCTGATCCAAACGGTTCAATACCACCGATCGGCCAGCGGCATCAACCAAACGCTTTGCCGTTGCTGCTAATTTTGTATAGTTAATAGCCATGTCACTAGGCCCTAATCACAGTGTTCCTGCTTCGGACATATTCCTGGAGCAGCCTGTCAGCCGCAGGATACGGTTTTGTTATTTGTACTGTTTGAGTTTCTGCAAACGTCTCCTTGGTTTCAATTGGCCCAATCTTTTCAGAGAGGCCTGTCCGCAGGAGTCCTGTTTCGTGTGTCTCTGGATCAGGTGCCAACGTTGTTGAGTTGGCGCGATAGGCATATTCACAAGTAGCGTCTTGCAATTTAGCAGGTACACCGTCCACCAAGATACCGTCACGATCATAAAGGAAACTCCTTGGAAAGTCCAGAGGTTGTGGGCGTCCACTGACACCGCTTGTCAATGCTATATCGAATGAACCATTTGTCACGGCATCGGTTGTTGCCACACCGTCCCTGGTGACATAGCAAGTCAAGGTAGGATTGTCCGGGTCCGCAATAAGGAAGTCTGAAATCGTCTGGTCAGCGTCGTCAAGGTCTTTGTCAGCAGCAAACAGCGCACTTCCCAGGTTGTTCAAGGTGTCTGTTATTGTGGTGCCTATCAAGGCCTCGGTATCCACAGCAGGGATGGTCAGGGTAGTCTTGAAGGTTGCCACTGCGCTGCCTATTGTCACCGTCTCGTTATTGGCAGGCTGTGCCGATAGAGTAAAGACAGAACGGGACGTCAGGGTTGAATACTTGCGATTGCCCAGGAATAATAAACCCCAGCGGGTGTCAATATAATCGGTCCCTACTGTCAGCAGAGCCTCCACCGTTGTTGCATCCAAGGTAGTGACATCAATATTGCGCGCAAGAAAGTAGGCCCTGAAATAGGCCTCGGTAGTATAGGACACCGCGCTTTTCTTGCCGGTGCCGTCTTCAACTATGATTGCCATTAAGCCACCCCTTTTCTTTTACGGAAATTTTTTGTGCGGGTGTCTATGATCTTCCGCGTATGCTCTGCACTGTGAGGCCTGCCTTTTGTTGTTTTTGATATCTTGTCACGATGTTCCTGGCTTAGTGGTTTTCCTCGCTTAGTCGCTGCAATTTTTTCTTTCGTAGTTTCAGAGCAGATAAGCCCAACAGTACCTTCACCACCTTCTGTTAAATTATAGCCGTCTGGGACTATTGTTCCTAATCTTTTAATCCACTCTTGTTCTAATTGACTAGCTGCCTTATCAGGAACCTTCGCTAAAATAACCAGTACAAAATCATCCCATCCATGTTTATGAATAGCTCTTGATATATAAGAACGTGTGCCGCTTTTATGGCTATTCAGCCGCTTGCACATATACACGGTTTTACCGACATAAATCTTGCCAGTGGTACGAGAACAAATTGCATATATCTCAGTCACCTACGCTACCTCAAAGAATTGTCTTGGCCTTTGGTTCTGATACATGGACACCGGCTTGATAATATCAACGTTGGTCAGTGGCACCCGATCCGCTACAGGGACGCGCGTAGTCACTGCCGTCTCAACAGCAGCAATGGCACCGTTGCCGGTGTCTGCCCATCCGTTCGGGAATTCGCCACCGGAGGCCTCACCAGCCGCCACCAGCTTGCCGTTGATCCAGAGACGGGCCTTGCCGCTTCCTGGTATCACGGAGAATACGATCCTAATAGGTTGATCTTCGGGGACAGTGTCACCCTCAAGTGTCACCCCATCAGCCCCAGCCGCATCCCCAGCACAGGCGTAGATTTTACCATCAGCCACGGCAAACCAAATTGCCAGCCCAACAGTCGCGCTGCCGAATTCCAGGACGACACCTGTAGGCGCTGCCGCTGTACGTGTCACTTTAACCGATACAGTGACAGGCTTGCTACGGTCTGGGAAGATATCATCAGTCACC
>SDBT01006557.1_pt1 | contig 19280 bp, 7 predicted proteins | sample 2277101 | NCBI WGS metagenome assembly SDBT01 (sample SAMN10404973, study PRJNA504765) | marine sediment metagenome | isolation source: marine sediment core GS10_PC15, 103 cmbsf | place: Arctic Ocean: Southern Knipovich Ridge | collected 2010 | reverse complement strand
TGTGTTCTGTTGTATCCTTTTATGAATTTCATACTTAAAGATACTAATAACCACTATCTTAACCTGGGTTTTTATCTTAAAGTTATGAACAAAATCAAGAGGTTTTTAGACAGTCTGACGGTTGCGCTATAAATAGTTGCCGATTAAGGAGTGCTTTCCTGTCCAGTTGCACCGAACTTTATTCAGGCTAAAACGTTTGAATTTACTAACATACGGCAATTATTTATGAGCGCTTGTTATAGCGCGTTATTTCATTTCCTTAATCCACTTTTCAATTGTTCCTACCAATTCTTCTCTAACATTTGAAAATCCATGGTCAGTCTCAAAAACATGAATCTGCAAATTCTCATTATTTAATTCCTGTAGTTTGCGATATAAAGGAAGGATTTGTTCTTCCAAAACAACATCTTTATCCTTCCAACCACCGAGAAAAAGAATATCTCTGTTTTTTAATGATTCTGCATGTTTAACCTGGTCATATTTATCAAGATTAGATAACCAAAATTTTGTATAAGATTTTGTGTCGCATTTAACGGGTCCGTCAGGGTATTCACTCTCTATCAGAAACTGCTCGAACCAGTTATTATAGTTCTCATCAGTAAGCCTTTTTCTTCCAAAAACTGATTCATCTCCACCAGCAATTGAAATAATTCTCTTAACCTCAGGATTATAAAGTGCCGCAGTTAATACCATTGCTCCACCAAAACTATAACCTGCCACAACTATTTCTGATGTATCAATGTTATACTTTTCGATATTTCTCTCCACTTTTAGGAATTTAATAGCTGCTCCAACATCATCCATAGAATTCTCAAAACTGAATTCTCCCTCACTGCTCCAAGTCCCCTGAAAATTAAAAACTAGCACATTGATTCCTACAGAACTTAGTTTCTTACCAAGGCCAAATAGATCACCTTCTCCGCCTGGATACCCATGGAGTAGTATAAGAGCTGGAAGAGGTTTGTCTGAATTTGCCTTGTAAAAGTCCGCGTTCAATTTATTGCCATTGTTGTATAAATTAACTTTTACTGGCGAAATTTGAGAATTGGCATTGCTTGAAAAAACTACCAGTACCAAAACGATAACAATTTTTTTTATTTGTTCCATAATTGTGTTTTAAGATAATGCGCTATAACGTTTTATGGTATGGTGTCGTTCGGGATTACGTAGCGATTTCCAATCAGTTTACACCGACTTCTTTTACGAGCTACAAACCTTCAAAAACCTCTGAAACCCGCATGCACTATACCATTTGTTAGGCTTTCGTGCATTATTCCTCAATTCCTGTTTTATTCAGATTTTTATTTGACTTTATCCAGTACAAATAATCTTGATTTAGGAAATCATCAACCTTACAAGATATTAGCTTTAACTTGTCTTCATTCAAAATGTTCATGCCAACTTATTTTTTGGGTTATTTGCAGTATTTGTTTTCATTTCTACATTTGTATTCAATATAATTTGTTGATAAACTGAAGGTTATCACTAATACTCAAGCTAGTTGGTATTATGTGGATTTTAATAGACTTCGCAATCTAATATGATACTAAGCAGTTAAATATTTTTATTTCGACCAGTATTTTCAATATAATCAAACTTAAGTCCGCTTGAGCCTTCACCTTTGCCTGAGGACACTTTTCTGCCATACCAAACATGTGTTGAGCCATCGTACCAACGGCATCGTTGTGCAAAAAGCTGTAATTTTTTTCCATTTCTTGCAACCGTTTCTTCGTGTATGCTATGTTGATTATTATTAGCATAGGCCGCTTTTAAAATGTTGCTTTTCGGACCTATAAGTTCAGGGGTTTCATTTCCTGTCCTAATCATTGCTGCCTGTACCAATTGAATTTTTCTATAGTTATTTGTTGTGTTTTTGGGTATGTACGGTATCCAGTATTCTGGTACTGAATTCATCAACTTATATTTATCAGGTAGTTTGTTATCAGCGCTTTGCGATGAAATTTCTAAAAGTGATTTTTCATCTTCGTTAAGTAACTCAATTGGAATAATTTCTTTTAAAGCTTCAATAATTCGTTCAATACAAGTTTCTTTTAATTCTACCGACCGAGCTACGCTGAACTCCCTCAGATCTTTAATGCAAATTACCAGGTTTTTTGTTGTATTTTTTGTTGAAGAAATAATTTGATTTAAAACACTTTTATCTGCCAATAAACCAACGGAATCAATTATTTCTTCCAGCTGATTATACCAATTTTGCAATTGAAAAGTTATTTGTATTAATTCTTCAACTTCGGAGTTTGCACGAATTGCATTGGATAAATTCGTTACATAAGTCAGTACTTGATTCAATTCAGGATAACTATTGGTTAACTCAAAAGTTTCTATCCCCGCTTGCATTTCATCTAAACTGCCAGGAATTTTAATGTTGTACATCAGCTCCAGCAAAGCAAATTTTTCTTTCAGATTTAATTCTAACAGCTTGTTATTCTTATCAATGTAATATGTATTGCCATGTATGTTATTTTTTAATTTTCCAATAAACTGCTTTTCAATGGCCCAAACCTTATTGGCCATTTCATCTCTAAATAACATAATCTCTTCAAGTACAGGTGATTTTTCAATGGATGGTAAAACTGGGGGAAGAAAAAGAAAATTTCCTGATTCAAAAGAATCATGAGTTTGATTTTCTACTTTATCGTGTTTGTGTGAAAGCGTAAACATTTCAAATCTTTGCCACTCTTCGCCTTGTCCTGTGCCACTTTTATTTATTTGGTGCATAAGCCCAAAAACATCCATTACCTGAAGCGAATTAACCCGGCACAAAGAACCACTTTTCATGGGTACAGGAATTTGATACCAATCGTTACCATAAACCAATGCAAATTCCATAAGCAGTAGTTTTCCCAGGTCGGTGGTTTTAACACTCATGTCTCCAAAATTGGTTTTTGCATTTTCGAAAGCCCACCAACGGCTATCTGGCATACCATTGAAGGTAACGTTTACCGGAATATTTATTCTATCAGGGTCAATGCTTACCGCAGAAGTGTCAACAAAACCGCTTTGAAGATTTAAAGCTGCACCATTTGCTTTTACAATGTTGAAGTCTGACCAATCCAAATAATTTCCATCATATTCGGGCATTTCTAAAACGCACTGTTCATTTCCAGCAAGGTTGGCTGAAATACAATTCTCGTATTCAAACCTGCTATGGTTCCATGTTTCTGAAACTGGAAGAAATAGTTCACCAAATGCTTGTTGTATCCATTCTTTTACATCTAATAAGGTTTCTTCAATTTTGCTTATTGTTACCGGCTCCAATCCTGTGGTAATTTCTTCGGGAAGGGTGGGTGATTCCACCATCATATATTCGATTACTACCTTTTTACCATCTATAACATTACCGGCAAAAAACTCAACAAATTCAATAGTGTCATGCTCTGTTTCAAGCTTTTCATTTTCTGTTAATGGAGTAAATGACCATGCGTTTTTGAATTTTTCAACCACGTCATCTATGCCCACATTTTCAATTAGTTTGTCTGCAAGGTATTGACCTATTTCTACGCTTGTTTTTAAATCAATTTCAAGTGGCTCCTGTTCTATTTGTTTTTCTAAGGGAATTAAATTATCAAACAGCATGACATCTCCATTTGCGTCATACTCTTTTGCCTTCATTTTTGAAATTATGCTTTTTGATGTTTGCAAAATAGTTTTCACTGGCGACCCGGCATCTTCAGCCTTAAACTCACCCATTTGCCATTGTCTTGTAAGCATCCACAGTGGATCGCTAATTCTGGCTTCCAAACTATTTTGAAAATTATCTGAACGTGAATCAGGTTCGAGTCTTTGCCAAATATGGTATTTTTGCAATGACCCTACTGCAACTACAGTTATGTTGTTATTTTCAGGCATTATTCAAGTGTAAATTTTGGTATTTCAAAATGCACATTATGTGTCTCAGTATTATACTCTGATTTTAAATATAAACCAGGTAGAAAGCGATTAAAGTAATCAAGAGCTTCGTTGTCAACTGCACGAATTTTCATTAAGTCCATTGTTTCTTCAATGGTTTTTACCAAATGCTCCCACTCCCAATGTTGCTCTTCATGAATTACATCATCTTCAGGAACTTGCGCAAGGGGTGATACACAAAGTAAACATGTTTGCGGGGCTTCATTGGCTGGCGTATCAAAGTTGAATATTAGCGAGCTGTTATCTTCATCAAAAGGAATGGTTTCGTCCCATTTATCTAAAACAATACCAGAAATTGGTTGATCAAGATTTATGGTCACATTGCTGCAAATCGCAATGGACAAGCTGCCTTGAAGTTCATCTTTTTGATCGCGCGTTAACCCTTCATCGAGTGGTAATCCAAGCCATTTTCGATTTTCAGCATAAGGCAACTGTGCTATGGTAAGGTTATACGAATTAGTAGTATTTCCGGCGTATGTTTTTTGATACATTTTAAGATCATCCAGTTTACCAATAATCGGATGCGTTTTAGATAATTGCTTGGCCCAAACTCCTTTTTCACCGTTCAAGGGTTGATTATTTGTTATTGACAATTTTAACGCCTCAGTGTTATTTAGTTTAAACTGAGGAAATATTACAAATGGTTTACCAAAAAGCTTTTTAGCAATATTTTCTGCTAACTTAAATAGTTCGTTTATGGTATCATTTTTTACATCCTCACTTACATCGGTATTCGTAAATACAGCGCTTAGTTCGTTAATTTTATTTATGTATGACTGAATGGTTGATATTTGTTTTTGCATGGATGATTTTATCGCCAAAGCTTGACGTATGAGAAGATTAAATTCCTCAATACTATTCACATACCAAGCTTTAGGACAGGCATTTTGTGTATCATATAAAATTAATTTTTGTAATTCAGCGTTTATTACCTTTATTGAATTAATTGTTTCTGCATCTCCAATATCAACATTGGCAGGAAGTGATTCTTGCTCAGGAAAATCAAACTTATCAATCTCCGCTGTTAATGCGTTAAAGATGCCGATATACCTGGTGAGTGCCGTATCAACCAGCGTTTTAGTATTATTGAAATCGCTTTGGGTAAATCCATTAAAGAACTGTTGGTCTTCTAATTCACCTTCTGTATCTTCAGGAAGATTAAAATCTTGTGGCTTTAAAAAACTGCCATTGGCAAAAACGTTAAAAATAGATTTCGCAACCTGTAGCATTTGCCAAAGACTTTTTTCATCCGATTCAAGATCGATATGGCGGTTGGTGATAATTCTGTTTATTGAATCCTTCAACAACTCATGTTGCTTTGTAAAAAAATGCCGTATTACTTCATCAATATTTCCTGAACTTCCGTTGGACATGTTTGAAGCAAGAAATACCAGATCAATAGGTGCCAGCCCTCTTGTATTATCATCTTTATCAACGCATACGTCTATTTGTTTAATGTTGTACTTATGCAGTTCATAATCACCACTGTTGCAATCAAACGTTTCGACGAAGAAAATAATTTTCTCAGGGTTACCTAGTACTGAACCAGCCCAGTTATTGAAAACCGGATTTGCCTCGCTTCTCCATGACTGTGCCCAGTTATGTGAACTTATGTTTGTATTAAAAGCAAAAACAAAATTATTTTTCAGGTTAATTCCGCCTTTTGGCGTTTTGGATACCCCAAATTCATCGGGTGGGTTACCATCCGCTGAAGTTAGGTTAAGTGCGGCACCAGATCGCATGTAGTTACCGTGTACAGCCTGGTAAACACTTTCGCTTAAGCTTAAATCACCTATGGCATCAAAGGTTTCTTCAATATCAACTAACTCTTGCTCAATGGCTTTTCGTTCACTACTATTGGCATTTATCTTACCATCACCACTTCCATAAGGAATTTGATTATTTCTCCAGGCTTCAAGTAATTTATATCCGTCAACTACATTTTCCGGAGCTATGGTTTCATTCGCACCATCATTGTTGTTTTCACCATTCACATTAAGTGGATATATTTGCCTGAAAGGATATATAAATTTATCGAGATACAAACTATTATTATTGACATCTTTATGGTGCTCATGAAGGTTTCGTTCAAACCTATAGCCCAGCAATACATTGATAGCTTGCCCTTGTCTTATGCCATCAAGTAACCAAAGCGCTTTTCTTACCCTGTTCGATGTAAGGTTTATTGACATCCTTTCAGGATTTTCACCATCGGCATGCGATAAATAGGCGTTTTTAAGTACTGCTGCTGTTACGCCATGCATCGCCGACGGGGCATGAATATAGGATGAATCGTTCGCTATCTTCGGTTTTAAATTTTCAGTAAATCCATACGCGCCCAGGTAAATACCCACCTGCCTTTTTTCTCTCAATTCAAAAAGTTTTTTATTGAAGAGTGAACATATCCAGGCATCTAAACGGTGCGCACATACATCAATCGATTCTTTTAGATTTCTGTCAAGATCAATACCTGATAATGTTTTTAGATACTCCAGGCTGGCAATAAAACTTTGGTTCCCCTGCCAGTTTGAACCAATAGATTTCAGGGCTTTTTTAATGATTGTATTTAATAGTGAATTTTCGGTGCTTAGCTCATTATTATTTAGCAGGTTATTGATGATAGTCTCAAAAGGTTTGTCGGTTGTGGATAATTCGCCTTGCTTGATTATCGGAATTTGAAATGTTGAAGCTTTACCCCAGGGCATGGTGTTTGTTATGTATGAAGCGTCGTTAACTGAAGTTATTTCCTCCAGTTCTCTTATATCTTTTTGAATTTGAACTCTAAATTTTCTGAGCCAATTGTTATACGATCCTGAGAACAAAATCCCCAATCTGGATCTATATAAAGCTCCATAAATTTTTTGTATAAATGAATTATTAGAAAACAAATTACTCCAAGAATATTGCAGTAAATCAATTAAATAATTATTGGTTACAATCGATCGTAGATTATAATTATTTGCGGTAGGTTCCATTCCGAGAATCTCTATCATTTCCTTGTCAGGATCGGTTGTTCCTCCTATTCTCGGAACCTTAAGTGTATCGTTTGCTATGCTTTTCCAATAAGGAAATAAATTTTTCAGAATTTGTAAAAGATCTGCATAAAAATTGTTTTGACTACCTTGTTGCCACAACTGAAAAGATGATACAGGCATTATTCCGTAAGGCATTTCATCAACTTGAATGGCTGAAAGAGAACCGCCACTTCTAATAAATTTTTTGAAATGCAGAAATAACTCATCTTTGGCTTCCTCACTAAGCATTTTTTGGTACATATTCAAATACGGAAGAAAAACACCATACCAAACAAGCTCAAGCATGCTTGATGCATCTTTGTCGCTTAAATCATCAGCATTTTGTACGTGATCAAAAACATGCCATTTCTCAGTTTCGGGCTTAACAATATCGCTATTAAGGCAACGCATGCCCAGTGCCACAGATAATTGTTCACCATCGGTTTTAAACGCTTTGCTGTGAAACTCATCATCCGGCATTTTATCACTTTTTACTTCCAAATCAAGACTTTTACCAAAATCAGCTTCATCAGAATTGTACGCTGACTCTAGTGTAGTTGTATTGTTGGTAGGTATTCCGTTAGGAAGGATTTTTAAACCATTGGTGTAATGATGATGATCAACCAATGATTCAAGGGATGAAATATCCTGTAAATGGCTGGATGCTGTTCGGATACCAAGAACCATAACCCTGCTAAATCCTTCTTCGATTTTACCAGGTGACAAATCGTTTAAATCAACTTTAATGAGCATACCTTTATCTTCGGCTTCTTGCGGATTGAATAACCATTTGGCTTCTGGCCCAAAGGCTGTTTCATCGAAGTTGGTATTGTCAATCTGGTCTTCAGAAATTGGATTGGGCCCCACGACTAAGGGTGAAGGAATAAGCCTTCCTGCTTTCCTTTTATATAAAACGTGTTCTTCTATATCGTTGTTTATTTCTTTATGATACAACCTTACCTCAAAAAAATCGGGCATGGTACGGCATTGAGGTGGATTACTCCAATCATGTGGTTTAAGTCCAACGGTATTGTATTTATCACCTAAACTCTGCAAATAGGCCGCCCTGCTTACACCCACTTTTTCAACTAATTGCTGCCATGCCTTTAATTCTTTTTCATCTTCACTGCCATCCAGAATTTGATAATACTGCTCTAAATAGGTTACTTCCTCTTCGGTAAGTTGATTCTCAAAAGTATCAATGCAAATATCATCCGGAAAAATTCGGATCCAAAGCTGAGGATTAGGTGTATCGAGGTTAAAATACTTTGTTTCAATTTTTACCGGAAACAATAAAATAGGAATCTGTTGATTAAATAACTGAATGGCATTTTCAGGGTTCAATAATGTGTTCAATTGAACGATTAATGCTCTCAATTCTGTTTTTTTCTCTACAAGTTCCTGCCTTTTCAATCGAATTTGATTCACCAAAGCTGCAATTTGCTGATTGGTGGTGTCATCAGGTGAGCCATTAACAATGCGGTGTTTAGATATTAATCGTTCAATTCTGTTTTTTTGTGCAATAAGCTCATTTATCTGGTCATGAATCTGCTGAATTTCCTGCCGGGTTTGTTCAATATTGATTTGTATGTTTTTTATTTCAGACATCGGTTTAGGGTTTAAAGGAATTTAGGGAATCATATCATCGGCATGAATCGCAATTCTAACTGGCTTTTGACAAGTTAATGCAGCTTTTTTACCAGCATCACTGTCCCACTTAGCGATTTGAGTGTTGTTTGTTCTGGGCTTGATAGCATCAATATAACCTGAAGCCGGCAAATTACATATTATTTCATCCCCAGTTTCTTCAAAGAAATGTCCCCATGAGAAATTGTTCCAATTCACAAAGTCAGCAGGTAGTTCATCGCCTGGTAAGTATGCGTCGGCACCAAATCTCGTTTCAGCTATTCTTTCTTCAAGTATAAAAAACCATCCGGGGTTATTATCGGCAACTTCGGTTGATCCTTTAGCCTGAGTTTCGGTAATATCGAATCCTAAAAAAGTAATATCCGGATCGAGTGTTCCTTTAAAAACAGGAAACTTTACTTTATCAGGATCCAGTACTTCTTCTTGTATATCAGCAAGTCGTGGTTTACGTTTGTTATTATCGCCGGTAAACTCAGCCTGCAATGCATATATTACTGTATTGGGATACTTTTTTAGTAAATCACCCCTAATAAGCAAAGCCAAACGAGCTTCCTTAATTTCATTCACCGGTTTTTTACTTGTATTCAAACTATCATCTTGCCACTGGTGAATAGGTTCAATATCTCTCAACTTTTCTGCAATTTTCTCATCAAGTTTGTTTTGTATAAATATTTCCCTTCCCTCGGCACTCATTGCACTTAACATATCCTCAAAGGTTGCTTGAATATCACTGAGCATTTCATCCTCAACCGATTGTGGTAACACAACCTCCGAAACATCCCAAAATTGTTGAAAAGGCGTACCTTTAAAATCGGTTAGATATTCTCTCCATCTGAATTCTTTTAATGTTTCAACATTAATCCCTGCCATGTAGGCATTTATAAATTTATTGTTGTTTTCTAAAAGGGTAATGGTGTTTTGTGATATAAATTCTAAACCCGGCAGCAACAGTTCTTGTGATATATCACGCAAGGGTTCGTACATTGGCCTGTCAAATTTTGGATAAGCCATGATAACTTCCATGCGGCTAAGGCTATTCGAATTAAATTGCAAAACGGTAGATAGCCGTTTATTTAAGGTCGTTTTGGGTTCAATACCTTCAAAAATGCTACATGTTGCTGCATCAATATCAGCTTTTGGTTTTTCTTTTTCTTCGGGAATAATATTTAGATAATCCTGGAAAGCTTTGGCCAATGCCTTAAACTCTTCTTTATCACCAGTAAAATTGGCCGGTGGAGTCGCATTTTCAATAAATTCTGAATCTATTTTTTCTTCCGAAAGGTTTTCATTTATGTATCCTTTTGGATTTAATTTAAATTTTATGAAAATATAAAAGGCCAATACTATTTGAGCAGCAATTACCAACGGATTACTATATACAATGTTGCTAAAACTCCCAAACTTCATGAATATTAATACCAGTAAAACCAACAAAGCCAACAGGAGTATCAACGGAAGTATTTTAAGTACTTTCCATATAAATCCTTTTGTATACCAGGGTTTTTCTAAAACATTATTGATAAATCCAAAATTCTGCCGTTTCATATTTTGGCCTTTGCCTCTAACTTCGGCATTGTTTACCCTTGAATAAATATCATCATTATCACTATTTCCTTTTCTATTAGCTGATAATCCTGCACTTCTGAATGCTTTTCGGAAAGCAGGATCAAACATTGCCGGTGTAATTTTAGTTTTTCCCAGGTATGATTTTACTGTTTCAGTTTGACCATTTTCAGTTGTTTTTTGCAATACTCTTGAATGAACAGGGGCCGTTAGCTTTAAAAACTCATTTCCTTTAAGGTCAAGTAATTTTTTGGTTAAATAGGTATGCGATACATTTTCGGCCAGTTGAGTTTGCAGAATAATTTGGTTAGCCTTTTCCACATCACCTGCCTGTCGCCAGGCTTCGTGCATAATGCTTTCCTGCTGATCTTGAACTACTGAAGTACCAAATCCTGCAACTACCCTATTACGAGGATCAAGGTTAAGCTGCTTAAGCCAGTAATCATCATTACCATTTGGTTCAATTTTGTTTTTGTTAGCATGATATTTTCCATAAATATCGGGTACAATAACAGGATTTTGATCATTGCCATCTTGCGAAAGTGTATTGGGTAAATTCAATATTTCGGCCAGTTCTTCTTTGAATTTATCATCGGCATTGTCTGGCCAAGGGGTTGACGTATGGTTTAACGGGAGCAAGGCGCCTTCTACTTCCAAAGCACTATCTGACGGGTGATTGGCTGGTGGATTGGTAAGTTTTATACCTGAAATACCAAGCCCTGGTTCCGAAATGTCAATATATCTTTTCCCAACACGATTGTCTAAAACCTTTGGTTCAAGTAATCGTACCAGATGTTCAAAATCGCCACGCAAACCGGTTCTGAACTCCCATTTTTTGTAAAATGGAAGCTCTATTTCAGCATCATTTGTTATATCCCAAGCCAAGGTGTCGTAGGCCGATACATCAGCCTGTGGCCATCCAAGTCCGGCAAACCTGCCACTTTCAAAGCTTGGTACGATGAATGCAGTATACAAGGTTCCGGGTTCGAGTCGTCGCGGACACATCAGCCTGGATATAGCACGTGCGGGGTAATTTTTTACAATCTTCTCTGGTTCATTGACATCAAGTTGTCCCGGTATAACTTGTACATGAGCCCATCCCCAGCTTTGATTTAAATCGGGTAAGCTTTTTTGAATGCTTTTAACCTTTATTCTATTACATGGCGATTGTTTATCGAAGGGTACATATTCATATTCACCAAGGTCTTCATGATTATTGTCAGCATCAAATTTATCGCCGGGAGTTTTTAATACAATCAAATTAATCCAGGGAATTAATTTTTCGTTTTCCTGCTGTTTAGGTGTTATAGCCCATGGAAAATCTGATTCAGCAAATTCAACAAATGAAAAATAGTTGGGTTCAAAGTCACCTATCTTATCTTTTGGTTCATAACGGGTAATAATGTCTTCTTTAAAACCTGTGATATCACCAGGGCCATATAATTTTGGCTGGCCTTGAATAAGTGCTTTGCTATTTATTTTAAGCTTAACATCTAAATTAGGTCTATTACCTTCAACAGGATCATTACTGCTAATGTTTTTTATCAGTCCCTGTCGTTCATATGGTGAAAATATATAATCCGTACTCATACTAAATAAGTTCAAATTCATTTAAAATTTGTAGTTCAGTATCCACAATTCCATTTTCTGACATGTAATCGTGCATAGCCATTTCAGCATGACTGTATGATCCAAATTTGTTGCCTGAGTTTATGTCGATTGGTAGCATTGTGTTTTTATCAACAACAGAAAAGGTTTCATCATTCATCGCAACTGAGCTTTCGAGGTACGATGCGGCATATCTGTTTTTTCTATACGAAGCGTTTATACCTGTTCTGTTATGAATTAATTTATCAATTGTTTTAACTGAATATTTGTGTGAATTAGGCTCTTTATGCGCTATTTTATCCTCATCGATAATTATATTTTCATATTCCAGTTCGTATTCAGAAGTTGGGCCAAGTACGATGTCATCGTTACCAAATATTATGTTAGCGTCTGATTTTTCAAAAGATGGTCTTGATATTTTTTTAGCATCTGACATTTTAATATGGTTGCCCATAGCAAAGTAATCTTGTTCATAATAGATATGGCCATTTTTTGCAGGGTCGTTAAATACCTGGTCACCAACATGTAATTCGGTAACACTGTAAAAATCATCACCGGTTAATGGTGAATTGCCCATACAACTCAACTTTAAATTATAGGGTAATTCTTTTTGCGAAATGCAGAGCAGCCCCCTGGGGTGAATAAAGATCCCTGTTTCAGTATCTTCAAATTCCCTTAAGCGAAAAACATTTTCACTTTTCTTAGGTAATTTTCCCGACCAGTTTGCAGGATTTTCCAAGGCTTCTTTAAGTGCCGGCCATGGATTAACAGCTGGTAACGATACTCCTTGTCTTTTTCCCCAGGTTACATTGAAACTAACCTTTATCTTAAACAACAATACTTTAAATTTAGCAACTCCTTTGGCATTCCATGGTGTTGGACCGGAAAGGGTAAGCTGCAAGTAAATTGTCAGAAGGCAATTGTTGCCCTTAAGAACCTCAACACCTGCCCCCATTTCAACAATAAATGAAAAAGGCGAGAATATAAAGAGGGCGTCAAAATACATAAATCCGTATACTTTAAAACCTGCCTTTTTTGCTAATACCTCTAACCTTGCACCAAACTGTACCGAATTTGAAGTAATAGCAATATAACACATTAAGGCAATGCGAGGATTGTTGCCCGAACCTAAAGCAAGGGTAAGTCTTTTTAAAGCGGGAGTGCCAGGTCGTGCTTTGAAGTGAGGGTTAAATCCACCCAGCGACATAAGAAAATAGGGTTCTTTACCCCACATTAACCTAAATGCCATATCACCGGACAAGGTAAAAGCCAAAATCCTTGAATTATATAGCGATGCATCAATGGATACATACTCCTCCTCAAAATTAAGAATTCCTAATACGTCCAGGTGAATTTCGACTAAGGTTTCAGTGTCAGGATCGGCGTTAGGGAAAATTGCCGTTATTTGTCCAAGAATGGCTATAATTATCGGACTTGGAATTTGAATAAAAATACCTATCTCGGCACTGATAATCTGAGGTACCCCCCAACCAATAATAGCCATTGGACCAACAACATAGGTGTTTTTTGTGGCCGGAAATCCATTGCGTAAATCGCTAATTATTTTTTGAGCATTTTCAACAGGATTGTCAGGAAATAAAACCGAATCAAGTGTACCTTTCTTAACACCATCACGCAAAAATTCCACGTTCATGCTACGTTTAATTCCCAGCAAACCACCAACACCTGCCAGCGAAAAATTATAAGGCAGGGTAAATGGAGGATCGAATGTAACGCCAATAACGACCAGCATTGAAAAATCATTTGATCCATCAGGCATTTTAGTAGTTATTAATCCAATAGCTATTAGGCCTATTTCCCCAAATTTAAGTTCAAGAATTCCTGCGTACCTTTTATTTTCGTTATCAAATTCAACATATCCTCCTCCTGTAACAGGTCCTGCCGAAATAGACAATCCGGCTCCCTTTGGAGGATGAAACGCCACAGCTCCTAAATTGATTGGTCCCAGGTTACCATCTTCATTTTCAGGAAATGAAAGCGGAAATTTTACCCCCATTTGTTCTACTGAAGCTGATATTGGCCCTAGCTCAGCACCAAACGAAACGGCTACAATAACTGGCAGTTTTCTGTTTTCAATTTTTAGGGCAAGGTATAAATCGTTTAATTTTAGCGGCCCTAATGATTTATGTATCGGAATGGTTAGTTCTAAACCAGCCCCCCCCCTAAAATAAAATCCATCTTTATTTGAAATTCCAATTACGAGGTCAGCAACAGTTTGAATATCTATTCCTGAAAGTATTTTTTGTAAAAATCCATCTGAATCACTACCGGGTTTAATGCATATTGACAGCTCGTTTAACTCAACCTCAAATCCAAATTCTTCATCATTCGCGTTAAGGGCATATAAACCACGCAAGCTAAATTCCTTAAGTGATATATTGGTTCTGCCTTCCGATCCGTAAATGTATTTTTTTTCTTCTGATGGATTTGTCCTTGTCAGTTTAAAATCGAGCCTAAATGAGTTCTCATCATCTGATGATTCATTGTATAATCCTGTCTTCACAGCAAGCTGATGCGGAGGTCGTAAAATCAGGCCGAGACCTCCCTCCAAATCAAGTGAACAGTTTAGCACAAACTTCCAATATTCACTTAAATCGGTTGTAATACTTGCCATACCAACCAGATAGGGCATGATAGCAAGACCTTTTTTACTCAAATCGCCTCCCGGGCCAGATATTGATGAAATATTGAGTCCCGATTCCACATAGGTATTTGGCCACTGACCATTAAAATATAAAGGAAGGCGTAATTCACTGTTTTTTTCTTGTATACCCGTTAGATTTTCTGTTTTCTTACTATCCTGGTAATAGAAATTTGATGTGATTGAGAAACTGCTGAATAGTTGATTAAGCCAAAACAGAAATACATTACTATTGAATCCGTTGGTCGGATCACCCCATGAATAAACATCTTCAACAAGTTCCATAGGATCAGTAAGTACCAGAGGAATATTATTCCATTTAATTACATATTGTGGTTTTGATTCGCGTTTTTGGATTATTCCTAATAACCCCAAAATGCTGTAGGTTGAAGCAAGATATTTCTGTAAATAAGTTATAAATAAATAATTAAAAAGATTTTCAGGTATTTGTTGAATTTCTTCAGTTGTAATGTCAATCTCAATATCAGGCAAAGAACTTAACGTATTGATAAGAGATTCAACATCGTCTTTGAAATTGGTGAAATCTGATATAAAAAAGCCAATATCTTTTATTAAGCTTGTTGCAATTTCAAGTATTTCGCTTTCATTTTTTGCTGTTGTGCACCTCGATATATTATCGAATATCAGTACAGCCTGATTAATAAGCCCCCGGTCTCCTTTCATTTGACCAGCAACACTTTCCAATTCCTGAAATACTTCCTCTACATAAGGAAGGCTTATACCAATGTTTTCTAAAAAGTCAAAAACATCATTGGCCGAATTTATTTCAATAACCGGTTCTAAAAGTTTAAAAAACTCGGCAAGTATTTTTTGTATTGCAGTAGGTTTATTTTCCATTTATTACCCTTTTTTAAAACAGATGGTCAAAAGGTCAGCGGTATGGGAATGCCCAACACAATATACACTGAATGTTTGTACGGTCTTAATTGTAGGGTCTTCAATATTAGGCCTATAGGTAAAGGTTTTTGCACGAGGTGCATTAACCAGCAAGAACCATTGTGCACATGCCGGAATTGTTTCTTTATGAAAAGTTGGTATAATACGGCCTTTTACACTATCAAGGGTTTGAGTTTGTGGCCGCATACAGTAATACACCTGGTTGGTGACTGCTGCACCAAATGTCATTCCATCCCAATTAAAAACATCCCATCTATGCCCATGTTCAGAGAAAAAGCCATTGTTAGAATATACAAACTCTGCGTTCCAATTTACATCATTAATTGACCGCAGTACCGGGTCTCCACGGTAACCATCATGATTGCCACTTACAAAATTACAATCTGCATTTTGTTTAAATAACTCTATAATAAGCTTGTTCCATTTAAACTCTTCCCCAAGTGGTGCCATTCTTCGGTATTTCAAATTGCCACCTTCCAGATGATCCCAAAAACGATTTCGAATTTCAAGTATAGCTCTGTTTCTAACACTTGTTTCAGCATCGTATAATGAGACCTCAGGTATAGGAAGACTAAAATCAAGAATATTTTGAATCCTTTCTGATAATTCATTATTCGATCGCTCATAAATGGACAACATTCCTGCCGGAACCACTATCTTATTTTTGTGTATTTCATTATTTTGAAAATTAAGTAATCCGCTACCCGCTGATCCAACAACTGATCCACTTAAAGATGTGCCTGTTTTGTGTCGTTTGGTTAAAAGGCTACGGGGCCATGTGTGATAATAATAGAGCGGTATATCATCCGATAAAGCCAATAATTGTCCGTTTGTACTTCTTCTTATATATTCATATTGACCGTTTCCATGCTCAGCGAGGGCTTCCCATTGTTGCCAGCCATAATAACTTTTCCATTTTTTAGCCAGTTTATATTGAAATGAACCGGTAGGATTGAAGCCATCTAAAACTTGCGATGAGCCATCAATTAGTAATGAAATATCGGTTGCCGGAAACTCCTGCGAATTGTAAAGTGGAAAATCTTTGTACATAAATTCTTTGCCCATCCACATTTCATAAAAATCACCTACCTGAACCAGGGTAACTTTATTACCAGTAGTCTGAAAATCGTTTATAGTGCAGAGCAAAGCAATAAGGTCAATTGCAGGAGAAGGGTCGCCCTGAAGTTTATCGGCACTTACTTTTTCTCTTACATTATTTACTTTATCGGCATCTACATCTACATCACCAATTGTAGGATAAAACCAGCTGCTGTCCATTTTAGTTCGTCTTTCAACCAAATGATATTCTACAAGATACTGGTAAGGATTAAAAAAACCGATATTGGGTTCTGTTGAAGGATTCTTAATGATGTCTGCAAGGTAATTGTTTATTCCAGCAGCTTCAAGTTTATTGTAGTCAGGGACAGCAGATATACCTAATTTTTCTGCTTGTAGAAGGTATAACTTCTCTCTTAAATCTTTTCTTTGTTCGTCTGTTGGTACACCAGAAACATCATAAACTGATTCATCAGGAATATCGTTCCACTTTTCGGGTAAATGCATATCCGGAAAAAAGATGGTGATCCTGTCTTCAGGAAAAGCTTCTGTGCCATTCGGAATAGGTGGTGCCAGTGTATATGATTCAATTTCTATTGTGTATCCCCAGGTATTGTATAATTCATTAAACAGTTTTTCAATTAACGATTCATACTGAATAATGCTTCTTAATTTATATAAAACCTCGCCATGAGTTTCTTTTATATCTTTATCATGATATAGTAGACTACACAAAAAAATATGTTTTCCTTCAGCAATTCCGAAATCGCGTCGTGGATTTGAGCGGTCGTAATGCCCCCAAAATCCGGCATCTAAAAGTACCATTTCCCACGATTCTACATCGTTTACATTAATGTTTGATTTACATTCATTTGGTTTCCATCCAAAATGTTCTACCCCCCAGACTTTATTGTTCGAATTTATTGGATTAATCAAATCGGGTACAAATGGTGTAAGTAAAGCTTCTTTTGTTAGGGGATGTTTAAGGTCATATATTTGTTTTACTTCTTTATCTTCAATTCTAGCCGTTAATTTCCTTGCCATTACTCCACCGTTAGCTATTATCAAGCAACCAGGTGAAGCGGCAGTTTTTCTTAATTTTTCTGAAATTCCTTTTAGTTTTTTATTACCAGTGTTGGTGTAATTTTCCAGATCTAACAGATGAATAAGATAATTATAAATAATTTTCTCCTTTTTTTCGTTAGAATCAGGCGTGTCAACGGTTAACAACTCTTCATTTGCCTGTTCGTCCAAACTTGTTTGCAGCTCATTATAGAACAGGCAAACCGTGTCAAAAATAATCCTTAGGGCTGATTTAGGAAATAAACATAAAAACTGTAGAATTTTTAGTAATTCCTGGTTTGAATTATCGTTATACAGTTTTTTTTCTTCTTCAATAATATTACCAGAATGTGCGAAATATGGATTTGAACTGTTAAATCCATCTGGCCCAAAAACTAGAAATAGCATACCCGGCCGTATATTAAAATCATATATTAAAGGTGGTTCAACTATTGCCAATTCGGGTTTACTGGCAGGGTATGAAAACGGGGCATTATAGCCAGGGGGTGCAACATTTGCCGGCGAAATTCTTTTTTTATATAGAAAATTCAGTATTGATATAAATAATTCTTTTGGTACTCTTGCATTACCAGCACTTCTTGATTGGTATGCAGCCTCAATATATAAATAGTAATTATCAATAAAATCGGTCATCCGTTCGGCAGTGTCTAACGGGGAGATTTTGAATGAATTCAGAATTGAAATTCCTTTTGCATAAATACCCGTGTGTTTTAATACATACACAAAAGAATTTACTAAAGCATCAAATGCATTGATGTGAATAGGCAGAAATAAACGTGCAGCTTTACGTTTTATGTAACGGATGGCCGAGGTTGACAAATCATGCTCCTGCACCTTCGATTTTGCCATAAGCTGCTTAATAACGGGATATTGTCTCTTAACGTAGTGGATAAATTCAATTGTACGTACTTTGGTACCTGACTCACATACTTCAGCTATTACTTGTAATTTTCCGTAATCCTTTGGTATTACCTCTACAGAATGTGATATTAAACTTAAAAAAGGAGTGTCATTTGGGCTAAATGGAATTGGCTGCCCATTAAGTGTTATTATCCATTTTATTGTGATATTATTTTCTTGCAGGCTGCTATCTTTCTTTAAGAAAAAATCATAGGTGTTATCCTTATCTTTTGTTAACCCAACCGAAAAAGTACTTATTAGAAAGCAATCTTTATCCGCTTCGTTGCAATACTTAACTTCACCAAATTCTTCAGGATTTATTATAAATGATCCGGTGGCTTGTGAGAATGGGAAGTGAGTGAGTTTTGGTGTCATCTGTGTTTAAGTTTTTAAGCAAGCAAATTCATCTTATAAAACTCCAGAAGGTTCAATTTAATAGAAAATTAATTACCCATAATACATCCTACATGATGTCAATCTACTGAACGCTAACAACCTAATTTATTTTTCCGAAAAATCTTTATTCGATAAATTTATAAAATAATAGTATGCATGTCCATAAACCCTATTAAATGTTTTCTAATTAGACGCTTATATGTCCTGCATTCAGTAAAGATGAATTGATCGTTTTATAATATTGGGTCTCAATTCAATATTTCATTTTAATTCTGCATGAAGCCTAACGTTCAGTATAAGAATAGTAGCCGATTGCGGGCTTCATTCCTGTCAAACTACAAGAAAGTTTAAACGGGCTAAAACCTTTGAATTTACTGCTGGATGATAAGAAATTGCTTTTTTAACCTGTAGAAGCTTTAAACACAAAATCAGGAAAATGTCAACCTTTTTTTCCATTTTTTATCCGAGATTGATCTTTTCCGGTAAAGAGAGTAATTTTGGAA
>SDBT01006556.1_pt1 | contig 19282 bp, 38 predicted proteins | sample 2277101 | NCBI WGS metagenome assembly SDBT01 (sample SAMN10404973, study PRJNA504765) | marine sediment metagenome | isolation source: marine sediment core GS10_PC15, 103 cmbsf | place: Arctic Ocean: Southern Knipovich Ridge | collected 2010 | reverse complement strand
CAATTTTCCTCTTGAAGTAGTTGATTCTGGTTATGGAATTATGCAGACATACGGCGGGGTAGAAGTTGGATTTTATGTTGATGGGAGTGCTGGTTGGGTAGGAACAAAGTCAAACCATCCTCTGAATTTCTTTACGAACGATTCAGTCGCCTTGATGACTATTGGCACTGATGGTAATTTTGACTTCAAAACAGGCAACTTTGCAAACGTCGGGACTATTGTGGGCGGGACTTATAACGATGTAACCATATCCGGTGTAGGCCAGGTTGAAATAAGTGCAAACGCCGGTGCTGATTTCTGGAGTTCCGCAGGTGTCAACTTCATAATTGGCCAAGCTGACGGCTTTATCCTTTCTGGTAAGGCAACCGGAGCTACTAATAGAAACCTCACTGTTACAGGCGGCAACAGGACTTTAGACCAAGATGTATCAAGCGGGGCGGATTCGGTCTTTGGCGATTTAACAGCAGATACTTACGATACTTTAAGTATTATACCATTAGGTAACTACACTTATCTTTCAGGCGATGGAGTATATAACAGTGGATTAACTATTGCCATTCCCATATATGTAGGCGGTGATTTTTCCTATGGTTGGAGCGGGACAGAACATCATCTTTTTGGCAGTTCAGGTCAAGTTGAAATCAGCGATGATGGGAACATAACGGCAACCAGTCTAATAGTAACCGACTATATATTATTTGATACCACAGACGAAAATACTTATTTAGGATATTTAGCGGCGGGGGGTAAAAGCGGAACGGTTAAATTCAACATTTGTATAGGAGAAGAAGCTGGCCGATATATGAAATATACATCGGGGGCACAGGGCTGGTATAACACTTATATCGGCGGCTTGGCAGGCAAGGGCACATCTGGAGGAAGTTTAGGCTTTGGCAATGTGGGCTTGGGCTATCGTGCCTGTGAGGACATTACATCGGGCTTTTACAATCTTGGAATGGGAACTCTTGCTTTGAATAATATACAAGGCGGCTTTTACAATACCGGCATTGGCTATTCAGTATTAAATACTCTTGTATCGGGGAACTACAATTTAGCAATAGGTTCTTTCGCCGGTTATCTTTGTACTGGCAGTAGTAATGTATTTCTGGGCTATAATGCCGGAAGAAATCAGGTAGCTGTCAGTAATATGTTATTTATCAACAACAAAGACGAAGGGAGTGCGGCGGCAGACATCACAGGCTCTCTTGTCACTGGCTATTTTTCAACACACGCAAGCGGGCCGAAACTAATAATAAACGGTGCTCTGGATGTAACAGGTAGTATTAAATCATCCGGAGGCAGGCTATTAAATACCACGAGGGTTACTGGCAACACGACTCTTAATGCCACACATCATAACGTATTTTGCGACACAGATGGTGGTGCTTTTACAGTAACATTGCCAGCGGGAATTAACAAGACATACTACAGGATAATCAACACGGGCAGTTCTGGTAATGATGTAACTTTGACTCCGGATGGGTCTGAATTATTAACTGGCTCCAATTCAAGCAAAACCATATCGGATAGAACTACAATTATAATAGTTTACGAATCCACAGAAGGATGGTGGTAAAATGAGTCGATTTGAAGATGTTAGTATTAGAACTCAAGATTCCGAGGCGTTAGATGCGTTTGGCAGATTCAGAACAAGCCAGCCGTTTAATGTTTTTGATATGCAGTTTACTTACGGCCTTGAACCCTTGTTTTTTGAAGAGACAAATACTGGTTCGGGAGATGTAACCCACATTGCTAATTCTTCTGGAGTAAGGCTGACCACAGGCGGGACTACATCTGGAGACGGAACAAAATTTCAGACAGGAGAATATTTCCGTTATCAACCAGGGAAAAGCCAGTTTGTAGTATGGACTTGTATTTTAGGCTCTAAAACCTCCAATGTCAGAAAAAGAATAGGCTTACTTGATGATGAGAATGGGTTTTTCTTTGAACAGGATAGCTCTAACTTAAAAATAGTTCGCAGGACAAAGACCTCCGGTTCGATAGTGGACAATGCCGTTAATCAATCATCCTGGAATCTGGATGTTTTGGATGGTTCAGGTAAGAGCGGGATTACATTAGACGAAAGCAAAGATAATATTTATGTGATAGACTTTCAGTGGCTCGGTGCAGGGCGTATTCGATATGGTTTCGACTTCGGCGGACAGATTACTTACTGCCACGAGATAAAATTTGCTAACACCGAAGCTGTTCCCTTTACAGTTACAGGCGACCTTCCCTTTAGGGCGGAAATATTTAATACTGCAACGGCATCGGGAACTACCACCTATGATTTTACCTGTGTGGGCATAGTAAGCGAGGGAGGATTTAATCCTTTGGGCATTCCTGGCTCTGTTCAAAACACGGTACTAAGAAATGTAACCACAATCAACGACCCTCTGCCGATAATATCCATAAGACCGAGAACAACACTTAATTCTATCGCATACAGAGGGATAATCATTCCGAAGGCTTTTGAGATAATGTCTGAGGATACCTCAATAAGATACGAAATTGTCCTGAATGGTTCTCTGACAGGAGCTTCATTTGCCGATGTAGATACAACTAATAGCGGAGTTCAGGTTGATGTTGCTGCAACGGCCATAAGCGGGGGATTGATTATTGATAGCGGATTTCTTACAGGAGCAAGGGATAAAACAGAAAGCGGTCATATAGGTGAGGATTTAATGAACAAACTGTTTCTCTCTAACGATGCCGCAGGAACGACTGCCGATATATTGACAATAGCCGTAAGCATAATAAACTCGGCGGGTACAGCCTCGGATTGTGCCGGTTCGTTCAGTTGGAAAGAGGAAAGATAATACACCTGATTTTTCAGATTTGAATTTCGTCAATTAGAACAGGAGAAAAGAAATGGCCGATAAAAAGCCAAAGGTTAAAGAAAACAAGGCAAAGGATGTTGAGACCAAGCCCAAGCGCAAAGACCTTGCCGCCGAATTGGGCGAGCTAATGCTTCAGCGGGCGAAAATCGCTGCACAACTAAACCAAATCGACGCCAGAAGCAATCAAATCGCACAACAAATGGAGAAGTTATGAGCGAAAATAAATCAGACCACGACATGCTTTTACAGTTATGCACAGATGTTTGCTGGCTGAAGAAGATAATGGGAAACCATATTAAGCACCATTGGATGCTGACCATAGTCTTGGTCTCAGCAGGCGTAGCTGCGTTGGCAAAATGGCTACTTTAACTACTTCTTTGGCAAGGATTAGGGTTTCTCCTGAAGGGCTTGGCTGTTTTCAATATTTGCAAAGAACGGCCTATTTACTTTCAGGAATTGTTTTATTTCTTCTTGTTCCATTTCCATCTCTTTACTAATGCTCTCCATTGAAATTATGTCTATTGACTTTCCAAATACTATTCTTGCAATCAACTTCAATTTTGTAGCCAAATGCTTTGGAGTGTTTATTGTTATTATTTGAATTTTCTTCATTTCTTACCTTCCTTTCTAAATAAAAGCCCTTACCCTTTTATAGGGTTAATGCCCTCAATTCAATATGGGGCTGTTCAATTTGCTTCCCATTCTGACAAATCCGAGCAAAGGGTTTTATCACCGCCTTGACCGTCAGCATTGGCTTGGCGGGATAGCAGGCTCTTGACTCGTAGCTCGACTCACCTACTGCGTGAGAGTATAACCAGCATCCCCAGTTTGCCGCCCACCTGTATTTTTGCGTCAACTCCTTTGGTAAGTCCCCGCTTCGTGGTAATCCCATAACCGGCTTGGGAGGCATTATGTGAAAACTATGAGAATGGCCACGCCAGCATATATCAGCACATTCCCATTCCTCTAACATTCTTGCAAGTTTAAGCGGCTCTGCGCCAGCAGTTCTTCCACCGCCCCAGCCGTGGCAGAGGTAGACAACCACCGTGCTGACCGCCCTGCCTCTTATAAAGCGAAGCCTTAGCACTGCTTCATCGGTCAAATCAGTAACACCTAATTCATCGCATAATAATTGGTGGGTGTAATAATTATGCCTCTTTCTCATTTGAAATTCGTGGTTTCCTTCAAGCCCGCCTAATATCTTTTTACTGATAGGCCGTAAAATATCCTGTATTCTCTTTCGCTCCTGATAGGCCATATCGTTAAGTCTTTTGCGGATAGTGCTTTCGTCCCCCCTTAACATCCAGTCGGGCAGGACATCCATATCAAAGCGCATAGTATCCACAGGAACTATTTGATTTGTCAGGTCGCCGCCGAGAATTACCCTGGCGTTGGGGTCGTTGAAAATTGTCTTAACGTGTTCCCGCAAGGGTTTCTCGGCACAGTTCCTTGCCCCGCAATGAATATCGCCCAACGGGTAAATATCAAATATGTCCGACCGACTTTTGCATTTGATTTCCTCATCTATTAAAATCATTTCGACTCCTTTCGGTTAAGTATTCCTTATTCTTCTGTTGGCTTAATTAAATCGCTTACGACTTCGTTTATTGCTGAAAATTGCGGCAGAATATCGTAGCGTGTGTGCAGTGCCTCTTTTTGAACCAACCACGTTCCATTCTTTTTTTGCTCTGTTAAATCAGTTGCCCAGTTTTTGCCTATTTCGTGTAACATTTCGTGCATATCTGCCTGATTTTTCTTGTGTAATTGTTTGTGTGAAAAGAAAGATTGGGCATACATTTGGATACTATTTCTCTGCCAATCCTGTGTTCGGTGTAAAAAGTAATTAGCTACTTCATCTCTGGGAATATTAAACGCCCTTGCGTCAAATGCTGCTGTATATCCATTTTGACAAAAACAACTTGTAAAATGGGCAGACATTAAAGCGGCAGACAAACTGATTATTTTACTCAATTCATATCCGAACCAGCCCTGCGTATTCAGTTTGTCGTAATCCGTAATTAAAAAACTTGCCTCATCCGATTGGATATAAGCCAGCTTAAAGCCTTGCATTTCTTGAGACACATCTCTTGCGGCACAGGCCATTGAATTGATAAAAATTTGGTCGAAAGGTTTTTCACATTTTCTTGTTAAAGAATGAAACGCTCGGCCATCTACCCTAATAATTACTGGCATTCTGCGAATGAGCCGAAATTGAGTTACTTGCTCATAGTTTTCCAGCATTCTATCAGAAAGGGACAGTGTTTTATCCATCTTTCTTTCCTTTCTCTAAATATTCCCTTATATTAGTTTTCTTCTGTGCCCTGAACTCCTTGTGGCAGGCTTGGCACAGGACTACATCATCGACCGTAACAAAGCCGTCCTTGCCGCAAATTTTGCACGGGTAGCCGTAGGCAATTAGGGCTTCTCCTGAAGGGCTTGCTCTTTTTGACACAAGCATTCTATTAACAAGCTGTATAATGTTTTATTTACACATCCTTTGGCGTTGCAGAGCAAAACGCCTTTCTTTGGGTTGCAATCTACGCAGTAATCTGCGACTTTTGTTACCAGCTTCTGTATATCATCAAATATTTCTTGCATCTTCATTTTCCTTTCAATTCTGACATTACTTTTGCTATTTCTTCTCTGGCCTCTTCGTTAAACAAATCAAAGTAAACTATCGGCTTGCCTGCTTCAGTTACCACATCTATCTCTCTCGCCATCCCTGCACTTATGCCATTGCCGTTATAGACAAGGCAGAAATCTTTTTCCGCCGCTATCTGGGAAGTGGCCGTGATAATATCACTACTGGCAAGGCCGTTCTTCCAGAGCTTGTCAATCACAGTCTCGTGTTCGTGCGGACAGAAGAGGTCGAGCGAAGGGAACGCCTGCCTGATAGCATAGCCCAACTGGATACCCACCCGAACATTATCTAATTTCTCTTTAGGGTCAACAGTATCGCCCAACTTTCCCCTGACGGGAGCTATAAGGGCGGCGGTTAGTTTATGGTCGGTTTCGTCCATTTTTTTATCCTTTCAGCTTATTTACAATTACCCAAATCGTGCCTATGGTAAAGCATAACGAGCCAGCCAGATACCAGAAAAAGGGTATGAGTTCTTTCATATCCAATTCCTTTCCTTTACTAATTTCCAAACAGCTTCGTTCTGTTCTTCTATACTCATTTTGCAGTTGTCAAGAACAGCATCAAAAGTCAATAGCTTGTCCTTGTGCCAAAATTCAGCTATTTCTGGTCTTGTGGTCGCCAAGTCCATATTATCCAGTGCCGTCTCTGACTCGTGCTTATCTTCTGGAAAAGGCGCACGCAGAAGGCGTATGACGTGACCACCCAAGTCCTGTCCCGCCTTAACCTCATTTGTAAAGCGGACATCAGCAGTAAGAACTAACACCTTTTCAGCATTGTGATATATTTTAACGTGCTTGCGCCAAACATTTACCCAGACATCAGGATAAGCTTTGCGACAAACATCTGTTCCGAACCATTGTAGGGTTTGCCGAACAGTTTTGCCGAGTGGAAGCATTTCATCTTTGTTGACATCCAAGTCTTTGATAGCCCAGTTCCATTCAGCAGGAACGAACAAATCCAAAACAATCTCTTTAAGGCGGTCGGCAAAGTTAATTTCAACAATGTGATATTTGCCAGCGTATTTCTTTTTGATGGCATTTACTGCTGTATTTTTGCCGCTCTGCTTTTTCCCGCTAAATGCCAATATTTTCATTATTTTTCCTTCCGTTTCTGCCTGCTCTTGCAAGCGTTTCTTCAAGTTCCTTTACTATCCTTTTGTGGTAGCGGATATTTGACTTTGTGGCTTGACAGGTCTTGCAGAACTTGGCCGTGCATTCATCGCCACAGTTGTTACATTTCATTCTGCCATTTCCTTTCTCTTTGAAGGCGACTTGCTATATTTGCCAGTAAGACAAGTGGGGCAATCTTTCTTGGTGCAGAATTTAGCGTGGACAATATATTTGTCCCATCGCAAACACCTTAGGACATCAATTAGCTTTATTTCCTGTAACCTTTCTGGTTCTATAATTTGTGTCATTCTATCATTTCCTTTCTCAATCATAAGGCTGCGACCTGGCGGGCAGGAGCGTTATACTTAGCCTGCGGTAATAGGCGCAATCCTGTCATTGTCCATCGCAGAACTCATTCCACTAAGCCGCCGCCAAGCCACAGCCAAATACCCATCTTAGGTTAATATGTCTACAATATATGCATATGGCCAATAATAAATTTGGACAAGGGTTGCTATTGTTGCAATCAAAAAGACAACAACCCAAATTGTAACAATGCCACCAATTACCAAGATGGGCATTACAAAGTCTTCGTCCCAATCATCTGCTTTTTTGAGACACGGCCAGAATGCTCCTGCATAACCCAAAATAAGCAAGCTGCAAACTACAACGCCCAACCAATTACTGAAAATGCCCCAGTTCAGCATTTGCTCAACAACATCAGGTGCAAGTTCATTTAGTTTTGTCATTAGTTCTTCCATAATTTCCTTCCTTTCTTAATCTCCGTGCCACATCAAGTAGCGGTTTTCTTCTTTGCAGGTTTATCGCCAGGCTTAGTTAGGCCACGCCAACCTATCAACAAGCCCACAAGGCCAGGGAAGGCCACTCCTATCGCCCCTGTCGGGCTAAAGGCAGCATCCTGAAATTCCCTTGCGCCCTCAATATGCGTTAACTGAAGACCTCTTAAAAAGCCGTGCCTTGCGTCATTGTCCTCGATTTGGCGCACCAAGATTCGTTGATTGATTTGATACAGATAATCAAACTTATTGAGAATCCGCTCTGCGTCCCACAAAGAAGTAAAGGGCATAAAGCTCGTAGCGGGCTCATTGACATCGGCAATGATTTCCGGCTCGATAAAAGAGGGTGTTACTGCGTTCATCATCGCTGCACAGCCCACCATCAGCACCAATACTATTGTGGCAATGGTTACAATTACTTTGTTCATTTTGGTTCTCCTTTTATTTTCTTTTTCAATTTTCCCGCCAATGCCCAATTTTCTTTGACGAGCATAAAAATACAAAAACACAAAACCACAATGCAAACGGGCACGCTAAACAGTGCGCCTCCGTGGACCCAAAGCCCCCCCCCAGTACATACGGGGTCGCAAGGCCAAATTTTCTCAAATGCCATACCAAGCAAATACGGTATAAAGATAAGCGCCAAAACCTCTATGATTTTCAGTAAAATAAAACAAACAACTTTCATCTTTCACTTCCTTTCTTAAATAATATGTCCGTATCCTAAATCCCTAATCTTCTTTCGGTATATCTTAGCCATTTTCTTTAGCTCGTCAAGGGTAAATTTCTTATATTCCCTGCCCTTCTGAGTTAATTCTACGAGAATATCCTGACCATATTCGCTTACAAGATAAACTGCATATTCGGCAAGTTCGCCACTATGATAACCATTACAGCTTTTGCATTGAACGTGAACATTTCTTTCGTCATATCTGGTTGGTTTTTTATCCCTTGATACATAATGCCCCGCTTCCATCTGGTCGTTCCATTTACGAATCTTTCCACAAGTAACACACTTAACATATCCGTTTGCCTTTACCGCTTCTTTCAGGCGGATATACTTAGAGAACAACGGGTCTAAGGTATATTTCATATATCCCCTTATGCTACTTGCCATCAGGCATCTCCTGCTTAAATTCAATTACCCAAACATAAGGGTTTGTTTCCCAACTATAGCCACGTTTGGCGTTGAGGGAATCCCAAAGACTACTAAATAACTCAACCGGATTCTCAAAGCAACCAACCCCATTATGTCCACCACAATATTCGGGCGGGCCGCCTTCTGGGTCGCTATCGTATTCAACGCCTTTGTGTTCGCATATTTGACAAATACCTTCGCGGAAAACGTCCCAAGAATATTCATCGCCTAAACTTTTCTGCAGCCTCTCCACCCTTATCCTTGTTATCTCAAGCCAGATACGAGTTGCCCCCTTCATCATAAAACGCCCACTTCTCCATCGGCCTCTTGTGCTAATAGGCGTTTTGGGTTCGGCCAATCCAACCTTGTACCAAAGACCACCATTATCTTTAAGCCAAGTAGGAAGGTCTAATTCACAAGGCTTGAGTCTGTCTGCACAAGTTCCAACCGCCCAAGTCTCTCGCACCCAAAGCCTGTCGCCGACTCTGCCGTAGGGACAATATTGTACTAATTCACGTAAAAAATCATCAATATCTGGCCACGCACTCAGCCCAACTTTTTTTATTTTCCACTTCCAACCAGCAGCTTGTAAGCTATTTGGCTGTTCTTCTTCCCATACTGGCTGTGGCTTTATAACCCTTCTCGTCTGCGTCTTTCGGCCATCAAGAATAGCCCTGACCATTTCGCCGTTAAAAATTATTGGGTGTTCATTCATTTTGGCATCTCCTGCACAAACTTCAAACATCTCGTGCACATATATTTGTTTTTGTAGCAGGCTTCTGGGTCATAAAGCTCGTACCATAAGTGGGGACGAAAAAGGCACACCAGCTTTCCAAATAAAAAATATAATTCAATCTTTGTCGGCATCGGCTTTCTCCTTTTTAGCTATGAGGGCAGCTATAATCCAGTGAATAGGTTTAGATGTATTTATCCACCAATCCCACCAAGGCTCGTAGCAACAACCACAACACAACTTTGCAACTTTGCCTGATTTTACGAGATGTCGATAGATAATATGGCGTGACCTTTTATGGTCTTCCACCGAATTCCTCAGCCGAAAGGCAAGGTCGGCAAGAAGGGCTTGGCGAAATTCATTTGTGAGAAGACTTGGAATCAATAATTGATAATCATACTCTGTCTGATGAGAGGTAACCCACTCCCACTGCTCTTCCTCTGGCATATCCAGCACTTTTAATAGTTCTTCTGTCTTACTCATTCTTCTTTCTCCTTCTGCTTGGCTAACTTGGCTAAAGTTTTGAACCATTGATAAACAGTAGGCAAATGAGCGTTCCATTCACCCCTGAACATTTCCCATTTTGCGCTCCAGCATTGTCCCTCATTGGCTACAAAAAGCCAAAACAGAAGAAATAAGAGAAAATGAACAATCTGTAATACGACTATAAAAATTAGTAGGTAAATCATTCTTCTGCTCCTTTCGGGGCTTGGTCAACCCGTGAAGTTTATTAAACAGCTTATTAAGTTTACATTTGCGTCTTGTTTCTTCCCTTGCTCGACTCTTTGGAGCATACTTAATTACTTGCTTGTATTTATTTAATTCTTCTGGTGTCCATCGCTCTGCCATCTTCATTCTCCCTTCTGCCCCTAAAGGGCTTGGCGGGCTATCGCCTTCATCGAATCCTTGGTAGTTGCTATATATGTTTCTTCTGCAATATTCAGTAGCGCACCTCGATATAGTTTTCTCTCCTCCTCAAGCTGCTCAATTCTGTCATTCCTTATCTGTGCTTCCTCATTGGCTCCAAAAGCACCGGCCTCAAGCCCCTTGATTTTGGCTTGGAGTTCGTCAGCTTTAGCTACCCATTGCGAAACAAGGTTAAGTACATCTAATCTATCTTTTCTTTGCCCCTCGATTTGCTTTTGCTGGGCGGTGAGGTGGGTGCAGGCTTTGTATATGCCGCTGTATAAAAACGCTCCTCTGCGAGATTTGGGTTCGTCATAAAGCTGTAATGTGTGAGCTTCGTCTTTAAGTCTTTTAGCAAACTCCTCTACCTCGCCAGCAGGGGCTTGGCAGGAGCAGGATTCGGTAGGAATATAGTATTCACATTGTACACCGTCTGGATGACAAGTTATTCTATCGTGCTTTTTAATGCACACTCCCAATGAACAGTGTTTCTCTCTTGGTTTTCTTCCACTTCCCCCGCACTCACCACACACAGGCGGGAGAAGGGAGAGAATTTGGTTGGCTGTGCCAATAATTTTATTTCTATCATCAGTACCAATGATTTTGCTCAGCAGCCCCCTGATTTCTTTTGTGTTATCACTCATTTTGTTTTCCTTTCAAAATACGGCCTATTTTGCCACGGTGTTCTTTTGCCATAGTGCTCGATAGAGAAATAACTGTTATTGAAAAATCCAATGCATCACAAAGGCGAATTATAATTGTTCTTTCCTTTGGGTCTAATGTGGTTTTTGCCAACTCTCTAATTTCGCCAATCTCTTTCATTTTGGCCTCCTTATAACTCACTCTACTGCTATGCTGTCTGCTTTTGCCAACTCATACTTTTTCACTGCTTGGAACAGTGCAACAATCTGTGAATTGTGCGACATCACAAATCCAAATATCCTCAAAGCTCTTTTATGCCAACAGCCGCAATCCAGACAATACTCTTTGCCTTCAAAGCTAAGTGTTCCGACTGAATAGTCCAAATCAAAAGACGTATTGGACTTTTCTAATACTTCTAATTCGCCATCTTCCCAATCCCAACCTCCATTAGAGTTGTAAAATTCCCTACCGCAATCACATTCTCGATACGAGCCAGCAGTCTGGTCACGAAAAGCATCTTCAAATATTTCAAGTTTTTCTTTATCACTCATTTTGCTCTCCTATTCAAAATACCCATACAATTTTTACAAGTAGTTTGATTATAATACCAAGTTACTTTTTTCCTCAACCGCCTAAATGTTAAACCACAAATAGTTTTCCAACCCCCTACTGGACACCACTCAACACAAAAATGTATCTTAATTTCCCTACGCATTATTTTGCTCTCCTGTTCCAAGCCTTGATAGCTTCGGCCTTAGTTTTGTATAGCTTGTCGTAATTTATCATTAGGCAGCAATTTATTATGAAACCCCAACCTGCGTGGGGAAACGTAGTTGCTTCTATTTTTGCTTTTCCCCCACAAAACGGACACGGCAATAACTTATCTTTCATTTTTTAGCCTCCTTCCACGCAGCTACAATGCCTTTGGCAAATTTCCCTAATCGAGAAGGCCAGATTATAATCCACATAATTATTAGGGCAAATGGTGCTGTTGAGTAGTAAAGCCATTGGTCGTTTTCGACCTTTTCAAGGTCTTTTTCGGCCATCCGTATTGCCAACGCCCCACACAACAACCAACCAAATACAAATGTTAAAATTATCCAAATCATTTCTTACCTTCCCTTTCTGCTAAAATCTCCTTGATTAGCCAGCGGTCTAAAAAGCAGCCATAGCTCTCAAGGTCGATTTTTAATTCCTCATCGGTTTTCGAACGATAGTATTTGCCTTTCTCGTCTCTAATTTTTTGTTTTTGCCTTTCCTTTTGTTCGGCCTGGTCTTTGGGGTCGGGCTGTTCGGGCGGGTCATAATCCTTCCATTTCTTGTCCCGCAACCACCGCCAGGGGTCGGGCACGCCCTTGCCCGATTTCATCTGGGGAATAATACCAAGAATGTATCGGTGAGTATCATCGCCAATCTTCCGCCATTGTTGCCACGCCAAATCCTTGCCTATCTTAACGTGCTGGTCAGATTTGGGAATCCATCGTGTTGGATACTTATTCCAGAAGATTAGAAAATTCGCACTATATTTACTCTTCTCTACTCTACTCTCCTCTACTCTACTCTGCGTAACGGTCGGTTTGGATTCTACGTTACGCACTTCTACAAGTGTATGTAACATTTGTAATGACAAGGGGATACGGCGTTTGACCTTGTTCCAGCCCATAATTTTGAGATTTGTGTCTGTCAAGGGCACTGGTTTTTGGGTATAAACCTCGAAAATTATCAAGCTCCAGAAGCGGTAGCGGTCGATTTCGCAAAGCCCCTGTACCGCCTCATCGAGGAAGGTTTCATAGTAGATTTTTGCCCAGATATGCCTGCGGTCTGTATAGCCTGGCTGGTATTTGTCCAAGTTCTTAACGTGAATGTAGTCCATTTATCCCTTCCCTACTATTTTGCTCTCTCCAGCTTTATCTCCGTTTACTTACCATCCATCTCCTAATTCGTCTATTGTTGCAGCCTCCCCCGTTGCACACGGCCCACACATTCCTGTTTCTGCGTACCCACCTTTTTTATAAAGCGGTTGTTCACAAACTAAACATTGACCACAACCCATATCTTTGGCTAAATCTTTCATTTTTTGCTGTTTGCCACCAGGATAGGAACGATGCTTTTTCTTTCCCATTATTCAGCTCCTTTCAAAGAGAGGCATTTGGGCTGCTATTTCGGTCTCCATTTTTTCCACCGTTTGCGAACATAATAATTACACTTAGGGGCAAGATTGCCTTCGTACTGTAATAAATCTATATTACATCGCTTTCGTGTCTCACAATCCTTACACCGCTTTCCCATTATTCAGCTCCTTTCAAAGAGAGATTGCTGGCCTTGACGCTGCTCGATTGCCCACGCAATACGTCTTTCGGCTATCGGGCAGTATTCTTTTTCTTTTTCTATTCCGACATAATCCCATCCGGTATTTACAGCAGCCATTAAAGTAGTGCCCGAACCAGTGAAGGGGTCGAGCAGTATCGGATGTTCAGTTGGCGGTTTTAGAAGCCGGCAGAGATATTCCATTAGCTTTAGGGGCTTGACGGTGGGGTGATGATTGGTTTGTTTGGCTGTTCCCTTTTCTGTCCAAATGCCTTTGCCTACATCGCTTCTATCATCGGGTCTTTTCTCAGGCATCCCTTCCAGCCCTGCATTTCTTTCAGCCCTTGACGCTTTGGCACAGTAGAAGAAGCGGGAAGCACCACCAATATCACCGAAGCCAGGGTCGCCCTTTTGGTATTGCCCCGCAGGTACTATACTAACTCCAGATACATCCTTTTTGTCTATCCGACCCCCACTTGATTTACTTACCCCACTCTGCTCATCCAGCATCGCCCCAGCTTCCTCATCAAGGATTACATTGGCAGGCCAGCGACCTTGCCAGTTTCGGCCTGCGGGTTCAGCGTAATTCCGTCCAGACATAGACCTATTTGGGCTGTCGCTTCGTCCGTGCTGACTTATTGTCTCTGTTCCTATCCTTCCCCCGTCTATATTCAGCCCTGCAACGCCCCACTTCTCGGCGTTCTGTGCGAAAGTGCCATCAAGGGGCTTCATAGCAACACAAATCGGCTCCCACGCTGGCTTTAGGGCTGTGCCGTAGCCGTCCCAGAGCTTGGCAAGGTCGGTGGCAGGGGCAGTGGTGTCAAACTCCCCATATCCCGAAATCGGAACCGTCCCTCTTTTCCCCCAGTTTTTGTTTTGGCTCAGAATTTCTCGTTCGGCCTCTTTGATGCTTTCAAAAGGCAGGTTGAAAGTTTTGCATATCAGATTGAACTGTTCGCAGGTCGGCATATTAAGGCCGAGTTCCCAATTTGCTACACAACCAGTTAAGCCACCTGTCTTTGATGGGAAAAGTTTAGCAACTTCCTTTTGGGTTATATTGTTTTCTTCTCGCCACTGCCGTAACCATTTACCAAACCAACCAACAGCTTTGCCTCCGTGCTTATCAATCACCTTGCTTATATTGTGTGATTTCGGGAACCCCGACCCATAAAGCCACATCACACAATCCCGTATCTGCCAGCCAGCGTCCTCAATGGCACAAGTCAAGCGGTGGTAAGTCCTCGTTCCCCCGAAGCAGAGCATAATAGCCCCAGGCTTGGCTATGCGGAGACATTCGGCAGCCCAGACAGTAAACCATTGCTGAAATCTTTTGTTACTATCCAGTGAAAAATCATAAGAACCGGCCTCGGAGGATATTGAGCCAATCGGCGAACATTTACGCCCTTTAAGGTTTGGGTTTGAGTCATCAACCTTGCCACTTTTTTCGTAGGCAGTTTGAGCTTTTGAAACTTTTAAAGACAAGCTACCTGGTTTGAATGTATCCCAATCCTTACCCATAAAACCTAAGCCATAAGGCGGGTCTGTGATTATTCCATCGAAAGCATTATCAGGCCAGTCCTTCATAACCTCTAAGCAGTCCCCGCAGATTATCTTATTAACCTCGATTTGGCTCATAGCTTCCTTGCCCTGCTTGGTTTAATCCTTTGGTAATTCTGTTTCGTGGATGTTGCCGATGACTTCATAAACATATTCTTCGTGATAATAAAATGGCCAAGTTATCTCAGAAATCCAAGAGCGATATTCTGGCGGGTTGGGCTGAACCCCTGCTGGATTATATGTTTTAACTGTGATTTTCACTATATCCCCCTCATATATATCAACGCCCGATTTTGACTTGCGGCCGGTGAATTGCCCGACTGTTTCAGGGACGACTTCGACAAAATGATTGATATAAGCATCGTTGTCACCTGATTTTACAATGCAACATTCTTTGCCTAAAATAAATGCCCTATTGTCTATCTCGAATAGATACCCATAAGCCCACTCACTATTATCTTTACGCTTGCCTCTGAATTTTATTGGTCTCATTTTTTTTCTCCTTCTTAACCCTTCTTATCAATTCCAATTTCCTGATAGCTCGCACAAGATAGGTATTCTGGTCGCCGTCTTTGAGCAGGCTGGTCGGAAAACGCTTTTGGTTGTTGGTCATTTTTCTGTCCACTTACCATTTATGAAATCAAGGTCACCAATTTTATAAACCCTATGTTCTTCTTCTTCGGTCATCGGCCGACCACAACATTCTGTAGTTAATGTGCCTTCGCCACCTTTGCAAGTTGTACAGAAAGCAAGGTCGCCACGAACAAATTCTATTGTGTGCTTTTCACTCATTGCTTGTCTCCTGTAGGGCTTGGGCTGGTAAAATTATTGGCTTCCAGTGGGTGATATTCTCAAAATCCCTGCCATTATTGTTCCAGAATAATCCATTCTTAAACTCACCCGCTTCTATAAGTCCTTGGGCGATAAACAAAATCTCATCAGATTCTATTTCTTTTGGCAATCTCTCGCTTACAGGTATCCAGCGATTTTGCTCTTTCAGCCGCTTGTTCTCGGCTTGGAGCTTGGTGTTTTTGTCCTCTAATTCTTTAATATCTGACTGCATCCCTGGAAAGCACGTAGGCCAATGCGGACACGATATACCATAACAAGGCTCGCAATTTTCATTATCCATATTATTCTCCCTATGTCTCGTCCATTCGCTTAAGAATCGACTGTTTGGCTATTCTTTTTGACTGAAGCTCGGAAATCTGTTCATTCAATCGTTTGTGTTTAGCCTTGGCGATTAACTTATCCGCCAACCATTTAGCACAAATACCCTTTACCAAAACACCCCTACTGGTTGCGCCCAAGTCTGAAATTTCTTGGTCGTCAATCGTAAAGTTAGCACCAAGAGCAAGGGCGGCGGTTGTTTTGGCTATTTCCTCATCGTATTTAACTTCGGCACGCACAGCTTCTTTTTGATATTCTTCCTCAACCTTTTGTCTCTCGGCTATTTGCCTATCTATTTCTATAATATCCATTGCTATTTGCGGAAATTCCTTTTCCATTTTTGCACCTTTCTAATAGGGAATATCGTCTGCCTGTTCTTGTATATCTGGATGTGGGTCTGGTATCTTGCTTGGTGGTAGTGGGGCACGGCCAGTCATACAATACCCTACCCAATACGTTAAATCTGTTATGCCTTTTATCTTTATCTGCCCCGACGCAATAGCATCGCCTACAAGGTGCGTTCTTACCTTGCCCTCGGCTATGGCGTCCCAGTCGGGTTTGGGCGACTGTGGGGCAGGCGAGGGGGCTTGTGCGGAACGCTGTGGGGCAGTTCGGTCTGCATATTCTGGGTTATACTTACGGAAATAGTTATATTCCCCACTATCACCCTGCTTTACCTCGACCGTAACGCTAATGGGTGTATTTACCTGATACCCCGCCTTAGAGCCAATCCTGCCGACATATTCCCTGCCATTTGGGTCAGTAATGACAATATCCTGATACCTGACCTGATAGTTTCCGGTCGGCTCACTTGCCTGGCCTACATTGGTTATCGTTCCTGTAATGTTCATTTTTCTTTCTCCTTTTAGTTCTTCACGCATAAAGCTAACTCACAACAAGATTATCATTAAAAATAGCAGCTGCTCGGTTGCATTTACCCAGCCATTTCTGGAACAAGAATCCACCGGCTTAAAAGCCGACTGAGCTGCTATTGGTATTTCTTAAGCATTATTCCAAAACAGCAAAGCAGGCTGATATTTTATAGCCCTTGCTGGCCTAAGCTGCCGCCATAGCCTCAACCTGCTATGCTATTTAGTTAATAAGGCCAATCCCTGATTGAAATTCGTGTTTCGTCAAGGTTTCCATATTTCTCAATCTCTACGAATTTTGCATCAGCCACAACATATTGTTGGTCAGATTCTTTCTGTTTTGCCACAGAAATATCAACATCCAAATCTCCTTTCGTCTCAACAATATGTTGTAATGCTTTTATTAGTTCTAATGCTTTCATTGTTTCCTTCCTTTCTTTTCTATTTCTTCTTGTATTTCCTTCTCCTTTAACATTTTATTAACTTTGTCAATATAATCGTCCCAAGCTATCTCTGCTGTGCGTTGAAGCGAATACAATTCGCACCTATCACACAGCTTTTCGCCATTGAGTTTTTCGCATTCAGGACAGCCGTTTTTCATTGCTTGTCTCCTGAAGGGCTTGCTTGCAAAGCCTATGAACCCTGGCTATTTGTTTTACGGTATATACCTTACCCGTGCATTGGTCTTTGTATGCTTCGTAAGCAAGCTCCAATGCCTCTTTTAACTGCTTGTTCTCGGCTTGGGCATCTATGCAACATTTTGCTTTGCCTTGTGCAGAATTAAAGCAGGCATCGCATATAATCCTTGAGGGGTGGTCGCCCACCGAATTACAGCAATCACAAGGTATTTCGCTCATCTTTATTCTCCTGTCATTATGTATTTAACAAGGGCTTCTATTTCTGGCTTGTCAATTTCCTTGCCTGCTTTTATAAAAGAACACACAAGGCCGTGCCTTATCTTGCCCTCAATTTCCTTGTTCCACTTGGCTTCAATCACTTCCTGCTCCTCTTCCCACTCACTCATTGTTGTGGTAGGGAAAGTGCATTCGTGAACGAGTAGCTTCTTGCGGTCTTTGCCTAAATATTCGGCCTCTTGGACTTCGCAGACAACAATTCTGATACTACTGGCTCGGCCCCTTATGGGATTGTATTTTGTGCCGACATTGACATCTGCGGGCATTTCGCCCGTTGAGTCCATCAAAATTACCTGCTGAAACCACAATTTGCCAACTTGAAAAGTTTTCTTGAAGGTCTTAATGGACAATTCAAACCCGCCTACTTTTTCGCCGACGGGCATTTTGAGAATATCTGAAATTTTCATTCTATGTCCCTTTCGAAATGATTTTTATAAACGCATTTTACCCAAATTAAAAACTTGGCCGTTGTCATATCGGCCTTTGCATAATTACAATGCCCACAACAGGAAACACAGTTTTTTAATGTATAACCAATATTATTATCAAGCCTATCTATGCCGTTATATATATAATCACCGTGGGTTTCGCTATCAACCCCAGCACAAATGTATTGTTGAGGAAGGATTCCGCAATACCAACAATTTTGTTGTGTTAAATTTCTAAATTGTTTTTGAGTTAATAAAAAATTAAGATTTCTTTCCTTTGCTCGTTTCTTGTATCTTTTGTATAAAGCCTCAAAACCTGCTTGCCCCTTGGGTCTTTTGCTCCTGCGCTCTCTACATCGTTTTCTCATCAACTCTTTCCACTGGCAACCGCAACTTCGGGTATGGCCTGATTTCAGTGTCCAATAGTCGGCCTTTGCCGTATTGCCGCAATCACATTGAAGCAACCAACCAAAACGTTTGTCTTTTCGTATTCGTATTGGGTGAAGTGCAACTAAATAACTGAACCTTTGTCCAGTAATATCAATGAATTGACGACCACGCCTTCTTGTCATTTCTTCCCTTTCTTTCTTTTGCTATTTAAGCTGACGAGCTTGTTGTAGAAGGCGATGGGCTTGATTTCGTAATTGTATGTCTTATTCGTACAACTAAATCGTTTATTTACTAAGGCACCAGGACACATTTTTTTAGCACATCCACATACCTTTTCATTATCGTAACGCCTTGCGTGTGCACAGAAAAAACAATTCTCTGGTATGTATATTTTCCCAAAGCCGTGTTCTTTAAGCCATTGTTCTTTTAAGCCCTTTACATCTACCTCGCCTTTTTTTACTTGCTCCGCAATCCACTTCCACATAGCAAGGCACAATACCCACGTTTCGTTAAGAGTTAAGCGTTTCATTCTTCTACCCTTTAATTATATTTATTTATGGCTATTTGTAGGCGGTGGTTTTGGTCGTATTCCTCAAAGCCAATAGTCTCGCTTTTGTGGCCTATCCGCAGAGCCTGCATTTGGCATAAGCGGTTGTAAAGCCTGCGGACTTTACCACGGGGTATTGCCAGTAGTCGTTTGAGCTTTCTTGCCTCTGTGTTGGTTAGGTGACCCATTACTCTCTCCAGAGAAATTTGTCATCTCCAAGTAAATCTTCCGATAACAATATATTTGTCGGCTTGTGTTTGTTAATCGTTTGTCCAGCTTCTTTTGCTATCTTAA
>SDBT01006554.1_pt1 | contig 19284 bp, 15 predicted proteins | sample 2277101 | NCBI WGS metagenome assembly SDBT01 (sample SAMN10404973, study PRJNA504765) | marine sediment metagenome | isolation source: marine sediment core GS10_PC15, 103 cmbsf | place: Arctic Ocean: Southern Knipovich Ridge | collected 2010 | reverse complement strand
TTACTCCTTATGAGTTATTTAGTAACGGAACACAGATTTTCTGGTGATTATTCATGGTTTTTTTGGTCACAGGTGGAACTGGTTTAGTAGGGAGTTTTTTTTTAGAATTATTAGATAAAATGGAAAATATCGATAACAAAGATTGCCGAATAATTGTACGTTCAGCAGAAAATAGAGTTTTTATCGAAAATATGGGATTTTCTCCAATTCTTGCAGATCTAAATGATCAAAAGAGTATTGACATCGCACTAGAAGATGTAGATGTTGTATTCAACTTAGCTGCAAGAGCTAGTGATACTATTGGGTGGAATGAATTATACCATGTTAATGTTCAAGGAATGAAAAATTTATTAGAATCGTGTTTAAATACAAACACTGAACCTTTCTTAGCTCATGCTAGTTCTACTGGAGTATATGGTCATTTTATTCCTAATAAACCCATTGATGAGAATTATCCTTTTAATCCCACTAGCATATACCAAAAGAGTAAATATTATCAAGAAAAAGAAATATGGGATGTACAAGAAAAAAACGGGTGGGATAATTTTGGAATAATACGACCACCAAGTGTGATCGGTCCCAGAGATATTAAAACGATTCTTCCAATATTTAAGGCTGTTTGGGAAAGAAAATTTCCTATATTGAAGCAAGGAAAAGGCTATTCAACCTTTATTCATCCTCACGACCTTTCTTTGGCATTACTATTACTTTTCAAGAAGAAAAATCAGACAAAGGGTCAAGCTTACAATTTGAAAACGTTTGAATGCCAATTAATTGACTTTCTTAACTATATTAACGAGAAAATTCATCCACCAAAACCTCCTAAACGAATGAACTACCAACTAATCTATACACTTGCGGTACTATCAGAAGTTTATTCTAAGTTAACAGGAAGGAAAACTACTCTTAATCGTTATCGTGTAACAAAATTCGCCAATTCACGCAGATATAATGACCAAAAAATAAAAAAATTAGGTTTCAAGGTAGAAAAAGATATGAAAACCACGATAGATGAATCTTTAGATTGGTGCATTAAACAGGAATATTTCCCTTTTAAAACTTGAATTTTTTCTTTTTTTCGGTTTTAAGAGGAAAATAGCGGTTTTTTAAACTTGAGAATAGCTGAAGCAGTTCTTGACAAGAAATATGCTGAATGATTGACTATTTTGGTTAGCTATAAAAACAACCCAAACAACAGACATTTAGTATTCCAACCACTTTTATATTGGTATAGAAAAATATCTTTTAACTATCATATTAAACGTCAAATAATCTTAGATGTACAAGGTAACTGATACAAATGAATAGAAATGATCAACCTTTGTATGATATCTCAGATGCCAAAATATTACTCATAGAGGATTCACGTGATCATCAATTTCTTTTTATAAAACGTTTTAATAAGTTAGGAATAGGAAATATATTCGTTTGTGAAACTGGAGAACAAGGTATTGAAAAATTAAAATCCGATACTTCTTTCAATTTATTGATTGTCGATTATAGTCTACCAGGCAAATCGGGGATAGATGTAATAAGAGAAGTAAGACAATCGAATTCAGAAATTCCAATAATAATGGTTACAGGATTAGGGTCGGAAAAAGTAGCCGTACAAGCAATGAAATTAGGAATTCAAGATTACATAACAAAAGATGAACTGTTAACGATAAGTACTAGTTCTCTGCAAGAAATCATAACAAAAATTCTATTAGAATATAGTGCTATTCAAGAAGTGGCATTAACTAGACGTTTAGCAGCAGATCCAGCTCGATTATCAGTTTCTGTTTTTAAATTTAGCAAAATGGGGCCAGAACCTTTCTTAAGTTCAAAATTGCCTTTTGAATTATCACCAAGAGAGGAAGAAACCTTTCTGATAAAAATAGGAGCACATTATATGACGGTAACAGGAGCTGGTCATGCATATTCAAAAGGATTATTTGAATTACCTGTACCTCAACAAGAAAAATACCATGGATTAGTTTTTGCCTTTCGTTTAGGTGAAAAGAATCAGTTAGATGACCGATTTAAAGGAAGCCTTGCTAAGAATTATGGACTGGTTGTTGTCATTTTTCCAGTTTTATTTAGAACGATTCTTCCTAGAAGATCAATTATTGAGAAAAAAATGGAAGATCTAATAGAGAAGTATTCTGATATGGATGAATTAGATGAAGGTTTCATTTCCAAAGTTAAGAAAATCTTTTTCGAAGCTTGAAGATGGAATTTTTTTCTCAAACCTATTTGAATCTTCTTAGACAGATCTCTATAGAGGGTTATGTATTAGAAATCTTTAACATCGATCTCATTGCTCAAGCAATTTTTCTCATAGTTTTTCTTGTTGGAGCACGTTTAACTCTAAAAGAGACCTAATTTAATTCAATTTTTAATTGGGGTCTTGTGGGATCCCAATCCTTTTTTATAAAATTCTTCATGGTATAAAATAACCTCTCGAAGATAGTTTATGATATATGAATTCTTTAAGAAAATAGAAAACACTGAAAATTTATGAGGAATAGAATGAAAATTGAATCATTCAAATCATTAAAGTAATTGATTAAATAATCCGTTAATAAATAGCTTAAATAGGTGTTTAGAATCAATATTCTTGGTATTCAAAAGCCGTTTGTACTTTCTCCATTAGCTTCTATCACTATTCCTCCATTCAGACGTATCTGTGCTGAATTGGGTGCAGATATTACTGTTTCTGAAATGACTTTTGCTCGCGGAATTCTGTACCAGCATCCAAAATCGCTATCAAGGATAAAAAGATCATTACAGGAGAAATGTTTTGGAATTCAACTATTAACAGATAATGAAAAGGATTTACTTGAAACAATTGAATATATTGAAAAAAATAAACTAAGTGATTTTATTGAACTTAATTTAGGATGTCCTAAGGCTAAAATTACTAATGCTGGTTTAGGTTCTGCGTTATTGACAAAAGGAAAGGAAAAGAAATTAGATTCTTTATTGGAAATTGGTAGTTCTGTGTCTAAATTGCCATTTACATTAAAGATTCGCGCAGGGTACGAGAAAAAAAGATTCATATCAGTCATAAAATTAGCTGAACATCATAATATAGCTTTTATTACTTTTCATGCTAGATTGGCAATCGATAACTATGCCCAGGCCGCTCGAAATGAATACTGGGAAGAAGCGAAAAGAGAAACTACAATTCCAATCATTGCAAATGGTGATATTAAAAATCGAGCTCAAGCGAAAAACATAATTGAACAAATAGGTGTGGATGGTATTGCGATTGGAAGAGCAGCCCGAGGAAACCCGTGTATCTTTTCTAGTAGAAACTCAATTCCAATGTTTGAAATTTATTCACATTTAATAGATTATATGAAACAAAGTGAATACTATACTTTGTCTAATATTAAGATTCAATCTTTAGATTTCTTGAAGAAATTTCGCTTTGCAGCTAAAGTTCGTCAGAAGATTATGATGATGAGAGATCCAGTTAAAATTATAAATGAGACAATTGAAAATCTTAAATATAACTGATAGTCCTTCTTTCCTTGAGGAAAATCGGTTATAAATGTTGAATAGTAGTCAAAAAAAATAAATCAATGTGTAGGTTTTTCTATCCTGATGAAAGTTTTTTCAATGTGAATGCATATATGATTACTAGAGGTCATTAAAATTGCCCATTAACTTGAATCACGAAGCACAAACAGAATGGGATAAATATTTAGAGGCCCCAACGATTGAAGAACAAATTGCTCACCTTGAGCGTTTCTTGGGGGTTGTTGTTAAACACAAGGGAGTTGAGAATCATCTACGGATGGCAAAAGGAAAACTCAAAAGATTAAGAGCCCAACAAATAAAGCTCAAGCAGGTTAAGAAAGGTTCTGGAGAAAAATGGCTCGTACCTAAAGGCGAAGATGCACAAATTGTGATTATAGGATGCGTAAATTCGGGCAAATCATCTGTACTTAATACAATAGCTAAATCCGAGGCGACTAAAGTAGGATCATATCCATTTACTACTGTAAAACCAGCTGTTGGATCTATTACAGCTAAAGGAGCGAGACTTCAATTAGTTGAACTTCCTGCTGTTGTTGAGGGAAGTACAGAAGGGGAAATGTCAGGTAAACTTGTTTTAGCTGGAATTAGAAATGGAGACTGTGTTATAATAACCCTCGATTTATCTGCTGATCCAGTGAACCAAATAAAAATACTTCTCGAAGAATTAAAAAAAGGAAAAATAAGATTAAATACTCAAAAACCATTGGTATCGATAGAAAAAGTAGGTTCAGGAAATATACAGGTATTTAATGTTCATTATTTCGAGGGAGAGGGAATTAACGCAGTTAATGATATTATGGGAGCAAAGGGTTATGTAAATGCAATTGTTCGCTTTCATGGTCCAACAACGGTAGATAAATTCTTAGATTCTTTGGATAATACAATAACATACCTTCCTGCAATAATTCTGGCCTCCAAGGGAGATTTAGGGGGTTCAAAAAAGGGTTATAAGAGATTAATTGAATATATGAAGGAATCGAAACAAGAATTTCCAATTAAACCTACTAGCACCGTACAGAATGAAGGATTTGAAGAGATTGAGGAAGTGATTTTCAGTCAGTTAGGTAGAATCAGAATCTATACTCGTAGTGCAGTTGGAGACACTGCTGAGCGTCCAATTATATTAAGAGAAGGTAGCACTGTAGAAGACGCTATTGGAGTCCTAAGTAAAAAAATGTTAAAATTTTTCCGATTTGCTCGTGTTTGGGGTAGTTCAGCTAATTTCGCTGGTGAAAAAGTAGGACTAGAAAGAACGTTGCACGATGGAGATATTATTCAAGTTTTTGCTTAAGTACAATGCTAATACAGGCAGAAAAAGTTGGATCGGAAAAAGATTCTGAATTCTTAATCTTTATATAGATTAAGTAAATATTTCATTAATTGCGGAAGCAATGCAAATATTAAAACTAATTATTACCGAATGATCCTATGAGGTAATCTGAAGTATTGGATATGATTAAAAGTTGAAATTTGAACATTTTTCGTTGAAAAGTTGTGAGTTAAAGACGAAAACAGCTATCCTTAATGTTAGAGCGACTTCCACGAATAGCTTGAATATCAAGTTTTCTTTTTTAGTTTTTATTTTTAGAATTTAGTAATTATTAACACACAAACTTAGATAAGTGAGTTTTAATGAATGAACAGTGGCATAATTACGATTTAAATTCGTTAATTAAAAAGTTAGATGCTGATGATGGTACTGGTTTAACCCACCATGTGACAGAACAGAGATTACAGCAATATGGCCTGAATGAATTAGAGAAAAAAGAGAAAAAACATCCTATTTTTCTCTTTTTTGAACAATTTAAAGATCCATTAGTAATCATACTCCTCGGGGCTCTGTTAATATCAATTTTTATTGGTTTACTACCCCAAACCGCTGAAGAAGAAAGGTGGGAATACTTCATTAACTCTATCGCAATATCTGCTATTGTTTTATTCAATGCTTTTTTTGGGTTTATTCAAGAGTACAAAGCTGAGAAATCTATTGAAGCTTTAAAATCTATGGCCGCTCCCTATACAACTGTTGTACGAGAGGGTAAAAAAGAGCGAATTGAGGCAAGCTTATTAGTACCTGGAGATCTTATAATGATCGAAGAGGGAGATCGAATTCCTGCAGATGCAAGATTGACCCAATCTTTAATGCTTCAGATAGATGAATCGATTCTTACTGGTGAATCATTTCCTGTTGCCAAAGACAGTTCAAGGATAATTTCATCAAATTCGGTGATAGGGGATCGTCTAAATTCAGTTTTTAGTGGTACTAGTGTCACAAGAGGTAGGGGGCAAGCAATTATTGTAGGAACTGGGATGAAAACAGAATTTGGTAAAATCGCTAAAGGATTAATGCAAGAAGAGACGGAAGAAACCCCTCTTCAGAAAAGATTAGCAGTTCTTGGAAAATGGATCGGTATTGGTTGTTTGTCGATTTGTGCTGTAATTTTCACGATTGGAATTCTTTTGGGGCAAGGTATGGTTGAGATGTTCATTGTTGCAGTCGGTTTAGCGGTTGCGGCTGTTCCAGAAGGTTTACCTGCAGTTGTAACTCTTGCATTGGCTTTAGGAGTTCAAAAAATGAGCAAAAAGAATGCCATCATAAGACGTCTTCCATCTGTCGAAACATTAGGCTCTACAACCGTTATTTGTTCTGATAAGACTGGTACATTAACAAAGAATGAAATGACTGTCAAACGAATACTCACTACGGAAGATGAATATCCTGTAGATGAAACTATGATCATCAACGACGCAATTGAATGGATCCTAACAATCGGTTTAGAATGCAATAATGCTCAATTAGCTGATCAATCCCAAGAAAGTAATGGAACAATTGATATTGGTGATCCAACAGAAATTGCATTATTAAGATTAGCTAGTGAATTGAGGTTCACATCGAATTTTGAAAGACGTTATGAGATTCCTTTCGATTCTGATTCAAAACGAATGAGTATTGTTGTTAAAAACACTGAGGATGACTATTTAGTTTTAACCAAGGGAGCTCCCGATGTTTTGATAAATTTATGTAATTTTTACTTATATAAAGGAGAAATTAAGAAAATTTCTAGTAATGATCAGAAAAAATTGGAAGATTCTGTACAAAAACTAGCCGAAACAGGCTATCGTATGCTCGGAATGGCATATAAAATGCTTAAACCTGAAAAAGCTGAAATTAAAGTACTTTCTGAGGATGTGGAGCAGATTGAGGCTGATCTTATCTATTTGGGAGCTGTTGCAATAATAGATCCTCCCAGAGATGGAACTAAACAAGCTATAGAAATTTGTAAGACAGCTGGAATTAGACCGATAATGATTACTGGAGATCACCGCAAAACAGCGGTAGCTGTAGCATCCGAGATAGGACTTGTATCCGATGCAAAATCAGCAATTACTGTTGAGGGAGCTCAATTATCGAATATAGATGATGAGGAATTATCGAAAGTAGTAAAAGAAACGAGTGTTTTTGCTAGAGTTTCACCAGAACATAAATTACGGTTAATTAAAGCCTTGAAAGCGAATGGTCAAATAGTTGCTATGACAGGTGATGGGGTGAATGACGCACCTGCTCTGAAAAAGGCGGATATTGGTATAGCTATGGGTATCTCTGGAACAGATGTTTCAAAGGAGGCTTCTGATATGGTACTAGCTGATGATGACTTTTCTACTATAGTTGGAGCTATTCTTGAAGGAAGAACTGTATATGACAATATGAGGAAATTTATTCTTTACTTACTTTCGTGTAATGCAGGGGAAATAGGAGTAATATTCTTTGGTATTATTTTAACATCCTTTTTGTTTGGAGAACTATTTTTACCTTTAATCGCCATTCAAATTCTTTGGGTAAATCTCGTTACAGATGGACTTCCTGCCTTAGCAATGGGTGTTGACCCACCTGATCCAGATGTAATGTCTAGGAAACCACGCAATCCTAATGAACCAATTTTAACTAGGAAATCTATCTATTTTATTATCTATTCTGGTATTATAATTTCGATTGGTACATTATTTGTATTCTTTCTTTATACATATCGTGGGATTTCGGCTGGGAACTCAGTACACGATGTTATCGAAGGAGGAATCCCTAGAACAGCTGCTTTTACTATGTTAATTATGTTTCAAATGATAATGGCTTTGAATATTCGAAAAGAAGAGCATTCATTATTAGGAAAGGAATTTCTTAGAAATCCCTATCTTTTACTAGCAATTTCTAGCTCTTTAATACTTCATCTTGCAGTTGTTTATATTCCATTTCTACAACCTTTCTTCGCTACGACTGGTTTAAGTTTTATAGATTGGATTATAATTATTAGTATCAGCAGTATTCTAATTATCATTGATGAAACAAGAACTTTCATTGCACACAAATTTACTAAATTTCGCAAATTTGCAGGCTATTGGTAGCATGTCTTTCTACTTGAAAAACTCCTGAAAAATGATGAATCTGGTCAATACATAATGTTTTTTCTTTCTTTTCTTTTTCCACTAGATAGAAATGTAAAATTATATCTTTTATAATAAACACATTATTTTATACTCGTATCAATGAATTTAAGAAATAAGTAAATTATGTAAACCAAGAGTGTAGATAGAATATGAAAGAAGAAGAAGAGGGTGCTTAATTGGTTTCAATGCGTCGAATTAAGGTCTCTAGAATTAGTAATGCCTCACTATTCTTTATTTCAACATTTATTCAGATAATTATTGTTTCTTGGGTTTCAATCAGTCAAAAATCGCCCGAAGAACCATTTAATCAGATTAATCTTTTAGGTTTGACAATCACACTTCCCCCAATTAGAGTATTTGGCTTCTTTATCTCACTGAATCCATTTGCAGACTTCCAGTTTACAGCTCTCCTTGTAATACTTACTGCTGGGTTACAAATATTTTTACTTATTCTTCTTGTGAATATTGTTTTTTCAAATAAAAACATGATTCAGATTCATCCAGAACCGTTATATGGCCCAGCTCACGCTCCTGAAGAAACTCCTCTCGTCGAGAAGACCATAGAGTTAGTTACTAGGGTAGCAAAGCGGGCCAACATAAAAGTGAGTAAAATTTTTGTTTATCGAAAAGCTATTCCAAACGCGTTCAGTCTTGATCTTCTTCCTGTTCCGTTTCTTCGCAGACCATACATTGTTTTGAATACTAATGTACTAGAAATTCTTAATGACAAAGAAATTGAAGCAGTCATCGCTCATGAATTCGCTCATATTAAAAATGGTGACAGCCTGGTTAGATTAGTACTTTCAATCCCACGATTGTTTTTAAACCTTGTTTACCTCTTTATATACCTACAAATAATAACAGGGTTTTTAAACGCAATATTTGACACATTGGATCTTGGTGCTGCAGTAGAAAGAGCTATTTTCTTTGGATTGACTTATGTATTAGTATCAGTCATTACTCGAATGACTGTTGGATTTCTTTACTCCGCTAACCGTCAAGCTGAATATCTAGCAGATCATTTTGCAGCGAACTTGGTTGGATCTTTTATCCTAATCAATTCCTTAATAAAATTGGGTCGAAGAAGCGAAGCAATGGAGGTTTTATCAAAAGAAATCGAATGGTTACAGAGCCTTTCAGGAGAAAAAAAACCATCTTCGAGTTTCATTAGGGGTATTTATCAGCGCTTTCCGAAGACACAACTTAATGAAGATATTGCTCGTGCAGAAGCTCCCAAATTATTTCTAGAAGAAAAATTCAATGAATTAGTTAGTTTTTATGACATAGAATTAGATCAAAATATACAAAATCAGCTGATAGAAGGAGCTGTCCCAATATTAATTGAAAAACGAAAGAAATTTTTTGCAGAGCTTGAAGACGAAGATCAGGAATATAAACCGAGTATATTAAAAGAAAAAACAATCGATTGGCGGCGTTTCGACATAGATGCGAACCGATTTCTCGATCCAGATGAAGTGGAGATGTTTATCACTTCAATGATCACCCAACCAGATAAAATGGTATTTGAACATGAACTTTTTACAGTTGACAAGGATCGCGATCATCCAGGTTTTCGTACTCGAATTCTAAAGATATTTAGAAACTTTCACACTGAAACATACAAAAATATTGTTGAGAAAACCATTCAAAAAACTGAAGAGCAACCAGAGATATCAAGTAAATCTTAGTCGAATAGAACTTGCTCTAACATCATAGGGATTTTACGTTCATCTAATGGCATTGGATACAAACGTATATTTGGCAATCTTCTCAATTTACCAAGTAGGGGAGCTGTTAGTTGAAGAGTTTGTCTTCTTGGAGTGACAATAATACGCACATCATGCATTTTGCGCAATAAAGGCAGAAAATCAGAACCACTTGTTGCTAATAAATCAGAAATCATAATCAAGGTCTTTTTGCGATTAATCCGATAAGAAAATTCGTTTCTTGCTTTGATTATCGCTTCAAAAATATTAGTTTTACCACCTGAGCGAATATCAAGTAATCGTGTAATAATATCATCAGAAGGTAAATGTTGGTTAGAGAAAGCTTTGATGATATTTGGTTGTGTATCAAAACTAATAATTGAGAAATCTTTTTGATTCATTGTCATAGCAAATAATATTGAGGTCAACATAATTAATTTAAGATGTTTTAGTACAGAGTGACTCGTATCTATTAACAAAATTACATTTTTTTCCTTTCTTTTCCGTCGTTGGCAAACAACATGATCGTATGTAAAATTAAATTGTCCCGAGAGAAGATGATTCATTATAGTTCTTTCTAAATCCCATTCTAGACCTGGAGAATAAGGGATGTGATTAGGGTATTTCGATCGATCTATTAAGTTGTATATTTTTTTTGCATGTCTTAATAATTTTGGGAGGATATGTGCTAAAGCGTATTTTCTTTCTTCTGGGGATAAAAATTCCTTTATGTGGAAAATCAATGTACTTGATTCGAGAATGAGATCCAAATAATCGATATTATATTGTAGAACCTCTGTAACAGATCTAGGAAACGATTCTGCTAGAACTTCAATTGCTTTAATGTTCCGTTCTTTAACTGCAGTTTTAGTAAGCATAAAGGTTTTTTCTGAATTTAACTGTTGTTGTAATTTTAATTGGTAAATGTTTTCTAATAAGCGATTATGGATCTGAGTGTTTGCAGAGATTTGTTTTATTTGCGTTTCAGCGGGATCAGTGTCCCGCTTTACAATTTTTTTAAGCCTTGAGGGAAAAAAATCGGTTCTGATATTTCAAAAAGACATTCTTCAACAGATTTGTTAATATCTGGATGTAGTTTCACTTTTGCAGAAAAGACCGCATTTATTGCTGACAAAATATTGGCTGGAGTTACTGATCGGTCTTTCAAGAGCAATATCAATTGAATGGCAGCGCGAATACTTGCTCCTGTTTCAAAATTATGAGAAGTTCGAGTTTTTTCTGTAAAAAGGATTACTTTGGATAATAATTCATCATCCGAACATTTTGTGCGCATTTTCACTATTTTCTTTGCTTCATCGCCTGATTTATGTTTTAACCTTATTAAAATACATCTATCGAAAAATGCTTCTGGTAAAGGGTTTGTTCCTACATATTCATTTGGATTTAATGTGAAAATAGAGTAAAATTCATTTTTTGCGGTCAATCTATCAAGTTGAGGGATGTCAATTTGACGTTCATCCATTACTGCAAGTACCCCATTAATGGACTCGCTAGGTGCTCGATTTACTTCGTTGAAGAAAAATAAGCCCCCTTGTATCATTGCGCTAACCAAAGGTCCTTCAATAAAACTATTTTTATTGAAACCTGATTGAATTACCAATGGTGGATCAAACCAGCCACGAATCTTACTTATGGTAAGATTCTCATCTCCATCGACTCTATAAAAAGGTCTATCTAAGGCGGATGCTAGTGTTTTTGCTAGTTCTGTTTTTCCTGTTCCTGATTCGCCTTCAATCACAACCGAAATTTGATTTTTAATAGCATTAAGGATTATTTCAATCTCCGCGTCAAATCCGACGAGATTTCCTTGGCATTTCTCTATAATGTGGTTTATTTCCATAGTTAATCCCTATTAACTAAAGTTGAATTATACTAATCTAGATCAAGAAGTGCTTTTTCTAAGGTAACCACACCAGTTGTTTCATTAAGACTAATCCAACCCTCGTTTTTTAGTTCTTTCATTAACCTTTCTGCGAATACCTGCTGAATTGCAACCGTTTTTGCAAGTTCTGCAATGGATGCCTGTTGAATATCTTGGAGTACAAATAATATAGCATACTTTGGGTTTTTAGCTAAATTTATTCGGAGAGTTTCAACTGCTTTCATCAGATTCTCCGTAGATTTTTCGAATGATTTAATTTTATCAGTTAATTTAGCTATTTCGCTCATTTTATTTTCTAGCTCTTTAGAATTTTCAGTAAGCTTCTTTTCCAACCTCTTTTTGGAAGTTTTTCCTGATTTTAATTCTCCTTCAAGGTTTTTGATCTTTGACTCGTAAACATCTTCTTGTCGTTCCATTTCAGCATGTTTAGACCGTGAGTCATCCGCTTTCTGAACAATTTCTGATTGTCGCTTTCTTAGAGCATCCAAATCTTTTACAGACTCAGTTAATTCTCTATCTTTAGTAGCTATTTGGGTCTCAAGATCGACTAAAGAAGATTTTTGTTTTTCCCTCTCAATTTTTAAATTTGTCATAGTTTCCCTTAATTCATTACGATCAGTTTCTATTGATTGGATACGCTCTTCCTTTCCTCTTAATTCAATCTCTAAGTCCTCTAATCTACTTTTAAGTTCTTGATTCTCTGTTCTAAGATTTTCAGATAATTCAGCTTGATCGTGTTTTTTCCCCGTAATATCCTTTGATAATGTATTTAATTCTTTTTCCTTTTTCTCTAAACGAATGTGTAGATCCCTATTTTCGTCTTCAATTTCTTCTAATGTTTTTTGAACTTTTTCTAATTTCTTTTGACTTGTAACCGCTACTTGGCTTGTTTCACCAGAATCAAGGAGTAAATCCTCGTTCTCTTGTTCAAGATCACTAATTTTCTTTTTTAAATCCTCAATTGTTTGTAACTCACTTTGTAAATTTTTGTTAAGCTTCTCTCTCTCACTTGCATAATCTTCATCCTTTTTCTTTATATTATCATACGTGGTTTCGATCTCTTTTTCTAGTTTTTCTTTCTGTTCCTTTAACAGAATATTCGCTTCAGTAGTACTGGAAAGAACTTGAACTTCAGATTTAAGATTTTCTGTCTCAATGTCCTTATTTCCTAGGGCTTGTTGAAGTTCTTCAATTTCGAGTCTAGTTGACATCAAAGCGTTACCAACGGTTTCAAATTCTGCTTCTATTTTTTCTCGGTCTTGTTTCTGCTGTTTAGCCTCACGTCGTGCGTCATCAAGCTCTTCTTGAAGCAGATTAAGGTTTTCAATTTGATCCTGCACTTTTCCATTTACCATCCCACTTTTACTATCTAACTCAGAAATTTTAGCTTCTTTTTCACTAAGAAGAATTTCAAGGTCTTCGATTCTCATTTCATGGTGCTTAGAATTTCCTGCTTTCTCTCTCCACTCATCAAGTTCTGATTTCATTTGATCCAATTCTTCAATGGAGATTAATGTGGCATTATCATCCATATCTGAAGAAGTGGTACTCAAATCCAATCCTTTGAGTCCTTTTTTTGAAAATTCAGTATGAGCTTCCTTATTAAATGATTGGACTTTAACTTTCAATTTTTCTACAAGAGCTTCAATATCCTGTATTGAATAATAGGATTTTGGGCGATGTTGTAATGCAGTAATTGCTGATTTTAATGCTGAAGAAATTTCTTGATCTAATCGTCGTTCCTGTTCTGCAATACTCTTAATGAAAAGCAATTTTGGGTTTTTACGTGACAAATTTGGCACCTTACTTTCAAGTTCTAGCTAATTTAGATGAATTGTAATGTTTTAACTCTAGATAGGATTAGTGTTATTTGTATTATTAGTGTAGTCGTCATTCCTAGATATTCTAGATTGGATTAAAGTTGTGGTTTCGACTCACGTGTTTCGTTTTCTTCATTTAGTTCTGGAGGTTGTATCTGATCATTCAGTGAACTTAGTTCTTTCTCAAAATCTTTAAATCTACCTTGGTAAAGGTTTGTTACAGCTAAATCAAGATGACTAGTTTGACTTTCTGGTTCAAAACCAATTATGCTCAAAATTTTGAAATTATTAGTTTGTACGCTTTTTAAAAAATCAGGAAGATTCTCAAGATTCTTATTAGTTGCGTCAAGCACCTTTAACGCACTTCGTTCCCCAAGAGCAATATTCTGAATAAAAGCTTCGATTTGGGGTAGTACAGCAACACGAAGTCTATAACGAACCTCATCTATATCGAGGGTTTTATTATTAGAAAGCAATTCTACCCATTCAATTATAGTTTCAAAATTCCTAATCCCGGTTTTTTCCATTTTGATCCAGTTTAATACAGTTGATAACGCGTCTTCCACTGTAGCTAACTGTTTATATTTTTCCTCACGATTTTGTAAAGATTCGTTCTTGATTAGGGTTAAAGATTTAAATAATTCTGCTAAATATTCCGAATATGGTTTATCAGGTATTGGTACTTTTTCTGGGACGGTCATTTCGATCAATTCTCTTCCAGTTTGATGTTTGAAATATAAAAAATGAATCTACGCCTGTTATTGCAAAAATAAAATTCAATCTGACGTTTTTTTCTACTTTGTGTTTGTACACTCATTGTACATTTATTCTCCGTATGCCCAATAAAAAATATTGCATGCGTATTTTAAAAGCTATTTGAAAATAATATCATTGAATATTCAAAGAAAATGGTATAAAAAAGTATTATTCCTGAATTAATTCAATTGGGCCTGGATTAGAGGAACTTGGCCAATCGCAACTCCCCCATCTCCGCAAGGAACTAGTTTATGAGATACAATACTTTTTTTCTGATTAATCTCTGAAATATTGTTATAAAATTCAGTAAAAATGACACGATTATAACAAACCCCTCCAGATAATCCTATTTTTGTAATTCCATGCTTTATAGCTATAGTAGAAGCTATTTTGGCGAATTTTCGCGCAATCGCAAGTTCTGCAGAGAGAGCAATGGAAGAAAGCAAAACTTTGCTTTGAATTAATTCTAAAATTTCTGTATATAATGGAGAAGTCAGAATCTCTATGACTCCTCCTGATTTCACTCGTGTGCCTAATTCAATCTTTGGAATATCCTTTTTTCTATAAGATTTCTCTGCAAGCGCTTCTAATTTTATAGCAGGTTCTCCTTCATAAGTACGAGCTCTAGAAGCTCCTAAAAGCACACTTATTGAATCTAACAATCGGCCACAGCTTGAAGTTAAGTGTGTTCCCTTCAATTGTTTATTATTCGCCGTTTTTATTAGCTGATCAAATACATACTGAAAATTTGGGGTTTTTAAAATCCATGAAAGCCATGGAGTGCCTTCTAATGTCGATATAACCTGGTCAGAAGGAAAAGTTGAAAGAAGAGAAGCCAACAGAATCCTGTAAGGTTGGTTAACGGCTTGATCTCCTCCAAGTAGAATTTGATTCTCTAAATGTGCCATTCTTTTATATCCAGAATAGTTACCTAGTAAAACTTCACCGCCCCATATGTTATGATCATCCCCATACCCAGTTCCATCTAAGGTCACACAGATAATCTCTTCTTCTGGGTTGATCTTAGCATCTAATGCTAATGCTCCTAAATGAGCATGATGATGTTGAAATTGGAAGAAGGGGGCATTTATCTCTTCAGCTAATTGTTTTCCTAGTTGGGTTGTTTCAAATAAGGGATGTAGATCAGAACCAAAACCTTCCAAGTTCTTAATTCCGAACATTTCTTTCATATGTTTTATTGTACTTTTGAAGAAGTCAATGTTTTCCAGTGTAGTCATATGACCTATGTGTTGAGTTGGAAAACATCGTTTTCCGATACCAAATGCCCCTACATTATACATTTCCGCTCCAAGAGCAAGAACTGCTGATGAGCTTGTATTCCATGGTAATTCAATCGGTTCTGGGACATATCCACGACTTCGACGTAATAAGAGGGGAAATTCTGAATTATTTGAAAAGTGAATTCTTAGAACGCTGTCATCAGCTCTCTGGTGAATTTTTCGATCATGAAGGAGAAAGTAATCAGCAATTGAATCTAAATTTTTGATTATTTTCGTATTTTCAATTAAAATAGGAACATTACTAGGATTGGCAGATGTCATAATAAGGGCTGGATTGGAAATATTTTCGGTAATAAGATGATGAATTCCAGAATAAGGTAATAAAACTCCGATATTGTGAAGCTTAGGTGAAATTAGTGGTGAAAGATCGTAATTGAATGCTTTTTCGAGAAGAACTATAGGTCTAACAAGTGATTGAAGAAATTTAGCTTCAGTGGGATGATATTTTGCATATAATCCAACCCTTTCAAGATCTGGTGACATAACTGCAAATGGTTTATCACCTCTTCCACCTTTCCATTCACGTAGCCGTTGAATAGGATCATCAAAGATTGTACCACACGCAAGATGAGTTCCACCAATCCCTTTTATCGCAATGATTTTGTTCTCATTAATAATTTTTATAACTTCAAGCCAATTATCTTTGAATTCGCTTTTACTAATGACTGTTTGACCGTTCTTGTCAACAAGATAATAATTTGGACCACAATTCCAACAACATGTTGTTTGTGCATGAAAACGGCGATCAGTTGGATCTGTATATTCTACGAGACATTCAGGGCAAAAAGGAAATTCATTCATTACCGTTCTAGGTCTATCATAAGGTAGAGATGTAATAACCGTGTACCTAGGTCCACAATCAACACAAGACGTGAAGGGATAATCTTTTCTTCTTGGATCACTTTTCATTTCAGATAGACAATTGTCGCAAATAGGTAAATCGGGAGGAATATATGATCCTTGAGATCCTCGGGTAAGTGAGCTTTTTTCGATCCGAAATTGATCGAATTTTGCTTTTTGAATATTCTTTGGATTAAAATTAATATCAAATAAATTATATCGAGCCAATGATGGCTTTTTTGATTTTAAACTCGAAATAAATTCTTCTATTTGTTCTATTGATCCCTTAACTTGAATTTCAACTCCTGCATCCCCTCTGTTCAAAACGTATCCAGTTAAATCAAACTTCAAAGCAAGATTGTACACGAAAGGTCTAAATCCAATTCCTTGTACTACTCCATTGATTAGTAATTGACAGAACACTGAATATTCACAACTTACGCAAAAAAAAGTGTATCTATTATGTTTAACTTATTAGACTAAAATTAGAATTCTTTAAACAATAATATTTTTATTTCATAGAAGAGAAGTTGATGTAAGGTAAGAGTGAACCGAAAGTCGAATTCACCTATTATTGATAAAAGAGATTGATAGGAGTTTGATCCTACCAAACCCTAACACACATTGCTTTAAATATCTTTCTCGCGAAAGATACGCACCTTCTCGGCACGCTTGAGGCAAGTGGTTCAATGTTTTAACGAGTTTATAAGTCTTTCGGTTACTCTCCCTTTTGAACCGGACGTGAAAGTTTCCCTTCATACGGCTCGCCGCTAACCATAACAGATATAGTAGAAAAAGAGTGGTGAGTGAATCTGGACTTAACGGAAACTCTCCGAGCCATCCGAAGAGATCTCTTTGCGTTTCCTTTTCACCCATATCATTTCACCTAAATACATGGTTGTTAGCAATATAGAGCAAATGATGGCTTTCCAGCCATCTAAAATAAAAAACTTAAGAGCAAGACACTTGCCTGCCCTACACCAGTTAATCCTAACAGGGCTTTCACCCATATTGGTATTGTACTAGGTATCTCTTCAGCCTTGTAAAGCAATTCCACAATCCGAGGATCGTTTGGTTGCAGAGCATTGATCTTCCCAACAAGTTGGGTTTTCAAGTTCTGTCCTGCTTCAGGACTATACATAGTCTGAAATTGTAAGTTCTCTTTCATTTTACCCTTTTTGGTTAATGCCATTACATTAACATCCTACTGACATTTGAGGATATCTTTCCTCTAGTAATGTATCCTCTATTGTAGGTTCGTGCTCGAACTGATGCTCTTGGCGTACTAGATTCCACCGAGGTTTTCACCTTAGGTGATGTAACTAGTGCTTCCTTTGCATTTTCCAATGCATTAGGTTGTGGTGCTTCAATGGTTACAAATACCACTTTATCTCCTACCTTTGTAGGTATTGTGATACTAATCAAATAGACCACCGCCTCCAAACAGATCTCCAAAGAGATCTCCTATGCCGCTAACTGTTTTTCCTATATCGAGACTTAATATACCGCCTGCGATGTCTCCGATATTTTCCATAACGGATTCATTTTCAACGGACACTATTGTGTCTCCTAAGGTTGCTGCAGCAGCACCGGTTGCTGGATCACCGAGTTGCATCATAGATGCTCCTACTTTGGCAATTTCTTCACCTTCAACCCCTCTTACTTTAAGTGCGGGTATAAGGATCTGAAGTAAACCATCTGGCACTTCCGGATCTGGCGAATTCGGAAACATTTTCATCAGACGAATTTTAATCGCCCATTGAAGTTGTGTCACTGTCGCTCGGGGGTGGGGTATGTCTCCCCATGCCAGTAATATTGCTTGATAGCATAATATTCTGTAATTCATGGTATCATCTCATTTCACAATAACTACAATACCAGCATAAGCAACGCTACCCTTTAGGGATGCCGCTCCTGATTGTTTGACTGATAGTGTGACCTTAGCATTGCCGTCTATGATGGGTATATCAATTTCTCCACCGCGATATTGAGTAAAGCGTGGATTATTGCCACCATCAAACGTATTTGCAGCTGTTCTGATACACCTTGCACGTGTTCCGGGGATTGCCCCTTGGGCGTCCAATTGTGTGCCAGTTCCTGTTTGTGAACCTTTCTTGAGTAAGGCTTCTAACCTCGCTCCGTCTGTGTCACAAGTATCTTCATTGGGATCAATTTCATTTGCAAATAGATAGCATTTAGCCATGTTATCCAGATTGGATGCTATTGTTATTTCAAAACTTTCTGGGGTATTTAAGGTGGTCAATTCCTTTGCACCGTTGAAAGTTCTTTTTGCTTGAATTTCCATTACTTTTCACTTTTTCAATTGTTTATGTAACTCTTGATGACACTCTCGACATAACGTCCTATTCAGACGTCCGATTTCATCTTTATCCCTTCGGAAATGAACCGCTAAGTCTATTGTCGAGCCACATTCCACACATCTGCTATCAAATGTTTTAGTTCGTCTGGCTTTTGCTGACCAACCGCTGGGGTGACCCAACATTTCAACATTCCCTTGCCATACTTTTGGTATAAGCAAAGTCTGTTCTTTAACGGTCTCTTCAGCAAACCCATCCGTATTATTCTCTAAGTTTGGATTTTCTTGAGAATCATCGTAGCCAATAATATATGGATTGCCTTTATTAGGCGTTCGCACACCTTTCTTAGCTTGTATTCTAGGATCTGATTCTACTCCAATTGTTGCTAACCGAAATAAGAAAATATCTTTCTCTCTGGTATTTGAAATAGCCTTAGATCCCCACTCTTTTCTATTTCCCTTACGTAGTTGATAGCGTTTTAGACAATAGCGTGATCCCTTAGAGGTTTTGGCTTTTAACCACCGCAACATCCTTTGAGAAACATACCAATCTAGCGCAGAGAAGATTTTATACGAATGAGTGTAACGATAGTAATATCCCCATCCGCGTATTACTCTGTTCAATGCTATTAACTTACTCCGATATTCCACGTTTACGGAATCGCGCTTCGTA
>SDBT01006553.1_pt1 | contig 19285 bp, 16 predicted proteins | sample 2277101 | NCBI WGS metagenome assembly SDBT01 (sample SAMN10404973, study PRJNA504765) | marine sediment metagenome | isolation source: marine sediment core GS10_PC15, 103 cmbsf | place: Arctic Ocean: Southern Knipovich Ridge | collected 2010 | reverse complement strand
GGATCAATGCCAAGATAGAGCCGGATGCGCTCCCCGCTCATCATCTTTTTTTCCAACTCGCGAGATGTAGGATAAATTCGCTCTACCCCGCGGGTAAGAACCTTCTTGATGGCGTCTTTGTCTGTGTTTACCTTGGTAGTCATATTATTATCTTAAATCTGAAATGTCATCCGGGATAAGTCTGCCGAAGCGTCAGCGTAGGTAGACACGATCCGGGATCCACTAAGAATTGGCGTCTCGTGCTTTGATCTCCTGGATTTCCCAGCAGGGCCGGGGGAATGACAGAGGCACTAAAGACATTTCATTTTTATATACAATAATTTACCATATTCTAGGAGAAAAGTGAAGGTTTGAGTCACCTTGAAGTTGAAGCGAAGTTCTGCTATTATACAGTTATCTCAGGGAAAAATATGATAAACGCACCAGATCTAGACAAATTTAACGAATATCGAAAAAAGAAGAACCGATCCTTCGACCGGCCTCCGGACCTGGAGGATTTTGATGTGAAAAGAAAAAAGCCGTCAAAAAGGCCCAGGAAGACTGAAAAGATGGCAAGCGGAGAAGGGTTCTATTATAAATACACTAAAGAAAGTCCTGAAGGGGAATATGATGAGATAAAAAAAACCGCAAAGAAAAAAATTAAGAATGCTGAAAAGGAGCCTGTAACACCAAAGCCTAAAAAGGAATCTACAATAGAAAAAGCGCTTTCTAGGGTGGATTTGGAGAAAACAAAAGAGAAATTCAAGATGAAAAAAGATAAGAAGAAAAAATCCAAAAGCGGCAAGGGCGGATTTTGGGATCGAGTGAAAGATTTTTATTATGAGGACAGAAAATCAAAAAAGCTTTTTAAGTACGCCCTGACAGTGATTGTTATTGGCATTGTTTTTATTGCGGGACTTTTCATTTACCTTGCAAAGGACCTGCCGGGCCCGGGAAAGATAGACTCTAGGGCGGTGGCCGAGTCCAGCCAGATTTATGATAGAACCGGCGAAACTTTATTATATGAAATCCATGGTGAAGAGAAGCGCACAGTTATTGACCTCTCGGAAATGGGCGACTATGTCCAGTGGTCGACGCTTGCCGCTGAAGATAAGAACTATTATCATCATATGGGATTCAGCCCTCGGGGCGTGCTTCGGGCAGTATTTAGAAATATCCAAAGAGAGGAAGCGGATAATCTTGAGGGTGGTTCAACGATCACCCAGCAACTTGTGAAGAACTCTTTGCTCTCTCCGGAACAAACATATACAAGAAAGATTAAGGAGCTTATCCTCTCGGTAGAAATGGAGATTAGATATTCAAAGGACGATATTTTGGAAATGTATCTGAACGAGATTCCCTATGGACAGTCAGCTTATGGAATTGAAGCGGCATCTACAACATTCTTCGATAAGCAAGCAAAAGACTTAACGCTTGGAGAAGCGGCACTTCTTGCGGCTCTTCCACGCGCCCCGACTTATTACTCGCCCTTCGGTTCACATCAGGATGATCTTAGAATCAGGCAGGAGCTGATTCTCGACGCGATGGTGGACGAGGATTATATTACTGAAGAAGACGCGGAGGCGGCAAAAGGAGAAGACCTGACTTATCTCCAGGCGCGGGAAGGAATCATCGCTCCGCATTTCGTAATGTATGTTAAAGAAAAACTCGCGGAAAAGTATGGAGATCGGCTTATCGAGCAGGGCGGAATGAAGATCATCACTACGCTGGACATGGACCTTCAGCACATAGCAGAGCGGGTTGTCCCGGAAGGAGTTGATAAAAATGTCGGAGCTTACAACGCCCACAATGCAGCCCTTGTGGCAGTTGATCCTAGAACAGGCCAGATCCTCGCAATGCAGGGATCGAAGGACTATTTTGATACGGAGAACGATGGGAATGTTAACGTCGCGATTAGGGACCGCCAGCCGGGTTCTTCCTTCAAGCCGTTTGCCTATGCTTCATCGTTCATCAAAGGCTTCACGCCGAATACGATCGTCTTTGACCTCCGGACTGACTTTGGGAATGGATACAAGCCGGATAATTATAGTGGGGGCTTCCGTGGTCCAGTAAAAATGAGAGACGCCCTCGCAGGATCTTTAAATATTCCAGCAGTAAAGACTTTGTACCTTGCAGGAATCAATGAAACGCTAGACCTTGCCCATAAAATGGGATTTACAACACTAAATGAGCCTGATCGTTATGGATTATCATTGGTCCTTGGAGGAGGAGAAGTGAAACTGTTAGACGAAACAGCAGCCTTCGGTGTATTTGCTAATGACGGGTTGAAAAAAGAGAAAACTCCCATTCTAAAGATTGAACAGAATGGAGAGGTTCTAGAAGAGTATAGAGATGGAGGCGGTGACCAGGTGCTCGATCAGCAGATCGCGAGGCAGATGAACGATATTCTTTCCGATGCAAATGCGCGCGCGTCGGTCTTTGGAAACGCCCTAAACGTCGGATCTTACAAAGTCGCGGCAAAAACCGGTACGACTGATGAATACCGCGATGCCTGGACTGTCGGCTACACGCCGAATCTCGTTGCCGGCGTCTGGACGGGAAACAATGACAATTCCACCATGGCCCAGGGAGCGGCTGGAGTAATGGTCGGCGCGCCGATCTGGAAGTCGTTTATGAGCGAGGCACTTTCGGCAATGGATCCAGGTGAATTTATCGGGCCAGAACCGGTAAATGCCGGGAAGCCGATTCTTGATGGCAGCATTGCCAAAGAAGAAACTGTGACTCTTTGCAAACCATCAATGAAGCTGGCCACAGACCGATGCCCGGCAACTATGAGGGAAGAGAAAAAATATCGAAACGTCCATTCAATACTATATTATGTAGATAAGTCTGACCCTCGAGGTACATACCCGTCAAATCCAGCAGCGGATCCGCAGTTTAACAGCTGGGAGGGACCGGTCCAGGGATGGGCGGATTCCCAAGGATATTCGAGGGAGAAGCCACCGACCGAAACGGACGATCTGCATAATGCTGACAAAGTTCCCCAGGTAAGCATCACCTCACCGCAGAATGGAGCCAAAGTTACTGATAGCTTTGTCCAGATCGAAGTGGCTGCTTCTGCCCCGCTTGGCATGAAAAACGTTAATTTCTTCGTTGAGGGCACACAGGTCGGGATGGATAATGCCGCGCCTTACTCTTTTGGATATGATCTTTCCACATTCCCCAGTGGTCAGGTGACTATTACGGCAGAAGCGTGGGACGTGGTTGATAATACGAACTCTGCAAGCGCGACAATTAACTTTGAAAATGACAGCCAGGTAAATATTTCTTTCAGTCCTCCCTCGGCGCTGATAAGCAGGAATGAATTTCCAGTCAGCCTTGTCGCTACTACGAGCGGTGGGTCGGCAGTTGCGAGCGTAAGCTTCTATTACGGCCTTGTAGGGGGCAGCCCGATCCTCATTGGAAATGATTTATCTGCAGATTCTGGAAGATATGTCACGACGTGGGGTTGGCCGGGGAATGGCACCTTTAATATCTACGCAGTTGCGAACGCTCAGAGCGGCAGGGAAATTTATAGTCCGTCTTCAACAGTAACAGTTTCCGAATAGAATATGACCAACGTAAAAGAGAACAATTTTTTAGTTAACGTTGCTGAAGTTATCCGCGCTGAACTGGGTGAGGTTCAGGAAATTGACTTGAGGATACCAGAGAAGCTGTTTCTCGACGACGTTCTTGTTCTTACTAAACCAATTACAGGGAAAATATATCTTGAAAGAAAAGAAGACAGCATTTTTGGAACGATCAGTATAAAAACGAAAAGCGAACTTTTATGTGAGAGGTGCCTCAAGAAGTTCGAAAAGGTTATTAAGGTTGAGCTTGATCAGGAATATGCATTGTTTAAAAGAGACATTCCAAAAGCAGAAGAAAAAGATATGCCGGTCCTCCACGGAAAAGAGATTGATGTTCTGGAGCCGGTGAGGCAGGAGATTCTTCTCTCACTTTCATTGAAAAAACTTTGTTCTCCGGACTGCGAAGGGCTATGCGCGGAGTGTGGAGGGGGAATTGATGACGGAATGTGTAAATGCAAATAATGATGTTAAATGTTAAAACTTAAATGTTAAAATCATAGCCTAAAACCTGATAGCTTTTTTAGATTTATGGTTTTGAGATATGGATTTAAGCTATGACATTTAACATTTAACGTAAACTATGAAACTAGTCGTAATTGTTACGCACAAAGAAAACGAGAAGGAACTTGAGGAAGTGCTTGTAAAAAAGAATCTGCCTCTCACCCGACTCGACAGCCGCGGTGGTTTTCTGAAACAAAAGAACACCACTTTCATCCTGGGGGTAGAAGAAGAGAAGATTGATGAGATTATGGGAATTGTGAAGAAGGTCTGTAAGACAAAGGAAGAGTTCATGGCGGCGCCAGCCACCGCAGTTCCTGACCCGGGAGATGGACTGCCCCTCAATAGTTCGACCAAAGTGAAGGTCGGGGGAGCCACTGTATTTGTGGCAGACGTGGACAAGTTCCTGAAAGTATAGATACGAATTCTCTAATTATTACGAATCGTACGAATTTTATGTATTAGTATTATTCGTAATAATTCGTGAGTTAGTGTATATATTCTGTGGATAATTATTGGCTTATATAAAGCAAAAAGCGCGATATTGCGCTATTTTATTAACATCAAGGTATTGACAAATGAATGATTATATGATAATATAGTGGGCTTGAAATATAGCTTGTTCATTAAATATAATGGCGGAATTTAGGTTCTGCTTGGGTATATAAAGGTTTGAAACTGAAACACGCCCTTTTTTGGGTAACTTTTTTACTGCCGTAAGGCATCGGAGGTTAGAAATGGATGAAAGAGGACAAACGATTGTGGTCTTCATACGGCACGGAGAAACCACTCCTGAAAAGGATTTATCCTTATTCGGGCGTGAACGTGGCAAAAAGGCCGGCGAGATGCTAAAGGAGATGAGCCTTATCGTAGAGGTCGTCGCCTCGTCACCGCAACCCCGCGCAGTCCAGACGGTCGACAATGTCCTCAATGGAATGGGCGTCACGTTGCCGGCTGATGAGCTTGTTGAATGCATCGAGTTTGGGGCGGCGGTGGATGGACCTCACGCCTACACCTCGGACGAGATCGCATCGCTCAGGGAGCAATGCAAGCCTCGGGGGATCGACCTCGAAACGGGTCTCTTGACTCTGCCCGACTTCGCGGCCAAGCTCGAACTGCGTGGCAAGGAAGGTGCGGACATGATTCGCGAGCTGATTGACTCCCACCCCGGGAAAAACATTCTTATTGCCTCGCACGGCGGCAGTCGAATCGAAGCCGTTCTGGCGAATCTACTGGGCGCTACACTGGATAGCATTAAACCGTTCGAGAAGAGCGAGTTCGTCGTTCTGCGGTTCAATCACCCCGACACAATGCCAGAAAAGCCCGAGCGGTTCTACCCAGAGATCGAAACCCCCAAGATATAGCCTGCCAAAAACCCCGCCAAAAATAGAAGCGCTGCGTGAACCCTAAAAAGTTCTGCAATGCTTCTCCTCTGAATTCGTAAGCCTTAGGCTTATGGGTTTGGAGGAGAAAAATTATCCGAGAGTTTTTTCTGAAGAAAGCTCGTTCTTTTTCAAACAATAATGGCGGAATTTAGATTCTGCTTGGGTATATAAAAAGGCTCGAAACTGAAACGCCCTTCGGGGCAAAACAATACTGCCATGAAGGCAGGGGAGGTAGAAATGGCAAAAGTTATAATGATAAGCTGTGCCAACAGTGACAAGGGAAACATCAATGAAGCGGGAAAAACGCTGGCCAAAAAAGCCGGCAGAATATTGAATGGGAAAGGTCTCTTTCCGGTGGTGACTGTGACATCACCGAGCAGGATCGCACAAGACACCCTCGTCCACCTTTGCAAAGGTCTCGAGGTCGAGATCAATCCGGAGAGCGTCCAGATTATGCCGGAGTTCGCGTCGGTGACGGAGGGACCTTGGCCGTACTCCGCTGAGGACATGAAGGAGATAAGGAGGAAGGCAAAAGGCAACAGGCGTTCGGTTGCGGATCAGTTACTGTCTTACGACGAGGTCATATTTAAAGACCATAACATGAGGCGTGGTGAGGATGGCGCTGAGAGGATCCGAGAGCTTGTCCAAGAGCACCCTGACGGGATCATTCTGATCGTCTCGCACACCGGCAATCGGATTGAGCCCGTGGTGCTCAATTTGAAGAAAGAAAGAAATTGGCTTTATGCATCCCTGAGGCCGTGCGAGGCCTTGATCTTCGACATCGAGGAGTACGGCAAGCCTGAAAACCTCGAGGTCATCAAAGTTGAGCTTTAATTCCCCGCCATTTACAGAAGCAAGCGTTGTTCCTTGGAACGACGCTTGCTTCTCCTCTGAATTCATAAGCCTTAGGCTTATGGGTTTGGAAGAGAAAACAACCCCGCGTGGCGCGAGGGTTGTTTTTTTATCTCTTTATTCGAATTTGTTGGTTGCTTTGTAGGAAGGAGAGATAATGATGAAAAAACCCAAACTCGGATCCGACAACGGGATTTCTCACGTACAAGCTTCATTGTTCTTAATTGAAACAGAGGTTCGAAATGACAGGAGATTACTATATTCTGTTCTTTTTCAAGATCACCAGAAGCTCCTTCCTAAACTTCTTAAAGTTCTGATAGTAAATTGTATTTACTCCGATTTTCTTTGCTTCTGGAAGATTAAATTTTTGATCATCGCAGAATATTGTCTCCGATGGTTTTACTTTGAATTTCTTTAGAATATATTTAATCGTTTTTGCTGAAGATTTTTTACAGCCGAGATCGTAGGTATTGATGATGTTTTTGAAATACGCCCTGATCTTCATTTTCCTTAGCTCTTCTCTGAATTGATTGGGAAGATTTTTTGAGAGAAGAAGAATGGTGTAGCCGTATTTCTGGAGAAGCCGGCAATAATTAAAAACTGACTTGTTTAACACGTGAAACGACTGGTGGACTTTCTTCATCTGACGCCAGTTTTCATTGAGGCTGAGATCATCCACGATATTCTGGTAAAATCTGCGCTCGGAGATTTTTCCAAGCGCCGCCGCTTCAAAATGCTTGTGGTAAACAATGTTATAGACTTTATCAAAGGGAAGATGATATTTCTTCGCGATCCAGCGGCTGGTCTCTTCATAGCTTCCTAAAGACATCATGCCGTAGAAGTCGATGATGATGAGTTTGATATTATGTTTTAGCATTTTTATATACTATTTTAACTTCTTTAAAATTACCACCACCCCCTCGTTTGCATCGACGTCTACCATATCTCCATCAGAGAGAATTTTGCTTGCTGTTTTGGTGCCAATAATGCATGGTTTCTTGAGCTCGCGCGCGATGATTGCAGCATGAGACGTGATGCCTCCAACATCAGTGACGATAGCGGCGGCCTGCTTCATCGCTGGTACAAGATCCGGATTGGTTTGGATTGATACAAGAACATCGCCATCCTCAATTTTATCAATATCACTAGTAGAATTAATAATTTTGACTGTTCCAGAAACCCGACCAGTGTAGGCAACGCTGCCATGAATCGTTGTAATCTTTTTGTTGATCACTGTACGGGCAATGTGTTTGCTAACAAATTTTCTTGCCTCCAAACCAGAAAGGAGTTTCAGATTTTTATCTTTTACTACGGCAACACAGTATTCTTGGCGCTTGGTGATCTCGGCACGGTTAGGTTTCTTGCTTCCTTTGAGTAATCCAATAATCTCTTCTGGAGTTATATAACGAAGCTCGCGCACGCTAAAACTTACCCGTTTAGAAATCTCCCGGAGGAGTTTATCGAGGGTGTAATAGGCGTAGAGAAGTATAGTGAAACGATATAGTTTGTTGTAACTGAAATCGCGGGCAGCGCGGAAAAGATTTTTTTCCTCCGGGGTAAGATGGAGTTCTGCTGCCAATTTCTTTTGCTGTGCTTTAATATTTTGATTCTCGTTCTTGGCTGTTCTTAGCTCTTGTTCCAACAATCGTCCAGGCAATATATTTTTGATATCGATGATATATTGTTCCATTGTTTTTGCCGGGCCAAGATGGCCAAAAAGAAGCCATTCATACCTATGTTGGAGCGCTTTAATGTGAACGAACATTTTTGGATAGATGTTTTGAAGGATTTCCACAATTTTACCTTCCGGTTCTTTTTTGAAGATAGCTACAAGCTTTTTATTCCTTTTTATATCTTTTGCAATAGATAGGAAGGCCTTCTTCTCTTGCTGGGAATAGGTAGTTCTATTTATAGTGATAAGCGAACTTAGGTAATAACTTTCGTTATGGGAAAGAAGATAGCTAGCGATCTTTTGCTTAATAATATTGTTCAAAATATTGGTTAGCATATTATGACGAAGATCGGCAAGGACAGCAACCAAGCCAAAATCATTAATTTTATACGACTGATCAGTTAGTTGCTTGATAATCGTAGCCAGCTTGGAGTTTGAAAGTTTCTCGAGGTTGAGCTTGTTAATCAGTTTGCATTGCCGTTCTAACTTGTCACCTTGAAGTTTTGTATCTTTAAGTAGCTTGGTGCTATAGGCAGGATCTTTATACAGGCCATCGATAACTTGTCGTCCAAGTGCTTGAAACTTATCCCAGTCGCCGCACCAGTCGATCTGATGGTTCTCATATACAACAAAACTGTTCTTGAAAATCAGCGGCCCAGTGTATTTTTTATGTTGCCCTTGATGAAAGCCATAGTGAATCAGCCCCAATGTGAGTGGGGTGACTTGCGTTTCTTGATGGAGGAGTTTGGCTCTTTGCATTATTTCTTGCTAGTTATTCGAATTCCAATTTGGCATGGTGAATATTTTAGTAATAGTTCTCACTTTGTTCGAACAGTAATTCTATTTTAACTTCTTTAAAATCACCACCACCCCCTTGTTTGCATCGACATCTACTATATCTCCATCCTTTAGAACTTTATTAGCGACTTTTGTCCCGACAACGCAGGGAGTTTTAAGTTCCCGGGAAACAATCGCCGCATGGCAGGTGAGGCCGCCGGCATTTGTCACGATGGCCGACGCTTTTTTCATTGCGGGGACTAGGCTTGGATAAGTAGTCTCAGAAACAAGAATATCGCCATTTTTCATCTTTGGTATGTCTGCCGGCACCTCGATAATTTTCACGACGCCCTTAGCGCGTCCCGGGGAGGCGCAGGTTCCGCTAAGCCCTTCAATTTTATCAGTCATCACTTGTTCTTTTGGAATTCGCTCAAAGAATTTATGAGCCGCTGCATCAGCCAAGGTTTTATGGGTCTTTCCTTTGAAATACACCACTGCTTCTCGCTGCCTCGCGCGGAGTTCTTTTAGAGGCGCTTTTCCTTTATTCAAAAACCTAGGGATTTCCCAGGCGTTCATCGCCCATACGTCTTTCAGGGTAATCCCGAGGCGCTTTGCAACTTCTCGAAAGAAAGGTTCCAAGCAATAAGTCCCATGATATTGGGCACCCTTTCTATATTCTTTTATGAAGACCGAGCGTTGGGCGATCCTTATTAGTTTTTTTTGGTAAGAAGAAAGAAATAGTTTTTTGAGAAGCGATCTTTGCTCTTGTTTAAGCCTAAATTCAGCTTGAACGGTCTTCTTATATAGTTTATTGGGCGAGGATTTTTGTTTGATTAGAAGTTGCCAGCGTTCTAAAAAATAATTTATGGGATATGCTGGGCCCCTATATCCGTAAGGAAGCCAGCGCCACTTTATGTAGTGCGATGATAATTTTTTATAAATCTTGAGATCTTTTTTTTGAAGACTGCCCCGCAGGCTTTTTAATGGAGTTTTTAGAAAAATCTGCTTAGCCTGCTTGTCCTTTATTATTTTCTTGGAGAGTTTTAGAAAATCTTTTTCTTCTAAGCTCGCATAACTTGCCTTTGTTGGGGTAGAAAGAATACTGAAGACCTTTGCTGGTTCAAGCCGAAGCTTTCTCTCTTTAATCCTGTTGGCAATCATTGAGGAGACAGCCTTGGTCAGTCTTTCTTTGTCAGCATCAGCCTGCCAGGAAATAGCTGCGCCTGCTCCATGAGAAAGATAGTACCATTTTTCTACTCGGCGGTAAGCTTTGATTAGATCGTTGTTTGACAGGGTAGACAGTGTTTTAGCATATAGTTTGTCGGATTCTATAAAGAACTTATCTGACCAGCGCTCTACGTCACCAAGACACCTAAGCGCCCAATCTGGCTTTTCTAGCATTTTATTTGTGATAAATTCTGCGGCAGCATCAAACTCCTTGCGGCGGCACCACATCTGGCTAAAATCGCCTTTGTAGTAGCTGATAAATTCTTTTAATTTATTTCCAAATCCACGCTTTGGCCATTCCTTAAAGAAGAAGCTTATTGGTAGGCTCAACATATAAATAGTATTTTGTGGAATTTCCGTAACGAGGAACCAGAGGTTTTGAGGTTTAGGTGTTTTTTTCATAATTTTTTTACTTTACCAGTATTTGCGTCAACCTCAACCACATCGCCGTCTTTTAAAACCTTGGTCGCGATTTTTGTCCCAATAACGCAGGGCTTATTTAGTTCTCTGGAAACGATCGCGGCGTGGGAAGTGATTCCGCCCTGTTCCGTGACAATCGCACCGGCCTTTTTCATCGCGGGAACAACTTCCGGAGTGGTGGCAATCGAAACGAGAATGTCGCCCTTATTCATCTTGGCCATGTCCGGAGCAGTATGAATAATCTTGACTTTACCCTTAACTTTTCCTAGGCAGGCAACCTGGCCGGTAAACTCCGAAACCTTCTTGACTTTCTCGCCACGGTTTATTTTAGCCATGAATTTTTCTGCCTTTTTCCCTGACAGGATGTAGGGCTTGATTGTATTTGCTACAAAGATGCAGTAGTCCGTTCTTTTCTTAAGGTCTCTAAGAAGACGTTTGTCGCGCTTCAAGACTTTGGGGTGTTCCCAGGAAGCAATATAGTTAGCCTCGGCGATGGTAATGCCCGCGCGCCGGGCTACTTCCGTGAGGTAAAAGCTTAAAGCATAAAACCCAAATGTCTCGGCATCTTTTCTGTAGATTTTCATTGACACGGTATACCGGAGAGCCTGGAAGAAATCCCTCTCATATTTAGTAAGATCGAGCTCCTTTTCAGCTTTTTTTATTTTTTCTGGGATTTTTTTAGTCTCGCGCTTCATCTTCTTAAGCTCTTTTTCGGCATCTGCTTTATCATTAATTAGGCGTTTTATTTCATCGATAATGTCAGTTTCTTTCATCGCGGGTCCCAGGTATCCGAAATAAACCCAGTTGTATTTTCGAAGATGGCCGTAGATTTTTATCCAAAGACGGTGGTTTTTAAGTACCTTGATGATCTGTTTTGGACTTTTTGAAAAGATTTTTTGATATTCCTTGTCACGCTGGATAAGCCTTAGGATTTTTAGAACGTGCCGTTGTTCCCGGCGCTGGACACTTTCTTCAGTAACAGAGGAGAGGATTTCAAAATATTTCTGAACGGATTTCTTGAGTCTTTTTTCATTTACACATTTATCAAGGATGTCTAAAGCATAGTTTGTGAGCAGGACACTCGGAATATCAATTAAAGTCGATGTCATAGCATGCCCCGCATGATCCTTAAAGGCTTTGTAGGAACTGTTGTATAGGGACAGAAGTTCATTGTTGGTAATGCTTGCGAGATTAGTACTCTGAATTTTTTCCCCGGCGCGGTAGATCTCGTTTGAGGTTCGAATAAGATCCCGGCGGAGACGATTATAACTACGAGGATTTTTTTTAACAATTGTAAACAGTTTTTCGGATTGTGCCCTGGTATGATCTTCAGGAATAAGAAAAACAAAATGCCCCTTCCTAAATTCAAAAATCATCCAGAAGGGATCAGTTTTACCAACCCTCGCTATCTCGGTGACAAAAGATAGCCCCCACATCCCTATTGTTGAGAGGCTGGTTTTATCTTCTTCATTCCCGATGATCCAGACTTCATCTTTTTTTATTGGGTAGGTTTTTGCTTTTGGCATAGGATGTTAGTTAAGAAGAATTGCCCAGAATGACAGCTAAGATTGTTTATATCTTATTAATTATACCCTTTTTCGCGTCAATTTTCACCTTGTCTCCGTCCTTTAGAACCTTTGTGGCAATCTTCGTCCCGATAATGCATGGCACTCCAATCTCTCTAGAAACAATCGCAGCGTGGCAGAGCATCCCACCTTCATCTGTTACAATTGCCACAGCTTTTTTCATTGCAGGAAGGAATGAAGGGTTGGTCATTTGGGTGACGAGGATTTTACCTGATGTGAAGTCTCGCACTTCTTCATCGGCGATAATAATCTTTATCTTACCCTCTACCTTATCTCCTGGATAGGCGACTACCCCGGCAAGGGTTTTTATTTTCTTTATCTTATCACCTTTTAGCTCTAACTTTTTGTATTTTTGAAGCTTCTTTCCGCTCAGAACAAATGTTTTATCGTGATCAAAGATTAGGGCATGGTTTTTGTATCTAGCACTTAATTTCTTCTTCGAAACACTGAGTTTATCATTTCGGAGTGATTCTAAAATCTCTGGAACGCGCATTGATAAGAGTTCTTCGTAAATTACACCAAGACGCTTTCCGATTTCATCAAAGAAAGGACGCATATAGAAGCCAAGGTAGTTTATTGCCCCGTCAGCGGTGTTAGTGGCGTAGTTTAGTTTGGTAAAACCTTTGATAATCGCTTGATCGCGCTTTGTCAGATTGAACTTAGCAAGGTTCATCTTAGGAATCCTGATTTTCCTGATCTCAACATTAATATACTCCGGACCTTTCTTCAAAAGATCAGCGAGTCTCGATCGGATTTCCTTTTTAGTAAGCCCGTCTCCCCAGAAATAAAACTTATTTACGAAACCAAATTCATGCCAGTGTTTTTCAATCTCCCTCCCTGGAACTTTTTTCGATTTGGCGTGTTTCTTTGCAAGTTTTAGAAGGGCGAGCTGTTCTTTACCGATAAACGTTGATTTATATGGATTGATGAGGGTTTCCCATACTTCTTGGAACTTATTTGTCCCAAGTTTCTTTTCTAGCTTTTTACTGAATTCGTCAAGATAAATTTCGCTAAAGAAAAAGTAAAATCCATAATACCAACCAATCGCCCACATTCTAGCGATAGCGTCGGCAATATTTTCTATCATTTCAGAAAGCTCTTCGTTGTTCTTCTTTTTCCAATTAACATTCTTATTTTTATCAACAAACTTTATCATTTCTAAGTCCGCGGCTTCCATTCGTTTTCCAAGCTCGATTATATATTCTGGATCTTTCCTGATGTGTTTCCTAAACGCCGCGATCGATTTTTTATAATCATCCATAGAAATCCAGCGGCTGGAATCAAACTGGCGGTAGTATTTAGGTTGGTACGAAAAGTTGTAGTATTTTTTAGCATAGCTTTTCTGGTTGCCGATGCCTACGGCGTCAATTAAAAACAACGCGTGGTGCTTGCCACGACTGACCATGCGATACCATTTGGTTGGTTGGGGGTGCGGGTTGGACATTATATTTTTCTTATCACTCCCTTGTTGGCATCTACTTCCACGCGATCGCCGTCTTTGAGCGCGCGAGTTGCTATTTTTGTCCCAATAACACAAGGAGTGTTGAGTTCGCGAGAAACGATCGCGGCGTGAGAGGTGATACCACCTTGCTCGGTGATGATTGCAGACGCTTTCTTCATTGCGGGAACAATATCAGGGTTAGTTGCAATAGAAACGAGAATATCTCCCTTCTTCATCTTGGCCATATCGGATGGAGTGTTAATAATCTTGATATTGCCTTTTACTTTTCCCAAGCAGGCGATCTGGCCAGTAAATTCGGTAACAGATTCTGTAGTTCTTTCTTTTAGCTTCTTTAAGATAGTAGCTTTCCTGTCGGTGGAAAGTAAATCCTTGCCCTTTTCTGCATAATACCAACAAAAGCGAGTCCGTTTCTTAATTTCTCGACGGTCGATATTTCCCTCTGTTAAGCCACATTTGAACTCCTCAGGCAACATGAATCGAACGTCGTCAATCGTGAGCTTTAGTCGTTTGGCAATCTTTTTCAGCAGCGCCCTCATTTCGTATGCCCAATATAGCTGGGCATAGCGACGGTAGATTTTTGTCAGCATGAAGTCGCTATATATATTCAGTATAGCTCTGTGCTTTGCATTGATTTTTAGTTGCCGAAGAAGTTTTGCCTTCTCCAGTTTATTCTTTGCGAGTTCTTCATTCGCCATTCGGAGGCGCGTTGCAGGTGTCACGGGATTATCAACCATTTCTACCACCTGCTTGCGGTAGTAACTAATCGGATAAGCGCTATACTTGCCAATCCAGAGAGAGCGCTGGTGGGAATATTTGGAATGATGCTTGCTGAGTTTTTCTTCAGCTTTCTTGTTGATCTTCTTGTTACTCGCAACTCCAGCAGCAATCTTGAGCAGGCTCTCTTCTTGGATTGCATCTACGGACTTATTGTTTGGTGTGGTAAGAATATTGAAGGTATTGTTAAAATCGAGATATGCCTTCTTTGCCCGTGGCGCAATGTACTCTTGGAGCGCAGTGGTAAATCCACCATGAAACATATCAGTGGCATTAGACAGCCAGCCCCATTCATAGAGCCGTGTATGGATGTTGTCCTGTTCGTCAAGAAGAGCGAGAAGGTCGGCGTTAGATAATTTCTTGAGATTCCTTTTTGACAAACGCTTGCAATAGTCTGTCAGAGCATTAGACCACTTGATAATGTTCTTATTGATATCAGCACCAAACTTTGGGGTAGCAAATATTTTTTTGACCAGATGTTGTTCAAACTTTAGTGAATCTTTATCACCAAAATAAAACTTAATATCATACTTATTCCACACTGCGAGATCTTTTTTGTAATTGCGGCCGCAAGCGTTGGTCAGCTGATTGACAAAAGCCGAGAGCCAGATCTGCGAAAAGAAGAAATCGATATCCGGGATATCTTCTGCCAGCATCCATAGATCTTTATCTCTTAGATATTTGTACTTAGGCATAATTTATAAGACCCCAATTTTCTTGAGGTCCTTCGTTAGTTGTTTAACGTTTGTATAATAAATTGTAGTGAGACCCATTTTCTCTGCGGTTGGTAGATTTTTCTTCTGGTCATCAATAAGGATACACGCACTCGGTTTTAGATGTCTACGCTGCAGAATGGTTTTGATGAAACGCGGATTAGATTTATTGTATCCCAGTTCACTCGACATGTAGAAAGTATCATAATACTTAGATAGATGACAGTTTTTATTTAGATATTTCTTGCGCTGTTTGCCTTGGTTGGAGAGGATCGGGATATAATAATCTTTCTTTAATTTCTTGATGATTTGCAGCAGCTTTTTATTCAAAGTATATGAGTTAATGACGATCTTCTCAAACTTGGGCCAGTTCTTAAACTGATCTGGCCGCCCCACCTCATTAAGGCATTTTTTCCAGTATTGCCTTACTGTCAGCTTATGTTGTGTGAGAAGAGGAAAGTTCTTGTCTTCGAATACCTCGAAGGATTGTCGGGTTGGAATGCCTAATATTTTGGCTAATTTAGGGCAAAAAATCGGAAAGCCGCCAGTCGTAGCTACACCGCCCTTGTCGATGAATATTGCTTTGTATTGTTTGATAGGTTTTTGCATTGGCTTTTTTATTATTGTTATTCCCGCGAAGGCGGGAATCCATTCATGATGGATCTCCGGGCTGCCCCCTTCAGGGTACCCGAGGATGACAGTATTATCCTATCTTCCTCACCTCACCCTGATCCGCGTCAACAATCACTTCATCGCCGTCCTTTAAAGCCTGGGTGGCGACTTTTGTGCCGATGACACAGGGGATCTTGAGCTCCCTCGCGACGATCGCGGCGTGGCAGGTAATTCCCCCGAGGTCGGTTATAATTGCGGATGCTTTTTTCATTGCCGGGACGAGATCAGGATTGGTCATTTGAGAAACCAAGACGTTCCCAGGTTTCATCTTCGGGAGGTCTTTGGTGTTGTTAATTATTTTCACAATTCCTTTTGCCCTCCCGGTGGCAGCGGTCTGGCCGTGGAAATAGTTTATTTCATCGAATTTCTGCTTTGATTTCAGATACTTATTCATTTTCGTAAACATCTCGTCAACGAAGACGCGCCCGGGAAGTTCCCTTTTAATAACTATGAAAAGGCAGCCCTTCATTCTTTTTGTAAGATCCGGCGGGCGATCGATTTTTCCAAGAAGCATGGATTTAAGCTCTGGAATAAGACAGTTCCTTACTTCGTTTATTGTAAGACAGGTTCGTCGCGCGAGTTCCTTGATCAGGGGCTCAAGTTCGTAGTAGGATTTAACCAGTGCCATTTTTCGGTAATCCTTTCCGTAGATGATTTCTCGCGTGATTTGGAAATATTCCTGATGTCTCTGGTCGATATTTAATATCTTAGTAATATCTTTTCTCTCTCTTGCCGAACTCTGCCGCTCTAAGTCAATGTTTTTTAGAAGCTTTGCCGGATCTTCATTATTTTTTATCATCTCCTTCCATCGGCTTAGAAAGTAGGCATCGGGAAAGGCCGGACCTTCAAAGTTATAGCCTAAATAGCTGAAATCTTTTATATGTTTCTCGATAATCTTTCGAAGCGCGGGAGTAATCTTTTTAATATTCTCTAAGTTTAGGTTTTTCTTGCTTCTAAAAAGCTGCCTTGCTTTTGAGTTTTTCTGAATAGCTCCCGCAATCTTAAGGAATAATTTTTCTTCCTGCTGAATCTTGGAAAATTTATCCGGGACAGTGAGAAGTGCGAAACATTCCTTTGGAGTTTTTGAGATATTGTATTCTTTAGTTTGGCGCCTCAAGTATTCTACGAGGAAAGTTGTGAGATGCGGTTTATAAAGCTCGAGATAAACTGGGAGAATCGCCCTGACGTATAGCTCCCCATGCCACCGCTCGTATTCTTTGTAGAGGTCCAGAAGGGCGATGTTGGATAGACTTTTGAGGTTCTTTCGATAAACTTTCTTGGAACTGAAGGCGACGAGTTGGTCAGAATAGTCTAGAATACTTTTATTGATCTTGATCGCGAACGATGGATTCTTTATCAGCTTATTTAAATAATATTCGCCGAGCATTGTTCATTCTTTATGATCAACGAAAATTAGCCCACTGGCGTCTTTGTGAAGAGAGATAATGGATTTCTGAGGACGTCCAAGAATGCTACTAGTCTTTTTAATAATCCACGACCACCCGGGGTACATGATAGGGTAGAGATGAATGGGGTTATTTTCTTCCAGGAGCCCCCAGTTTACCTGTTTTATGTTTTTCAGAGTGTAGATGTCTTTCTTCATAGGTAAAAAGTAATAATTAAAAGTAAAAACTAAAACTTAAGAGACTTTAACCAGTTATATCTTTTGAATTATACCTTTATTAGCATTTACGGCAATGTGTAGTTGGTGATGAAAAGTTGATAGCTTGTGAAGACAGCTTTGGGCACGAATTGACAAAATAAGTAAGCTGGAATAGAATTAAAAGATTTACTTTTTCTTCCCTTAAGCCTGGTATTAATAAGTTAAAGCCAGAATTAAGAGAGGAAAGGAAAGCATTTTAATAGGGGGTCGTCATGAGTGATGGATATTTTTCGAATTCGCCGGACAAGTGTTCGATTCTCGTTGTCTGCTCTCCAGTTTATACCGGAGAGAGGTTGGACAAGAACCAGAAAGAGGCTATGATTGCTACGGGAAAAATGATTAAGGCAGCAGGACTACTGCCGGAGCTGGTTTCTAAAGCCTTAATTAATTTCTGCGATGCAAACGAAGATACAATGAACTGTTTTACCCAAGGCCTGGGCATTCAGAATATTAGACTAGACGTTTGCTCTCTGCCATCTCTTCTTAGGTGCATAGACTCTGATGAAGCATTGGCTTTTGTCAATAGTGCCATAAAGATTTGTGCAAATTCTATGGTTAGGGATCCTGTATCCAAGATTCTGTCCCACAAGAAAGATCAGAATATTGCCGAGATTTATGGAATTCCCGATCGTTTCGTGAGACTAAGCCTTGCTCTCGAAGCCTGCAAGAAAATTGCAAAGAAAAACATGGGTCAGCTTGTCATCGTCTCGGCAGAAGCAGGATATTGGGTTGACCAAGTTATGACACTGGTAAACCCCCGACAATCTGTTGGAGTCGTAAGAAATGACGAGAATCTTCCTGATCCGTCAAAATGCACTGTCGCCGGCGACGTGATCGGACCTTTCCGAATTAACGCCGATGGCGAGTTCGATCATGGAGTAATCAACTGGGGAAATTGATAGTGATCATAAAATGAACGATCATTGGGATATAAGGCGCACCGCAACTCGTGGGGCGCTTTTTTATATAGCTTCTTTTTTTCTCATCATCACATTCCACTGACCTTTTATTATTTCCCCGGTTTCTCTGTTTTCAGTTTCGTCAATCGGATCCTCGATGATTTCCAGGCCGTTAACTTCGGCCAAGTGCTCAATTTCTTCCAATGAATAATGATGATAAAAAGTATCTTTCTTATTTGGCCCGCGCCCGGAGACTACCAGATTTTCTCCCCCGAATTCATTCGTTGTGGATTGCTTGATATTTGGTTTATTATCTATTGCGTTATATTTGTCTGTGGACCTGGCTCTAAAGAAAATAAATCCCCCGGTTTTACCACGCGCGCCATTTCACCCCATGTATCTTTTGCTCCCTGCTCGTCGTTGATCTGGGCGGTCTGGACGCACACGGCAGAATCAAAGCTTGCATCGGGGAAGCGTAAGTGATGATGGTCTCCATGAATTAATTTTGCCTGCAGATTTTCTTGCTTGAGGCGTGTTTTTGCATCAGCCAAAAGATTCTTATTAATATCTACGCCTGTAACGTCTAGCCCCTCTTTTACCAGGGGAATAATGTGTCGGGCCGGGCCACAGCCGATATCTAAAACCCGTGGTCCAATTTGGTCCTTGTATGTTTCTAGAAACTTCGCAAAATGAGGTTCTGGCTCGCGCCATTCACCTTCACGATTTTTTCCCCATCTATCACCTCGAGGACCAGTTCCAGAATATAAATCTTTAGCACCCTTTGTTACTTCATTATCTTTTTCTTCCCCCCCCACTAGAATCGAATGGGGAGAACTGTTTTTCGCCTCGTTCTGGCATATGTTTGAAATTAATTTATCCCACAATCCTCCACGAAATTCGTTCCACTACCTTTGTTCCGGCTTTCTTATTGATAAACTCGATAATCTTATGATGCTGCATCTGGAGTTCGGAAGCGAGCGGCGCGCTGGAAACTTGAATCGTTAAGGATTTATTAACATATTTCAAAGGCTTAGTCTGGTTTGCGAATTCGGGATTTATTTCTTTTATCGCCTGATTAAAGAATGTACAGACAAGGGCAGCTTTCACTTCCTTGTT
>SDBT01006552.1_pt1 | contig 19289 bp, 40 predicted proteins | sample 2277101 | NCBI WGS metagenome assembly SDBT01 (sample SAMN10404973, study PRJNA504765) | marine sediment metagenome | isolation source: marine sediment core GS10_PC15, 103 cmbsf | place: Arctic Ocean: Southern Knipovich Ridge | collected 2010 | reverse complement strand
TTATTTTTTTTAGATCAGGGGGAATAAGAACCCCATCATGCGAAAAGGTTAGGTTAAACTTTCCTCTCGCTTTGGGTGAGCACCAGCCTTCCAGTTGGAGACGCTGCCCAAACTCCCTCATCTTCAGCCGGACTGGGATGGGGGAATCATAATCAAAAATGGGAAATAAACATTTTGAGAAAGGCGGAGAACCAGATGATGAACTTAAAACTATGAAGGATATTGAATGGAAGATTGGAGATAATCCTGTGGAAAAACTAAAAACAGAAGCAATCAAATGGGTTAAGTATAATATGAATATTTCTCCAATAACTGATTTTGATAAAGGAGCAATTAATATCTTTAGGATATTCTTCAACATAACTGAGGAGGATTTGAAATGAGTGAAACGTGTGCAAAATGTGGGCATGAGAAAGAATGGCATGGATATGAAGATATATGTGCTGTATCTGATTGTCCATGCAAAAAGTTTGAACTTTCCCAAGGGATGACACAGGAAGTGTCTCAAAATCATAGTCCTCAAGAAACTCATATAATAGGGAGCAATGGCGGTCAGACCGACCTTGAGGACAAAAAGCCAGAGATTGCTGTGAAAACTTCTGGCTTTGATAATCATAGTCCAAAGACAGATATAAATTCAGAGGGAAATGCTAACCCTTCAAAGTCAGAGGACGGCTCGGATGATGAAAGTTTGAGTGTAGAAAAGAAAAGAAAGAAGTATTTTGCAGATGCCTCAAGAAAGTATGCTCATAAGAATAAAGACAAGATAAGAGAAAAAGCAAAAAGAGTTTATCATGAAGATAAAACTAAACAATTAGCAAGAGCAAATACTAATAACAGAAATGAAAAAACTGGTTTTTGTGTTGATTGTAAAGAAGAAGGAAAAACAGAGTTTCATCATATTGATTATGTTCCAAATATTTTTATTGAAGTTTGTAAAAGATGTCATAATGTAAGACATGGGAGAAACTATTATGGAGAATAGTCTGAGCGATAAAATATATGATAAAGAATTGTGTCTTGGAGATGATATAAGTAAGATATTTGCAAAAGATGTCAAAGAAGCTGTGAAGAAAGATACAGAATTAATTAAGTTATTTATGCTTGGGAAGATTAGCTATTACGATTTAACAAAAGGAAGGGACAGCATCTTTGGTGAGGATTTGTCCCAAACGAAAGAATTATAAATTCTATTTTACTAATTAATTAAAGGGGGATAAATGTTTCTTCATTGGCGTGAATTTTTGTTTTTCCCCTCTTTATATTTCTCAAAAGTAATAACAATATTTCTAAAAAATTAGAAGATTTTAAAAAGCAAAAGAATCTTGGTAATCTCATGACAATAAAGTTCATGCCTCTAACTGAAATAGCAAAGAGCAGAAGGTTATGCGATAAAAAATACAGGCGAGGTGATCCTGTCGGTTGGCAAGCAGTGAAATTGTTGCGACTACTCTCGATGGATGTGCTGAATCTGTAAAAGGATTATGACGCAGCCTAGTGAAAAACTAAGGACAAATCGTAGGGAGGAAGCTGTGTTGATCGTTAGTAGACCGAGAGCAAATATCTGAAATATGAGAAAGCTTGGGATTGGGGTAGTGTTATGGAAGTTCAAAAAAAGGGTGGCTAACCCATCCAGAATTATTGAAACTTCTCATATCTGAACCAATTTATTCAGTTGGAAGGCTGTTCATATATGGAAGTCAGAGAATTCATGGAAGGGGAGAAAATATAAGAATCAGAGTTTCCATAGGAAATAAGGGGGAGAGGGTATTACTAAAATGTACTAAAAACTACTAAAATGGTAACAAAAAAAGCAATAGAACCAAATGAAGAATATTTAACCAGGCGAGCAATCAAAAAGAAAGCCAGTTCATTATATAGTCACGCAAAGACTAGAGAATTAAATAATACTAGAATTGAAGATCCAAAGCAGACCATCATCAAGGAAGAAAAGAGTAAGTTAGATGTCTTTGATTTTGATGAAAAATAGGTGTTTCTGAAGAACTACATATTTGTAGAAGGTTTTATAAACAAAGAAAACCTAGTTATTTTAGGAGAATTAATATGAAAATACAAACATACGGTAAGCAAAACATAATCAAAAGAACTTGCTTAAATATAAAAAACAGATTCAGAATAAACGAACACACAGAGAGAGCTTTAAGCAAACGAGGAATCGGAGTTTATGTTCCTAAAGTAACAAAAGCAAAACTTGGAATAGGAATCATTGGAGGGGGCTTATTAATATCGCCACTGGTTCCAATGGGATTCATTTTGGGAATTCCATTATTACGGTGGGGGCTCAAATGAACCAAGAACAAGCAGAAAAAATAACTGAAGAATTCTTCAAAAGAAGATTCCCAGATAAAGATATTGAATTTGAAAAGAAGTGTGGATATTTTGATGAGTGGGTAAAAAGATTCCAAAATGATTATCCAGAAGGTTTCATGGACGAAGAATCTTTCAATATTTGGCAAGAAATGAAAGAGGGAAAATTAATTGATGAAAGCAAATACTTAGTTGATTCTGGCCATTCAGAAGCAGTAATCAAAATAACTGATTGCCCTTGCGAATGCCATAAAGAAGGTTTAATAATTTGTGATGAATGTGATACACCTGAAAAAGTTAAAAAATTACAAAAGGAGAATTTACAATGATAGGTATTTGTCCAGACTGCAAAAAATATAAAAAACTTACAAAGCATTCAAAAATAGGTGGCCACCAAAAACCATTTATTTGGATTTGCAGGGATTGTCATGATAAACGAGATGGAATAGAACCAAACGAAACAAAAAGACAAATGAGTAAATGTAAAAAATATCAACCAGGAACTAAACGCATGCACAAGAAAAAATGAGAAGTGGAGCAAGGATCCCCAAGGAATTCATTAATACCGATAATAGGCAACCTAAGAAATGCAAAAAGTGTGTGGTTTGTGGGAAAGCGCTTCATAGCGAGAATAAAAGTTTACTTTGTGGAATACATTTTTATTATGAATGGAATTTAAATTATTATCATCAAATAGTCAAATTTGAGAGGAAAAGAAATAAAATAAAAAATCATAATCTTGGAGAAATCCAAGTACCTAGGGGAGGGGTGAATTTTTGATGTATTTCAATAATTCTCCTAACCCCTCTAAAAATATACAATTAGAAGGAGGGAAAAAATGAAAGTAACAATAACAGAAATAATCGGAAAGAACATCAAGTTTGTAGAAGAAGGTCAACCAGAGATTCAAACAGCAGAGTTAGCTGAATATGTGATGGACTTCATAAAACTTGGAGCAGCTGAAATGACTATTAAGGATGAAGTAGTAACATTCTGCACAATGGGAGTGGATGCGCCAAAGTCTGCAATTGCAGGTCCAGGAAAAAAGCCAACTGAACATAGTAAAAAGTGGGAAGATGAAATAGTAAGTTTTGAAACACTATTAACAGCAGCCCACAAGAAGGCCAAAGATAATGATTTGCATCTGAATATAAAAACAACTGTGATCAAAGGATCAGAAGGCCAGCCAATAATTGATGTCGAAAACGAGTTTGCATTCTTTAAGGCAAGAGTATTCCTTACAGATGCAAATGGAAAAGAAGTTTGTAGATTTGAAGGCCACGGAGATGCAACAAAAACAAATGTAAAAGGAGATCACATCAAGCCACACTTTATCAGGATGGCGGAAACAAGATCCATAGTTCGAGCATTGAGATGGTACACAAACAACGGTTGTGCTGAAGAAGAAAAATAAAATGGCAATAGAATATATCAAAGATGTTATAGAAAAGATCAAGAATAAAGATTTTTGGATAACTTACGATGAGGCCATAGACTTATGTGAGATCTTTGGGGGAAGCGGAGTAGAGTATGTGTGGCTGGAAACTATTGGAAGTGATCCAAGATTGATGCATGTAGAGATAGGAATGTTTTCAGGTGTAAAATTACAAGTTAGAGAAGTGCCAAGTAAATAATTTATTTTTTTTATTTTTTCTCTTTTTTGCTAGAGACTAAAGAAGCAAACAAATAAGATGATAAAGAAACTGATTAAAAAGAACTGGGAAGCATTAGTTGTATTATTGATGATCTTTTATGATTCAACTTTGCATTGGGCAGATATTCTTGGAGTTTGGGAATATCATCCATTGTATCCAAAATTTACAATGGGATCAATAACCTATGATATATTTTGGACAGCTTTTTGGACAATAGCTTTTATATTAATAGCAAAATTAATAATTAAACTAAACACAAAATCAAAATGAAAACAATGATTAAAGAAGCAAAGAAATTGAAGGTCGAGCAAATAAACAAACAACCAAGCAAGATGGGTGATCAGTTTCAGGTTGGAGACTATATGGTTAGAATTTTCAAAAAGCCAGGGAGATCCTTAATGACTTGCACTTGTAGAAACTCTACAATGTTTTGCTTAGAACCCACTTTGTGCAAACATCGGTTGGCGGTAATAAATTTCGTAATGAATAAATAATGGGACAAACTGAAACACTAGAACTTTTGAAGAAATTAAAGAACTGGACAAAGGTAAGAAGACTTCACGAAATATCTAATATAAGCCAGTCATCAATAGGTAGATCTCTAAAGAAACTTTTTGAGCAAGGAGAAGTTTTAAAGAAAATCAAAAGAGAAAATGGCAGGAGGATTAACTTTTGGAGATGCAAATAGGATATAAGAAATGCCCCGAGTGGTTAAAATTAGCCTACAAGCGAGCAACAAAATTCACCTGTGAACATTGTGGTAAGGTGTTTAAAGAAGATGAATTGGAAATCCATCGAATTAAACAAGGCAATCAAGGTGGAACTTATCGTCCTGGAAATTGTAAAGTTCTTTGCAAGAAGGATCACAAAAAGTATGCTGAAGACTATTAGAAAGAATTAAATAAACTTGAGAGATAGAATATTATGGAAGAAACAAAGAAAATTAGGAGAATAAGAAAGAGGAGAGAAACCTTAGAAGTTGCTGCGCAAGAAGGAAACGCTTTCTGTGAGAAACATAATGGCTTAATCTATCCACATGAGGTTCATTTACACCGGTGTTATAATGGAGATCATGGAAAAAATTATTGTAAATATTTGAGGATGGGTAAAAAATGAGTGAAGAGCTTAAAACTTTGAAGGATTTGGAATGGGGAGATTCAGAAGGAATAATGACAGGAATGGTTTATTTAAAAGATATAAAAGCAGAAGAAATCAAGTGGATTAAATCCTTGGAAAATGAAAAAGAATCGATCATTGTTGGAAATGATTTAACAAAAAAAGGAATTGCAGTAAATGATGGAGAAGTAATTGCAATTATTGATGGGATAAAATACAGTCAAAAAGAAAGAAATAAAATTGCTCAATTTTTAAAATATACTTATGATATTACACTAGAGGATTTGAGATGAAAAAAGCATTAATTGGATTAGCAATGTTAGCTTCAACAATCTCTTTATTTGGAGATGCGCCAAGCATTAGTCCAGAGAAATTAATGGGCATGGGATTCGAAGATTACGAAATCAACGGACAAGTATACCCAGTAATGACTTTGATGTATGACACAGATGGAGACGGAGCAGAAGATGCAAAATTCACATATCAATTTATACCTTATGACGAGGCAAGAATTGCAACACGATTAATTGAGTATGCAATTGACTGGAGTAAGAATGGAATGTACGAAGACGGCGAAAAAACAAGAGTTGAGCATGATAATTAAAATACCTTTCAAAACACCAACAGTGAATCATTTGTATTTTAATTGGAAGAACCGAAGAATTCTAACAAAAGAAGCAAAGGATATGAAAATAGAAATTAAGGAGCTGATAAATAATCAAGCATTTCCATTGTTTTCCCAGGAGGAAGTACCACTAAAAGTTGAAGTTGAGATTCATGAAAACTGGTTTTGTAAAAATGGATCGGTAGCTAGAAAGGATATTGCTAACCGAGAAAAGTTTCTAATCGATGCAGTGTTTGATGCAATTGGGATTGATGACAAATATATCTTTGAACATAGGCTTATTAAGGTGCAAGATAGTGAAGAGTATTCGCTAATTAAAATTGGAGGTATAAAAATGGCAGAAGATACTGAAGAGGAAGAGAAAGAAGAAGATTCAGAAGACGAAGACAACGAAGACGAGGAATAGTTTTTAGCCTAAAATAGGCTTTTTTTATTTTTTATTTTTATAAGATAGATTTATAAATACGTAGAACTACGAAGCAATAAGATGGTGAGAAGTTTTAGGATGGATACTTTTGAAAAGGTGAAAGACTATCTTGATAAACAAACAGATTTTATCTACAAATCCAAGATCGCAAAGGATTTGGGAATTAATAATGATACGCTTGGTTTGATTCTTTCAAAGCTTGAAATAGAGATTGATAAAAAAGGGAGAGTGAAATTAGATGAATAAAAAAGGATTTGGTGGTTTGGAAATACTAATAATTATTTTAGTTTTACTTTTTATATTTTCTTGGGTTTTGATAGGATTTTCTATTGCAAGTCATAAAAGATGTAGTAATGAATGTGCTGATAGGGGAACAAGGTTTTCAGATGTGACTCCTAATGGAGAACTTTTTAATACAAGGGACTTGTGTTCTTGCTATTTTGAAGATGGGACAGAAGCATTTGTAATGGGTGATAAAGATGAGTGATTTTCAACAAGCAATCAAATGGTTGAAAGAAGGAAAGAAGGTTAGGAGAAAGAGTTGGGAGAATAAGGATTATCATTATGTTAGAATTGGAGACCTTATTTATATTATGTCCGGGGAAAGATCCTTGACAGACAATTTAATTAATATGGAGGGTGATGATTGGGAAATTCATGAAGAAGAATATTATGAGTGTGATAATTGTGGAAGAGGGTTGGAAGAATCAGATATGGGAAAGAAATGCAAGTTTTGTGGAGTATGGACTTATCATAATGAGTGTGTTAGAAGAGGGAAAAAAGAAGAAAAATTGAAAACCTTGAAGGATATTGGAGGATGTGTTGATTGCAGGAATCAAAGCTATACTGGAGAAAAAGGAGAATTCAATGAAAAGGGATCTGCAACGTGCTGTGTCGATCGAGAAGATCTAAGGATAGAAGCAATCAAGAGGTGGAAACATTTTAAGAAAAGATATATGGATGAAAACGAGAAAGGTACGAGAGTGCATTTATGGGGAAGAATGGAAGAAATCAAAGAGATGAACAATCTTACAGAGGAGGAATTGAAATGAGTGATTTTAATACAGACGAGTGGGGTGAACTTGTTGGGAAAAAAGTTAAGAGATATAACGGACATGTTTACAAAGTAATCAGTTTAGCAAGGGGCCCATCAGTTTGTGTGGAAGATGAAGATGGAAACCGAATAGATTTTAGTGTTGGAAGTCCTTGTGGCGTGGATTGGGAAATTTATGAAGAAGAAATTAATATCGAGAATAATTCATTTTATGAAACAATCGAAGGAGAATTCGTTTACATACACGAGATCACCCATTATATCGGATATCCCAAAATTATTGCATCAATAGTTACTGGAAATATTACAACATTTATGGGAGATGCAAAAACAAATGTTATTAGAAAAGCTTATTCCGAAAGTGAATTTAAATTAATAGTAAGAAAAAGATGTTAGAAATTATCAATCAAAAATATATGCAATTCCTTTTTGAGATTGCAAAGAAACCAAAAAAGGTTTCAGACTTAGCAAGAAAAGGAGATCTAACAATTAGTGTGGCATCAACTTTAATTTCAAGGTGGCAAAGAGAAGGAGTTATTTCAAAACAAAAATCAGAAGATGACAGGCGCGGAAAAGATATAATTATTTATTTGACTGAATATGGAGAGTCCCAAGTAAAATTATTAAGGAAATTATTTGAAAACCATAAAAAAAACAAAAAGGAATTAACAGAACTTGGAGCAGAACTCCCAGAGAAATTCCACCAGATGACTAATATTTCTTACAAAGGAGAGAAGGGGGAAAAAAATGACGAATGATCCAATAGAAGAAACAAAGAAATTATCTTACAATGATCGAACAAAAGAGCTTACTCAAGAAAGTTTTCAATTAACTGAAAACAGAACTGAGGATGTTGTAGTAGATGGCAAAGTAACCGAAAAAGCAACCTTATTTTCAACAATAAAGCACAACGTCCATGTTATTTATACTGAAGAAGGAATAAGATTAGCTTACAAAAATACTTCTGGTCAAATAACTGCAACAGAAAAAAGAATTGCAGATATGAAGAAGCAACAAGAAGATTTTGAAGAAATGCCAGATGATCTTAAAGAATTCAAAGAGAAACTTGAACGTTTAGCAAAATATACTGCAGCTGACAAAGCAAAAGCAGAATACGAGATGTTACGAGCAAACCTCAAAGATCTCAAAAAAGATTTAGCTCTTATGAAAGATGAAATAGGAACTAGATTAAAACTTTAAATTTTATTTGCCCTTATGTTGAAGGGTTCATATTCAACAAAGCAGAATAAGTTGGAGGGTGGTGGCGTGCCTTCATGCGTCTGCAATCGCGTGAGAAAAGATAACTCCCTTGCACCTCGTCGTTTGTAAGGATACGCAGTGTTATCTCGCCATATTCAAAAAAAGAAAATGATAAAAGTAGAATACACATTAGTCAAGTGGAAAGATGGAGTTTATAGAGAAATGCCTGTAACTATCCAACAAGATGCAGTAGAAGATTTCTGTGAGATGGTGGGCTGGGATGAAGAAGATTTCTCAAATAATACAATCAGGCGACCAATTTATGTTGATGAAATAGGTCCTGTAATTGAAGATTTGAAAAACTCAGAGCAAAAGATAGAACCAATTATTATAGATCCTAAAATAAAAGAGATAGCTAAGAAACCAAAGTTACCTAAAAATTGGAAAAATATGGTTTCTGTAACACCAAAAAGAAAACGCCGAACTAATGCAGAGATGATCGCAGATGGAGAACAAGTTAAGGAGAAACGTGTTCCAGATAAGAGAACACAAGGCAAATATCCAAAAGAGATGAAAGAATTTATTGAAGAACACATGGACACCAATTCAAATAGTGAACTTTGTGAGTTGATCAACAAAAAGTGGGATTGTGGAATGACATTAATAAGATTGAATTCTTATATGTCATATAAGAAAATTAAAAGAGATCATCCAACAAAATTCAGGGATTATTCTCAAACAAAAAAACCAGAGAAAGCAGGACCAAAAACAAAGTACACGGAAAAAGTTGTGCAATTCCTAAGAGACAATGTGAATAATTTTTCTAACAAAGAGCTTTGTGAAGAGGTAGAAAGCAAATATGGAATAAAACTGCTTCCAGATTCAATGTCCACAAGATTAAATCTTGAAGGAATTAAAAGAGATTATCAAATAGATGTGGATCAAGAAGTAATAGATTTTATTTTGAAAAGCAAGATTCAAGATCCTTATACTTTAAGGGATAAAATTATTGAGAAATTTGAGAAGAATATTCAATTAAATAAAATAAGAACAATCATGAAAGATCGAGTTGAGAATCTACCTGGGGAAAAAGTTGATGATGAAGTAAAAAGAATCAAAGAAAAAAGAGAAGAATTCGCAGATGATGAAGATGTGGATGATATGGGGTTGGATGACTGATGGACTTTCTTACACTTGAACAAGTGAATCTTATTAAAGAAAGTATAGATAAAATGTCTAGATCAGATGAGCAGTTTATTTTTATGATTTTCAAGAATCCAGATGGTACAGATAACGTAACTAGATTTTCTTTAAACATGGTTCCAGAAAAGCTCAAACATTATTTTAAGGAAGCGATGGATTCAGCAGAAATTGGGAAGAGAAGTTAAAATGATAATGACAAAAGAAACTTACAAAGCAACAATGAAAGAACAAAACGCAACAGTAGAGAAACTAAAAAAAGAAATCCGAGATGCAGAAGTAATCAACCGCGCAAGGAATCCAGAAAAAAAATGAAAAGAGAATTTGAAGTAAAAAACTACAGAAACAACAAAGTAAAGAAAGAATTCCTAGAAGTAGAAATAAAAGGAAATGACATAATATTCAACATGCAGAAAGAATTATATGATGGCCGACAAATCTACAATAAATCAACTATAGACAAACAAGCATTCTTAGATTTCCTGGAGGAAGCAAATGAATGAAGAGCATCCTGAAGAAGTAGAGAAAGAGTTTTTAGAGAAAGAAGAGATGAATACTCTTGAAAGCAGTGAGTGTATATATCTCCAGAAAAAGATTTATTTAATAAAATTCAAAGAAAGATTTGTCATTGTTAAAAGGGTGGGCAAGTGTGAACCTGAAAAATGTAAAAGTGCATGTTGTAAGTTTGTAGATGCATATTATCTGAGTAATTATTCAAAAGGATTCTTTGATGAAAAAGATGAGTTTGGAAAATATTATTTGAATAAAGATTGCAATAATTTAAATGAATGTGGCAAATGCAAGAAATGGAATAAGGATCTTCCAGGAGCATGCAAACAATTTCCACACCCAAGCGATAAAGTTTATTGGCACATAATGGATAAATGCTCTTTCAAGTTTGAAGTTGTTTATATAATCGATAGGATTTCTGACAGAGTAAGAGAAGAAATGATGTTAAATTTCTTGGAGCAATTAAAATGAAAAACAACATAGGAGAAGCAATATTAATTATCGGAGCAATTTACTTAATCACAATCATGGAAGGCTGGACAAGATACTTATTATTTTTCTTTGTCGGTGTGGCACTTGCAACATGGTCATACACATCAAGTTCAAAAGAAAGAGACAAAGACCAAGAAGAATTATTAAAGGTAACAATACATAAAATGAAATTAGAAATTCAACTTATGGCTGCACAAACACAATTCTATGTGGCCCAGGGAGCTGCAATTATGAAAGGATTGAAGAGACAATGAAAGCAAATATCAAAACAATAAATGGAATGAAAATAACCATAGAAGGCTCACCATCAGAAGTTTCTGAGGTAATTGAAGATTTGAGAGATAAAAAAGAAAGAAATAAAGAACCTTTATACTGCTGGGAAAATGGTGAAAGAATAACTATTACTAGTGTTTTAATCAAATTTATAAAAGAAGGATTTTTTGATAAACAAAAAAAATTTAGAGAAATTTCACACCATATTGAAAAAGCAAATATTTTTGTTCCTTCTACTACACTACATCCTGTTTTATTTAGACTTGTGGCTAGTGGTAAATTAAAAAGAGAAAGAGGAAAAAATTATCTCTGGGAGTATGCTAAAAAATGAAAATAAAAGACTTAATAAAAAATTTAGAGTTTTATGAAGAAACTTATGGAGATGTAGAGGTCTCAATACACTGTACTGAAACACACACATTGGGAGGAACAAATAATCCAGAAGGAAAGTTTGAAACTCATGAAGAACCAGCAGACATGAGTAATTTGTTTTTTGAGATGTCAATAGGAAATTCTATGGCAAGTGAAAAAGATAAAGAGGAGGGAAAAGTTGATATGTTATGGATCCAAAACTATCCTTATTAAAATGAAAATTGAATATATCCCAATCAGCGAAGTAAAGGAGTATAGTAAAAACCCGCGTAAGAATGATCGTGCAATTGACACAGTAGCCAAATCGATTAAGGAATTCGGATTCCAAAACCCAATTATCCTGGATAAACACAGCGAAGTAATTGCAGGCCACACAAGACTCAAAGCAGCAATCAAACTAGGATTAAAAGAAGTCCCAGTAATAAGAGCAAACGACTTAACACCAGAACAAGTAAAAGCCTTTAGAATAATGGACAACAAATCTTCTGAAAATGCAGAGTGGGATATGGAATTATTAAAAACAGAACTAAATGACTTAGATGAAATAGAATACGATTTAGAAAACACAGGATTTGATTTAAGAGCAGTAGGAGATATTCTTGATGATCAAGAACAAGAAGTAGAACAAGTAAATAAATTAGGCAAACATCAAATTGAATGTCCAAAGTGTCATCATAAGTTTGAAAGAAAAGATGGAAAATGAAGTCAGATACTTCTCAATGTTCACCGGAGTCGGAGGATTCGAACTTGGAATCGGAAACCGCGCAAAATGCATCGGATTCAGTGAAATCGACAAATTCTCAAGCGAACTCCTTAAACAAAAATTCCCAACAATCAAAAATTACGGAGACGCAACAAAGATTAATCCCAATGAATTACCAGACTTTGATATGTTGTGTGGAGGATTTCCTTGCCAAGCATTCTCAATTGCTGGAAAAAGGAAGGGTATGGAAGATACCAGGGGGACATTGTTTTTTGAAATTGCAAGAATTACTAAGATTAAAAGACCTAAGTATTTGTTCCTCGAAAATGTCAAGGGCTTACTTTCTCACGAGACAGGGGAGACTAAAACTTTTAAGATCATCGGAGATACTTTTGAAGAACTGGTGTATGAAATTCAATGGATGGTACTTAACAGCAAATTTTTCGGAGTCCCCCAGAACAGAGAGAGAATATTCATTATCGGAAATCTTAGAGGAGAAAGTAGACCAAAAATACTTCCTTTCGGAGAAAGCAGTGGTGGGAATAATGAGAAGCAATTATCAAGAGAGGAAACCCTTGGATCCAGAGAAAACATCCAAGACCCTAAAAATAGGGGGGGATGTGCCGTGCTTACACCAGATAGACCAGAAAAGAGACAAAACGGAAGAAGAATGAAAGAAGAGGGAGAACCAAGTTTCACATTAACTGGACAAGATGTTCATGGAGTGATGACACAAGTTCATAACATGCAACCAAGAAATCCAGATAGACCATCTCTAACTAAGGAATGCCCTTGTGGATCTGGAAAGTTATATCAAAAGTGCTGCGGAGTTCCAGCAGGTTCTGGACATCTATCAAGAGAAGACACAAGTTATACTGTTGATGGAGCAAATTCAAATGCTGTGGAGTTTAATGACACAAAAATAAGGCGCCTAACTCCAATAGAATGTGAACGTCTCCAGGGCTTCCCAGACAATTGGACAGAAGGATTTAGTAATACTCAAAGGTACAAAATGATGGGAAATGCAGTAACAGTGAACGTTATTAGGGCAATTGCAAGCAAATTGTTACAAAAAAAGCAACTAATTCCCCTTTAAATAAAACAAATTGAACAAAAATGGCAAAAGTAAACATAAAAACATTCAAAAAAGCTTTAGAAAACTCGGGAGGAAATCAATCAATAATCGCTCAAAGATTGAAAGTGGGGAGATCTACAATAACAATTTTCTTAAATAAAAATCCAAAGATGAGAGCACTATGTGAAATTGAAGCTGAAAGGATAATAGATGTAGCAGAAAATGTTCTTGATCATGATATTACCACAAATAAAAATGTCGATTCTGCTAAGTGGAAACTAAATAATTCTAAGCGAGGTAAGGCAAGAGGATATGGCTTAAAGCAAGAAATAGAACTTGCAGCTGCAATAGCAACATCTGAATTTACAAAGGAAGAACTAGAAGCAGAGATCAAAAGGCTCACAGGGAAATGAAAGTTTCTAAGAAACAAGTTGGAGAAATAATAAAACAAGTAAAAGACGAATACAAATTACAAGCAATATTAAGAGAGATCTTCTCGCACAAGGAAAACATCGAAACCTTTAGTGAAGTTATCTTTCCAGGAACAATTGTCAATAAGATTCCTAAGTTCCACAAACAGATTTATGAATTACTCTTTAGAGATGGAAACGATGCACTTGCAGCACCCAGGGGGCATGCAAAGACCTCAATAACCGGAATAATATTCTTAATTTTCTGCATAGTCAATCAATTAGAAAAATACATAGTTTATATTTCTCAAAACCACGCAAAGACAGTTCAGTTCATTGATCCAATTAGAAACGAATTCAAGACCAATAAGATGCTTAGATTCATTTATGGTGATCTAACTCCCAAATCAGGCAGAGATGACCAGGGGAAGGACCGACAAGACTGTTTTGATGTTGGGGGATGCAGAGTAGAGGCTGTTTCATTTGAGAAGAACTTACGTGGTTTCAAATATCGTAACATGAGACCAACCTTAATAATTGGAGATGATATTGAATCTGATGAAAGAGTCTTGAATCCAGAGTTAAGAGAGAAAGATATAAACAAATTGAACAAGGTAATTATTCCGGCACTTGACATCAATGGAAGATTCAAGATGATTGGGACTATTCTTCATTCTTATTCTCTTCTGAAAAATAAAATAGATTTATACCATGGAAAAATATTCAAGGCATGTGATGAAAAGATGGAGAACTTACTCTGGCCCAACAGATTCACAAAAGAGAAACTAAAAAAAATTAAAGCAGATATCGGAAGTGTGTCATTTCAACAAGAATATCTAAATGATCCAGTAGATAATACGAGCTCACTAATTAAAAGAGAATGGATTATACAATGTAGAAGAGCAGACTTATCTGCAGATGATGTTTTCAAAATGCAATTTGATAAGAAAACTATGGGAGCAGACTTTGCATTTTCAGATAGAATAACAGCAGATGAATCAGCATTCTTTGGGCTTGGAAGAAAAGATGGATTTCATTATTTATTGCATGGCCAGAAAGATAAAGGACTATCAGTTAGCGAACAATTAGGAATCATGAAGAATGAACTCCATCCAAAATACAAATATGATCAAATGGGCTTAGAAGAAAATTCAATCAAAGCCATTAGCAAGGACATCCAACAATGGGATTTGCCAATAACTTTATTTTGGACTGCAGCAAGTGATCCTGCAGCAAGGAAAAAGTCAGATTACAATTGGACAGATAAACGTCATACAGTTGGGAAGATAAATTTAATAATGAGATTGGGAACAGCTTTTGAAAACAAGAAATTTGTAATTCCATATAAAACAGAAGCAGACAAAGCATTGTTTGACAAGATATTATCCGAATGCACGTCTTATGCCTTGTCGGATGGAAAATTAGTAGAGGCAGGAGTACACCCAGATATTCCAATCGCACTTGGTTATGCTTTAGAACTAATGAACTTAGGAGAAGAATCAGCATGGGCTTTCGTTTAGTAATTAGACAAAAAAGTTTATAACATTAAGAGATTTAAAATAACTATCCCTTCATAATCATGACAAGAAAAGAAGAATATTTAAATAGTGGTTTATATAGAAATATATGTCAAAAGTTGAATTCACTTGTGAAGAATGCAAAAAAGTTTTTATTGGATGGAAGTCACAAAATAGAAAATATTGCTCAGACAAATGTAGACTTAAAGCCTTACATAGGACAACACCAGATAAAAGAAAAACTGGAAAAAAAGAAGAATGCAAAAATTGTGGAAATGAATTTTATGTTGCAAGATGGAAAATTGAAAAGGAAAGAGGAAAATATTGCTCACAGGAATGTTATTGGATTGACAAATCAAACAAATTTATTGGGAAAGGAAATCCACAATATATTGATGGAAGAACAAAAAAATATACAAAAGCATTTTATTATTCTAAAGAGTGGAGAAATCTTAGAAAAGAGATTTATAAAAGAGATAATTGGACTTGCCAAAATAAGAAATGCAAAAAGAAGGGTGGAGAATTGCATGCCCATCATAAGATTCCAGTCGGAAAGTGCAAAGATCCATTTGATAAAAAAAATATTACTACCTTGTGCAGAAAATGTCATGGTCTTGAACAATAGACGGGAGGTGCAAAATGAGTTTTTTAAATAATATATTCGGAAACCGTGAAGTAGTTAAGGAAACAAGTACAGTTACTACATTTGAACAAACGCGAGAAGGACAACCTAAAGCATACATTCCGAATTTCTTTTACAAGCCGCCCTTTCGGTTATCCAAGATATGCTGATTTAGTTTATCAAAGAAAACTTGCAGCATCAGTTTATGTTGATATGGTTGAAACTGCAATCATTGATGAGGTTTGTTCTTTTGATTGGGGAATTGTCTCAGAAGATAATGATGGGAACGAAATTCCAGGAAAAGAAAAAGAAGTTGAAACTGTTGAAAGCTTCTTTGAAAATCCAAATACAAATCCTGGAGAATCTTGGAATATGATTACTAGGATGATGTTAGCAGATCTTTTAGAAATAAATTCTGGAATTTTGGTTAAGACATTTAATGCATTTGGACAGATGGTTGAAATAGTTTCAAGAGATGGAATGGCCTTCACAAAGAATCCAGATGTTTTTGGAATGTTCACTAATCGAGCAGATTTAATTTTGGTTAAAGATATTGTTAGTCAAGAACAAGCAGATGGAATGCAAAGTGTGTTTCCATTAACTACTGGCTACATAGTAGAAGGTCGAGCAGCAGAAGAAGCGGCTTACTTTCAGTATGGATTTAATACTGCTAGTCGTCCAGTTCCTTTCGGAAAAAGAGAAATAGTTTGGATAGAAAAAAAAGTAAGGACAGATAGTTTGTATGGAAGAAGCACAATGGAAGTTCTGGCCAAGACAGTTCAAACTTTAATTTATGCAGTAGAACACAATTTAGAATATTTCTCAGACAATTCGATTCCCCCAGGAGTGTTAGGATTGGATGGAATGAGTACAACTGACCTAAAAGCATTTGGTCAGCAGTGGATAGAATCACAAAAGAAAAAGGATGAATTTGGATTATGGAAAAAAGTATTCCACAAATTAACAATCGTAAATAAGTTGCCTAAGTTTGAAAGATTAGGATATACAAATCAGGAACTCGAGCTTATAGAGTCTCAGAAGTGGTGGGCTAAAATGGTTTGGTCTGCTTTTGGGATGACTGCAACAGAGCTTGGTTTCACAGAAGATGCTAAGGGTGGAGCAAATCAAATTGTGCAGACAAGTGCTGTCCGGAGAAAGATTATTTATCCAATTCTTCATTTGCTAGAATATTATTATAACACTCAAATAGTCCCAGAATTTGGTTTTGAGGGAATAAAATTCAAATATAAGATTCAAGATATTGATGAAGAAACAAAGAAGTGGGGACTTTACAAACTTCAAACAGAAGCAGGATTGAAATCAATTAATGAAGTTAGAACATCAGAAGGACTAGATGATGTTGAATGGGGCGATCAAGCACCCAACCAATGGAATGCAAATTCAGGGATGAATATTAATATGACTGATCCACAACAATCTAGGATTAATTCTATGAATCAAGATTCCCAAAACCAAAGAGATCAGATGTCTGGTAAGAAAGAAGAAAATAAGGCCCTTGATACAGATACTCCTTTAACTTTACAACCAAATGAGGAATTAGATCAAAATGATTTGGGGAAAGCAATTATTGCATTATTAAAAAAGAATGAAGAAAAGGTTATTGCCATCTTAGAATCTCAAATAAAAAAAGAACCATTAGTAAATATTAAGGGAATAGATGACATCCCAAAAATGGTTCAAGATATTTTTAGTGCCTTTACAGTGAAAACAATAAGTGATGCAGTTATTCAATCAGAATTTATTAGTGGATGGGATCACTCAGAAAAGAACATAAATCAAAATGTTCAATTGAATGAAGGAGCTCTTGAGTTCTTGAAAAATCATACTGTTGATAATATCAAGGGAATGACTGAAGAAATAGCAAACGATCTAAAAGCAGAACTTCAAAGAGGAATAATTAATGGGGAAGGAATCACAAAACTCAAAGAAAGAGTAAGTAAGGTTTTTGATGCCGGAGAAAATCGTGCAGAGATGATTGCGCGAACAGAAACAAATCGAGCAGAGAACAATGGGAAACTCCTAGCCATGAAAGGATCGGGTTTAGACATGGAGAAAAAATGGATTACTCATAAAGATGATCGTACTTCTCCAATTTGTCAAAGACTAGATGGCCAGACAGTTGGACTAAATGATTATTTTAAGGATTCAGTTTCTGGATGGGAAGGTCAAAGTTCTCCAAGTCATGTGAATTGTAGATCCACAATGATTTTTATTGATAAAGAAGAAACAAAACAAAAAGCAAAGAAAGAAAGAGAAGTTGAATTGGGAAAGCAAGAAGACAAAGAAAATAAATTGCTAGACGAAGAAATTAAAATTAATCTTGATGAAAAAGAAGTTGATTTAAAACTTAGGAAAAATAATTTATTAAAAAGATTAAACGGTGATTTGGATGGAAGAGATTCAGATTTATAAGGATAAAGGTTTAAAGAATCCAATTGAAGACAAGATAGAGTTCGAGAATATTGTTGCCGGAGAAACAACAACAAAAACAATTTATGTTAAAAACACAATAAAATATAAACTTAATATCAATCTATCTCTCAAGGGGGAAAGTATTTCTTTGGTTGAAGAGATAAAAGAGATCTTACCAGAAGAAGTAAAAGAAGTTGCTTTCAAATTAAATCCAACAATAACTATCATGAAACCAATTACAGCAAAGTTAAAAATTAAATTGAATTATGTGGTAGGATGAGTGACAATATTTTACTCCATCAAGCAATTGGAAGCCCCTGGGTTTATGATAGTGTGGCAAAAACTTACAGCTTAACAATCGATGGAACTGTTGTTGCAATTATCGATGCAAATGGAAATTTAAAAATCAAAGGGAGAGTTTTGAAAATATGAAATTAAAGTTAATTACTATAATTTGTAGTATTTTACTACTTTTTGCTATTGGAGGGATCATAGCCTATTCAACTTATGGGGCGCCAAGTGAATTTGGAAATGAAACTACAACAACATGTTCAATTGGAGGAGATGATGGAATTCTTAATTGCACAGGAAACTTAACAATATCTGGAAACTCTTTCTTGGGAGATACTGAATTCAATGGAGGATGGTTGAATAATGGATTAAGTATTATTGGTGGAGATATTTTCGCTAGTACAGGATATTTTTATAATATAACTGGACTAAATGTTTCTTTTTTGAATGTTAATGGAAGCATGTTTCCAGGGCTAGATAACTTCTTTGATATTGGAAATATAAGTTTTAGATGGAGAGACTTGCATCTAGGCGGACAAGTTTTTTCAAATGGTACAGGGGATAATTGGTTCTTGGGTAATTTGGGGATTGGGACTGATAGCCCAGATAAACCATTTCATGTTCTTCATCCAACAATAGATATAGTATCGACTTTTGAGAGTGGAGATTCTAAAGCAGGTATTAAGTTTAAAGATACTGATGGAGAAGGAGATATTTTCACAAGAAGTAATAATCTTTTCTTAGATGCTGGGGGTAGTGGCTCAGAAGATTTAACAATATTGAGTGATGGAAAGGTAGGGATTGGAACTACTGGTCCGGATACAAAGTTAGAAGTTAGTGGAGCTGGAGAACAAAGAATAAGGATTACAGATTCAACTGCCACAGAATTCTTTGAAATAGGTATAGCTGCAAGTGATGGAGCTGGGTTTTTATCTCGTACAGGAACAGGTGGAACTGATATAGGAATACAAGCTGATGGAGATATT